>LFCJ01003294.1_pt1 | contig 11808 bp, 12 predicted proteins | sample 643141 | NCBI WGS metagenome assembly LFCJ01 (sample SAMN03766243, study PRJNA286221) | soda lake metagenome | biome: soda lake; feature: Kulunda steppe; material: water; isolation source: sample B1-Br-g2 brine of Lake Bitter-1 | place: Russia: Kulunda steppe | collected 2010-07 | reverse complement strand
TCGCTTGTGGGTGTTGTGTATTTTGTGGAGGGCCTAGTCATTTCGATCGTCGATCCACCAGACAGTGGCTTTTGCTCCTACCTTTTTTTGTGTTATTTCACCATCATTGGCTAGTTGTTTGAGCCGTGATAGGGTGCCTCGTTCGCCCATTTCGATTGCGTTTGCGACCTCACTTGTGGAGAGAACGGGATCCTCAGATTGACGGAAAGCATCAAGAATATCATCGTCAGAGACAGTCGGTTGCCGCCCTGGCCCAGCCATTGTTCTGAACAAGTAATCCGGGATTGATAGTGGTTCGCTCCGACGACCGAGTTAGTTCGGTCAACAGAGTTATTTATCTCCACATCAAGCATGCTAGTGGCGATGGCACCACACTACCCTGTCCTCAAAAATTCTAACAGGTTCATCAGTACTCCATCAGGTGAGACAGATGGATAAGAAGCAATTCGAAGGAGATGTGAGCGTACGCCAATCCACTTCGTCAATCTATCATGTGCTGCGGGCCTATCGCCGGAGAATCACGATACTTCTGATCGGACAACGAGCTCTTGCACCCGGCATGATACATCGTGCACCATCTTATTCGAACCAGTCACAAGAAGTAGAGCCTATTATTACCGTCAAAAATCTCACTAAGGAAATTGTCGCTGTCGAAGAGGACATTCCAAAAAATCACGCCACTGGAAACTTGTATCATAATGTGTATAATTCACTCACACAAACCCACCTCCCTCGTCTTGACGATATTGGTGCTATCACATACAATGAAGACCGGAAACTAATTTATGCAGATCACAATCTGCTTGCTCTCACAACCATCGTATTAACATCCGAACCCCTGATCAGAATCTATTTTGACGAAGATAACGCAGAGCAGTTCTTTGGAGGACCCGTTGATACCTCAATCACCGATTGATGAAATTGTTTGGGAGTAATTAGTGAGTTGCCAATGAAGATTACAATAGTGTGCTTCACAGTAGAGCCCCTGCCGTATCTCGATCTGGTAAAAGACCCTATACACAGCAACCAGTGGCAAAGAGAGTCTTCTGTATAATGGTGCTCATATTAACAACTTACTGCCGTACATGCGGGGGGTATGTCTACTGGGCCTATGAAAACGGGAAGATACACCCCCGATCTCAACAGGGTTGTCCAAGTGAAAATTGCAACGAAGTACATGAAATCATAGCGAAAGAATTCTCCCCAGAAGAAGTGAAAGGGTCCAACCTACCGGACAAAGTCATTGGCTGGGAGCCAAGCGAATAATTAACTCAAGGGCCCTGTTGAAACCCTCAGTGGCTGATAGAAATTACATGCAAGATACAGAGGATGATATTACATATAGTCAGATAATATCGCATTTGACTGGAATTATATATTACGAATATATTATATGATCTATGAACATTATGATTGGTGGGCTGTTTTCGAACATCCTTCTCACAGTTCCCATAGTGGTGGCAGGCTTATTTATACACGAACTGTTCCACTATCTGTTTGGCCGGGTATTCGGAGGAGGCACTTTTGTTTCTCGATACACTTTCGGGATTCCGACGCAGATCGGTTTTGATTCGCCGTATGAAATGAGCGACAAAGGAGTGCAGATCACCGGTGGAAGCGTCCTACTCTTTCCTGTCATCGCGCTTGTGGGGGCGGCGTTTGGCTTCTTTCCGGTGTTCGCTTTTGGATTAGGTGGTTCAGCTATAAGCATGACTGACATGATGGCTTTACAGTACCCGGATGTATGGAAAGACTTCACCGCCGGCGAATCCATCTCAAGAAGTGATATCAAGTAACCCCTCAGAACCCGTTTTCGTGTTTAGTCACGGAGTTACACTGACCACAGCCTATACAGAATATCTCACTTTCTAAGGATTTCAACAGAGCCAACTCAAGCAAAATTTATGTTAGCAATCAAGTCTAAACACAGTGAATCAGCTCACTCTTCGTTTCCCTCAATTGGGAATTGATGAACTAGTACGTCGATAAACAATATTTCTATGTTGCCGAAGAAAATAGAAAGCGATCTAATTCAAACGGAGCCCCGTAACAGTCATTCCACGACAGCAGAGACCTTGGCTTTAGCATATTCGACAGGGCAAACACAATGCAAGTAGAGCTCGTATACGAATGTCGAGGATGTAAAGAAGCGATCGTGTGGGAATACGATGGGGATGAGCAGAAGAGAATAAAGAATTGTAGCTGCGGTGAGGACGCTGGTATGATATTGCATACCATTTGGTGATCCAGAAGAGCTACCTAACTCTCTTCAGTTGTTGTAGTACTATTTCGCTCAGGGTGGTCAATTAGCAATTGATGATTTGACCTTAGCCATAATTGTTGCACATGGGCGCAAATATCAGCAACCGACATGAAGTCTCCATCTCCAGACAAGGGATTCTGAGCTTAAGCCGTGGAGAACAAAACGGGATTGCGGCAGAACCATTCTGTACAAATGTCGCTATGAAGGTAGATTTGAATGGTTCAGCCGAACCATATTTACCGGTGAAGTGTAGGATTCACCAATGAAACCAGATGTCGAAGACTCTGATTTGGAATCACAATCAACAACTCAAAAAAATACTAGCGTGTCGAGAGGTGGTTGGAGGAGTCCTATAATTCGAGCAGAAGACGGGAGAGTGATCGGGGCCACATTGTTTTTCACGGCAGATGATTTGGAGATGCTCGGTATAGACACGCGCTCTACGGAGGAGATACATTATACGATAACAGAGGAAAGATTAATTCAGATTAAAAACTGTGAGTAGGAACTCTATCCAGAATAGCACCGTACGCAGTTTGGATGTGACCGTATCCACAAAGATGCTTATTATTGGGCAAACCATTCTTTCTTGTAAGTGAGTAGAGCTGCTCATTGCGGGCTCACGTGCTAGTAAATTCGTGTATATGATGATTTAAGGCGTGAATCTACTAGCAGACTAAGACTTAATTCACAATTCGAAAATATTAATTTTTAATATTTAAAGTAGATATTCTAGACTTTTAGATTACTAATTAGATGTTAAATTGAAATATGTCTTTCAGATACTTATCTCTTATATCTGAATAGTACGTGTGGATGTACGTATAGATAACATCTTGAGAGTTAGAATCCATATCTCCTTGTAAATCACCCCTAATGTACTTCAAATATTCCGATTTGATGTCAATCTCTTTTTTCCAATACGTGTTGAACCGGTGACGTCCATAGTGGGATGTGACTGGGCGATACATTTCTGTCTCGCTATACTTTGGATGAAATGCAGCTTTCCAGAACCGCTTACTCGCATATTTAGTAGAGATTCTCTTACAAGTGGCTGGATTCAAAAACATCCAAGGCTGCTCAACTGGTGGCCGTTGGCGTAGGTATCTTACTAACAACCGCTTCAGCTCGTCATCAATAGGTAGCACAATCGGGCGCTTCGACTTACCACCCTCTCTCTCACTAAAATGCGGATAATAGATGGCATCATCGTCGATATCACTCAGTTTCGGGTGGGTGCCGAGATCTGGATATAGATTGTTCAGTTCCTTATGATTTAATTTCACGTCCTGAATCTGGATATTGCCTGCCTGGCCCGCTCTCAGCCCGTGTTTCAATTGACATACAATGAACGCTCTATGAAGAATATTTTTTACATTTCGAATTTCATGACCTAACTCCTCGATTGAAATAGGATGAGGACGTTTCTTTTCTGATTTCTCATTTGCTCGGATATCTTCTTTGGTAAGCGCGTAAGCCGATACCACAGGATTGAACCCTTCAGCCTCGCCAAAACCATGTGGCATTTTTGGATGATTCGACCAATATTCGAACATATTTTCGAATGTTGAGAGTTTCCTGAGTATTGTTCCTGGCAAATTTCCTGTTTTGATCTCTTTATTAATGTACTCTATCATATGCGATACACTCGGACAAGCAGCATGTCTATCATACTGATTCATATGGTCTACCCAGTCGTTGATTGCCAGTACTCTCTCTCTATTGTACTTCTGTGTGTTATTTTCCTTCATTATCACAGATTCACAATAAATATTAATCGGATCAGCATCAACTTGTTTAAATTGGTGGTCGAACGTTTCCAATGGATCTTCATGCGAACCAAACTCTTCACCAAAGGCGTCGAATGCGGAGAGTTGATCCTCTCCTCTTTCGGCTTCAGTCATCGCCATCCCCCTTAGAATGATCATACCATACCTGGTTCACGGTAATGAATTCACGAGCAGCGAACAGCACAGGGTTATACGTGTGGGGATAGTCCACGTGCCACATTAGATATCTGTAGAACCTATTAATACGACATAAGTATCGTTTATATACTGTTGTTTTGCGATATCGCTCTAACAGACGTTCACACCAAGCTTTTATGACATCTGGTGACGCAAGCGCAGGGTGACAATCCATTTCATCACAAATTTCTCTCCAACTATCCGTAACGGATTTAACCCGGTTGATATAACTATCAGACCAATCCTTATCATTCGAATTAAATGAAATATATTCATTGAGTAGATCCCTGTCCTCAAACCTGGATTCATACGTTTCAAGCCTAAGATCTGCAGGAATATCGCCAAATGACTTGTACACTGACGGGAAGTCATTATATTTTTGCGTAATGTTCATGCATCCACCTCCATAGATTCTGGCGGATACCACTGCCCATGTTCTTTCATAAACTCCGACATTTCTAAGCTCGCAAGGTAATCATCAACGAACAGCACCGGATTTTCAATGACGAAATTGACAACCTCACGTCTATCAATACCTGGGTTCTCAATAATCAGTTCCTTAACTCGACCAAGTCCAACTTGGTGATCCCCACGCTCTTTCTGTTGAAGCTTCTCATAAAGATCATCGCGCTCAAACCGAACCTTCCTTAATTCCGATCGTAGTTCTATGATCTCCGATGGTGACTCATCTTCTACCTCAATATCGTTCAATCCTACCTCAACCATCGTAGCGATCAGCGTACTGACCGACTGATCACGATTTTCAGCCTCTCGCTTCCATTTTTCATACTGGGGCTGAGGCACGTACGACGTCGCTGGAACCTTCTCTAACGAGTCCTTCTCGGAGGTCAAGTCCTCGTCAGACCCGGTCGATTCTTGAGCGTTGGTGGTCAACTGGTCGTTCATTTTGCTCCCAGTTGAACAGTGCTCATCTGTTCTACTCGCATGGGAGAGCATTCACGCCCGTATGTCATGATCAATCGGTGCTTGAGCTCTGTCCAGGTCCGCTGGGCCGCCCAGTGTTCGGCAGGCCTTTCGTTGCAATTGTGATTCGACATTACGCGTAATGCTTGGAGTTATTAATTACTCAACTAGTCGAAAAAGTAATATTTCAGCCATTTATATAACCCCATAGCGATGCCAATAGATCCTGAATCTAGAATTTCACCAAAACGCTACAATCTGGTCGGAGCACAGCTGCACTACGCTATCAAGAGTAATACCGATGGTTGGGAATATGATGGGCCTGACGGAGTTTTAGAACCGATTGAAAAGGCTGTGCGAGTGTTGCCTTCACGGATTCAGTATCTCGTAGAAGATCTCTCTATTCTCCATGAAAATGGGTATCTCGACGATGATATACGCGAAGCCATTTACGAGGAGTACGAAATTGAATATCCTTCTGATACCGATGGAGAGCCTTCAGATATAGTTAAAGGATTGATGGAGATACAACGCAAAGACCAGTTGTATTCCCCACCATTAGCAGTATACGGCGTCCCGAGACATACGTTCAATACTATGGAAATCGGTGTATATCTCGGTCATGTTCTCCATACTATTGATGAGAACAGCGAGGCTGACCTTCACCATCCTGCGCTGATTAGCGGATTTATGATGGGGCTAGCAGGGAAATGGATCGACAATAAACAGGGTGTCGATCAGATCGGGTTGTGGATGAAACAACTCAATGGGCCATTGACCGAGGAAATGAATGACATCGAGGCGTTGCAAGCAGAATTACTACGGTCGATAGATAAAAGCACAGAGGAGATTGGGCTTCACGGTGAAATTGCTGATCGGCTGGATGCCGTGGGTTTAGAGCCTGTATTGCCGCTTATCATCGAAGTCTATGAGCAAATAGCACCAAAGGTTCAGGAAGAATACGGGAGTTCTACGTTTATCTCGCCAAACAAGATAGAAGCCCTTCCTCTCGGCGACATCGTTTACCCGATAGCAGCTGAACTCAAAGCGAATGACCAGATCTCGAAAGCTCAAGCATTAGCGGACGCTGCACTCGGCGATATTCAGGTGTTAAGTGAAAAAACAGCTAAGCAGGAGATGTGTGAAATAGACGTTCTTGCGGCTCATTGGTTATCAAACACGAATTTAATTTCAAAAAGCTCGTTGGAGCTATTGAAAAATAAGTTCAATAAAGCGAGTGGAAATATCCATGGCCAGCATTTGAATGATATGTGCGGGACAGGGACTTCACCGGAGCCTTGGGATGATTATCCATTACTAGAAAAGACATCTGGTGATCGTAAGTTGACTGATTATGGTCGGTTCTTAGCTCATATTATTGCTGGCCGCAAGCTTACTCAGGTGACCTACCCATTAGCGGATGGGATTGATACGGAAGAATTGCAAGTATTTTATCCAGAAAATGAAAAGTTGGTGTACATGCCTGATGAAGCCGATGTTTTAACCGCGTGTTATGCATGTGCTCTTGGGCATCTTGATGGAGATCGTAACTACAAGAAGTTATTTGAGGACGCCTACGAAGAACGAATCAATCGGTAAACCGGATTCTTCAAAATTAATCTCACTCCGCAAATTCACGAATGCTTGTGTTCGATTCAATTAATTCTGAACGAGTCCCAAACGGTCTTTGTTACGCAGTTACGCTTGACTTGGTGATCAATCTCGAAAGGGGTTTTATATACCCTTGAAAATCCAGTTTAATTGCCGTTCGCTACCTGTTAATTGGGGTTCTGGCGTCAAGGCGCGGAGGCTATTGTCTTGTTCTGAACAGTTCTGTTGTGGATTCGGAGATGGTTTTATATACTCTTGAAAATCCTGTTTTCCGGTTATTTCGTGAAGAAGAATATCGTATAAATATGTGAATGCAGCATCGAATCGAAGTATCGACCTACCTCAGTCAAATAGCAGCGCCCTCAGCACTTAACACGTACCAGTCGCATCAATCTACTATACTGGCGTTCCAGTCTTGGCTAATAAACCAGCACCACAACCCACCGCTACTCACAGCACAAGACGTCGCAACTTACGCTACCCATCAACTCAAATCCGGGTATGAACCAGATACAATCGCGGGGCAAGCGTGTACATTAGCCAACCTTTTAGCAGTCACCAATAAAACCGATCCGCGTCACGAACAGGCACGGATAGCAATCGAACTCCCAAGTGAGTCGAAACCTGCAACGCAAGTGCGAACGAAACTCGCGGGCACGCTTATCAATGATGAAAGTCCGAACAGGGCGTCACAACCAGAAATTGAAGCCTATCTCGATTATCTTCGGCGGTCTGCATACGGCACGAGAACACACGTATACGCTGGCTTACTCTACTGCACGGGATCGAACCCAACACCAATAAAACAACTCAACCGTGATGACATCAGCATCGAGAACAAAACAGTAACACTCAGTCTTCCTGAAACACACCTTCCAGTCTCAACAAGCATACACACAACCCGAACTGCCGAAATACCAGTGAAATTGGCGGAATCGATACGCACGTACATACAACACGAACGAGAGACACCAGTTGAACATCAAGACGAACCGTTACTAACAACACACCTGGGTCGAGCTTCATCATCGACACTTCGACGTTCAGTAAAACGCACAAGCAGTAACCTCTCGCTGTCACCGATTAACTCTGACCAGCCAGCGACTGCATCTGAACAAAATACCGAATCGAATACAGCGATTCTCCCAGTCGATATCCAGTGGGCAGGACTCTCAAACAAACTCAACAAGCAATGAGCCTCTCACTTTCAGAAACCTTAGCGCAAATCGACGACCCAGACACGATTCAGAATATTCTCGATAGTGTTGGCGTTGAAAAGGTTTCTGAGACTGAGACGAAACCCGAATCACTGGACTCTCCAACACTCGACGACCTGTATGAACGATACCTCTCACGAAAAGAGAATCGAAGTCCAGCAACGCGCGCACAATACAAGCGAACGATCCCAGAGTTCATCGCGTTCGCTGAATCAAAAGGCATTACGACACCGTTAGGACTCTCCACAGAACTATCAGAGGGGTACGTAGATGAAGTGAAGAAAGAGTACGAGGCTGACGCGACACAACTCACATACACGAAAAATGTACGAAGCTGGCTTCGATGGTTATCAAAACGACAGTACTGCAATGAAGCCACGTACAGAGTCCTTGATAAAGATGAATTAGGCCTCAACCCAGCTGCACGTGACGAAGCGATTCCAGAACCTGTCGCACGACACATCATTGAACAACTTGCTGAACAGCGCTATGGGATGAACATGCATGTTCTCATAGAGCTGGACTACAATGCTGGTCTTCGAGTTGGTGATCTCTACTCACTCGACGTTGAAGATTTTATATTCGAAGATAATACGATTGTCATAAGACATCGGCCTGGAACTGGGACCCGACTGAAAAACGGAGAGGAAAAAGATGTCACGCCAGGAGACGGTGAACGAGACGTTAAAATCAAAGATCGAGTCACCGACGTAATTCAATGGTACATCGAAAACGAACGGCCTGATGTGACAGACGACCACGGTCGTTCGCCGCTCTTTGCTACGGTACATGGTCGAGCATCTAAATCAACACTTCGTAGGTGGATTTACAAGGCAACCAGTTGCCGATGGACACCCACCGAAAATGAGAATCATGGCGAGTCGGTCACGTGTGATGGAAATTGTAACCCGGATTCAAACGTTTGCCAGTACTCATATTGCCCGCACGCAATTCGTCGCGGATCTATTGTCAATCAACTCAGCAATGGATTGTCCCCGTCCCGCGCAAGGAAACGGTTTGACGTCTCAATCCCAGTGATGGATAAACACTATGACCCGCGAACCAAACGAAAAGAAAAAATGGACCGAGCCGATGACGTCCAGAACGCTTGGTCAGACTGGTAGGTGAATTCACTTTTGTGTTATTCATTCAAATCCGAACATCGGGCTTCGCTAAATGTTCACAGCAAGATGGTCAAATATTATTGTCATTCAGAATAATTTTTCACTCCACCAATCTCAATCCCCATTCAGACCGGCAGATTTGCGAGCTTCTCCGATTCCTCCGAACTCTTTTTTATATGCATAATAGCTATATTGGGTGTGCTCATTGATTTCGCTAACTGTTGGAACACGACCAATATCGGCTGCAATTTGTTTGTGATCGTTAATGAGCGCAGAACGTAGAGGCGCGTTAGTTGATCTCCGATTAGTGTCGATATTAAGTGATTCTAATACTTCAGTCCAGCTACCAAACATTCTCCAGGGATACTCACCTGGTGCGTTCTGGTGGTGTCTAGCTTCGTTTTGTGTAGGAAGCCGTTTTTTCTTTTTTGCGAGTTCTGTTATGAACTCTAACCACTGTTGTTGTAAGTTGGTTGGCGTTATACTTTTATCCACCACGTCTGGATTGAAACTTTCTAAAGCATCAGTTGCCTGTTGCCAATACTGGTGTGTTCCGTCTTGGTGAATCTGTTTTAGCACATTGGTAGCCCGGTTGGTCTTCGCAAGTCCCAAAAGCTTGATTCCAATTAAGGCGATATCTTCATCTTCACTATTGGCCATACTTACACAGTGATGGTCATATTTTGCAATTTTTTCCGAGAGCCCATCAGGATTCTTATTAGCAAGTATCGAAAGGGTCTCCCGTGCTTCTCGCCGAACAATTTTTAGCTGTTCTCCTTCACTCGTTGCCTCGTCAAACAAGATTCCAACTGAGTTCATCATCGACATAGGACGCTCTCGGGCAATCTTTTGGATCAAAAGTGCCGCTGCACGATGAAGACGATATAGCACTTCAGCACTTGGATCATCGTCACTTATCTCAATTCTGTCCACATATTCCTCAGTCAAAGGAATGTCTTTATTTAAAGAATCACCTGATTTTTCAGATACATTTTCTATAACTTCAGTGTACTCACGTAATTGCTTGGTAGGAGATATCTTTGCACCACGCTTTCTACTACCTTCTCTGGAAATTCTTACAATTTCATCAGAAAAGGTTGCAAGACGATCGAGAGCAGTATCACTTAATTCAGAGCACGCGAGAAACAAGCAACACGCACGTTTAAGCCAGAGTGATCTTGTCTCAGAAAAATCATTTATAACTGTGTCAACAAAATCGTCACCCCCTATCACTATCTCAGCGATGATCTGGTCTCTATCTGTCTTGGTTATGGCTGTTGCAATCCGTATGGCACGACGTCTCGGGTGGATCTCTTGTGATTGATAAAGAGACTCAATAGTCCCGCGAAATTCATTTGCTTTATCAGGGTTCGTTCTTACTAATGTCTCTAGAGTTTGTGTAACCACTTCTGGGCCTGTTTTTGATTTTGGATTTTGAAGAAATGATTCCATCTGGCCAAGGTTGTTGACTATCTTGTCAGGTGATTTTTTAGCTATAGTGTCAAAAGCAGATTGAATGCTTGCTGTTGTATTGCCAGAATCAATTGAATATGAATTGAATCCATCAGCAGACAGAATAGTCATCAAGTGAGGGAATACAGAAACGACTTGTTCCGGTGACTTCCGACCTACCATTCCCAATTCCTGCTCTTCACTGAGAGAATAGTCTGATGTCACAATTTCCTCAATTATGTGACCTGCACGATTATCTGGTGTGGGTGGAATATTGATCTCTGTTGTCTCGTTCTTGCCATAGAATTCTTCTCGAACGATATTTTTAATCGCTTCATTGATGTTTAGCGAAAATCCACCACTGTGAGACCGGTTTTGTGGATTTTCTGGCATTTCTGAAACAGATAGTATCTTTTTGTTTTTTATACTGTTATTCAGTACATTATTGTCAACTCTTTCTACAGTAGTGAAATCATCAAACGCCTCTAATGCCTCGTTCTTGCTCTGGGGACCAACGATACAGATTAGTATATTCTTTTCGTCGAAATAAAACGTGTTTTTGTTTGATATTGGGTTGTAGATCGTTCCCTTCACTTCCGCAGTCTCGACTTTGTCATCATCAAGAGAATTAATAACTGAATCGCCTTCTCTCCCCGTTAATAGAATAGCAAATATGGTGTCAGGAACGTCGATTCCTTTTCTCTCTAAAATGTCTTTTACTGCTTTCATGACTTATTCATATTTAGATAAGTGATAGTGTTGTTGATTACTTGTAAATGGCAGATTATTATGAGGTTTTCAATACACATTAAAAAATCGTTGTCAAATATTTGGATATGAAGGAGCCTGATAAACAAGAGCCCCCATCAAAAGACAACAGAAGATGAGATTCAGTAGTTGTTTGATCAATTTAATCGGTAACCCCTAACTTCGATAGTATAGGCTCAACCAGTGATTGACTATTACGGCCGCGCCCTTCGGACATCAGCGAAGGCAAGAAGAGAGCGACCCTCGTATACCGTATGAATGGGCTCCACCAGAGATCAGGACGACGAACCCCCACCGAAACAGTGAAAACGCCGTTTCAAGGGCTCTACTTACTGAATTCGTTGGCTCACATTCATGCAGAATATGGATGGGCTCGGGCGGAGTCGAACCACCGATCTCAGCCTTGTAAAGGCCGCGTCATAACCACTAGACCACGAGCCCGCATTCGGTCGGACTTCCTACGCGCGAATAACGTTTTCCTT
>LFCJ01003293.1_pt1 | contig 11808 bp, 9 predicted proteins | sample 643141 | NCBI WGS metagenome assembly LFCJ01 (sample SAMN03766243, study PRJNA286221) | soda lake metagenome | biome: soda lake; feature: Kulunda steppe; material: water; isolation source: sample B1-Br-g2 brine of Lake Bitter-1 | place: Russia: Kulunda steppe | collected 2010-07 | reverse complement strand
GCGGCTGAATACCGCGCCCTCCTCAATGAGATCTTCTCAAAGTTGACCGACCAGCTGAGTTTCGCAGGGTCGTGGATCGAGAATCATCTCAGTGGATTCATTCAGAAGTTGCGTTAATCACTAAAGACGGCGTACCGCCAGCGTGTACCGTTATGTTCTTCACGCGCGCATAGAGCGTCGCGTAAGCGTGGTAAGCAGTGGTTCCACGCTTTGCGACTGAGTGGTAGAGACCATCTGTCTCGTCTTCGTCACCGTAGTAGGGCCGCAGGTGGAGGTCCGCACAGACCTCCACCTGCTCGGGAAGCAGTTCGTCGAGGTCTTTTCGAAGAAGCGTGTTGGCGACTTGTTCGAGCCGTTCAGGCTCGAACTTCGTCCGGAGATGGTAGAGAATCGTGTTCGCAGCAGGTGCGTCCTTGCTCGAAGCACACAATGTAGAGACCGAGGTCCCGTCGGCGCACACGCCGACAAGGACCTCGTAGATCTCCTCTACTGAGATCTCAGCGTTGTTGGCCAGTGATAGTGGCAGTTCTTCTTCAAGCCGATTGACGAGAAAGTTAAGAACTTGGTCCTCGTGGATCTCACCGTCTGCTTGTTGTTCTGAGTGCACATCTTCAGCAAGCAGACATTCTAACTAACCGGCTTTGTGAGGTACTGAAACTGTCCTTGCTCGATGTAGACTGAGCAGTCAGCTGGGCTCCGTTGACCGAATCCTGGTCAAAAATGGGTTTACACACGCAAATACGGGGTGACCGCTTCCAGAATTCGTGGCTGGGCGTCCGTGAGTGGTTGATACACTCTGTCCAGTACTCTAATTTGCAACGATCGCACCAAACTCTTGATGGACGACTGCCAGTCGAACAGATTAGTTAGATAGTGCCCACCAACGGGTATTCAAAACATTTGGCATGTTTGCCAAAAATTTCAAACAATTATGAATTAGAAAATACAACAATTATAAAAGAGTTGCACCACACAATATAGCAGATAATTATAAAAGATATTTTGTTTTTAGAACCAAAATAAAACAGTCATTCAATATTTGCAGTATCTTAATGGACACTAAGGTACTTCAACTCATTAAATATCTATAGCGATAATCTTATATGTGTTATCGAGAACCGAATTTTGTGGACCGAAATAAAATTGGATATATGAACCGAAGAACAGCACTAAAAGGCATTGTTGGCACTACAATCGTTGCACCATTTGCAGGATGTATGAGTGATCCCGGAGGAGAAGATGGCTCTCTTGATGTTACAATATCTCAAGGAAATAGTGCAACGACGCTTGATCCCCACAACCATTCAAATCCAGAAACATACGATGCACACCGGGCTATTTACGAAAAACTGGGATTTATTGACCGTGAGGGCGAAACACATCCTTGGTTAGCTGAAGATTGGGAAAGGATAGACGAAACGACGATGAAATTCTACATCCGGGAGGGTGTTTTGTTCCACAGCGGTAACGAAATGACTCCTGAGGATGTACAGTATTCGTTACGGCGTCTCAGAGATGATGATGTTGGTTACGCGTCGCCCCAGCGTGATTCGTACCAGAATATCACTGAGATTGAAATCGACGATGCGGATAACGCGGTTCTTGTTACAACAGATGGACCTGACGCAATTCTGGAGATTGATTTGTTTGCAGGAGCACGCATCGTTGAACAGGAATTCCTTGAAAACAGAACTGAAGCTGAAGCATCGGGGGAAGCTAACGGGACCGGACCGTATATAGTGACAGATTATGAAGAGTCGGACTTTTTGCAACTAGAGCTGTGGGACGAGTATTGGGGATGGGAGTATCTCGAAGAGCGTGGATTGCCACAAGCCGATGAAGTTCGGTTCCAAAATGTTCCAGAAGACAGTACACGGGCATCTCAAATAGAGGCAGATGAAGTAGAGATGGCGACAGAAATCTCACCCACTGACTTCGATCGTATCAGAGACCAGTTAATACAGTATCCAACCGACCGAAGCGAGTACGTCAAAATGAAGACGGTTGCTGAACCGTTCGACAGTCTTGAAGTGAGAAAAGCGTTCAATTACGCGGTTGACGTAGAGGAAATGAATGAAACGTTCTTTGACGGTGGTGCGGAAGTAGCTGGGCAGCCCGCTCCACCATCTTGGATCGGTCACAATCCCGATATCGAACCATACCCGTACGATCTAGATCGGGCAATTGAATTGATGGAGGAAAGTCCGTATGCTGACGAGGATATTGAATTGGAACTACATACCGCTGTAGGAAACGTCTCAAACGATCTGAATGTTGCCGAAGCCATAGCAGGATACTTAAGAGAACTTCCAAATGTTGAAGTAGAGATTATTGAGAGAGACTTTGCAGATATATTTGATGACCTCCGTGGTCCGATTGATGGTGACCGACCTGATTTCTATCGAAGTGATACTGGTGGATCACCAGGTGAAGCAATTGCTGGGAAACTCGAACGGATGTTCAGCACCGGAGGCTCAGGTTCAGCATGGGAAGACGAAGATGTTGACGAGCTAATTACTCAAGCCGGTAGGGCACCCGATATCGAAACACGAGAAGAGTTAGCACAAGAGGCTGCACAGTTAATCCACGACCGTGCTCCTGAAATATTCTTGTGGTGGCGCCCGGATGCAATAGCGATAAATGATATCGTGTACGATCCCTTCGAAAATCAGTCCACGTTCGCTGCGTTGATCGAAGACGATCGGTGAGTCATGGCATTTCAAAGATTTTTAATAAAACGATCAGCTCATGGACTGGGTGTCCTGTTTGCACTAGCAACGCTTTTATTCGGTATTCGGGTTATTTACCCAGGAGATCCAGCGACGTTATTAGCAGGTGAAGAAGCAACACAAGAAGCAATAGAAGCAGTGAGGGCAGACCTGGGCCTTGACAGACCAATACCAGTTCAATATGTGGACTTTATTGGTGGGCTAGTACAAGGTGACCTCGGAAACTCATTTGTTACTGGCACTTCAGTAGCGGGCCAGATCCTCAGTCGTCTACCAGCAACAATAGAGTTGGCAGTGGCGGCGACAGTAATTTCGATACTACTTGCAATCCCATTTGGGATTATTAGTGCAACGAATCGAAACACACGATTAGACTCAGCTGTCACACTTTCATCACTTATGGGCGTAAGTACGCCAAACTTCTGGCTGGGGATCATGTTAATTCTGGCTGTGCCAGTCGCCTTAGGAATCGGTCCGACGGGCGGTCGAGAGATTGGACTCTATGAAGCAGGAGTCATGCTAGCATCCACTGGTAATTTCTACGGGTTGTACCAATGGGCCTCGCATATGATATTACCAGCAGTGACACTTGGAACCTACTATACTGCACTATTGACCCGGTTGACACGAAACGGAATGCTCGAAGAATTCGGTAAAATGTATATAACAGCTACAAGAGCTAAAGGACTCTGGCGAAGTATCATTCTATATAAGCACGCGCTAAGAAACACATTAGCACCGCTAATTACAATTCTTGGCCTACAGTTAGGACGACTCATTGGAGGTTCTGTCGTCGTAGAAGAGGTCTTCTTCTGGCCAGGGGTAGGTAGACTGTTTATTGATGCAGTCAGGTCACTTGACTGGCCAATGATACAGGGGACGCTCCTACTAACCGCCTTAGCGATCGTTACCGCGAATATACTCGTCGATGCGTCGTACACATACCTTGATCCGGAGGTGGAGTACTGATGATCTCTGATCGAGTCAAGCGAGATATTAAAAGTGAATGGGACCAGAATAGCATGGCCAAAGCCGGTGCTGGTATACTGACCATGTTTGTTATGTTTGTGATATTTGCACCGGTTATTGCAACATCGGATCCGGCATCACAAGATCTGAGTAGGGCGCTCATACCACCATTCCAGACGCTTGAACACCCACTCGGAACTGATCAACTCGGGAGAGATATGTATTCCCGTGCCGTCTATGGTGCGCGTATATCTGTCCTTGTTGGTATTCTAAGTATTTCAGCCGCCGCTATGTTCGGAACTATGGTAGGATTAGTTTCCGGATTCTATGGTGGATTGGTTGATGATATACTCATGAGAATAACAGATATTATCATTACTGTCCCGAGTATTATGGTGGCGGTGACAACGTTCGGTTTAATCGGTCCACTACGGACGACAGTTCCAGATCCGTTCGTCATTGTTGGTGCAGCATCTGCTGACATGCCTTCATCAGTCGTTCTCCCCGGGACGGTGATATTTGCCCTAGCCTTTGTGAGCTGGACGACATTTGCTAGAATCGCACGCAGCGAAGCGATAAGTGTTGAGCGTGAGGGATATGTTACTGCTGCACGGAGTATCGGTGGATCAAATTTCCATATTATTCGGTCGCATATACTTCCGAACAGCATTGCCCCTGTTCTTGTTCTTGCGACATTGCAGGTCGGGTTTGCAATTATTCTTGAGAGCTCACTCGCGTTTCTTGGCTTCTCTGGTGCGGATTACTCTTGGGGCAGAGATATTGCTACCGGACGGGATTACCTTGCATCCGCGTGGTGGGTAGCAACTGTACCTGGAATAATGATTGTGTTGCTAGTTATTGCAGTCAATTTACTCGGAGACCTACTACGGGATTCACTTGATCCTAACATAGATCATGGAGGAGGAAACGTATGATAGATCCTAACAACAATGCCAAACCACTGATCGAAGTATCGGACCTAGAAACTCGTTTCTTTACTGACAAAGGAACTGTGAATGCGGTTTCAAATATCAGTTTCACAGTAAATGACAACGAGATATATGGGATTGTGGGAGAAAGTGGATCAGGAAAAAGCGTTACTGCCCAGTCAATTCTTGATATAATTGAATCACCTGGAAAAATCACAAATGGGAAGATTTGGTATCGAAACGCAGATCTTGCAAGTGTGCTTTCTAGTGAGTATCCTGATTCTGTAGATGACGACCGAATCAATCTATTTGAACTCCCTTCGAAGATGCGTCAGATCATTCGGGGTAAATATTTTGGAATCATCTTTCAGGACCCCAAAGAGAGCTTTAATAAAAGCTACACTGTCGGTGATCAAATAGCTGAATCTGTTGAAATACAGAGGCGTATTGATCAGAACATCGAGGATGTTAATTCGATCAAATACAGCCTGTCGGATTATCTTAAAGACACATTCTCGTTAGGAGATGGTTTTATATCGAGAGAAAGTCGAAAGCGTGCAGTTGAACTGCTTCAATTAGTTGGAATGCCAGATCCGATCGAACGTGCTGAGGAGTACCCATACCAGTTCTCCGGGGGAATGTTACAGCGAGCGATGATTGCACAAGCATTGGCTTCCGACCCGGAATTCTTGATCGCAGACGAACCGACAACAGCTCTTGATGTGACTATACAGTCACAAATAATAAAATTATTATCAGATATATCCAAAGATAGAAATATGTCTGTTCTGATTATTACTCACAACTTAGGGGTTATTGCTCGGGCGTGCGACAGAGTTGGGGTTATGTATGCAGGAGAATTAGTCGAACAAGGTCCGGTTTATAAAATATTTAAAAACCCACAGCATCCGTACACGATTGGATTGTTAAATAGTGCACCGGACACAGATCAAAGTTCAGAACGGCTTGATCCAATACCGGGTAGTGTGCCAAATTTAATTGATAGTGAAATGCCTGAAGGCTGCTATTTCAAAGAACGATGTCCAGAAGCAATGGACAAGTGTAGGCAAGATCCAGCCCATTATCACATTGACGAGGATCATACCAGCAAGTGCTTCTTAGCAGAGGAACAGTCTGTTGGTCATCATTCAGAGAAATCGAAAATAGTCAGCGAGGACAACTAATGTCAAAAAGTCAACCACCAATATCATCAGACGTGTCGAGTAGAGCGGAGAAAAAAGAAACACTACTTGAAATTAGAAATCTGAAAAAATACTTCGACAACGAACAGTCGCTTGTAAATAAATTATTGAATAATACCACTGAGCCAGTAAAAGCTGTCGACGGGGTCTCGTTCGATATTATTCATGGCGAGACGCTTGGTCTTGTCGGGGAGAGTGGGTGTGGAAAATCGACTGTTGGAAAAACCATTCTCCGACTCCACGAGGCAACCGGTGGGAAAGTAGTGTTTGATAACAAAAACATCTTCGAGATGAATCGTAAGGAATTGAAGCAGTATCGAAGACAGTCCCAGCTGGTATTTCAAGAACCGTTCGATAGCATTAATCCTCGAATGACGATCAGAGACTGTCTCTCTGAACCGCTCCGTGTTCACGATATCGGGACGAAATCCGAACGGGATGAGCGAATTAAACAGTTGCTGGAAGATGTTGGTCTCTCAGCTGATTACGTAGACCGGTACGTACACGAGTTTTCTGGGGGTCAATGCCAGCGAATTGCCATCGCACGAGCCTTAGCTGTGCAACCAGATCTTATTGTTCTTGACGAACCCGTGAGTGCGCTAGATGTGAGCGTGCAGGCTCAGATTCTGAACCTGCTGAGTGATATTCAAGACGAGTTTAATATCACATTTCTCTTTATTTCCCACAACCTATCAGCAATACAGCACATATGCGATCGGGTAGCTGTTATGTATCTCGGCCAAGTTTGTGAACTGGCTTCAGTAGAAACAATTTTTTCTAATCCATCACATCCCTACACTGAAGCGTTATTAGAAAATATCTCTCGTGCAGACCCCGATGATCGCCACCGCGAACGAGAGATGTTAACTGGTGATGTGCCTTCACCGAGAAATCCACCATCTGGCTGTCGGTTTCGAACTCGTTGTCCGAAAATCATACCGCCAGAAGATATGACTGTAGACCAAAAAAATTGGCGGGGAATAATGTTTTTCAAACAGAAATTAAATAGTGACACGATTAACTTAAATCAGGTTGAGCGGATGTATAATCTTGACAGTTATGATACGCAATGGACCGATTTGAATAGAGATAAGCAAGTTGAAATACTCAAAGAACATTACGACTTGCCTCTTACTGTAGAAGATGTTAGATTGCAAGAGGTTCTCACCACAACATGCAGATATGTGTGTGATGAACGATATGGTGAGGCTAGACAGCTATTATCCGAAGCATTTGTTTCGATTTGCGAGATAGAAAAACCCGAAGAAATAGAACTCAAACCAGGTCATACAGTCCATTGCCATCTTCAATAACAGAATAATATTTCAAAAGGGCAACACAGGGGTGCAGTTGACCAGTAGCACCAACCTTGCTGACATTCGATGGCCATGCGGCTGGTACAGTCGCCAACAATTGTGCAGTTTTTCAAACACAATCGTTGAATGCTTAACTTCCAACTCACGAAGTATAGAAACGATTGATTTTCATTCGGAGCATTTGAAACAACTCGTCGATCTGGTCTCGGACGATACAATCTGGTCGAGCGATCACTCCCAATCGAGCAGCTTGCCAAACTGACTTAACAAGCAGTATCAATAGTTCGTTTCTATCGGACAATTGTCACGGGGACGGTTGCACGTCGAGTAACTTTCTCGGCCACACTTCCGAACAATACCCGTCCGATAGCTGATTGGCCTCGACTTCCCATAACGATCTGATCGACATCAGTGGTTTCTACGGTTTCAAGGATCTGGTTGGCTGGCTTTCCAGTTGTGAGGAGTATTTCAATCTCGATACCGCGTTCTGTGGCAGTAGAACGGTAGTCTTCAAGCATCGCTTCCGCCCACTCACGTCGTTGCTTTACCTGATTTTGATACGATTTAACATCAAAATAATCATCATCATCATCGTCTCCAATGATGCTCACTGGATTCATCACATATAAAAGCTTGATTTTTGCTTCTGGAATCTCATCCAAAGCGTATTCAAACGCTTTTTCAGACTGAGTTGATCCGTCTACTGGTACAAGAATATGCTTTCCCATACCAACTAATAGTGAATCCGCCAGATAAATCTACCACACAATGAGAGATAGAAAAGTCTGTCATCGAACCCGTTATACGGTGTTGTGAGTCTTATCTGACATTTAACTCACAGTGAAAGTTGGTAGACGCTGTTCGTAGTACGTCTACGAGGTAGTAAAAAAACGTTCGGCGTTGTTGACGAAGAAATCGCACAAAAAGAGGACGAACTGGCCGCTGAGTGTGACGATCTCGACATCACCCCAGATGATCAAGCCCATTCTCAAACCATTCATTCAACCCGAATCGCGCGAAACAGCTGAGATAATAAGTATTCTAAAATAAAAGCACATACTATCGGTTTCTAAAACTTGTGTGTTAAGTGCACAACAATCTGAGACCGTCTCTTTAAATGCTCGAAATAAGACCAGATCATAGGATCTATGCTATGCTACCCTCGTCGTGTTTTAAATAGATAGATTATGAGCAAATACTGGAATTGGCTCGTGTCCAAAGAATAGAAATTTGTGTGTGTATAAAGATAAAAATGGTTTCTAAAAGTTTACAAATATGTAATAAAACATCTTATACACTTAGATCAAAACAGTTTTTATTACTGATCGAAACAACGCAATATGGTGGAAAACAAACCCCATATCCATTTGTTAGCAACGGGCGGAACTATCGCAAATCCAAGAGAGATTGAGGGTTATCTTCCCGGAGAGCAACTTGTTGAAGAAATCCCAGAACTATCCGAAGTTGCAGATATTTCAGTGACCGATATTTCAAGCACCGGAAGCTCTAAGCTTGGTCCGAAAATTTGGTTCAAGCTACATGAAAAAATAACCTCACTTGCTAACTCTGACGATTCACCAGATGGATTTGTTGTCACCCAAGGGTCGAACTCGATAGAGGAAACAGCGTACTTTTTAAATTTGACATTAGATATCAATGCACCGGTAACGCTAGCTGCTGCCCAACGAAATCATCGTCTAATTGGTAATGACGGTGACCGGAATCTGTTGGATGCGGTTAAGGTTGCATCAGCTGAAGAGTCTACAGGTCGTGGCGCAATGGTTGTTATCAACGATGAGATTCATGCCGCAAGGGACGTTTCAAAAATAGTCAGTGGACGACCAGATGCATGGAGTTCCGGAAACCTTGGTGTGTTGGGACTCATCGACAAGCGAGACAACATGAAGTTCCTCCGTAAATCAGAACAGCAGAGTTATCCGAATACAGAATTCGACATATCAGATCGAACAGCTGACGAATATCCAGACATCGAGATCTTGTACTCATTCATTGGATCTGGCACAGAGCTGGTTGATTGTGCAGGTGAACACACTGATGGAATTGTTGTGGCTGGCTTCCCGACAGGGTCTGCAAAAAGTTCCCTCGAAGGTAGATCTCAGCGTGATGCAATTGAAGAGCTGATCGACGACGGTTTCCCTGTCGTAATGAGTCACCGCGGATTTGATGGGTGGCCATATCCTAATGAACAGTATATCTGGGGCAACACACTAGTCCCGCAGAAGGCTGCTATTCTGCTTTCACTCGGGTTAATGCACACAGATGATAAAAGCGATCTGCAACGAATGTTCGAGATTTATTAAACTGTACAAAGATGTATGACTAGTTGGACAGTAATATTCGCAATCCCAATAAAACCAATTTTTATTTTATTGTGATTTTATTAACTCTTCTAAACATGTTGAACAGTCGTGTATTCTGTAACACGGTTCGTTTTAATCATATGTGATAAATGAAAAAAATAAGTGAAGATACAAAACAGATAGCAAGACGAGTGTTCAAACTCGGGTGGCCGGTTACCATACAGCAGGTCCTCAATACACTGATGCGGACCGTCGATGTGGTTGTAACAAGCCTCTTTTCTCCCGCAGCGGTTGCGGCTGTCGGCCTTGCAGACTTGTATGCGCAGATTCCGCTTCGTATAGGCCTTGGACTCGGGACCGGATCAATTGCACTCTCTAGCCAAGATACAGGACGAGGTGCAGTAACAGCGAGAGATCGAGTTGTAACACAAGCCGTATTAATTGGTGCTCTCTGTGGAATTCCTTTCGTTGTAATAGGGTTGGTGTTCAGTAACGCACTCATTCAGCTGCTTGGTGCTGAATCAGAGGTAGTTCGCCTCGGCGGACTGTATCTGATGATCGTTTTCGCAGCAGCTCCACTGCGGATTGTGGGTTTGGTAGGTGCTCGGTCGTTGCAGGGAACCGGTGACACACGTAGCCCGATGATAATCAACGGAATCGCTAATATGATTAATATTGTATTAACCGTCTCACTCGGGTTGGGGATATGGTTTGCACCGAACTTAGGAATTGTGGGAGTCGGTGTCGGCACTTTCGTTGGTCGGACAGTTGAAGCACTACTTTTTGTAGGCCTTTTCGCAAGCAGTCGCGGTCCACTTTCGTTCCAGCGGCCACGAAGCTTTGTTATCACAAAACAACTGTTGTCGGTGAGTGGGCCGAACTTTCTTGAGGGAATGAGTACTTCGTTGGCGAACTTCCCATTCAATGCGCTGTTGTTGATCTTCGGGACAGAAGCAAACGCTGCCTACCATATTGGAAGACGTATTTTTCAACAAGTTACGAGTCCTATTTCCCGGTCTTTTGCAGTAGTGACAAGCATAATCACGGGACAGACCCTAGGTGAAGGACGCCCAGAAGCTGCTCGGCAAGATGTGCGGAAAATATTTATTATCAGTCTTAGTGTCCTTTCGGCAGTAAGTTTGTTGTTGTTTGTAATTTCTTCGCCGCTTGTCTCGTTGTTTTCAGAGGATCCAACTACCAGAGAGTATGCAGTGACGTTTACACGAGTATTCAGTCTCTCTGCGATCAGTTTTGGTGCATTCTTCCCGCTTGCTGGAGCTCTACAAGGTGCAGGAGATACTCGAACACCGTTTTATGCCCGTTTCTTAGGTGTGACCTTTTGTATGCTCGGAGTGTCATATGTTCTCAGCATCACACTAGGATTTGGTCTAACAGGGATATACATTGGAATTATTAGCACACATGTATCTTGGGTCTTTGTTGCAGTATTAGGAATTAGATATGGTAACTGGGTAGACAATGCAGAAGCGATGATATCAAAGCGTAAACAAGAGAGTGAAAATAAGTAGACTCTGTTGGTGTTCGATCACCGGACAACTGTTGGGGTTCCTAGTTACGATACGTGCCCCTAAATCGGATAGCTCCTCGTGCGGTTGAAGTGTTGATGTTGATGACCCGCAAGAAGCTCTCCACGAGAGTTCCAGACGAACGCTCGTGCGGTCGAAATTCAAGTACAATGCATTTGTGATGCTTGTAATCGAGTTAAGGCATAGAGCGATCAGTTGTTGAAGCTCAGAACAGGATTCAGAAGATCATTAAGCGTTTTCGCGCTTTCACAAGCGTCTCGGACTCGAGTGAGCAACGTGTCTGAAGTGGTAACTAATCCAGGACCGCGCGCAGTCTAACCGAGCGCAGCGAGGTGAGGCTCGGGGTACGAACGGAGTGAGTGACCCTGTGTCTGCCTAGAACAAGCGTCCAGCGGAGTATGTTCGCGGGGTGGGAGCGTCACAGCGCCACTCCGAGGGAGATCCGTTGGCGTCGAAGTCACGTCCACATTAGCCCGGAGTGGTTTGTCGCGAGCGCAGCAAGACGCGACCGGTGAGGTGAAGTCGGTAGACGGCGAACATCGTGTCCCGTCACTAAACACTGATTAAAAAGCGAAGATTAGTTCCGCAATAGAATAAAGTAAGATTTCGAATATATCTTCGCCACGGCGACCACATCAATAATCTTCCATCACCCACTCAAAAGCTATAATTATTACAACCCCAAATTTTCATCTGAGAATTGCCACACTAAATAATCAAAAGTTAAAATTTATCGACTGATTCAGTTTAGCAGTCGTCGTCTGCTGCAATAGGAACGTCAATTTCTCCGGAGGG
>LFCJ01003290.1_pt1 | contig 11824 bp, 22 predicted proteins | sample 643141 | NCBI WGS metagenome assembly LFCJ01 (sample SAMN03766243, study PRJNA286221) | soda lake metagenome | biome: soda lake; feature: Kulunda steppe; material: water; isolation source: sample B1-Br-g2 brine of Lake Bitter-1 | place: Russia: Kulunda steppe | collected 2010-07 | reverse complement strand
TCCCTACACTCACCTTGCCCTCACAGCCCTGTGCTCACCTTGAACTCACAGCCTTGGGCTGAGCTTGAATTCACAGCCCTGTGCTCACCTTGTACTCACAGCCCTGTGCTCACCTTGCCCTCACAGCCCTGTGCTCACCTTGAACTTACAGCTCTGTGCTCACCTTGTACTCACATCCCTACACTCACCTTGCCCTCACAGCCCTGTGCTCACCTTGAACTCACAGCCTTGGGCTGAGCTTGAATTCACAGCCCTGTGCTCACCTTGTACTCACAGCCCTGTGCTCACCTTGTACTCACAGCCTTGGGCTCACCTTGCCCTCGAAGCCATGGGCTCACCTTGCCCTTGCAGCCCTGTGCTCACCCTGTACTCACAGCCTTGGGCTCACCTTGTACTCAATGCCTTGCTCCCGGAGCATGTGCAGCAGCGTGGCGCCCCAAGGCAGCTCTGCCACACGACCAGACAGGTGCAGCACCATGTCACGCTCGACATTGCTGCCCTTCAGAACCCTGCGCGCACACGCACACCCGCATTCCATACAGCATGTGGTCCATGCTGCAAAAGTGGGCACACACGGGCGAGTGGGTGGGTGGACTCAAGTGCACGTGGGTGGGAGCATGGGTGGGTGCGGCATGCGGGTCCATGCTGCACACGTGCGCACGCATCAAGAGAGGCTGCGCCCAAACAAACAAGCTGAATCCATGTGCTTGTCCTTTTTCCTGTAACAGATCAATGCCCCCTTGCGCCGCGTGCGACCAGCCCCACCTCTGCACCTCCGAGGCCTCCCTCTTGTCCAGTTTATCTTGCAGCTTTGCCGCTGCCCTGTCCAGCTTGCTCTGCTCTCGGGCCAGACGCTTGGCCTCCTGCAGGCCACCACAGCGTGCACCACCCAAAAAAAGCTTGCTTTGTCCCCGTGCCTGACGCTTGGCCTCCTGCAGGCCATCACAGCGTGCACCACCCCAAAAAAGCTTGCTTTGTCCCCGTGCCAGTCGCTTGGCCTCCTGCAGGCCACCACAGCCTGCACCACAGCTCATCGCGCACAGAGCAGCAGTGCGTTTGCGGAGGGGTCGGATGCTTGGTGACCTGCACGAAGCCAAGCACCCTGCCGGTCACCACAGAGCAAACAGAGCGGCAGGGTGACGGGGTGGACAGACAATTGGGACCTCCTGCAGCACACACGTGCGCGCACACAGCAGTGCGGTGGCGGAGGGGCCAGGCATCGCCGCCTCCCTGAGCAGAGGGCTGACCACAAAACTGGTGCAGCTTGAACACAAGGGCAGTGGAGAGCACTGCTGCTTTCAATGCCGGCCCATGACCTGGCTCAGATAAAAATGGCTCCTATTGGTCCTTATCAGCTGTCCTGATCATAGCTTGATCGCTTGGAAGCCTCACAACGCAACGTGAAACACTCCCACCCTCTCTGCACGGCAGCTCAGGTTCAAATCGTCTGCTGGGGCAAGGCACACCCACCGACGCACACAGCCGCCGGACCTACCTTCTCAGCCTCCTTTGCCAGGCACTTGCGCTCCCGTTCCTCTGCCTTGGCTCCCTTCAAAGCCCGCGCAGACGCCCGCTTCTTGCCTGTCCCCACAAGCACGATGCAGAAGGAATGCTATGAATGCGCATGCGAGGTTGTACATGATCACATGACAGCGCAGGCGCCCGCTTCTTGCCTGTCCCCACAAGCACGATGCAGAAGGAATGCTATGAATGCGCATGCGAGGTTGCGCATGATCACATGCGCTGTGACGACAGGCACGAGCTGGCTCATTTGAACATGCATGCATGCGCACACATCCACACCCCTGCCCCTGCTCTTGCCTGGCCCTGACATGCCATGCCACTGTGCCCCTGCCCTTGCCCAGCTCTGACTCACATGCCATGCCACTGCGTACATCATGCACGCCAAGCCACCACTGCGTGCAAAATCCGCAACACAAGGCATGGAGCCCGCATGCTGCGTGCAGTTGCACAAGCGTGAGGGGTACTCACACCCATTCACACGTTTTCCAATGGCTGGTGGTAAGCATAGCATGTGCTGCGCAGGGAAACGACTGTGCAGCGCGCACGACTGTGGCCCGTTGAGCGCGCTTGCAAGCCTGCTAACACTCACTCTGCAAGTGGAGCCGTTTATGATTTGGAGGGGCCTTGTGGAGCACCTCTAGAGCCTATAGGTGTGCACTCTCTCCCACTCGCCTTTGTACCCCGTCTTCCTCACCCAGGCATTGCTTGTGTCCCCATGAGCTCATCTTTGGCCCATTCTACTGTGGTGCGTATGCGGAAGGGCGGCGCACGGCAAACGCGTGTGCCCATGTGCGTGGCGCACGCACCTCGCGCAGGGGGCAACTCATCGGACAGGGAGTCATCGTCCGAAGGCTGGTGCTGCGATGCCAGCCAGTTGTTCTGAGAGTCTGAGCCCAAGCCAGATCTGCCACCACCCCCACTTGCCGTCCTTCCTCTAGGCCCCCTTCCCCTCCACACGCCGCCCAAGCTGTCATCACTGTCGCTGTGCTGCCGAAAGTCGCTGGCTTGCTGCTGCTGCGGCGGCGGCGGCGGCGGCGGCGGCAATTGCGGGGACTCTGCTTGCAATGGAGCGGGCGTGTTGCGTTGGCGCTTGGGCACGCGCTGCTCCCTGCGTGAGGTGAAATTGCAAGGCAGAGGCACGGCTTGTGGCTGCCATGAGCTGCTCTGCTGAACATACATGCAGGTCTTCCGCCGCACACACATCCCACGCGCGCATCCCTTCAGCCAGCCCCGGAACATGCTCTTGCCGGCCGCTGTGCAAAGTTGAAGCTATGCTTGGCAGCGACAAGGAAACAGAGTTCTGATTCCACACGCCCTCTGTGTGAGGAGGAGCTTCACTCTCACTGGCCGGTTGCGTTCAGGCCGCAAAAGCATCCAAGGGCTTCAGGCTGGCACCCCGACCACGTGCCACATCTGACATTGAAAAAGCGCATGTTGGGCCCTCCCACCTGTGCTTGGCTTGGAGCGATCTGACCTGCAAGCTGCTTGGCTCACTGGTCAAAATGTGCTGCTGGCGCTGAAGAGGCACACCTTGCGCTGAAGAGGTACACCTTGCTGCAGAGCTCCTGGCTTGCTGCGTGACAGGGACCCGGGCCAGAAGGCTTCCCATGGGTTCCTTGGAAGCTCCCTTGTGGCGCACAAACCACAGCCGCTTGCAGACGCACCTGGGTGATTGCCTGGACGCAAGGGGCTGGCCGGTGAGGGGAGACTGCTGCGTAGCATCAAGCTCTTGCTGGTCGGCACGCTCCAAGCCAAGCACAGGTGGGAGGGCTGCCTGAGAGCTGTTGGAAGGGAGCCCTTGCCGCGAGGCCGCCTTGGGGACCTGCGCACCACACATGCCCGGCACGCGCACTCTTGCAGGAAAAAACTCTCTCTCTCTCTCACACACACAAGCATCCCCTGCTCCCACGGCTGTGGCAGTCCATTTGAGCTCGCACAGCTTGATTACGCCACAGCCGATCCTGGGCGCCTCTGGGAGAGGGCAACCCACCTGGCCTAGACTCTGTTGTGCTGGCACTTGTTTCAACCCTGGCAAGGCGTCTATATGAGGGCCAAACGCATGCAAGGAAGCGTGCAAAGGCAAAGACTGAGGCTGTCATGCCTAATCTCACCACGCTAACGACACTAGCTCAGAGCAAGGCACTGCCTTCCCCAGTCAAGGCTCTCTGCGTGGGAAAGCTCACTCACCTTCAAGAATCCTAAGTCTAAGTCCGAGCCATCACTGCCGCTGCCTTTGCTGCGCTGGTGCTTGTGCTGCCTCATCAAGGCTTGAGGTTTGTGCTTCTGCAACTCATCATGGGTGTCAGCTGCATGGTGGTGCTGACCTGAACCACCAATCAAAGCACAACTACTTAAAAGATGAGCAGCGGTCAAGGCCATGAACACAAGGGTTTGGCATGACAAGACACCAACATGTTGAAAAACAGAGGAAAGGTCGGCAAACACACTGTTTGCTGCAGCAAGCACTTGGCTTGTGTTCTAACATGGCGAGCTGGCTTCGGCATGCACCGCGCAGAATGCCCATCCTGTCAGCTGCACATCTCACCCTCACAGTGCACTGGTACCTCCACCGACTCCTCATCATCAGATAGTGTCAGATCTATGCAGTTCATCTATGTAGTTCTACGTAGTACACAGCATCATGATCATCATATCATATTCAAGCTCATTTTTAAAACTAATGCATATAGGACCAACATGTGTCACCATGATGCGTCTGGCGACTTGACTTGGAGTTGACTGCCGAAATAGGCAACATCGGTAGGTGTACGCAATTAGTAATAGCAGAAAACTTATTAGCTCGAAATTCGGTCAGGCAGCCATTGACCTCTCCGGACACCTGTCAGAAATTCTGAGAAAGGAGCTTCCTGAAACAACTTGAACGCCGGCCACAGTTGTTCGAAATCAACGCACTTCTGACGCTTTACCAAACGCTTAAGGTAATTTCAACCTAAATTTTGGCAAACCGCATTTCCTCGACTGCGAGCTCTCAGTTTGGAAAATTTAGCCGCTGCGTTGGCCTACTGGCCGGGCTGTTTTTTAAACCGGCTTTATTATGCTTCTGTCCAAGCAGGCAGCATTGGGAGGATCGAGGTTGAGCCAGGGCGTGCCAGCGTCTTCTGTTCCTGTCCCCCCGGCACAGTCCCCTTCACTGCCCAGGACGTGAGTGGCTGTGTGGGTTGCCTGCTTGACTTACACTGTGCACAGGTTGCGTTTGCCATGTATGCTTGTGACGGAGGCCGTTGTTCTCAAAGTATCAGCTGCCCTATCCTCTCGGGCTCCGTTCCTGCCTCCCCCCTTCCTCCGCATCCCAGTGCACAAGCATTATCATCTCAACTGGGTGTCATGCTTTCTGCGGGCTGTGTGTGTCAGTTGCCGTCCCGAACCACCATCTTCCTTTCACACCGAGAGCCATTGCTCACTCAAAACCCCTCGATTTTGGCACGTCGCATCCGCAGCTGCAGCGTGGCCTCGCCTTCCCAGCCCAGGACTGGCGTGGTACCTCGCGTTGCCCGCGTGCAATCGGACCTGCCGCGCGCGGATGCTGATAAGGACATGAGCAACCCCCTGCAGGTGTTCGAGGCGAGCACACTGGTGAGTAGCTCTCAGTGCGTACTCAGCTCCGCCTGATGCCTTGAGCCTCCTCCTCAGGCAGCTTGCATCCCTTCAATCGGGGCCCATCATCAGCCTGCCTGCCTGCTTGCCCCCTGCCATGTGGGTGTCCCCAGACTGAGTATAAACCCTAGCAACTGCGAAGTGCAACGCACCCTCTGACTTGCCCGCTGTGCAACTGACTACAGCACCTGACACACGTGCATCCTGCCGTGGGCCTCTGCTGGCCCGCTGGCAGTCAACAGGCTCTCCAATGTGGAGAGGCTAGATTTTCAAGTTCCTGCGCTCACCTGTGTTGCTCCTGGAAAACCACACGTGCAGGAAATGCCCACTGGGAAAGACATTGAGAGCATTTCTGACTCTGAGGAATGGAGGGCGCTGCAAGAGCACGTCAAGGACATCAACACAACGTGAGCAGGCGAAGCATGGGGGCTTCCCTCCCGCTTATGTTGCATCATCTTATGCCCTGCTCGATGACACTTGCGGCTGTGCATGATGTTGTGAGCGGTGCCTTTGGCAACTGCTTGCATGTCTGCTTCAGCCCCATTGCACTGAGTGCCTGCTCACGCCTGCCTTCCTGCCTTGCTCTCTGTATTGCTGTACTGCAGCCACCTTCGTGATCTGATGCGGGATGAGAGGCGCTGCATGTCTTTGATCAAGGAATCTGAAGGCATCTACTGCGATTTCTCTAGACAAAGGGTCACCGCTAAGACCCTGGAGGTGCGTAATGCACTTGTTTGTTGTGCATGTCCTGAAGTTCCCTAAGTTCCCTTCCTGCCTTGTAATACCTGTTAACACCCACACACAAAACAGAGTGCTCTCTCGCGGATGCACACCTTAACCATTGTACCCTGCTAGATATCTGCCACCCGTCTGTCTGGATGCTTGCTTTCATAGTGAACTTCACACGCATCCCCTTCATGGTATCACTGCAAGGAACGTGTTCTTCATACCATGTAGCTTTGAACGCATGCCTCTATTTGTGCACATGTGAAGGACTGCATCCGCATTTTACACGTTATTGGCCGTAGAATGCCACTCATTCAATCTGCTGTGCCGCATCCGTCTGGTGCAGTTACTGCTGAAGCTGGCAGAGAAGGCCAAGTTGCGAGAGAAGATTGAGTCCATGTTTGCGGGAGAGCACATCAACAGCACTGAGGACCGCGCAGTCCTGCATGTAGCAACAAGGGCTCGTCGGGACCAGGTGGGTTTGCACAAATTGTGGTTTCTATTTGACCCAATGCGCACGATGTACATGGCATGGGGTATGCATGTTTCCCCTCCCCCTATGCTGGTTGCATGCTGTTTTATGCGCGCATGCGGGCACACAATGCGCGCACGCAGTCCATCATGGTGGATGGCCGGGATGTGGTGCCTGATGTGTGGGAGGTGCTGGACCGCATCCGCGACTTCAGCAACAAAGTGCGCAGCGGCGAGTGGAAGGGCGCGACGGGCAAGAACCTGAAGAATGTGGTTGCCATTGGCATTGGAGGTTCCTTCCTGGGCCCCCTGTTTGTGCACACCGCGCTAAGGTGGGTGCTGCGCTCCCAAGCGTGCTGCTCGGTTGAGCACTGCGCTGATGGAGTGCTGGGAGTGCCTTGGTTTTGTTCTTGCGCATAACGCTGATGTGCGTGCGTGCCGTGCTCACACAAAGGCGCGTATCCATTACAGAGGCATGTATTCATTACCCACGAGTACGCGCGCTCACACACACACCCCACAGGGACCACTCAATCAAACGTGCAGTAATTACGCACTTGTGTGCACGCAGGACGGAGCCCATTGCCGCCATGGCCTCTGAGGGACGCACCCTGCGCTTCCTAGCGAATGTGGACCCCATCGATGTGGCACGCGCCCTGAAGGTGTGCACGCCGCGCTGCGCACGTGCTCGGTGGGCGTGTCACGTGTGTGGCAAGTGCACAGGGGATGCATCGGGGTTGGGTGCAGGCGCTCTGCCTGCCCAGGAAATATATGCTGTGTCCTCTTGTGAGTCGGCTCTTTCTACTAGGCCTGCTTGTGTACACTGTCGCGCATCACCAGATGCTGCGCGTCACTAACTGCGCCAGGCAGACGGTGCTGTGCCACGGCGCAGAGTGGTTCAGGGCGGCAGCAATGCGCTGGAGGAGCGCATGGCTGGCGAGCGGGTGTGGTGCTTAACGCATGCACTCTGCTCTTCCGTGGTGCTTCCGTGGTGCTTCATGCATGCACTCTGCTCTTCCGTGCTTCTGCGTTTGTTGACGAGGATATGAGGTGTGCATCGCCTTCCACCTGGCCAGGAACAGCTACCTGAACTGGTCCTGGCTCCTTGTCCATGCACAGGGCATGAACCCTGAGGAGACGCTGGTGGTAGTGGTGTCCAAGACGTTCACGACTGCCGAGACCATGCTCAATGCCCGCACAGTGCGCAAATGGCTCATTGCGCAGCTGGGTGAGTGGAAGGGCACAAGCCTTGCCTGCCTGGCTTGTTGCCCCCCCGCCAGGGGAGGAGTGCATGCTGACCACCCTTAGGGTCCAATGCCGCGCCCCTCGCACAGAGTTTGCTGCACTCACACACACATGCACACGCGTGCGCACAATGAGCAGAGCCAGTGCATGCGCCCCCTGAAGCGCCGACAGCACAGCCATGCCCGGGCATGCATGCAGGGTGCCTCAGAAGCACACCCCAGATGCCTTCATCATTGCAGCGTTTGCCCGCTCGCGTCCCAGCCCCAGGCGCCGCTGCCAAAAACATGGGCTCCTGCTGGTACTTGCGCAGTCAGTCGTAGCCGAGACAGGCGCCCCCTGCTACCTCAGCCCTTGAGCCGCGTGCGTGCTCCCACACATGTGCACGCCCCTGCCCAGCACGGACATGCACTGCGCCTGGCTTCACGCGCGCAGGCCCTGAGGCTGTGGCCAAGCACATGGTGGCGGTGTCCACTAACATCAAGCTGGTGAAGGAGTTCGGCATCGATCCCGAGAATGCATTTGGGTTCTGGGACTGGGTGGGAGGACGCTACAGTGTGTGCAGCGCCGTGGGCGTGCTGCCGCTGGCCCTGGAGTACGGGTTTGACATCATGGAGGTGCGTGCACTGAAAGCCTGGGCTCTTACGTGCTGAGTGGATGTGATGTAATGTTGCCGGAGGCGCAGGCCCTGCGGCAGAGGTTAGATGCGTTGCGGGGCTTGATATCCCTGGAGCATGTGGTGTGTGGACTGGCTGCAGACAGCGGGACAGTGTACCCCAAGCAGACAGCAGGTTGCCCGCAATAAGGCTGCGCTTTGGATGAATACAGACATGGGGACTTCAGAAGAATACAGACATGGGGGCGCTTAGGAAGAATACAGACATGGGGGCCAGTCACTCTGTGTTAGCTTGCCTGCGGGCTGGCTTGCGCAGGCGCACAGCCTCTGGCAGGGACCCTGGTGCCTGCGTGCATATGGTGCTCGGGTGGCTTTGGGCTGGGAGCCCAGTGTGTGCGTGTGCTGCGCCTGCACGTGATGGGGGGAGGGCGGCACGTCGGTCATGAAGCATTTGGGCAAAGCCGGACCTGGGATGGAGCACGGAATGAAAGAACTGTAAGTGGGGCCAGGGCTGGATTTGGGCAAAGCCAGACCCCGGACCTGGGATGTAGCTCAGAAAAAAGAACTGGAAGCGGGACCTGCGCTTGGACTGGCACGTGTGCACACACACCATGCGCGTACACTGCTGTGTTTGCAGGAGTTCCTGCTGGGCGCAAACAGCATCGACGACCACTTCCGCAACATGCCGCTGGAGAACAACCTGCCAGTCTTGCTGGGCCTCATGTCTGTGTGGAATGTGTCCTTCCTGGGCTACCCCGCCCGCGCCATCCTACCTTACTGCCAGGTGCGCGTGTGTCCGCGGCGCCTCGTGCCGTCCCGCTCTTCCGCTATCCCTGCATGCGTGCCCTACGGGGCCCACGGGTCGGATGCGTGGGGGGCAGCCTCGGAGGCGCATTTTCAAACCAACCCGAGTGCCAAGCCCCGCAAGGGTGTCAGGCTGCAGGAACAGTGGGGGCACAGGAAAGGAAAAGGGTGGGACCCTAGCGCATGGCGAGCGGCTGGGTGCAACCGCCCGGAAGGCACACCTTCAAATGGAGTAGGATAGCCTGCACAGTGCGCCCATGTGCGTCACCACGTATGGGATACCCCGCACGCATCCCCCGCATATCTAAGTGCATGTGCACTTACGCACACAGATTCCTTTGTGCACTCCCCCCTCTATCGCTCACGTGAACATGCGCATGTACACAAGCGCGTGTGCTCGAACACTTTTATGCTGAGACACATGCACACGTGCAAGCACGCGTGCACACGCACGCACACAACACTCACACGCAAGCGTGTCCCTCTGTGCAGGCGCTGTCCAAGCTGGCGCCTCACATCCAGCAGGTGTCCATGGAAAGCAACGGCAAGGGCGTGGACATCAACGGCAACCCGCTGCCCTTTGAGGCCGGCGAGATTGACTTCGGCGAGCCTGGCACCAACGGCCAGCACTCCTTCTACCAGCTAATCCACCAGGTGCGGGGGCGTGGGCGCGTGCGTGGAGGGGAAAAGCGCTTGGGCATCGTTCAGGCACTCATGTGTCCCGCGCAAGGTCTGACCAATCTTTCTTAGCCCAACGGACACAAGACGTGCCAGCCTGACCATGCATAAGATATGAGCACCTGGTATTGATGCTGCCCTGTGCTTATTTAACTTCACGACACATGGTCTGGCTGCAGCATGGTTTCATGCTATGGCTCAGGAGAGCAGGAGAGCAACATCCTGTCAGGAAACAACCAGCAACCAAATGCTTGTTGGCTTATGCTCTTCGTGCCCTGTGGCCTTCGCTCCTCACCCGTATTGGCATGTGTTTGTCTCGCTTATTGGACTCCTCATGCTCCTTTACTTCCAACCTTAAGCCCGTTGACCTTGTGACAAAGTAAGCTCTCTCGATTGGTTATTGCTCCATCTGTGTCTCCTCCCCAGGGCCGCATCGTCCCCTGCGACTTCATTGGCATCGTGCGCAGCCAACAGAGTGTGTACCTGAAGGGAGAGATCGTGTCCAACCACGACGAGCTCATGTCCAACTTCTTTGCACAGGTGGGTGGATGGGGTGCATGCTCTGGCGCAATGGGTGTTGCCTATGTGGTGGTGTGTGGCCCCTGCCAGATGTCAAGCGGCAGGCCTGTGTCATCAATTGTAAGGGCTTGGTCGGCTGTGCAGTTTGGTTGGGAGGGCCCAAGGGGAGGAAGATGATGGGGGCCCTGCACGGGAGGACTTGCATTTGCGGGGGGGCCATCAGTCACTGGCCAGGTGCAGCAGGGCAAATCTGTGTGGAGAGCCGCGCTGTGGCCCGGGCGCCCCTGCCCAGTTCCCGACTGGACAGGCACCCGCCCCATCCACAGAGGCCCCCTCCCCACACGCCTGCACAGCAGCGGGAGCGAGCGCCGCACCTCAGCAGCAGCAACCCCCTCAAAAACCCTGCACGCCCTGCCCTGCCTGATGCATCCCTCCCGCCGCCCCGATCGCTCGCCTGCAGGCTGACGCCCTTGCGTACGGCAAGACCCCCGAGCAGCTCCGCTCAGAGAACGTGCCTGACTACCTCATCCCTCACAAGACCTTCACCGGCAACCGTCCTTCCATCTCCATCATGCTGCCCGCGTGCACGGCACGCACGGTGGGCCAGATCCTGGCGCTCTACGAGCACAGGGTGGCGGTGCAGGTGCGCGGAATGCATGGTTACACCTGGACACTCAGGTTGAGCAGTTGGAAGTAGATTACCTGAACTGTGAACCCTTAGCCAAGTCTCGATTAATAGCAATTATATGAGGTATTGTGTAAGGTTACCTGTCCCTCTTTGTGTACACGCTTCCGCTAGCTCTCATACTCGGGCCCCATCCGCAAGCTCGGGGTGCGCACGTCAGGCAGGGGGGTGCTGCATGGGGCCGTGCAGGGCGCAGTGTGCACGCGGCAGCTGGGCAGGTGAATGTCAGGCAGGTGTGGCGCTCTGGCCAGCTGGGCGGGAGGGGGGGATGTGGGGGGCGCAGTTGGGGGGGGAAAGGGTGCTGAGGGTTGTGGCATCGTCATCAGGGTGCGCGGGTTGCAACCAAGCATATGTTGCATGTGCACGGTCAGAGTGCTCACAATCAGCCCATGCGCGCTTGCTGAGGTGACTTGAGTGAGAAGCGCATGTGCAGATGGAGGTGGGTGTTGGAGCCGTGCCCACGTGCTGCGCATGCCGCACATGCATCAGGAATTCATAGTTGGCACTGCGCGTGCTGAGGATGGGCATGGTGTTGGTGAATGCGTGGCATGGAGTGTGCAGGATGATGTGTTTAATCATCACATGCGCATCAGCATGGCATGCCTGCACACACGTGTGTGTGTGTGTGTGTGAGCCTGCCATCCTCTCACCCCCCCTTGCTGCGCTGCCTGCAGGGCTTCATCTGGGGAATCAACAGCTTTGACCAGTGGGGTGTTGAGCTGGGCAAGGTGCTGGCCAGCAAGGTCCGCAGCACGATGCACCAGGTGCGTGGTTTTGTTGAAGGGTGGGGTTAAGGTGTGGGCACCGGATGCGTGGTTGTTGAAGGGTGGGGATAAGGTGTGGGCACCGGGTGCGTGGTTTTGTTGAAGGGTGGGGATAAGGTGTGTGGGCACCCGGTGCGTATGTGCTCATGCGCAGCCCACCCTGCGTTGGCGTGCATGTTG
>LFCJ01003288.1_pt1 | contig 11825 bp, 18 predicted proteins | sample 643141 | NCBI WGS metagenome assembly LFCJ01 (sample SAMN03766243, study PRJNA286221) | soda lake metagenome | biome: soda lake; feature: Kulunda steppe; material: water; isolation source: sample B1-Br-g2 brine of Lake Bitter-1 | place: Russia: Kulunda steppe | collected 2010-07 | reverse complement strand
GGGGGGGGGGGGGTGGGCCTGCGCTGGCTGGCTGGCTGTGGTGGGCGCGGACGCGGGCTTGGGCATGGGGTGGGGTCTGAACGTGTTGGGGCTGGCGTTGAGTTGGTGCAGTGGCGGGCATTGCATGCAGTGCCGAGGAGCAGAATGCAACGGTGGGAGCAGACTGCGTGCGGCGGCGTGGACTGCGTGCGAGGATGAGCATGAGGACCATAAGCAGCGGGCTGAGCATGCAGAGGAGCCTGCGGCCAGGGGTGCACACGCGACCAAACTGCAACCCTGCCTGTGACGGCACCCCTGCACCCCTGCCTGTGACACACCCCTGCCTGCGACCCAGAGCTGCGGGCAGGTCAAGGGGGCACGTGTGCACGCAACAGCCAGACCCGCCCGTATGACTGCAGGGCTCATGCAGTAGGCCCGATGCGCGGGGCAGATCCGCGCGCGCGCACGGAGCTAGTACACAGCTGAGGCGTATGAGCGCACATGAGGCAAGCGTTCGGGCATCTGGTGGGCTGCTGCGGCGGGCAATTGACGGCGGTGGCGGAGGTGGTCGTGCTGCTGCTGCTGCTGCTGCTGCTGCAGCGGCGGCGGCGGTGATGGCGGTAGCGGCTGCTCCGCGCTGCCTTCCAGGATGAGCTCGATGCTCTTGGCTTGATAGCCGACCAGGCCCCCGATGGAGTCATAGAACTGGTCCACGCGCATCAGGAGGGCTGCCAGATCCGCCAGCGCGGCCTTGGTGTCCACCACGCTGCTGCTGTTACAGCTGCTTTCCGACGCACGGGGAGCTGCAGGGAGCCGTCATGGGCACGGGCAGGGCGCAGCGTGTGAGGGGCCAGCCAGTCGCAGGCATCCGTGTGCGGGGTCACCCAGAGCAGGTGCCAAGACCCCCCCGCAAAGCGGCCTGGGAGCCCCTGTCCAAGGCACGCGCTGTCTTGTGCCACCTTGCGCGTCAAGCGCTGCTAAACACGTGCTTGGCATTTGCGCATGGAGGATCCCCCGCCCGCCCACGCGCTCACCTTGGGGCAGGCTCAGCACATGCTCTTGGCCCATGGCCGGCAGGCACAGCAACACGTACTGCTCGTGCAGCCCCAGGCGCTGGAGGCACCTCACCACAGGCTTTGCCCTGCAAGCGAAGGCGCAGCACAGTGCGCAGCGCCTCGGGCAGAAGATAGGGGGGCTGATGCGGCGCAACGCACCCTCCACATTGGAGCCCTTGCAGCCCTTGCGGCTCTTGCGCGCAGAATGCTGCTGATGCGTACATGCCCAATGGGCAGAGCGGACTGGCTCCGACTGACGGGCTCAGGCAGTGTCCACATGATTTTCCTTCCTTGTTTCATGGTGGGCAGCAGGATGAGTACACTGCTAAAGCGTGCAGTATCCCTGATCAGCCTATGCTTAGCATATCAGATGCGCTGCTCGCGCACCCTGGGCCAGATTGCTGCTTGGTGCAAACACATCAAGCAGGCAGCCCAAGCCTTTGACGCAGGAGACTCTCACCTATTCGCGTTGATGAAGGCTCTTACACTCGAATTGCTGCTCAGAAAGTTGACCTGGATGGGAAGTGCAGGGTGTGCCAGGGGAGCAGTACATAAGCACTCAATGGGATTCAACTGCCCCTGCTGTGCATGTGCTTGCGCGTGTGCAAAAACATGCAAGATGACCACCACAACGAGGCGCACTGCTTCCTGGGCAGACTCAGCTCACATGTCTCTGATCTTCAGCTAATTGAGCGCAGCATCTTGCAAGCTGATGCTAGACAAGCAAGCACCAAGCCAGTTCTCAGCGCCAGAAGCTCTGCGCCATGCTGTACAAGCTTCCGGGACCGCACAACTCAGCGAGCTTGCACGCACGCACGCGCACAAATCTCACCTTTTCGGACAATGTGCTACACCTAGACAGATCCGTCTTAAGGGCTTGCAGGTGGAGGACCTGGGTGTGCAGGGGCTGTGGGGGCTGCAGCAAGGGGGGCCCGCGCGCAGAGCTGGACGCTGCTGAGCTTGCAGGTGGGAACAACACGGGTATGGGCTCCTTCCTCTCCTTTTGCACTGGATGCTCATGGAGCACACCATTGGCATCTGACACCTGGATGTTCGCAACTCGCAACTGTGGAATTTGGCTGGGCTTCCTCCAGCTGCTGCCATTTGATGGAGAGAGGAGATGGTGTGGGAGATTTCTTGGAACCCGGCTTCCTCTGCACAGCCCTCCCCCGGTGCCTCCCATCGCCATAGTTCCCGAAGTCTTTTGATGCCAATGCTGATGGGGTTGAGAGAGAATCAGGCTGTGCAGAGTGGCATCACCTTATCCTAGTGCACACACGCCAGAGATGACCTACAAAATACGTGCAAAGCATGGAGCAAACGAATCAGGATTCGTCAGCGTCCATCGACCATAATTACGATTCGATCATACTGACGATTAATGATAATGGTAACAAGGTGATCCTAACCTAACTTAAACAATATTTTGCAAATCGAATCTGGTCATAGGACAAAGGACGATTCGATTCGATTGACTGAAGCTAAAAAACATATCGATAAGATAAATAAGTTCAAATTCATTTACTTAGCAGTGATCATCCTATAATCGAATAATGCTACACTGCTGTGTGTTCACAATGAGGTGCCTTTCTTCCGTTGTAAAGATTCGTTTATCTACTCCCCCAGAGAAAATCATTTCTTAATTTTTTTCCTAACAGGCTCCTGACATTTTGCATGCCTGTCTATTCAAGGCTCCTTCAGATTGTTCTTCATGACCAGGCCTCAATCACCCTAACAAACAGTAACTCAACTTGGAAACATGAACAGTCGGCTGGCAGATGTCGCGCCTGAAGGAGGCCAGATGAGAAAATAAAGAGGACAACACCTTCACTATAATTCTGGAAGAGGGAGGCACCATCTACAACCCTTATACTATGACTAGTAGTTTGGAGCATCTGAAGAATTTAGGTCTAGAACCACGAAAGCCACCAAGCATGCTGTGAGATTTCATGCTCCCCTGGTGCACAGCGTGGCATGTACACTCACGGTTTGGATAAAGAGTCTCCTCTCCAAATTTATTGTTTCCTGATTGAAATGACCTAGTCAGTCTTAGAGATAGTGTTTCCTGGATGAGTACGAAGTGCTTTAAATTGCTTGCAAGCAATATCAACAAATACATGACATGTTTTATGAGCATGACTTCACAATGGGTTGAGATGCCCTAAAAATCCTGTGTGCAATAAGAGTACGCGTGCATACAGATGCGTGTCATGACATCATGTGGCAGGCACGCACTTGCCGTTGGGCATGCAGCACCAATCTTCCTGCATTGCTTGGGATGCAAAGCCTAGGACATAAACGCAGGACACTGGCAGGCAAAGCAGCGTCAGTCTTTCACACATTTGTTCTTCTCATAAGTGCCAACTTGACCACATCATGCATTCCCCTAAGCTGCCTTGCGTTCTTGCTTCGCACCACTCCTAACCATGCTGGCAAGCACCCACGCGAGGAAACCTGCCAACGCTACCCCTCCCCCAATGCCCCAAGCCAGGCGCACGCTGCGAGGGCATTGATTAGGGTACAAGCCCTGGCCAAATTTGACCGAGATCATCGTCTCTAGACAGATCGTGGCCACTGCTATCCAGGCAAACGGGCCCAGCTTCATGGACGCAGCATCAGCCGCCTCTGTTCCCTCAATATACTCATACCACTCACGCACTGCTGGAAGCCCCATCAAGAACCACAGGACCAGCCTGCACACAGATCACGAGGCAAGAACGGGATCTTGATGTTGGGCTCAGTCAAGTCGCTTGCACAGCATGTCATAACTTAGCAATGTATGAGGTCCTGTTTTCAATTTCGTGCTCAAAATAACCTTTGGACAGGCATCTTCTGTTTCCCAGAATGAATGATGCACGTCCTTTCCCACGTGCTTCAAGGAGCATCTGGTGTGCTAGGGGTTTCAAGCACTGTAAGCACAGCAATAGACAGGTGTTGGGAGGCCTGCTCCGAGCAACTTTGGAAAAGGGTGACACGCAAACAGGGAATGCATTTCTTGTCTTGCACAGTCAGGGCATGAATGATTGATTAATTTCTAGGCAGGATTATGCATTCAGGACAATTTCCAAATGATATGTGCTTGTCAAGAAGCTCTGGACTGTAGCTGAAAACGCTTGCTACATATGTGCCTAATTACCTGTTGGTTGTTCAAAAAAATTAAAGGGCAACTTGCTCACCTGTAGGTTGTCAGTGGGTTTGTCGGCGGAATCCACAGGGCATATTTGAGGAAGAACACATTCAGCTCAAAAGCTAGGCCAACAACAACAATGAAGAGCGTCTGCGGGGGCAGACAAAAACAGGCAGAGTCGTGTGCACTCATGACTCATTCCAAGACATGCAGTGTGCTCCCGTGACTCTCGTGGCTCAGGCTCATGACATACAAATCACATGCTGGTTCTGAGCCTAGCTCAGAGACAGTCTAGGACCAGGCCGAGACAGAATGGTCAAAACTTTCCTCAAGAACAGCTCAACATCTCAAGGCTGAGGTCTCAAGCCCGCATAGTTTGGCGCGAACAGCCCACAGGCCTTCGTTGGTGCTGCCAGCAGGTACCAGTGTCTCTAACCCTTCTCCCCAGCAAAGTTGCACCCTCCCTCACCACCCCAGACCTGCAGGAACCTCTTGGGACTCCTGAATTGGCACCAATGGAATTTGTGCCAGCTGTAAGGCCCCAGCTGAGCCAGAGATCGGCGAGCCTTGGCCCTCAGGCCTTGCAACTCTCCAAGCCCCTGCCAATTGTACCTGCAAGACAGGTGTGGAGTGTGTGATCATGAATCATACAGGCAAACATGCCCCTCCCTGTAGACAGTCACCAAATATTTGTCGCAATTTTACAAAGTACATGGCTTGGACAGACCTCAGGACCGCATGGCCAATCAAGACACTGAGCAGATGCCCTGTGAGACAGTTAGGGGACCTGGTTGGCTTTGGTTAATTGGTTTGTTTGCTTGGTTGGTTGATTAGACCCGACCGCGGTGAGCACACCAATGTGCTGGCCTTTTCCCCCTGCCATTGCCCACAGCAACAGCTGTTTGCTCACGGCCTCTGATATTTCCTAAAATGTGCAGAGTTAAGGCAGCTGGGCAGGTGCAAGCTTCGTGAGCATGCGTGTGCGCACAGCAGGCAAGCGCGCAAGCACAGCACGCACAGCGTGCAAGACACAGCTCACGCAGCGCTGCGAGGACTCCCCCACGAAGCGCGCTGTCGACATCCATCATGATGATGATCATCATCCAACGCACCAGATTGAGCCAGAGATCAGGCCCACCTTTCGTACTTGCAGTCCATCCACCGCACTGTAGCCATCCCTAAGGTTATGCCGATTAGGTTGCAGATAGCCACGTCAAGCACCCAGCTGTCATACCAGCATTCGTTGAAGTTGGGGAGCATGTGGCTTAAGCTGAGCTCCAGCAGCTCAAAGCCAATGGAGATCACCTGCATCAAAAATGGAAGGAGAGGTGAGCGTATGCACCGCAAAAATAAGCATGTGGAAAAACCATGGTGAGATTAATGCCTGCAAGCGAACTTGCCTGGCATTTGGGGCCACATGAGGCCAGCTCACATCTGCATCAATTGGCTGTCAGTAACCATAAAAGTGTATAACTTTTGTCTGGAAGAAATACTGCTCAAGCAAGCCGGTTGGTTATTTTTATGTTCAATGCATTGCCAATGCAAGGCACGGCAACAAGCAGATTAAAGTTGACTAACATGGTCTCACCCATAGAATGAAGTGGTTGCGCAGTACCAAAGCCTTGGCCCACCAGCCAATAAGGTGCGCAGGGACGAACTCATCCAAGAGTGTTGACTTTATGCCCTGAGAGAGGGTTTGCATGCACCCATACTGGTGGTCCCTCATATGAGCAGCTCAGCGAGAGCAGGTAGGTCAGTGCACCCCGCCACAGTGACTTAAAAGGACCAGCATTGAAGACCAGGCATTGCAAAAACATACAGCGAATGATGACCTGGGGAAGTCCGCACGTCCGCAGTCGCGGGTGTGAGCAAAGAAAAGCAGGTTGCGTTTATGCATATGAAGATAGGGGCGCATCATTATCATCATCATCATCATCATCATCATCATCATCATCATCATCATCATCATTTTCATGGACAGTGCACAGCCTGCATGCACGCACAGCTGCCTGCCACCTGGCACGGCACTATGGCCTCCACAGTGCGCCAAACCCGCACACGCTGCGGTCTTCCTTCCTGCCAGTATGTGCACCAACCTGCCAGTTCAAGACCAAGCCCCCCTTGGGACTGCTACGCACAAGCAAATGGCAATCTGCTGCGTATGTGCGGTAGCTGACCTCCACCCCCAGTGACGGATGCAGGTGCTGCGGCCAGGAGCACGGGCACGTCCAGTCTGAATGGCTTGCTGCACAAACATGTGTGTCCTGTGCATTGAGCTGGCATGGGCCAGGGGGTTTACAATGAGGCAGCACACCACCATCTAGCGAGTCATGCATGAAGACAGTATGCATGGCAGGTCATCAACGCGGTCACACATTCATAGCATTACTTCAAATGCCACCCATTGAAGTTGACTGTGCCAGGAGCTGGTACTTTGACATGGTGCAGCCAAAAATTCCAGGAATTAAGAGCAGAGAACGGTCTATAGCAGACCAGCACGGGATTGGGCAATTTTGCCGTACCTTTAAAAAGGCACGTGCGTCTTGTACATCCTGAAAGACTAAGTACACAAGCAGGAGCACGTACAAGACCAGCACGCCGTGGACTGCGCGCCACACGGCTGGATGGGGCCGCACCATTGATGTGTTCGGGCCATGGGCCACACAATAGCTGCGTGTATGGAGGTGTGCGCAAGCGTGTTAGTATGTGTTTCTGCATGTGTGCATGCGCGTGTGTGTGCGTTTGTGTGTGTGTGTGTCTATGTGTATGTTTGTAAGAAGTCCTGTGTGTAAGAATGCTAATACTCTCAGCATACTATTATATCTGCTGAGAGTAAGATTCAGGCCTGTAAGAAGTCCTGTGTGAAAGAAGTCCTGTGTGTAAGAATGCTAATACTCTCAGCACACTTATACCTGCAGAGAGTAAAATTGCTTATGAAGCCTTACAGGCCTGAAATAGAGCCTATAATTAAGCCGAGTATGCAATTGCTTGTGCAGCCTTGCATGCCAGTTTGGCATACATACATGGGCTTCTCAATACAAGATGCAGATGTCAGCAAAGCACTTAACATTGACACCAGGAGAACATATTTGCTGTACCTTGGGTGCATGCGTCAATGCTCTGCCACTCACCGGCTTGTGCTGAGACATGCAGGCACTGGATCCTGCAAATGAAGCAGCCACTCACCCCAGAAAAACTGCAGCTACAGCAATGATGCCTGCTTTGGCATTCTTCTCAGACTGGGCAGGGCTGGATACCTGTGAATGCACAGATCCTCCCTCTGCGTAGCTCCACACATTAGCATAGTATCCTATCAGGGCAAGTACCACCGACAAAAGTGTCAATGTTCTGGGATTGCTGAAAATTTGACCTCTGTCATGTCTGTGCCCGTCTGGTTTGTCATCCATCTATCTTTTCATCGTTTTTAATAAAAATTTAGATATAAGTTACCGAAATAAGAATGTTTAAGCACATTAAGACACGTGGCGCTCTGAAAGGAGGAATTTGATCATGAAGCTTCTGGTGGCTGTGAAGAGGGTGAGTTCAAACCTATCTTGAGGTATGTGCATGCCATGAGCGTAACTTGGGAAGATGGACACGCATGCATTCCAAGGTCATGCCTTCCATACACGTGTTGCTTGTGAAGGTTATTGATGGCCCGGTACGGGTGGCAAAGGGCAAGGTAAGTGACGTTTATCTTGCAATTTGGAGCTATTCTAGAATTGGGCAGCTGTGTTTTGCGCAACAACCAGCATTAGCTTCGGACTCACCTCAACTAGGCTTGTGCGTTCCTAGCTTTATCCATCTAATGCGAGGCGTGAAAAGCTATTATGGTTTGAATGAAGGTGGAGCCTGTGCTGCCAAAGTTCTCGATGAATCCTTTTGATGGAATAGCCTTAGAGGTAAAAATGTGGGGCTTGGATGAAGATGTTGTCTTGGAGGAGAGACTACAGAGCTATAGGCACAAGTTGACTTAAATATCGGTAATGAAGCAGGCTGGATGCAGTGATTCACAACAATTTTGTGGGGAGGACCACAAGCAGATGCAGGATATGATTGTGATTGTTACCAACATCCATCTACAGGCCTGACAGATCCACCGTACAGGAAGGCCAAGAGCATGCCACAGACGCCTGCTTTGCCCTAGCTGTGGCCTATCTGTTAAACAAACAGTATATGATGAGTTCAACCTTGCATTTGGATTTTTTTAAGGCATGCTCCATAAACTTTAACAACTTGTTTTGAAGTGAAGAGTAAGGTGCTGGATTGGCTTCTACACCACCCAGGGACAGAGAACCACTTTTTCCTGGTCCTGCTTACGTAGCACGGCCTGGTTGTGCAAATACCTTGCTAAGTGATGCGCACTTGGCAGTGAGGCTGTACCAACTCCAGCCTTCTCGCACTTCCTCGATCCCTCCACCAAAAGGTTAAGCTGTTCTAGAGGGCTGAGGTTAATTACAAGTTTTGCAGGGGCAATGTTCTCCCAAAATAGCATTTTACTTATGAATGTAAACAAAGGGGAGCTTTGGAGGTATCTGGTGGCATTTCTGGATCACATGCGTAGATCATGGATATCGTTCCATGGCTGTTCTGTTTCTCTTGCCCAAGAGTTCCACTGCTAGCCTTATATAATCGCAGCAGTGATAGACTGCTACACAGCCTGTGCACTAAGGGCCACTGCACAAGATGCTGACTTCTCATGCCAACTGTGCGGCGCAGGAAGCTGTGCGTTTCAAGGAGCGCGGGATGGCGCGCGAGATCCTGGCAGTATCTATGGGCCCTCGGGCGGTACAGGTGAGGTGAGGGTGACTTGAGGGCAGGTGAAGGCCACAAAGGTGTAGATAGCATAGATTACATAGCTGTACCTGCCAATCGAGGAGGGTACCATAAAAGCTGAAGCCTTCGGGCAATGGTGTTTTCCCTCTGCACGCGGACACAAGCGCAGGCGTGCCCGCATGCGCACACACACGCGCGCACGCGCACATGCTGACAGCACCATAAGGCACTAGAACTTGAGGCACAGCGCCACCGCTCTCGGCGCAGCACTGCAGCTCACGGCACGGCGGCATGCCTGTGCGCACATAGGACACGCTACGCTCCGCGTTGGCGTTGGGCGCGGATCGAGCGCTGCACGTCCCTTCAGTGGCTGATTTGGAGCCCCTTGCAGTAGCGCGCCTGCTGGCAGCAGTTGTTGCCCGAGAAGCACCGCACATGCTGCTGATGGGCAAGCAGGCGGTGGATGATGACAGCAATCAGACGGTGGGTGATGAGAGCAATCATATGGTGGGTGATGACAGCAAATAGACGGTGGGTGATGACGGGAACGTAACAGTGGATGACGACATAAATGAAACGGTGGGTGATGACAAGAATGAAGCAGTGGGTGATGACAGCAATCAGATGGTGGGCGGGGCATTGAATGAGACTTCAGGCTTTTTGCACATACTTTGAATACAGTACTCAGGTAGGGGCGTTCAAGGTGCAGATGAGGATGCATGGGGACGCGTCTGCTGTGCAACTCCAGCCCAATTCAGCACAGGCGCAAGATGACAGCTCTCCTGCGCGCGCGTATGCAGCACTTCATGCTGGTGCCGATACAGGCAGGCGTCAACAGGAGCGGCGCTGCCCATGCTGTGTATGACGCCGACTGCCTTTCTTGTGTGCATGCCATGCAGGGCCAGATGGTGGCCGCACTGCTAGGCTGGCCCCAAGGGACATTTGCTTCCAAGATTGAGTTGGCGGGCAGCAGAGAGGCAGCTGCTGCTTCCGGCAGCAGCAATAGCAGGGTGCAAGTCACGCGTGAGGTTGACCAGGGCTCCGAGATTCTCAGCTTGTCCCTTCCTGCCGTGGTCACTACTGACTTGAGGCTCAACACGCCCAGGTGCGGCTCAACACGCCCAGGCACTCAACATTGACACAGCATCAACACGCCCAGGTGCGGCTCAGCACGCCCAGGTGCTGAATTCAGGCTCAACACAAAGCTCAACACTTAAGGTTTGGCTTGGATTGGGACGGCTGCCGGGCGAGTGTCAGGTCAGGCCTGTGTCCAGTTGCGGCTGGACGGCATCTAGGGGTCCCCCCCAGTCTTGGGGAGCCTACTGCAGGGAACTCACTGTCTCCCGCCCTCCCTCTCTCTCTCTCTCACTGATTTTCCCCTCCTGCTGTGCTCCTCCCATGCTGTGCGCACGCCATACAGGTTTGTGACGCTCCCGAAAGCCATGGCTGCCAAGCGCAAGGCCATTGAGACCTTAACCATTGAGCAGCTGGGCATTGATGTGAGCCCACAGCAGCAACTGGTCCAGGTGAGCCGCAAGGCAGGCAGTGTGCGCATTTGCTCCTAGCTGAGCATGCTGAATAAAGTTTAAAAGACAGATTTGTCCTTGCCGCAGCTGCATCATCTTTGCAAGGCAATCCATCTTATTCACCAGACTTTAATCTCCTGTATTTCAACAGCTCGTGCTCATTGAGCTTCCTTCCTAACTGACCCCCCCTGCTGTGGGTGCCCCAGGTAAACGAGCCTCCAAAGCGCAAGGCTGGGGTGCGCGTCTCTAGCGTGGCAGAGCTTGTGGCCAAGCTCCACGAGGAAGCTAAGGTCCTTTAGCCCCTGTAGCTCTGGCTGAATGTTTTGTGGGGCATTGCTTTGCGCTTTGGCATGCAGAGCACTCGAGCTACAACCTTGGTGTTGCTACGCACTAATGCAATGGAATACAGGCAATGTGGCCACCCTAGGCAAGGATCTCCACCTGGTGTGTAAGGGTATGAGCATTGCAACAGGTGGTTGCAATAGCTAACCGATGCCAGCCGCGAGGGGCCAAAAGGGTTGGGGTGCAAGTCCCCCTGCTCCTCCAAAGGAGTAGGAAAGTGCCGAAGTAGCATCCGCCACCGGAAGGGTCGGACCCTTTTGGCCAGGTCTGTCAGACTGTTCCACGGTGGCGCTCTGCAAGGCAGGGGTTTTTGTCCTTTGATTTGTGTGTGCTGTTGCACAAGCGATTAGTGCTTGTCTGTTTTTGTCTTGCCATCTGGTAATGATTGTACATTTCTATGCCTCAATGCTGTACAAGCCAAGCTTGTCACCCAGGAGTGGAGTTATCGTGAAATTATTCATAGAAGTTCCTTCTTCAAACAAGTTTGCTATTTTAGATAATGTTTTGTTTGTTTTTATCCGCGAGGTGTAAAGCCTGAGGAAAAAAGGCCATGCAACAACAGGGATACCCCTGTTAGTGTGAGTCAAGGGAGAGTTTAACAGGTGGTGCAAGCACCAGGCACCCCACCACCATTTAAGTAGCAACAGCCACAGTGAGGGCCAGGAGGGACCTGTTCAGCCTTTTTGTCGCAAGTTGTCCAAAAAAAGGGTAATCCAGAAAAAATTGCTTGTGACCAGGGAAGTTCAACCCGGCCGGGCCCCGGAGATATTGACTAAGCTTTGGCCCGCGCCGGAGGTTTCCACCCGGAAAGATAAAAAATTGACTTCCGGGCAGGAAAAGTTAAGGAAACAATGACGAAGAAAGGGAGAGGAAGAGGGAGAGGAAGAGGGAGGGGGCCCCTGCCCAACCTGCCTCCTCCAGGGATACCTTTGACCTCCCTCTGCAGGTTACCTGAAAAGGAGGGCAGAGAATGCTGCTGCATGGTCTGGTTTGACGATCCTCTTTCCATTCGATGTAGGG
>LFCJ01003287.1_pt1 | contig 11826 bp, 13 predicted proteins | sample 643141 | NCBI WGS metagenome assembly LFCJ01 (sample SAMN03766243, study PRJNA286221) | soda lake metagenome | biome: soda lake; feature: Kulunda steppe; material: water; isolation source: sample B1-Br-g2 brine of Lake Bitter-1 | place: Russia: Kulunda steppe | collected 2010-07 | reverse complement strand
GGCAAACCTCCACCATCAAACGAGGAAGAAGGTCATTAGTGGGGGTCGGGAGGGTTCTGAAAAGAGCCATATGATCTTTCCTTTATGTTTTTCAACCTCCTACTTGTATTTATGATCTTTGTTGCGTTTTGAATAGAATAGTAGTGCGTCCTACTGCAGCCTGTCGCGCAGACTGCTACAGCCAGATCAGACTCGTGGCATGGCCATAAGGTTCAAGGTTACTAGGCGCTATCCGCTGAACGAGGGCAGCTTAGCCGGTTGTGAGCCTCCAGTGCTAACCCTGAATCCACAGGCGTTGCAGGGGCGGACAACCGATCTCGTCGCTGGTGCCCGCCTTACTTAAACTTGTTAACTTGTAGCCCTGTCGACAAAAGGGGGGGGGGACAAGGATTTACAAGAAGTGTGAGCCTTGTCACGCCAGGTTAGTGCAGCACCAGATTTATGCCGCAGGGCTTGTTTTGCCTGTATTACTTCGTCGCTTTGCACCTCCGAAATAGCCTACTTCGGAGCTTTAGGCTGAGCTTGTCTCCCTTCTACCTTGTAACACTTACTGGTTAAGGGCCCCGGGGGCGGCTATGGAGCGAACAAATAACGCGACCTTGTAAGCAGCTGCAGCCAGCAGAAAGCCCAGCCTAAGGGGAGGGAAAAGGTTGCAGCCAATGCTGGGCACAGCTGGAGGAGGGTGGCTTCAGGAGCAGCCAGGGTATCCACACGCTGGTGCGAGCACCTGAGAGCCAGCCCTAATCGGTGGTTGGCGAGTTATCCTGCTGCCATGACGCTACTTTGTCTACAGCATACTCTCGGCGTGACAGCCTAGCCTATTCATAACTTATGAAGGTTACAAGATTACAAGGATAAGGCCTCAGCCAAGAAGTTCGACTGTTGGCCTGCTTGTTTAAAACAGTAGGAGGTTTTTGGAGTTGTCAAGAGCAAGTCCAAAAGAGGGTAGCCTCGAGAAGTCCAAGAACAGTAAAGCAACACCAGACTGCCCAACAGTAGGGTACAAATGAGGTCTGAAGATAATTATTGGAAGGTCCTCAGAAGTTGTGACCTCTCACCGTTGAATAGGGATCTGTAAAGTTTACACCTGTGTTGAACACAGGCGTGCAGATTGGGAGATGTTTGTGAACTCTGCCCTGACAGTCACTCTGCGTGCCGCCTACAGCAAAAGGCAAACATATCTGGGCACCCGTGAGACACCACAGGCACAACCATGGCCAACAGCCTGCTGAGTCGTCCTAGCACCACACTACAGCCAACTACAGGCTATGTCTATCCCAGCCCACACTTACAGATGCACGCAGAATTGAGCCTGCTCATAAGCTAAGCAATTTGTTCATGAAGCCTTCATGAGGAAGAAACGAATCTTATTGTTGTTCTGGCTCAAAAAAGCAGACACATGTTGGAAACCTGAGGGATGAAAGAGACATCAGTTCTGCGGAGAGAGAAACCGTGGATGGGTGCACAACAGGTAAAAGGTAAAAGCTGAGCAAAGTAACAGCTGGTACATGCACCAGGCAATTTGAATACCCCACCTTGAAAGCAGAATGGGGTGCGTCAGTGAGTGACGCAAATACCATGGTATGCTTCTGGACGAACCATGGGTCCTATCTGAAGTTCGCCTCTCGTAACCAGGCTGACAATTGACCCGGGTCTGACTTGCAAATAAATCCTGTTTATCCTGTCAATCCTTTTACCTCATTCACTTGCATTTCGGATTTTCAATGCGAACTTTGAATGTGTATTGAGGCCTAGCATACGTTTTTTATTCTACATCCTTATTGCAGGCCAAGCTCACTGGCAGCTGGCAACGATGGGCAGAAGGAATCATTCTGACATGACTTGACATACTGACATGATGACATAGTATTTTCTTGGCATGCATATCCAATAAAGATAGCACATAAGCTTACAAGATTTTTGTGAAGCCTTATAAACCTTGAATCAAGCTCATTCTGCTGGCCCACACGGAACAAAATTATGGGTCATCGAATGAAATTGTTTGAGGAACTAGCCGGAACATTGGTACAGGGGGGTTTACAAAAGCAAAGTTCAGTGCTGTAAACGAGTCATACAATACAAATGCAATGCACTGACTTCTCGTGGCAAGCACCTGCCCTGAATACAAGCAAGGCCTGTGGACATGCAAGGATCAGGCCAGCATAGCAACCGGACTCTAGGAAATTAGGTGAGCTGCTTTTTGAATCAGGAGGCAAAGGACACAGCTGCCAAAATGTATGACTGCCACTTCTCTGTCAAGCTGATTATGCGCTGGGTCCATCCTCGCGCTTGAATCGGAACTTGGGCTTGTCCTGGTTGTAGAAGGCATCCTGGTCACCAAACAGCTCCTTGCGCATCTTTGTGAATCTGCGTAAGAGAGGCCATTGAAGCATATCATCATCAACTGATACATCAAATAAGGTATAAAGGTGCTTTGATGTCGCTGCTTTTGGTGACTGAATTTTCAAACAGCAAGTTCAAGAGGTGTGCCTAGCCTAGCAGAAATAAAATTAGCAAGCAATACCGATCATGCCATGCCAAAGCGCACCAAAGGCCTGTGCAATGTGATATTCAAAAAGCATGTGCATCATGTCTCAAGGGATGATTTAAGCAGGCCTGGCAAGCAGCAGGTATAGATTGTGGAGACATTTGTGGGAGAAATAATCGCTCTCCTTATGCTGTGACATCAAAGGTTGTGCCAATCTTTTGACCCTCCTGCTCCAACCACAGCTGGCGCTGGCTATTGTTACATGTTACTGCCTCAGCTCCACATACCTGTTCAGTGAGTAGCCTGGCACCAACTTGTCGACCAGTCCCTCCTCGTACGCTTCCTTGACAGAGAAGTACCTGCAACCACAACATGATGTGCGCATCAGAAGGTGGGCGCTGCAAGATCATGCATGCGGAGCGACCATCTGACAGCGACAAAATTGTAAAAGAAGTGTGCGCCTGCGCATGCATGCGCTAACTCTTTCCAAAAAAGCTATGGGGAGTTACGTAGTGCCAAATATAATACTAAGTAGACGGTAGCTGAGCTCAGTACAGTGAGTGCTCAAGTTGCGCAAATCATCTGCCTTATGTTATTAGCTGCTTATGAACGGCGAACATGTTGGGTACACTGAGCAGCCACAAATGCACTGCAGCTCTGGTCTGACAAGCGCGAGCTCAGTGTCCCCAAAAAGCATTCCACACCTCACTCGTGTGAGCTAGGAGCGCTGTGCACAAGGAGAAAGGAGATTGGGCAAAGAGGAAGGGGGGAGGCTTTCCCTGGAAATTATGATATCATACCTATATGTATGCTGTTCACACAAGCAGATGGAGCAGAGTAGATTCAGCCATGCCCTGTGAGCGCCCTTGCTCTTGCGCACCTTTTGCGGCTCAAGAACTCCTTCTGGCACTGCGCAAGGGGCTTCCCAGTTGCACGGGACAGGATAGCTGCATAATACTTGGTGGCATATTCCAGCTGGTTGGACTGCGAGCAAAGTTGGGGTGTCAGACATCCTTGGCATCCCTTTTGAAGAATAGCAGTGTTTATGCGGATTGAGAAGGTGTGGCAAGGCTGCAAGAGTCAAGGGGGACACTTCATGTACAGAGAGCATGCGCAGAGAGCAGGCACCTGCTCGCTCATTTCACTGATGTGAACGAAAAATGAAGGGGCAGTGCCCATGATGCAGCGGAAAGAGGGAAGGGGCCATGAGCAAGTTGCACCCCATCTAGCCGATTTGGTGCTTGTTCATTTCGCCTTATTGTGATATCGTGTTGCACCTGCTCCCCCTTTCACAGCTATATACGCGCGGCCTTCAGCCTCATGGCCTGAAGTCTTGCAACCTTACACTGAGACCATCAACCTCATGAGCATCACATTCCACTTCAGCTGGCTGCTAGCTCTCCTGAACCTGTACATCTCAGCAACATCAAGCACACGCGCCCATCACACTCAGTGACTGTCCACACACAAGCAGGTGGAGCGCCTCTCACCTGCAGCTGCGCATCCACCGTCTGGCCAAACACGCGGTTGAGAATGGGTGGAGCAGTGGAGATCTTAGCATGGGGGAAGGTGTACCGGTGACCTTTTTGGCCGGCAGACAGGAGCACGGCCGCCTACAGGCACGAAGGAAATGAAAAATACTGAAAACTGCATGTATACTTCATGTAAAATATGACAGATTAGCACACAAATTAGCATTCATGTTGCGTTTATGCAAAATTTCTAGCAACCCTAGAAATGTGCTTTCTGCTAGGTTTGATGGTTCAGCTGCGCATGAGGCCAGTTTGTCCAAGGAGCCAACAGCATACATTCCGCCGACGTTCCCCTTGCTCCAGTTTTCACTCGCAAATTGGGCAGATGCCCAACACGCAAGTGTGCATGTCTGTGTGTGTGTGTGTGCGCGCGCGCGTGTGTGTGCCCGCACATGTGCACCTGGTTCTGCGCCTTCCATGTTACGCCCGTGTACAAGGGCGCCCTGGTGAAGCCCAGCGCTGCCCAGATGGCGTAGAACTCGTTGTCAGCAGCGATGGCCTGGCCTTTGTCATTCATGCAGCCGGTGGAGTTCAGGTACACATAGATGGGCTTCTGCCGGTTGCGGTCGTCGAAGTCCAAGTAGTAACACTGCGCCACCAGCAGCTCTGTCACAGACGGCACAAACTGCAGGAGGATGTTGAGGCAAACACAAGAGCGAGGAAACGTCATGGTTTGGCTTGCATGTGCATGAGGGCTCATTTCTCCTGCCTTGATGTCTGTTTGCGAATGCCAGAATCTGCTCACCTCTAAAGTACTAGTGTAGGCTTTTGCCTGGTAACATGCCAGATTGCGGAAGGCATGTACACAGGGCTGCCTGTATGCCTGCAAGGCTGGTCTGTTGCCAACGATACCCATGCGGATTACTTAACAGCGTCTGATGTCTGCAGACATGGGACTCAAAGCCCCGAAGATCACATCAAGACCTTAGCAGCTCCTGTGCAGCACTCACAGGCATGGAGACGTAGATGACTCGCTGCTGCAACAGCAACGAAGGAAGGTCTGGTGGGTTGCCGTAGCGCGCAGACTCTGGCCAGAAGAGCGGCCTGCCCTCGGGGTAGTTGGGGTAGTCCCCGTACGCAGCGCGAGCCCCCCCTGCACTCCGGCCCCGTGCCATCGTCGTGCCCACAGCTCCACCGCCACCAGCCCTAGCAGCGCCTATTTTGGAGTTTTCGGGGTCGAACTTCTCGCCGCGGACGAAGTTGCGGCTTGAGAGCGAGGCCTGCGTTTGGGGGGGGAGAGACTGATGTGCACCGGCATGGCATCAGTTCACAACCAGGCATCAACATCGTTGGCTTTTCATTAGCAAATGCCATTGTGGTGCAGATGCAGGGGCACATAGGGTGACACTGGGGCAGGGCAGCATGTATGGCCAGTGTGGCCTGTACAGTGTGCTTGGGTGGTTGGAGGGTGTGTGAGTTGCTGATGCCCAAGAACAAAACACATTGCACAACCGTGTTTGTCAAAATGTGACAAATGAATGCCATGGAAGGCTGCCCTGTCCTCTCCAAGCAGGATCCTGCTGTGCAGTGGGTGTGGTGAATAAGAAGCCCAGTGAGTGCCCGAAACGAACGCCTCTTATACCACGGGGACTTCTCATTTGAGCCAATACATCTTGCATGCTCTGCTGGGGTGCACAAGTCATAGCTTGTGAGTGAGCGTGGCGCAGCAAGGGTGATCGCTGCGCATGTATGATGTATGCAGGTGTAAGGCAGAAAAGCAAGTTCCTGACTGGTGCATATGCATGGATGAGTGCGTAAACAAATGGACGCTTGCCCACCTTCTGGCTGGCCCTACACAGAGCCAGACAACCCTTCGCTGTTCCACACTTACTGTACCACAAACACACATGCGAGATAATGCACAGGCCAGTGCATCAACCAAGGGGCATTTGATGAGCTTAGACGCTGACACTCACAGAGTCAGGAACATGAAGGCGTGGCCCAGACAGGCCCAGCGCACTGATCTGCCTGGGCGTCAAGCCAAACTCTGGCCGGGTGCGCCGCAGCTCCTGCTTCACCTCCTCCTCAATGTCCTGCTCTGAAGTAGAAGCAAGGTCCTCACCCTGGATGCTGCTAGTGGGTGCAAAGCCAGGAATCTGCTGTGCCAAGCGGTTGCTGAGCTGGTAGTACTCGGCATCCCCATCCATGTGTGAGGCTGAAGGCCCAAAGGTTTGCCACTGGCCCCCTGCATGAATTGGGGCCAGCCTTGCCCTGGATGGTCTGTTGCTCACCGCCCTGGCCCTCCATAAGCTGCTGCTGGGGTTGAGGCCGCTGTAGCCCAGGCCAGCAGCTGGCCTGGAACTCGGGCGATGACCGTGCACGGTGCTGCCCCGGTGCAAGCCCGAGGCCAGTGACATTTTATCTTTGTTTAATATCCGACCTGGCGAGCGACTATTATTCAGTTGGGGTGTCGGAACCAGCGCGACTAATAAGAAATTTATCAAGATGTTAAGGGCTCTTGGAGCTGTAGCACTGAGGGCATCAAAGCCCTCCTCCTCCACGACTCAGCTCCAGGCATGTTTGCCAGCAGGCTTCCGGCTATTCTCCAGCAACACCAGCAGCACAAGCACCAGCAAGGTGAGCAAGGTTTTCCGCCAAATTGTAAGCCATGCTGTGCGAGTGTGCACAGGCTCAGCAAGTTGCTGACTGGCAGTGGTGGCGCGTCCACCATTCATCCTGCAGGTTGGGGGCTACACAATTATTGACCACAAGTATGATGCTATTGTGGTTGGAGCTGGTGAGTGTGAATCAACGAGGGCTGGGCTTTCTGCGTGGTGGTAACCAGGTCGGAGTGCCCGCTTGAAGAATATTGCATGCGCGAATATCTCACCAGCACATGGCGAAACCGCTTGTCAGGGCTCTCATTGTGCTCTGCGTGCAGGAGGAGCTGGCCTGCGCGCTGCGGTGGGGCTGAAGGAGGCTGGGCTGAATGCTGGTAAGATGAAGTGGCATACCTGAAACAGAGGGGGTGGTTGGCAGACAGACAGCTCTTCTGGCACATCAATGATCCCTGCTGTGCTGCTGCCCATACCTGGCAGGCCCCGTGCTTTTCCTATCCACCATTTTTGCTCAACAGCTATTTATCCTTACTCTACCCGACCCCGTGCGTGAGCGCAGCATGCATCACCAAGCTTTTCCCGACACGGTCCCACACGGTCGCGGCCCAGGGCGGCATTAATGCCGCGCTCGCTAACATGTCCGAAGACGACTGGCGGTGGCATGCGTACGACACCATCAAGGGCAGCGACTGGCTGGGCGACCAGGATGCTATTCAGTACATGTGCCGGGAAGCCCCAGCGGTGAGTGCTCTGAGGGGCGCTGTACACACATACCGCAGCGCAGAGGTGGAATTCCTCACTCAAGAGCCAACCCATGGCCTCACTTCTAGTGCCAGGGCATGGAGGAGCCCTTATGACCCTAGAGCGTATTCACCGCAGTATGTGCCTGGGCGAGTTGGGGAGTGGCTCTGGCTTGGATCAATGCACCAGCTCCTGCCTGATTAACACACGCCGCCGCGATCTCACCCATCCGCCTGCATGTGATCCTGCAGGCTGTGGTGGAGCTGGAGAACTATGGTGAGTGTGGTGTACTGGGGGGCGCGATATTCCCACGGGTTAGGGTAGGGTTAGGGTAGGGGGGGTGATTGCTCATTTGCCGTCGACCTCAAAGCCTGATAGGCCGCGCCTTGTCTGAGCAGTGCTGTTACACCCAGATCCTGGTGGCTGGCTGTTTTCCAGGTCAGGAGAACAGGCAGGCACCCGAGCTGTTCACCAAGCATCCTCTCTGCCTCAACACGTGCAGGCCTGCCCTTCTCCCGAACTGAGGATGGCAAGATCTACCAACGTGCCTTTGGTGGTCAGTCCCTCGACTTTGGAAGGGGGGGCCAAGCCTACCGCTGCGCCTGTGCAGCGGATCGCACTGGCCATGCCATGCTTCACACCCTTTACGGCCAAGCCATGAAGCATGACGTCCAGTTCTTCGGTGCGTGCCGCATGCCTGTAAGACATGCATGTTAAAGATGAACGGTGGGGGTCCTCCGTGCGCGGTATGGAGTCGCCTGAGGCTAGCAAGCAGGCACTCGTGGCAAAAACGACTTGGCAAATTCTCCCGTTAAAGCAGAAAGAGCTCTCTGATTAACAAACTCTTTTGATGTCCCTGATAGTCATGTATATTGAGTAGGAAGTAGACCTTCTCAAAAGAAATTGCACGCTGTTTTTTCAGACTGCTGCATCCATACGGACAAGTAAGCTTGACAGGGCTTATTCTTCCCTTCAATTTCCTTGATTCGCCATTCCACTAATCAGTATCACTTGGTTGGCCTTGTACTCTGTGCAGTTGAGTACTTTGCTATGGACCTTATCATGGACAAGGATGGGTCTTGCCGCGGAGTAACTGCCCTCTGTATGGAAGACGGCACCATACACCGCTTCCATGTAGGTTGCTGCGTGCATAACTGTTGACCTATGGGTGCATGCTTGCAAGCTGGGGATTTGTTAGAGCAAATTCAACTTTGATAACAGCTGTGGGTGAAAAACCCTGGCGCCATGAGGATTTTCATCATTTGTCTCTGGAACCAGCTGTTATGCCAGTTGTCGCAATTGTCCAGGTAAAGTTATCTTCACCTGTCCCATGGCGTCTGTATGCTGCCGACTTCAATGCCTTCTTAGTTTGGGTCCTCAAGCATGCAGCGCAGCACATGGTTGCCCTTCCGCAGCCATGTGCACCCTCATGCACATGCATTGTGTCGCACGCCCAGGCCTTCAAACGGGTACGAGCTATGTGCAGGCCATGAGCAGGCCCTCACTCCTGCAGACCCCAACATAAATGCGCGCTGCACGTCAAACCTGCAGGCCCATCAGACCATCCTGGCTACAGGTGGCTATGGCCGCGCGTACTTCAGCGCCACCAGCGCCCACACATGCACTGGGGATGGTGGCGCCATGGTGGCGCGCGCGGGGCTGCCTTTGCAGGTGTGTGTGTGTGTGTACACCCTGCAGGGGTGTTCTTGTGTGCATACACATCCCCTTGGACAAGTGAAGGGAAGGAATCAATGCCTGTAGTGCGTGCAAACGTAGGTATGTGCACAGCTGAGTGTGGGCCAGGCTTGAGCACAGGGTGTTGGTCTCAGTGTGGGTAGTAGCAACTCTGAGCGCCGAATTGAGAGGGCTGTTGCAGGATCCCTTGACAGAGTGCGCAGAATCCCCTGACAGAGCATAGACCTGGGATGCCACCCCAATCCAGCGCATCTCTCTGCAGCGCTGCATGCGTGATCTGGAGCACGTGTGCCGCTCCACCCCACCCAGCCTGCCCCTCCCCTTGGTGCTGCGTGCAGGACCTTGAGTTCGTGCAGTTCCACCCCACCGGCATCTATGGTGCCGGGTGCCTCATCACGGAGGGTTCCCGCGGAGAGGGCGGCATCCTGCGTAACTCAGAGGGCGAGCGCTTCATGGAGAGGTGAGCGCACGCAAGTGTGTGTGTGTGTGTGTGCCCCCCCATAGTTACCTCAATGATAGTGAGGGGGGCGTTTCATGGGGCATTTCATGGCAAGCTGCACATTGCTATCTCATGCAGCTGTCCAAGCAAGCCATGCTGCTGCTGCTGCTGCTGCTGCTGCTGCTGCTGCTGCTGCTGCTGCTGCTGCTAATTCGGTATGCAGCAGCCACTTTGCTTGCAAAGGTGCACATTTCTGTAGCCTGTATGAACATCAACAAAAACAACAGCAGCAATAACAACAAGAGCAACAGTATCACCACCACCACCACCACCAACAACAACAACAACAGCAACAGCAAGGCTAGCTTGCGCATGCAGGACATTTGCATGCGCACACCCTTGCACCACACAGGCAAACATCAATGCCACACATGTGCAACGCACGTGCGGGACACTGATTATGCATGCGCACGCCCAGGTATGCGCCCACTGCCAAGGATTTGGCCCTGCGTGTGGTAGACTACGTTAAACACTGATTATGCATGCGCACGCCCAGGTATGCCCCCACTGCCAAGGATTTGGCCTCCCGCGACGTTGTATCACGCTCAATGACAATGGAGATCCGCGAAGGCCGCGGCTGTGGCCCTGAGAAGGACCACATCTACCTGCACCTCAACCATTTGCCACCTGAGCTGCTGGCAGAGCGCCTGCCGGGCATCAGTGAGACAGCCGCCATCTTTGCCGGAGTGGATGTGACCAAGGTGGGCAGGGGAGCTTCGGGCTGCGCAGAGCTTTGTGCAGCCAAGTTTCTGAGCTGTCACAATCGAGTCTTGCCATGTTATGGGGTCGAAGGCAACCCTGCAGGGAGTCATGAAACCGCAGAACGGCTAGGAACGCTGTGGTGATCTGGGTTGTTTGTGGTGCTGCTGAGACCTGCAGGCGCCACATGTTCTGTTTGTTTGCTGACACACGAGCTATCCCTGGGTTTGCCTAAGCTATTTCTCGGGGGACGGGGTTGGTTAGAATGAAAGACAAATGGTGGACCAGATGACAGATGAATGATAGATTAGAATAGCCAATGGAACGCCCAGAAACTTTTCACTTAGGGGTGGCAGACAACCTGGGCCACGTGTTCATACTGTTCATCCTGCGGACGTTCCAAGTTCACGCTGGGATGAGTTCACGCATACCCCAGCGCTAATTCATCCCGTGCATGTGAACATTCCGAGTTCACGCTGGGATGAGCATGGACTCATCCCAGCTTGTTCAGCATCCTGTACTATGTGTGGGGATTGCAAGGTGCGCATCCTACTCACCACTATTCCGAAATGGACTATGCAGGAGCACCTGCATGAAATTTGACAGGACTGTCAAATTCACGTCTTGTTTGTGTGCGCCCGCTCTTGGTGGGGCTGGCTGCCGCTTGACATTCTTGACATTAGCGCATCTCATGCTCCGTAGTTGTCATTTTGTGTATGCGCGAAGTGGTTTGTGGTTCCTCTGATCACCCACAGACACCCTGACTGGCATCAGTCCTTACTGTCACACCCCACAGCCGTCCCATTGTAAGAGCCATGCATTGCTTCCGCAGGAGCCCATCCCTGTGCTACCGACTGTGCATTACAACATGGGAGGCATCCCCACCAACCACTATGGCGAGGTGGTGGCACCCAAGGTGTGTTAGTGTGCGCGTGGCGATCGTAGGTTTCTTGTGGTTTGGGGACATTTGTGCGGATTATGGGGTGTGCAATAATGCTATTGATACACAAATGTACGTTTGAGTGCAGTGTGCTTGTGCTTGGCATGATGCCGGGGGCATGCAACGGCAACACGACACATGGCCAATTGCTTTTCGGCTTGGTTACCAACCAAGTTTAGCACCCTACAGTTGAGGATTGAGGATTGGAGCTGCCAGGGTGCCTCATTTCTGTTGTTGTCCCGTATGCTACATGTCCACAGGGTGTGTGCATATGCATGTAGGTTTGTGCAGACGTCTGTCCATGCACCTGTGCAATCTGGTGGATGTGTGTGCATCCACAAAGTATTGGGTGTCCAGTAGACGTGCTCAAATAATGATGCACCTGGGCATGCATGCTGGGCGGTGCTCCAGCTGCCTGTGAGCCCCATGTTTGCTTGCACAGCCCCTGTCGCACAGCGTGAGTGCAATCTGCACCTCATCAGATCCTCCAAACAGGACTGTGGGCCCGCACGCGCACGCGGGGTGGTGACCCAGGTGCCCTGGTGCCTGCATGTGCTGATTTTGGGGCACACTTGGGGGGGGAGACATGCGCGCACACGCACACGCGCACGCGCACGCAGGGTGGTGACCCAGGTGCCCTGGTGCCTGCATGTGCTGATTTTGGGGCACACTTG
>LFCJ01003286.1_pt1 | contig 11829 bp, 15 predicted proteins | sample 643141 | NCBI WGS metagenome assembly LFCJ01 (sample SAMN03766243, study PRJNA286221) | soda lake metagenome | biome: soda lake; feature: Kulunda steppe; material: water; isolation source: sample B1-Br-g2 brine of Lake Bitter-1 | place: Russia: Kulunda steppe | collected 2010-07 | reverse complement strand
CCGCCGCTGCCGTTGGGGGGGCGGTACGAGCCGCCGGAGAACGCGGCGCGCTCGGCGCGCAGGGCGCGCTGCTCCGCATCCAGCGCGCGCTGCTCTGCTCGCGCCTGTGCGGCGGTGGCCTCTGCCAAGCGCTGCTCCGCAGCTCGCGCCCTCGCCTGTAGTTGCAGGATGGGGGCGGGGGGGGTCTTCGTGGGATCGCAGGGATCCTTTGCGCGGGCCATGCGTTCGCTTGATTGACCAAGAGGGGGCACGTGGGATGCGCAGCGGCGAAGGGTGACAGCAGGGGATGGGCCCAGCACGTGTGACAGGGAGCCCGCGCGTGTGACAGGGAGCCAGCACGTGTGACAGGCGCGACAGGCACCTAAATCCTGCTGGATGGGCATTTGGGGCGTGTGTGAGTGCGCGACCCTTGAGGACAAGGACGGGCAGTGACACCCCGCGACGCTGCAAAAGCGCGACAGGAGGCAATCCCCCCCCCCCAAGAGCTGCGGACACTGGAGTAACAAGCGGCGATATTTGGAGCAAATAGGCCCAACTCGGACCCATTGGCACACAACACGGATTGGAGTGGACAGAGGCGCGCAAGCCTGTCAGGCACAGTGGCAGAGCCATGGTCAATATCCAGAGGCGCAGGCGTTTGTGGGATGCACAGATGCCGGCCGGCATGCAGCTTCAGCAGGACTGGCAAGCACCACCCCCGTCTTAGACAGGTTGATGGCACCCTGCATCAGAAAACAAACAGGAGGCCACTAAGCCCCCACCAGGAGCCCTGGGCCAAGGGTCACGCTCATAGCCGGATGACACCCTTGGGCGCAGCTTCCCGCCCATTTGCAGCCTTGCTGCCCAAGTCACCCTCGCCCCTACATGGAAGGGACTCCTTGTCCTCCAAGCACTGCTCCCTTGGCCCAACCACCTGGCACCTCATCCCCTGGCAGAGCACCCTTGGCCCCCTTGGCCCCCCACCTCGGCCTCTGAGTCAACAGCCTCCAGCTCCGAATCCGCCGCCGCAGCACGCCGCCGTGCCTCGGCCAGTGCCGCCGTCGCCTCCAACGCGCGTTTCTCAGCAGCAATCGCGCGCGCCTCTGAGAACGACTCTGCAGCCACCACGTAGCCCGCACAAGAGCACTCTTGTGTTGGCACGCACGCACGAGCACGGGCACACACACCGGCCAGCAAGCAGCGGGCAGGCATGCACTGCGCATTCGCTGTGTTGTACATCTCCAGGTATTTTTTGTGCTTCCATGTTTGGATCTGGTCAGAATCGTCTATCAAAGCCAGAGGCCCTTTTGCTTTGGCAGACAATCCTGGCTGGAACCAAAAACATCGAAACCCAACACACACACACCTGATAGTGCAAACCTGTGCACAAACACACCCATGTAAAAACACACCTCCGTGCCTCCCTCTTTACGCCCGCTACCCTGACCCTTGCCCATACCCCGGCAGCATGCTTCAGCTGACTCTTGGTCTTTTGCTTGAAGCTTTGGAGGAACACATACCACAATTGCCAGCTCTGACAGGGGAGAGGTGTGTGGACTGCGCTGCACTGGAAGCCGAGGAAAGGAACCCATGCATGTGCACCAGATCTCCCGGATCAAGATAGGGAGAGGCAGATAGCCCTTCACTGGGAAAGGGGGACAGCAGCCCCAGCTACCTCTGAGCAAGCCCCCACCACTCATGCTGCTGCTGCTGCTGCCAGCCTCATGTGCTCCAAACAGCGCTGCATGACCTATACATTGTGGCTATTGCTGCCAGCCCTACCCACGCCAGCCTCATGCACTGTGGCACTGTGAGCCTCTGGTGACCTCCCCACCTGCAGCCTCCAGTTCACGGTCTGCAGCCTCCGCTCTGCGCTCCGCGCGCTCCAGTGCCGCCAGTGCCTCCGCCGCGCGCCGCTCTGCCTCCACTGCCCGCGCCTCTGCCGCAGTGTCGGCCGACTCGAGCTCGTAGTCTGCTGCTGCCGCGCGCCGGCGCGCCTCCGCCAGAGCTGCAGTCGCCTCCGTCGCGCGCCTCTCTGCCTCCACCGCCCTCGCCTCCGCCGCAGAGTCGGCTGCCTCGAGCTCACGGTCTACAGCTGCTGCGCGTCGCTCTGCGCGCTCCAGCGCGGCGGTTGCCTCTGCCGCGCGCCGCTCCGCAGCCTGGATGCGCGCCTCAGCCTCAGCGTCTGCAAACTGCAGCTCGCGGTCTGCAGCCTCCGCACGTCGCTTGGCCTGCACTCGCATATACCATGCGCACGCATTGCACCAAGAGAAGATGACGATACAAGTGCGAGCAGAAACCAGCCCATGTGCACGTACACCATTCTATAGAAGGCAAGCCCCTCCCCTGCTCCACGCTCAAGCACAGGGGCAAAGGCTCCCATGCAGCAGCACTCTCGATCCCTGCTGCTGATCCCATGACGATTCCTTCTTTTGCTCTGCACTTGTAAAGCAATTGTTTTGCAAGCCGGTGTTGCAAGCCTGTGTCATAGGCCAACCTGCACCAGCCTCTGCACCCGCGCACCACACACGATCAAGAGGAATCTGACCAATACACGCCTTTCCACATCAGCCAAATACTTTGTTTTTGTGCAGCACCTGCCCCTGAGCCTCCTGAGCCGTCCATTGCCCGCCACTTGCCACACAAAACTGCAACTTGCACAATCTAAAATCACGCTGACTTGCCGGCCCATCTCTACACGCCCAAGCGGACGTGCCCACCCACACGCACCTCCTCCAGCGCAGCCGTCGCCTCCTCTGCGCGCTTCTCCGCGGCCACTGCCCGTCGCTCTGCCTCCGAGTCTGCCGCTTCTAGCTCGCGGTCCACTGCCGCCGCGCGCTGCTCTGACCGCGCCAGCGCTGCCAGCGCCTGCTGCGCTCGCCGCTCGGCATCGCGCGCCCGCACCTCCGCCGCCGAGTCTGCGGCCTTCAGTTCACGTTCTGCCGTGGCTGCGCGTTGCTCAGCGCGCATGAGGGCAGCCGCCGCCTCTGCAGCCTTCTTCTCGGCCGCACGCGCCCGCTTCTCTGCCGATGAGTCGGCGTACTCCAGCTCCGCCTCTGCAGCTGCGGCCCGCTGCTTGGCCTGCGTGCGCAAATGGAAACATGCTCAAGCGTGGGCGGGGGCTGGGTGCGGGGGTGCACCAACATCTCAATGCAAGTGTATGCACTTGAAAACAAGCCAGGCTGCATGCCTGCGCGTGCCTCTGAGCAAACATGCTGGAAAGCTCCCCCCCCCCTGCCTCTGCCCCTTTCCTTTGCCCTCTCCCTCTGTTTGTGGCCCCACCTTGGCCAGTTCCGACAGCGCCTCCGCCGCCCTCTTCTCCGCAGCAACCGCACGCGCTTCCGACGCGCTGTCTGCTGCCGCCAGCTCCGCGTCCGCGGCGGCCGCACGGCGCTCCGCCACCGCCAGCGCCGCGGTCGCCACGGCCAGTTTCTCCTCAGCGGCACGTGCCCGCCTCTGCGCACACGCGGCACACATATAGGGTGCAGGTGGCTGCGCGTTTTTGGCGGGCGGCGTGCGGCAACAGTGCTCGTGCGGTCCTTTATGCGATCGCGTACACAAACTTGCACAGAGGCTCCTTCGGTGCCCGACTCCTTCAGTGCCCACGAACTTGCACGAACTTGCACCTGAGCTCCTTCGGTGCCCAAACCAGTGCGTGACGGAGGCCTCCCTTGGGGCGAGGCAGCCCTTGTCCAAACGCAGCCACCGCCGCCTTATTCCACACCCTCTCCTGCAGAAACCTATCCAGACAGCCTCACAAGCATGACTGCCAGCAGCTGCAGTCACCCCCCCCTCGCCCCATCCAGCCCACCCACCTCAGCCTCTGAGTCCGCTGCGGCCAGCTCCGCATCCGCCGCCGCCGCGTGGCGCCGCGCCTTCTCCAGCTCCGCCAGGGCCTCTGCAGCCTTGCGCTCAGCGGCCTCCGCGCGCGCATTTGCCACTGCCTCCACCCGCTGCAGCTCGATGGCTGCGCGCTGCTTCGCCTGCACGCGTGCGCGCACAAAGCAGGGGGTGGGTGTGCGTACGTAGGCGCGCATTGCGGGCGCGTGCATGAGGCCCCATGAGGAGAGCTGCGGAGATCCTCCTATAAGTTGTTCTTTTATTTTGCATGCTTTTATGAGCGACCCCCTCTGTGGGCGCTCAGACTCAGAGCAACAACAGGGCTGCTCTTCTCCATGCTTTGAAATGAGCGACCCCCTCAGTGAGCGCTCAGACTCAGAGCAACAACAGTGCTGCTCTTCTCCATGCTTAAAAATGGGCAACCCCCTGTAGGCACTCAGACATAGAGCAATACAACACCCCCCATGGGCGCTCAGACACAGAGCAACACAACCGTGCTCAGAAGCTCAGGAGGGCATGTTTTGAACACTATCCATCCCCCATGGGCACTCTGACAGTCAAATGCCACCCTGGATGTGGTTGGGCGCATGGGCGTGCCATGTGTGTGTGGCTGCGGGTCGGCGCCCCCATCCGAGGGCAAGAGCACCAAACTGTGCCTTTTGGGGCCATAGCAATGAGCAACAAAAGAGCAGGAGGGGGGATGGCAAGAGGAGGGCCGCAAGAGCAAAGGGGGGGTCAGGACGCAACAGGGGTGCAGGCGCGCGCACGCGCAAGCAGCACCCTGCACCAAGCATGCTGCCTCACCTGCTCCAGCGCTGCCTCGGCATCCGCTGCACGCCTCTCTGCCGCCGCGGCGCGCTTTTCAGCCTCCGAGTCCGCCACCTACACGCGCGCACACACAGGAAGCAAGGCTATCTGCGAGCGCGCCCCTCAGAAAGGAGCCACCTGCACACGTACTTGACACAGAAGTACCCCTGCCTCGCACATGCGTCATACATGCTAGCTTACATAAACACATGGCGGGGGTTTAGTCCTCTTGCCCCTCACATGACCTGACAAGCCAGGGACAGCCTACAGACCTCCACATGCCCTCTTGCCCACACTCTCCTCAATCACCACCTAGATCAGTTTTTGCCGCACCTCTAGCTCCCTATTTGCCATGGCGAGCCGCCGCTCAGCGCGCTCCAACGCTGCCTGCGCCTCTGCTGCACGTTTCTCGGCCGCACGCGCACGCGACTCCGCAGCTGGCACGGCCCGTTGCAGCTCTGCCTCTGCTGCAGCAGCGCGCTGCCTTGCCTGCAGCAAAAGCGCGCGCGCGCATGTGTGTGTGTTATGTGCGCGCTCATGCGTGCATGTGAGCATGTTCTGATGGTGAGTGTGGAGGTGTGCGTGTGCGCGTGGGTGTATGCGTGTAAAAAAAAGATGTACACAAGCACGCAGACGAGGGCTCCAAAGACCATGCAGCTCCATCGCCCACCTGCTCCAACGCTGCTGTCGCATCGGCTGCACGCTTCTCAGCTGCCCGCGCGCGTGCCTCGGACGCGTTGTCTGCAGACGCAAGCTCTGCGTCAGCTGCTGCGGCGCGTCGTTCTGCGCGCTCTAGCGCTGCCTGCGCATCTGCCGCGCGCTTTTCTGCGGCCCGCGCGCGCTGCTCTGACAGCCCCGTTGCGCGAGACAGCTCGGTCTCTGCATAGGCTGCCCGCTGCTTGGCCTGCAGCAAGTGTGAGTGTGTGTGCGTGCATGTGTGTGTGCTCATGCATGTGGCGGTGTGCATACATGCGTGCGTGATTGGTCTGCGTGGGCTGCCCGCTGCCTGGCCTGTGTTTACGGGCGCAGGGCGCGTGTGCATGTGTGCATCCTGTCTACATAGCACTTGCGCTTGGAGGGATGCGGTGTGCTGGGCCGGCACAGGGGTTGCAGATCCAGCAGTGATGACAAAGGGGTAGGGGGGGGAATGAGACATGGGGCGTTCCGCTTGCAAGCACAGCAGGGCTGCGGTGCATGAGCCCCCGCATGTAGCCAGCTTTCGGTTTTGCATCGGGCGGCGGCAGCAGTCGCAAGGCTGGACGCCCTGGCTGAAGCTCCTGCGGAGCATGCTTCTGTGCACAGGCTGCTGCACGTGCTGTGACACCTGCCAAGCCTGCTGCACCTGCCATGGCACCTGCCAAGCCTGCTGTTCAGGATATGTGGCACTTGCTAAGCTTGCTGCACAACACCAACACCCATGACCACACCCATACCACACCCACACCGCTTTCCAGCATTGCCCTCCACCCTCCATCCCTTCATCACACGAACTCAAACCTTCCCAACCTATCCCCTCCAGTGCAAGGACACAGACAAGCAGTCTTATCCATAACCCATAACCCATAACCCTAGACCTTAACCAGCCGTGCACTCCCGTGCGTACGCGCATGCTCACCAGCTCCAGCGCCTGCATCGCCTCCTCCGCCTTCCGCTCCGCCGCCGCCGCCCGCCGCATCTCTGCCTCCGTGGCCCCACTCGCCTTGCGCAGCTCCTCGTTCGCGGCCGCTGCCCGCTGCTCCGCCTGCCGTAGCACACCCAGCAACGAGCAGGAGGCGTGTGAGGCAGAGCTGGAAGATCTTACTGACAGCGGCCCCTCAAGCGGGACATTTTTGGAAAGGCGCGCATCCGGCTTCGCCTGCTGCAGCACCCTGTAGCCTCCAGGTGCAGTGAGAGGACAAGCGCGGAGCATACTGCACAGCCCCCCGCGCTTCTCCTCAGGCCATGGCTTTGTGCGCGGGGCACATGCGCGCGGTGCACAATAAAGGGGCACGTAGGATGAGACACGACTCTCTGCAGTGTGCAGGACCCTGCGCCAGTGCAGCGCCTGCACCACTCCGTGCAGAGCAACACACAAGCCCACACATGCAGGCAGCATACGCACACACACACACATAGGCGCACACAGGCGTATACACACATACAAACACAAGCACACACAATGCAGTGCACCAACGTGCATGTGCCGGCGCATGCGCACCCACCCTGGCCAGCGCCTCCACGGCCTCTGCTGCGCGCTTCTCTGCAGACTGCGCGCGTCTGTCCGACAGCTCCACCGCCCGCCGCATCTCTGCCTCGGCGTCAATAGCGCGCTCCCGAGCCTGCACGGTGTGTGTGCGCACAAGGGCGTGGCTTGGGGTGCGGGTAAGAGCTCTGCGGCGTGGCATGGGGGTGGAGGCCTGGGTGCATGCACAACTATGGCTATTATGGTCTGTTAGCAGACAGGACACCAAAATCTGATGCAGACTTTGCAATCACACACACACACAAGCACACACAGAGGAGCCTGACTTAGCCACCCCTACCTCGTTGACAGCCACGATGGCCTCTGCTGCAATCTCCTCCGCCTCCCGGGCCCTTTCCTCTGACTGTGACTCAGCAAACTCCAGCTCCGCATCCGCTGCAGCGGCGCGCTGCTCCGCCTGCTCAAACAGATGATGAAGGGAGGATGAAGAGCCCATATGCGCAGCTCGTCCGTGCATATATGTGCACTTGCGCGCATGCACGTGCGCACGTCCTGGTGTCAAGACAATCATGCATGCACAGCAGCGCGTGAATCCCTGCATGCGCATGCAGGCCATACCTGCAGCACCCATTCACCAAGGCAAGGCAGAGTCTTGCTGCATGCGCATACATAGCACAGGTGGTCAAAAGGTCAAAAAAACCAGCATGCCTATCCAAGGAGGCAGCACAACCCTGCATCAATGCTGCAGCAGAGGATGTGCCACTCTAATGGAATGCTCCTGCACTCGTCACCTTGCCCCACCTCCCGTACTAAGTATTCATGACGCCCGATTTGGGCCCTCACTTTTGCCTTTACCCCCATCCCCCCTCCTGGCCAGACCACCTCCTGCCTGCTCTTTTGAATCCCTACCAACCTCCTCTACCAGCTACCCTGTCCTATCTACTCCTCCTATCAGCTCCCTTCCTTCCATACCTTGGCCAGCGCCGCCATCGCCTCCTCCGCCTTCTTCTCAGCGGCCACTGCACGCTGCTGCAGCACCGTGTCTGCTGCGGCGAGCTCCGCCTCTGCCTTGGCCGCGCGCCGCTCCGCCTCTGCAAGCGCTGCAGTGGCGGCGGCCGCGCGCTCCTCTGCGGCCTGGGTACGCTGCATCAGCTCCGTGTCTGCGTGTCGGCGCAAGCGCATGTGCGAACGAATGTGCGTGCATGCACGTAGGGGTGTTTTTGTTTGCTCTCATGTGTGTGTGTGTTGTTTGTGTATGTGTGTGTGTGCGTGCAAATACCCATGTTTGTGCAAATACTCATGTGTGTGCATGCGTCTGTGCATGCTAGCGCATTCCCCTGCTGTCAGGGTGCTCTGCATCAGCTCAGCATCTGCGAGTGCAGACATGCACAGGTAGCAAGATGCAGTTGGTACTAGCAATGTGCACGTGCAAGCACGCATGTACGCGTGCACATGCGTGCACATGTGCGTGAGGATCTGCATGCGAATGGAGCGCACACGGGCTTTTGCTTGCGAGCTATGCGCTGCCCTTGGCTGGCCTTGCAGCTGAGAACATCTACTCCTGCTCACATGCCTGCAGCTTAACATGTCATTCAACAAGGGCGCAAGTTGCCAATCCTGCACGCTCCTTCCACAAACACACGTGCAACACAAGCACACGCACACAAGCATGCCTTGGGCTCACTCCCACCCTCACACCTGCAGATGCCAGCTCAGCGTCTGCGGCCATCGCTCGCTTCTCCGCAAATGCCACCGCAGACGAGGCCTCTGCTGCCCTGCGCTCCGCTTCCTCAATGCGCTGCTCCGCGCGCGTCAGCGCGGCTGTTGCCTCAGCGGCCTTGCGTTCCGCTTCCTTTGCGCGTTTCTGCAGGAGCACGCGCATATCGGTGCATGTGTGCGATGCAGGCAGGCATGAACACGTCATGCATGAGAGGAGCCAAGCTGGGGCATGGCTTGAAAGCACAATCAGACCGGCTGTGCGCAATGCTTGGGCTGCTTGCTGCAAGGAACAACGCTGTGGGTTCCCTTCCATCCTGTAGGCCAAGGAGCACGGGAAGCTAAGGTGGTTCACCTGCCACAAAGGAGAACAGACACGACCATCCCAGCCCCCCCTACCCCTCCTTGGGCTCTGCTTTGGAAGCCTCTCAAATCAAAGTTACTGCACCCCGCTGCATGCCCCGCACCAAGCTCTCCTTCAACCTACCTTCCATGCCCTGTTCTCAGACACGGCATGCCACAACCCAACGCCACCATGGCAACAAAGCTTGGGCTCCCTGACACACACTGTCAAGCTTCTCCTGCCCCCAGTCGCCTTGCCACACGATCATGCATGCTACGTTTCAGGATTGTACGCCCTTCCTTTTTTTTTGACCCTGCCCCCAGGACATTCCCTGCCTCAACAACCAGGCCCTAGCTGCTCCAAGAAGGCAAGAATCAAACAGCCGCGGGGGGGGCCTCACCTCCACTGCCGGGTCCTGCATACTGCGCTCCATGTCAATGGCTGACGCACGCTGCACCGCCTCCACTAGCGCCTCCATCGCCTCGCCCGCCATCTTCTCTGCCGCGTCCGCGCGCGCACGAAGCTCCGTGCCCGCCTCTTCAAGGTCCTCGTTGGCCTGCAGTATGATTAGGTGCACCATTGTAGGTGAAGTCATGTCTTCATGTGATTTTTTCATGATTTGTACAGCACCACATCAGGAGCGGAGCACACCGATTCCTTTCTTTGCATCCTGAAAGCCAATTTTGGGTTGCAAGGATTGATGGACGTCAGATAAGCTGCCCTGATTAAGCGGGCACAGCTGAGGAGCCTTTGCCTTAAATGTAGGGGAAAAGGCGTATGCCATGCAGGCTTGGCGTGCGCCGTGCGCACTCCCTCCAGCAGTCAACTCGCAACATACAAGCATCAGACAGGGGAATGTGATATGCCAGCCAGCACTCCACAAGGAACAAGTTAATGATAGGCGCCACAAATGCAGGCTGGTGGTGCTGCACACAGCAGATGCGAGCAAGCAGTTGTGCCCCCCCCCCCACCGGTGCAGTGCTGTGCATTATCATGCTGTGCATGATCATGCTGCGCATTATCATGCTGTGCATGATCATGCTGTGCATTATCATGCTGCGCATTATCATGCTGTGCATTATCATGCTGCGCATTATCATGCTGTGCATTATCATGCTGTGCATTATCATGCTGCGCTGCAAAGCCGCATATGCACACAGCGCCGCACCATGGCCGCGCGCTCTTCTGCCTCCTGCAGCGCCTCAATCGCCTCCTCCGCGCGCTGCTCAGCCTCCTCGGCCCGCGCCCTGAGCTCAGCATCTGCAGCAAGCACGTAAGAGCAAGCACCTGGGTTGATTCAATCAGCAGCAGGCAGGCAAACAGGCAAGCAATCCAGGGGTGGGTATGGTACGCGCCCTGCATTAAGCCAGCACTAGGGCGCTGGACACGATGTGGGGTTGGATAGGATGGGCATTCACCAATGCAGGAAGACCAACCCAGGCGCAACATAGCAGAGGTGTGTGTGTGTGTATCTGATGAAGTAGCTGCGCGTCCTTCAAGGGCTGAGCGGGGGCAAAAGGAGAGGGACAGTTGATGCGAGGAGGGGGCGGAAAAAAGGCGTCTGCTCAGCAGCCAGCCGTATCCACCCTGTGCAGCCATGCGCAGGGAGGGACAGGCTAGGCTGGCTGCCCTCCTTCAGGCTGTCCAGTCTGCCTGCCTTATGTTGCAAATCGCAAATGCACAGGGGGACTCTCCCTTGCGGATGTGCTATGTCCTGTTCAGGGTCGCCTTATCCAATCTCAAAACTTAATATACGAGTGTGGAAGGCAAATGGCTGCTTCACGAGCCTAGGATAAAGACCGGATGAAGCAAATTTGACCTACGTGCAGAATTGCTGATTATGTTCTATCAGAATCGGCTTCTATTGAGTATGATGAAGTGTTTAAAAGGGAGAGTATGGAAGGGTGGAATCTAACTCAGTGCAGCACCGATAAGATGTTCAGCAAATACAAGAGCAGGGACTTGATCCAAGATGACTTTGGCCAATCTAAAAAAGGTGCAGATAAAGAAGAGCAGCATGCAGAAGGGTGGGAATCTCAACACGTCTGGCCAGCAGATGGACCATTCAAAGTCTGTTGTCTATTGTATTCAATGGTGTACACACACAATCCGCGCTTGCGCGCACTCATGCGCACGCACGCGCGCACATTCACAGGCACAGCGACCCACTCACACAGGGGAGACAGCGCGCGCACCTGCTACTGCAAGCTCCGCCTCAGCCGCGGCAACAATGAGCTTCGAAGCAAAATTGCCACACAACAGCAAGCACCCTTAACAAAACAACTGCGCGCACCTGCCGCTGCAAGCTCCGCCTCAGCTGCCGCCGCACGCTGCTCTGCTTTCTTTAGCGCTGACAGCGCCTCCTCTGCCTTCTGCTCAGCCGCCTCCGCCCGGAGCTGCAGCTCGTTGTCTGCAGGTGGGGGAAGCACACCCGCGCACACGCGTGGACAATGTGCGCAAAACACGTGCATTAGCCACCAGGACCTTGGTGAGAGGCAGGCACGCACAAAGAGGCACTGCCGCATCCTACTACTATCTACACCCCATGCGCCACAAGCACTCACCTGAAGCCTCCAGCTCAGCATCTGCGGCCGCCGCCCGCTCCTCAGCAAACGCGATGCGCGTAGCTGCCTCAGCAGCCATCTGCTCGGCAGCCTCTGAGCGGACCTGGAGCTGCGAGGCCTCCTTTCGCGACCTGCATACTCATTCACACAAATACACAGGTGCATGCGTGGCGCATACATGTGCACGCATGAGCGTGCGCGTACACGCGAGTGCATACGTGACGTGAGCCGGATGTGCATGTGTGAAGGAAGCGCTTGTGCGAGTAGAAAGCGCTTGTGTGGCGCTGCGAAGTGCGGACCTGCCAGCGGCGACTGGCGTGCGCACGCATGCACGATGTGGGCAGGCACGCCCTTTGGGTGCAGCTTACACAATGTGCACGGAATCCAGAGGCACGGGG
>LFCJ01003282.1_pt1 | contig 11833 bp, 6 predicted proteins | sample 643141 | NCBI WGS metagenome assembly LFCJ01 (sample SAMN03766243, study PRJNA286221) | soda lake metagenome | biome: soda lake; feature: Kulunda steppe; material: water; isolation source: sample B1-Br-g2 brine of Lake Bitter-1 | place: Russia: Kulunda steppe | collected 2010-07 | reverse complement strand
CCTTCAAGAAACATACTTCGAACTCTTCACAGAAGAAATACCAAAACATACTTCTGGAGGCCTAGATGTAGATCTGGAAAAGGAAAAACTTGTAATTCTAGATATGCTGAGTATTAGAGAAGCATTACTACTGAAGGAACATCTGGAAGAAGGATACGAAGTCGAGCTAGATTACTCATTCTCAGCTATACCTTCTGATACTCAGAGTTTCAAAGATAAGATAGACCTGCCGCAGAAAAAGAAAGAGTATAAGTTCAAAAAAATAAGAGATTCTCAGAACTTTTCTCTTGACGGAGATGAAGAATTTGTCTGGTCCAGGTTCCCTGATGATTGGCTTGAAGATGTCCAGAAAGGGAAGAGCATTAGGTCAAGCGAGAAGGAAGTATATAGAGATACCAAAAAACACCTTGATAACATCTTGGATCAGCTTGAAGGTGAAGATATTGTAGTAACCTCTGACCATGGATATAATGTCGCCAAACCCGCCTTTCAGTTCGATCTAGCGCCTGAAGATCAAAAGAAGATTAAAGAAGTTATGGGCAACAATAGAGCAGTCAAAGACGAACAAGTAGATGCAGACAAGATTGTAGACTCAGGATTCTTGGTAAGATATGATGGCTGGCTAATGGCACAGTCAAGAAATATCTGGCCGATCAGCGGAAAATACTCTGTATACCAGCACGGAGGAGTATCATTACTCGAATGCATGACGCCAAGACTCAGAATCAAGAGAGGTGGAAAACAATGAACGAAGGATTCAACATAATAGAAGATACAGAACTCGAAAAAGAGGGTCTCAATAGATGCGACAAAATCAGCATAATCCAAGTGCTCAAAGATATTAGAGAAGACAATATTGAATCATATGGCGAATACTGTGTCAAAGGCCTAGGAACACTCACAATAGATACAGAAAATTATGAAAGCCTATCGAATTTCCTAAACAGTGTTTTCGCTTCAAATGTAAATAATCTTGTGATGAGCGGCGCAACCTTCCAGTTAGAAATCGATACCGACAAAGCAAACGTTCAAGAATGGGAAAAACCATGCCTTGTACCAAAGAACGATAACGAAGAGAGATACAGCCTATTCCAAATATTCAATAGAGTAGAAATGGAAAACGACAACCCCAACTGGTACCACAGCCAGCTAAACATCCAATCGTGATATAGATGACAGAAAAGAAAGCCCCGATCGAAGAATACTTTCCTATAAATGAAGTAAGTGAAATCTCTTCAAAAGAAACTCGTTCTCCACAGCACTATAGACCCTGTTATAGGATCCATAAATGGTGGGCAAGAAGAGCAGGCTCCGTATTTAGATCAGTAATTCTATACTCCCTCTATGACGAAGATTCCGGAACAAAGTTCATTAAAGGAGGTTCTTCATCTCCAGAGGTCCTCTGGAGCAAGTACCCACAAGATATCGATATTGGAGATAAGACTATTTTAGAGCCGTTCACGGGAGGCGGCACAACTGTAGTAGAAGGTCTCAGATTGGGCGCAAATGTTGTTGGGAAGGAATTAAACCCTGTAGCTTGGTTCACTGTAAAGAAGGAAGTAGAGGATGTAGATATCAGCTCCCTTGAGAATAAATACTCTGAAATTCGCACAAAAGTGAAAGATGAATACGGTCATCTATATCAGACAGAGTGTTCTGAATGCGAGAATGAAGAAGCAGAAGCAATGAACTTCTTCTGGCTGAAATCTCTTGACTGCCTCAACTGCGAAAGTGAGGTCGACCTAAATAAAGGAACCATGATAGCGTCCTCGAGAAGAAAAGACGATGACTATCATTGGGTCTACTGTCCTAAGTGTTATGAAGTGTTCAAATCCGAGGACTATGAATCAGAAAATGAGTGTCCTCAGTGCGAACACAACTTCATACCAGATGAAGGTAACGCAACAGGTAAATACTACACTTGTCCTGACTGCGGCCAGAAAAATGAAATAATAGAAGGTGTAGAAAGACAAGGAATGCCCGATGAGAAACTCTTCGGTTTAGAGTACTACTGTGAGGATTGTCACCACAACGGAGACTTGATTAAAGGGAAATGGTACAAATCCGCAGATGAAAAAGATGAAGAGAAGGCAAAAGAGGCACAGGAAGAGCTTAATGAGGATGATGGCTATATACCTCAACAGAAGATACCTGATGGTCACAACACAAGACAGATGACTAGACAAGGTTTCGAAGAATTTCAGGACATGTTTAATTCCCGACAACTACTGGTCATTGGCGAGACATTTAGAAGAATCGATGAAATAGAGAATCAAAATATCAAGGAATTCTTAGCGCTTTCAGCCTCAGATGCTCTGGATTTCAACAATAAGTTCTGCTCATATTCTCGTAGCACTAATCAGACCGGCCACCTATTCGCTAGACACGCTTTCTACCCTCGTCATGAATATGTGGAAAACAATTTCCTAGGAACTAAGTATGGTACGGGAGACCTCTCTAGGAAGTTTAAGATGTTGAAGAAGGCTAAGGAGTACTGTAAATCTCCTTTTGAGAAGTATTTGGATAAAGGAGAGATTAAGAAGAATCAAGGTATGAAACCTGTCAAAGGTAAGTTTGCTGATGAATTTTCAGACCTGGACCAAGATTCCAATGTTCTTTTGCAGTGCGGTGATTCATCTTATCAAGATATACCAGATAAATCGGTTGATGCTGTGATTACAGACCCTCCATACTTTGACAATGTAATGTATTCAGAGCTAGCAGATTTTTATTATGTATGGTTGAGAGAAATTCTCTCTGACGAGTATGATTACTTTACTTCAGAGTATACTCCAAAGACGAGTGAAGTGATCAAAAACAAAGTTCAGGAGAAAGATGAAGAAGACTTCGCTGAAATGCTAGGCGATGTTTTCTCGGAGTCAAGGAGGAAGCTGAAGGATGACGGCTTGATGGCCTTTACTTTCCACCACAAAGATACAGAGGCATGGGGGTCTGTTCTAGGAGCTGTGTTAGACTCAAGATTTAAGATAACGGCGGTTTATCCTGTCAACTCAGAGATGAACAGAAATATGCATATTCGAGACAAAGGAAACATTGAGTATGACATGGTTGTAGTTTGTAGGAAGAGAGAAGAAGATCCAGAAGAGGGCATTTGGTCTGAGATGCGAGATAGAATTTACCTTGAAGCCAAGGAACAGATTCAAGAACTTGGAAATAAGGATAGAGATCTCTCAGACGGGGATATTTTCGTGATAACAGTTGGTAAATGCCTGCAGATTTACTCAGAACACTATCCAAACGTGAAGAAAAACGGAGAGAAATTCGAAGTTGAACAGGCGCTTGAATCCATAAGAGAAGTTGTTGATTTACAGACCTCAGAAAGCACCTTTGACAGTTATGTCAAAGAAGTAAGTGAAGAATCAGCCATGTTCTTAGCATACACTGCTGGTAAGGAATCTATAGATTACAGCGATCTCAACAAAGAATTCCAGCAGAGAGGCCTACAGATATCGAAACTCTTGGATCTTGCATTAGTAGAAAAAGCAGGAGATGAGATCCAGGTTCGTGATGTTGATGATGCTGCTGACGATATTGAAGTTAAGCAGAATCCTAAATCTATAGAGAGAGCATTCTATTTGATTCATTTAGAGAATCAAGATCGATTAAATGCGGAAATGAGAGAATGGTCTGATGTAGAGACTCTGAAATCCCTAAAACTCTATGGAGAAGTTATGGAAGAGAAGGAGTATCAGAAATTAGCAAATTATGTGGAAGAGAAGACTAAGGATTCGCAATTGAATTTATAGGTCTACAGAGGCTAAAATTAATCTGTGGGTTTAGAAGCAGATTTTGAAGCCTGGGAACTTAGGCATTTGAAGAAGAGGACCAGAGACTTCGGGCTTGACGAGCCAAGAGAAGAATTGGAAGATTTTATAGAAGGCAAAAGTTCAGATCTAGAAAAACCTCTTAGACGTCTCTCTAGAATTCCTGGGTTTCAGAAGACTTGTCAACAACCCAAATGTGGGGTCTGTTCCAGGGTAGAGAACTTATTCAACAACTCTCCAGAGGGAAAACCTTGGAGCATTGACCTGGAGTTGTGGCGTTGGCAGAAGAAGTGCAAAAATACCTGGCTGTCAAACGGCGGCAGTGGGATAGTTAAAGTGGTTACCGGAGCAGGTAAGACTGTCTTAGCTCTCTCACTGATCTCGCATATGAAGCAGGAGAACTATTCTGAAGGCGGACTGAAATCAGTTATAGTTGTTCCTAATACTGCTCTACTTGACCAATGGTACGAAGAAGTTCAAGATGTTCTTAACTTGGAAGAAGAGGATATAGGAGTTTATTATGGGGAAGAGAAAGACGATATCCGAGATAAAAATTTGATGATCTATGTTTTGAATTCAGCAAGAAGACATTTAGACGATCATCTAGACAAGGTAGAAGAGGATATTTTTCTCGTGGCTGATGAGTGTCACAGGTTTGCCAGTGAGAAATCTGCTGAGCTTTTTGAGAGAACATTTGATTATACTGTAGGACTCTCCGCTACTCCGGAAAGAGAGGCTGACTACGGCTTTGAAGAAGTCCTAGAGCCTAATCTAGGAGAGGTGATTTACGAGTATAATTATTCTGATGCTAGAGAAGATGGCATCATCCCTCCATTCCATTTAAAACGGATAGAGGTACCTCTACAAGCGGATGAAGAAAAGAAATACGATGAGCTTACGGAAAAGCTGAACGACCTATTCAAGATAATAATTAATCGTTATCCGCAGCTGCAAGAAGCAAACGACTCCGACTTCCTCAAAACACTAGGCAAGCTTCAGAACGAAAATAATGACGATGCTTTAGAAAATTATACAGTCTTAGCCAATCTCAGGAAAGAAATTATTCATGAATCCAAATCAAAAATGGCAGCTCTCCGCTATATAATCGACAATGAAGTATCGAAAGATTCAAGAATCTTGATGTTCCATGAAAGGAAAGATAGCGCAAATCAAATCCAAGAATTTCTACAAGACGAAGGCTACAGTTCAGGAATATACCATACAGATGTAGGCGCAAGTGAGCGCAGAGAAACTCTGGAAGACTATAAAGACGGAGATATCAACATGCTTGTAACCTGCAAGGCTTTAGATGAAGGGTTAGACGTGCCAGATACAGATGTCGGGATAATAGTGGCGGCAACCAGCAGCGTTAGACAAAGAATTCAAAGAATCGGCCGAATACTTAGAAAGTCTCCAGGCAAGGATTATGCCCAGATTTACACAGTTTACATTAAGGACAAAGAAGAAGATATTTTTGACAGACCTCAGATGAAAGACCTAGAGAAAACGGCGGATGAAGTGAAGATCCAAAAATTAAATTTTTAGCTTCTAATTGCTCAATTTTGAGTCTTTGGATACACCTTTGTTAATCTGTCTCTGGTTAGATGGTTTAATTCTCTGAAGAAACCAAATATCTGATTCATTAGTCTTTTCTTTACCATATATCCGACCAGAATGCCTAGAAAGACCATTAATATATTATTTATATTTAGATATGGAGCAACCAATTTTCCAAACAAACCAAAGGAAGCGACCACTATCCCTTCAGAAAGTAGTTTAAAGCGCCGGTTAAACCTATAGACCTTTTCTCTCCTGTTGAATATTTCTGAAGCATCTTGAATTTTATTCATCTCTTCTAGTAAGTCCTCTCTATTTTTTCTCAGCCTCAATATGTCAGAAACTCCGAATTCTTCAAATCTTTCTGCCTCAGAGAATTTTGAAATAGATGAATAACGCTTGTCTTCTCCATATTTTTCCCCCTCTGATATAACCACGGACTCTATATCGTCCTTATATTCATCATCGTATACGAAGATAGAATCTAGATGAACTCCCGCAGCTAAAAACCATGCTAGTTCCTCCTTAAAAGAATCCTCATCTTGATCAAAATCTATACCTTCTATCTGACCGTAGAACTTATCGTAAAGCTCAAACAGTTTTTCAGAGCCTGTCTTGTTTTTTAGCTCATCTTCAGTTAAGACTTCTACCAATGAGTTGTACTCTAACTCGTTTAGAAGAGGATCTAGACCGACATCACTATTTTCTTCTTTCAAAATGTAAACTTTCTTTGATATCACGGATAGTTCTTTTACTATCTCTTCCGAGATTTCTTTAGAAAATTTCTCTAAGTCTATTATTGCATTCTCGTATGAAGGAAATATATCCAGGTACTTATCTTTCAAAGAAGTCATCCAAATCCTCTCGATCTATGAATAAATCTTGTAGATTCTCCCCTTCCTTATCTTCTAGGCTTATTTCTCCTGCAAATAACATTCCTTCAATTTTATCATTATCATCATTCCTAAGAAGTTTTACTTCTCCATTCTCAATCTTGGAAAGTGATATATCGAATTTTTCTCCATCTAATCTTAAAGTTAGCTCTGTATCTCTTACGTGGTCTGGTTCTAAGCCTTCTCTTTCAGCTGTCTGTTCAGCATCTGTGATTAGTTCAGCTGAGGTTATTGGTTCGCCGTCCATACCTTCTAATACTACATCTTTAGGTTCATACGGCCTTCTTAAGCTCAGAGTTTCACAGAGAAATTTCGGTATACCTTTACGGTTCTTATGCCAAATCTTGACAGATTCATAGTCGGCAGTATCATCACTTTCAATATAGAATGGGTACACCACTCTTTGAGGTATATCCTCATCGAACGATTCCCTTATTCTCTGTGCTATCTCTTCTTCGTCTTTTAACTGGAATTTTTCATCTCCGATATCAGTGATGAACATGCACATAAACTCCTGTCCTACTGATTGTATTGAAATTTTGACAAAGAATATTGCTGCCCGAGTTCCGCCTTTCTCAGTTCTATAAGACTCTACCAACTCTTCTGCATTTTCTTCTATATTCTCTTCGTCTAATAAATTATCCAGACATTCCTTTCTATTCTCGTCTGTGAAGTCCAGTACAAAAGCATGACCTGCCGTGCCTCCTCTTTGGCTGACACTTCTATGATTTATGCGGAAAGATGTTTGACTAGGACTCACTCCAATCAAAGGTTTTTCCTTTGAATTGAAAGCTCTTACAATATTATGAGTTAGAAGTTCAATCACATTCTCATTGAGTCCCCCAAAATTGTCTTCATACGTTCCTAATTGCTCAGTATCAGGAGATCTTGGAGTATTCTCAATCTTCCAGGCACTGATATAATCTATCTCGACTTCTCCAAACTCTACAGCCATTGAGAACAGATTGGGATTAAAAACTTATAATATAATCGTCATTTTCTGGGTATCAAAGTGATCTATGCTCCTTAGTACTATAGAAGCTTCAACTACGACATCAAATTCCAAAACTATTTTGAAGTATAAACTACCCTAGATTCTCTCACTTTCTCTGGATAGATTCTTCTAACCCCGTTTTGATAGATCTGCAGCTGTTTCTCATATTCTTTATGGTTTGTTTTCGATAAGTCTGTCTTCCAGTCAATTATCTCTACTTTGTCGTCCGTGATATGTAGAAGATCTATGACTCCGTGATAAACCACTTTTCTTCCGTCTTCTTCCATAGGTACTTTAATCGGTACTTCTGTCCGTAGCTCGCCATTAAGCGAATCGATAAGCTCCTTAACAGTTTCAGCGTCTTCCTTAATCTCTTTGCTAGGCTCAATATCTTCACCGTTGGCATACTTTTCTGCAAACTCGTGTACTTTCGTTCCGAATTCTGGTCCTCTACCTTTAGCGGTTTCATCTAGGTCCATTACTGCGTGTACTGAACGTTTTACTGGAGCTTTATTCTCTGAATCATCTACTTCTAACTCTTTTCCTTTGTCAGTCTGGAACTCTGTTTTTTCTAGTTTAAGAGTTACTTCTTCTGCTTCTAGGTTAAGGTGTTCGAAGAATGGACTTTCGTTATCGGTTTCTGCTGTGAAGAAGAGGTGTTGTTCGGCTCTTGTCATCGCCACGTACATAAGTCGGCGTTCTTCGTCGTAGTCTCCAGTAAGTACCTTTGAGACCAGGTTGGCTTTCCAGTTATCGTAGAGGTAACTGTTTTCCTCTGAGTAGGTTTTCTTCTGTCTCAGTCCTACTGGATCTTCGTAGATGATTCTTGAGTTGCTTCCCTGGTTAGATGGGAAGTGTCTCTGGTTTATGTCTGAGACAAATACTATTGGGTATTCTAGGCCTTTGGCAGAGTGAATGGTCTGTACTGTGACTGCTTCTGGTTTGGAGTCGTCTACTTCGTAGGTTTCTCCTTCTTCAATGCTTTCTTCTATGAACCTGATCAGGTCTCCCCGGTTCTTGTAACTTGAATCAAACGTGTCTTGAAGGACTTGCGTGACCTTGTCGGAGAACCCGTTTTCGATCCCATATCTGGAGAAGACTTTCCTTGCTACAGCTGAAACATCACCTAGTTGTTCAAGCTCTGATCTGAATTCTAACATCTCTTCTGGATATTTTTCCTTTTCGAGTATGTGTTCGACTTCTGCCAGGTTGTATTCTGCTTCTTCTAGTATTACTGCCCAGCCTTTGCTTGAGTCTTTGTAGTTGAGTACTCTGAGCCATGCAAGAAGCAGAATCGCTGGCCGAGTCTTGAATAATTCTACTCCGCCTTCATATGCAATCGGTATGCCGTACTCTTTGGCTGCTTCTTGGAGTTCTAGGCCGAAGTTTCTGATACGGGTTAAAATAGCGATATCTTTGTAATTTGGTGTTCGATCATCCTTCTCCAGACTGTAATCCGGATTTTCAACTACTTCCTGGATTTTATGAAGTATAGCCTCTACTTCGTTTTCTGACCTAAGCTTGCTTATTGAGGTATTGAATTCTTCCTTACTGGTTTTTAGAGAAACAATATCTTTTTCCTCTACGTCTTCTCGATTTTTTCCTGGAAGTGTTAGACTGTCTTCAGAGAAGTCAAGTATTTCTTGTGTGGATCTGTAGTTCTGTTTCAAATCTATTCTCTCTACATTATTTACAGGATAGTTTATCCTGTCTTGATCCTGATTAAGCTCTTCCTTATATTTTTCTAGTCTATCTCTGAATTCTCTTATGTTGTCAACGTTGGCGTATTGGAAGCTGTAAATTGATTGTTTCCAGTCTCCAACTACAGCAATATTGCCTTTTGAGAGAAGCATTGCAACCTTGAACTGTATCTCGTTAGTATCCTGGAACTCATCGATCATAGAATATTTGAAGCTGAGTTCTTCACGCAGTCCGTCATCTTCACAGAGAAGAGCATAGGCAAACACTAGTAAGAAGTTGAAGTTCAAGTAGTTGTGTGAAAGACAGTACTTCAAGTATTCGAAGTAGATGTCATGTATGAACTGCTTCAACCCTTCTCGATTTTCATTGAAAGCTTCTTCACCGTATTCAGGACTAATCTGTTTTGAAACCTTTACCTCGCCATAGCCTGGTGATCCCTCTGGCAGACATTTGTTTCTGAAGATGCCTCCCGCTTTCTTCAAGAAGTCTGACTGTGTAGGACCTCTAGAACCCTCTCCTGGTTCATTCATCTCCTCGAAAATTTCCTGGAACTCGTCGAAGTCTCCTTCTAGATATCTTTCGGAGTTGCGGTACCAGCCTTCCCTGGTTGGGACTATACCTTTTGCTGCCAGTGATTTAATTAGGCTGAGAAGTTCTTTATAATCGTAGAGTACTCTATAGAGATTGTTGTGCTGCGGATTTTTCTCTATGAAGTTGTTTATGAACTGTCGGAACTCCTGCTTTTCGAGTACCTCGTTTTCAATTAATCTTGTTGAGCTTGTGACATGGTCATTGATTCCTAGATATTTTGGGGCTTCAAACCCGTTTTCCGTAATTATTTTCTTGGCTAAGCTGTGGAATGTTGATATAGGTGCTTCCCGAAGGTTTTTCATGTCATAGCTACAGTGATTGATTATTCGCTCTTTCATTTCTTCGGCGGCGTTGTTAGTAAATGTTAGAAGTAAGATATCTTCTGGCTCAACATTTTCTTGTTCTAGTATGTGTGCGTATCTTCTGGTTATAGTGAAGGTTTTTCCTGTTCCTGCTCCTGCATCCACTTTGTAGATACCATCTATGCTTTCGATTAGTTCTTGCTGCTCCTGGTTAGGCGAGAGTTCTGTCATCTAGGTATCATGTCTCCATTGTCAAGATCTGAGTGATCTACTTCGATTTCTAGAGAATTTTCTAATGGGAAGCCGTTTAGTTGGAACTGTGAGAGATTGTCGAGCTCTTTGTTTAGGAATTCTTCAAATGAATCTATGTCTTCCTTGAAATAGTTCTTTTTTCTAAAGTAGATCAGCTGTTTTAGTGTTGATTTACAGCCTTTCTTCAACTGTTTTTCTGTCAGCTTTTCACTACCTCTGCCTATAACCACGTGGTCTCTACAGAGGTCGATAAACTCTTCGAGATGTTTCTCTAGTGCAAGGTCTTTGTCGTATTGGGCTTCCGTCTCTATCTTTAGGTCTTTCATGACTGAACTGTAGCCTGTTTCACCTAGATTGTCTATCAGCCTTTTACGTTTCTTGGCGCTGTAAAGATAGTCCCGGATATCTTCATGAGTTAAAGCTTCGTTGAACCGGCTTGGGAAGTACGAGATTGTAACTATGTTGTCATCTAGTTCTCCGCCGCCTGACATCTCGTCGTCAAGATTGTCGAGGAAGTGGAAGAACGTGAACTCTAGTTTCTGTCCTGGATTTACGGCTCGAAGCTGTGCCAGGTAAAGCATTGCTTGGAAATTAGGTTTCCTGTCAACTAGTTCCAGGTTGGATTTTCTGACTAGGCTTGATGCGGTTTTCCTGCTTCCGCTCTTGTAATCAACAATACGATTCTCTGAAACTACTAGATCTGCTTTTCCTTTAACTCCTAGATCAGGGTTTTCGAACCAGGCTTCAGTAATATTTTTCTCCAGTTCTTTGTCGAACTGTTCTGCAAAGAAGTTCTTATCATCCCTATCAGTAAATCCGTTCAGATCCACCCGGGATTCGAACCCGGTCCTATCTATGAACTGTTTGATATTCTTGATTCCGACTTCGAACTCTGTTCTAAGTATATCTAACTGGAGATCGTCGACTATAGAACTCATCTCATCTACCATCATCTCGATGAACTTCTCCTCTCCTTCATCCTCCACTGTTTCCGGATGATTGACGTAGAACTCTGCGAAGTCGTGGAACATAGTTCCTTTACGGAAGTATTCTTGATCTGCAGAATTCGTCAGTTTAGAGAAGAAATAGTCTTTAGGGCAGTAAGCTAGCTTGTTTAGAGAAGACTGACTTATAGTTTCTACTTCCTTTTGCTCAACATTATATTCTTCTTTTCCAAAGCCCTGTTTCTTAGTTGGTAGAGAGCTACTGTACTGGTTTTCTTCTTTTTTTAGGTCGCTGAAGGATTCTATTGTTTGGTCAGTGAGTTCGTTGAAATATAAGCACGGTGTTATTTCTTCATTCAGCTGCTTTTCCTGTACTATGAAGTGCTGTTGTTCGCCGTTCTGTATCAAAGCCTTAAAATCTTTCAGACTGCTATCTTCCTGTTTTTCCTGGTCAATCCAGGGTTTGTCCGGTATGCTTGAGGTCCAAGACGAGTCCATTTCTAAGTAGAATACTATAGGTCTGTCAACATATGCTGATGACTTAGCAGACGCCAGTAGTACACCTTTACTAGTTTTCTCCGACTCTATATCATAGGTATCAAGATAGTATTCTAATCGACTAAGGTTATGCTCCTCAACTTTTCCGTTTAGTATACCTAGATCTTTTAGATTGTTTTCAAGTTCTCTGCAGTCTTCCTCCAGTTCAGCTCCAAACAACTTTACTGCTTCGCCAAAACTAGATTTTCTAAGCTCTTGAAGCAGACTTTTGAAGTCTTCAACTTCTATCTCATCCACATCTTCCAAGTAATCATTG
>LFCJ01003281.1_pt1 | contig 11834 bp, 15 predicted proteins | sample 643141 | NCBI WGS metagenome assembly LFCJ01 (sample SAMN03766243, study PRJNA286221) | soda lake metagenome | biome: soda lake; feature: Kulunda steppe; material: water; isolation source: sample B1-Br-g2 brine of Lake Bitter-1 | place: Russia: Kulunda steppe | collected 2010-07 | reverse complement strand
TGATATACTGATCGGACACCTGATCAGTGTCCGTGTGATGACCCTCTGGAGTTCCGAGGCGCACCGGAGATATCAGTAGATCGGGGGTTCAAATCCCTCCGACCCCACTCATTTATCGAATGATATGTAACCCGCCGAGGGCACCGACTTTTCCACAATTCTTTATATAGTCCAGCGGATCTGAAATCTCTAAATCGTTCGGTTAGGTTACGCGGGTCGCTCCCGTCTTGCCTTCTTAGAATAAGTTGCGCGGTGTAAGTATAATCCTATGGGTTTAATCAGCTCGCCCCTTCCTGTTACCAGATTTTGTCTTCGTATTCGGCTCCGGGGTCTCTTTGCGGCTGGAAGCGCCCACCCACCGTGTCCCCTTATTTCCAATCGAAACGATTCCGTCACCTCTTACGATCACTTTGTGTCCAGCATACTCGAACAAGATCGTTAAGTCCGGTTGGTGGATACCATGTTCACGGGGTCTCAGCAGTGCGCTCAGTCCATCCGGGTCAATGCTGTCGTACAGTGGCTCGAGATGGCCCGGTTCACAGCTCAACGCATCTGATAGAGTCTCAACGATGCCCGCTACGACTTCGCCTCCCTCTATGTATTCCGCTATGTCATACTTCTTCTGTCCCAGCACGCCTTCCTGAATCTTATCGCTTTTCAACACAACCGTCGAACCGGGGTACTAATATATGCTTTTTGGTATAAACGGCATATCGCTATATGGATATTTTACGTACTGTCTTGGAATACTGAATTCGGCACCACCAAAAGGTTCATATCTGTACCCTCTTTCTCATGTGGTGTGAACCGACAGGAAATGATCCATTACCACGCTCTACTCTCCGAAATACGGCAATACATGGAAAAAGAAGGAGATGTAGATTCCGATAGATTTTTAGAATACGACAGTCAGGCAACACGCCCTCATCACGTCCACTCGTGGACGGGAAAGAAAGCAGACCACCACCACGCCATCGATAAACTCTCAGACGCGCTTGCAGTACGCTCGAGTGAGCTGGTGCCCGATCGAGTACCTTTCAGTTCTAACGATAGCGGCTGGACGTTCAACACTGAAACAGAACAGTTCGAAAAGGTGGACGACTTCGGAGCGAGAGTTGCCACTGGTCGTGTTAAAATATAGTAATGCCGATAAAAGATCCGGAACCACCAGAACCCATTGATGGAGAATACAGTCCGGAGCTGACCGATGAAGACAAACGCTGGTTGCAAGACTTACTCAAATTCCGCCGGAAACACGTTGAGAATAATTTACGAATTCAACGTGAGCGGCAAGAACGTCGCAACGTTTAAGTCACTACTTAATATTGATACGCACGCAATGGTCGTCAAACCAAGTCCTCGTCAGACCGCGATTCTACAAGAAAAAATCCAAGAGGTTGTCCACGATCCGTCCTACGAGGAAGCCGATCGGATTGCCATGGAAGATATTATTCAACAGCTGGAACGCCAGTGACGCGCTCGCCGTTCGCGTCCAGCTCGTCCCACTTCTTTGCCGTCTCGACAATTTCAATCAACGAATCCGGGTTCTGACCGAACTGACGTAGAACGTTTTTGACGCCGCGCTCGTGGTCCTGGTCGATCCCGTTGATGTGCTGGTACGCCACGACCGGATTCATGGAACTGTATTCGTAGTGTGAGTACACGTCAAACGTCCCATCCGTATTTTCAAACAAAAAAACGTGTGTCTGCCAGAAAGCCAGCGGGTCCGGGATGATCGGGTGCTGGCTCGATCGGTGCGCCCATGACGTGGCTTCGAACTGTTGTGTGTCGTCGTCGCCTTCCCGCTGTTTCAAACCAGCGAGAACATTGCGATCGTACCCCAGTCCATGCAGATACCGTTCAATGAACTCCAGGTCGGCTTTTACTGTACAGACGTACTCTGTGTCGTAGGCGTTGTTGATCGTGAACAGGCCCACGTCACGGGCCGTCTCGTCCAACAGTGGGAGAACGTTGCGACGAAAGCCGTTCCAATATGTGTGTTCTGGTCCAAGAAGCGCCCCGTCAAGTACGTAGTACATGATATAGAACGCCGCAAAGACCGCAATACCCAACACTATCTGCTGTAAGAATATATCGCTAAACATTATCTTCGATCGTTATTCGTCGGTATCTCCCGGCTCCTCGTCGCCTAACTCATAACCCCAAGTGTAGACGTTTCCGTCAGCAGATCCATTGAAGTTGTTATTGTTGCTGTTTCCGTTGATCCTTACACGGGCACGACGACGAACATTAAATTCATTTTTATTGCTCACGTCGTACTCGTGATACGTCCACTCACCGGATCTGTTACTCGTATTTCTACTGTTTCTACTTTCACTAACACTTTCCGAAAAAACTGTTTCTTCCTCGCCGCTTTCATCTCCCACATACAAGTAGGCGTAAGCGTGAGAACTTCCGGAATTCCTGCTGTTACTGTTCACTGAGGCACTGATGTACCAATCAGACTCAAATCCGACATTGTTTGCGTTTGAAGTGTCTACAGTGAACGTATCTGTTGATTCGTCGTCACTACTACTTGAAGAATTAACGCTGTTTCTGGAACGCGATCTCCGAACCCGATCTGAATTTCCACCAGAAGGATGCGATGAATCAGTGTTCATATCCAACGCAGTTGATAAACTGGCACTTCCGGTACTGTCAGACCACACATCCTCAAGATGGTTTGAGAATAAAATGTCTCTGAACTTTGGAACATGATGGTCGAAATGGATATTCCAGAACGCATCCAAGTGTCCAAGACGGTTCAATAGGTGGGCATCTTCATAAATTTCGTAGAGAGTGGGTTCGTCATTTGTAATATCTCCAGCAAGGCTGTAGTTTTTTGTGTTTTTGTTTAGCCTCCCAACAATATATTTTACAAGTGGCATTTGTTTGTTCTCGAGGAGTAAACGCATATATAGGGTATCGTTGACAATATCCAGACCCACTCCAAGCGCACAAATAGTCTCCATTGCAACCTCGGAATTAGACATACGATCCATGAAATCGTGATTGCTGAATGCCATACCTCGAGAAACGGATGATTTTGTAACTTCATCCATTGCAGGTTCGTATTCAACTTGCGACTGTTTTGCTACATCAGATCGGACGATCTCCTCGTAAACTTTAGCGGAGGCTGCTATTTGTTCCATTGCGCTCACGTCGTCTGATACATCATCCATCGTGTCGAGGGCGCTGTCATCGTAGTCCAGCTGACCGAACGTCTTCAAGCCGGTTCCAACACCATAGGGCGCGGCGTAAAAGATTTCTCTGTGATTGAACGGTACTCCAAATTCTCCGGGGGTTTCAGTAGTCATAGTAGTATATTATTCCAGATCGAACCGGAAGATCAGCGTCATAGCGACCTCAGATTCGGTAATTTCGTCAGCAGATCGTTCAACATCCATCAGCATTTTATAGAAATCAATTTTGTCTTCGATCAGATTTCTCCAGTGGAGCGGGATTTCTAATGCTTCCGTCTCATCGAACGCCCCAAGTCTGACACCCTCTGTCGGCATCAGCTATCCTCCGGGTCGATTCCGGCAAGAATGTGAAATAGAATATCCAGTTGTTTTTGAATATCTTCTTCCTCTCTTGCTTCCATATATTGATCCACACTGTCTTGGGAGATTTTTTTCCTAACAACAGGAACGTCGCCTTCGAGAGCCGAAAGCATCTGTTGAGTCGTTTTAGCTTTTTCCGGTTTTGTAACGTTGATAACCATTATATATCAGATTTTGTCCAAGTAGAATATCAGTTCCATAGCTTCTTCGCTGGTAGTGACGGATTCTGCCTGATTCGCATCTTCCATCACACTGTCAAAGAACGTTTCCTCGCCCTCCAAGAAGTACCACCATTGATTGAACAGTTCAATATATAGCGTTTCATCTCGGAACAGTGAGCCGCGCCTTCCTGCTACTTTCCATCCCATTTTAAATCATCTCACTCATAAACGTGCAGACTCCTGGTTTCGTGAACATATGCGACACTTCCAGGATCAGCTTCCGGTAAATCTTCCACCAAGTTGTAGACCGGAATCCGTAGCCTGTCATCCACTTCCGAGTTGTTGGATTCAAAAATGTCTGTAGCCAACATCTCAGAAGTAATATCAGTGGAATCAATCTCGCTCGCGTTGACGAACTCTGGATTTAACACCTCGCCATCGTGGTCATGGTGTTCCAATCCTCCGGGTGGCATCGTGTATTGACGGTACACGCTTTGCATCATCGGATGGTTGTCAGTGTCCTCCCTTGAGAAATGCACCCGTAATTTCGGGTTTGTCTCACCGGGAACTTCAACCGACAAATCACCGAAGTCGTCAACGTTCTCGATCAGTACGTTTCCGTCCTCGTCCTCCACGTCGATCGTGATGTTCTCGCCGTCAAGGTTGTATTCGTATTTCAGAATATCCCAATCCCGGATCGACCGATCGGGGTCAGGGCAGTGGACAAGAACATTGCCGAATTCTCGGGGGTCTTCCCGAAGATCGTCAACGTAGATCGAACGCGGATCGTTGGAGCCACTGGTCTGATTAATGAACCCGAACCGTTCGAAGCCGACCATGCCGGGGGCGTCGTAGACACCGTATGAGGTTCCATTGATTAACAACTCGAATTCCTGGTTTGGGAAGTCGAAATTCAGTTTGCAATCGAATACGGTAGCTGTGTTCCAGCTCTCGAACAGCTCGGTTGAGTTTCCATACGTATCGTAGAATTCCACGTTTCCGGCACCGTCGTAGAACTCTATTTTAGCGAAGGTATTCTGGTCCTGGTCGTGGAACTGAACGCTCACTTCATCGTCGATAGATCCTGTATCATTGCTAATCTGGAACTTGAAATTGAAGTTGTCGATGGTGGGGTGTTCACGTTCTAAGAAGACCTCGGTGAGTTCACCATCTGCTTCAAATTCGAGGGACTGTGTACCAGCGAGAACGGCGACAGACTGGACCGACAGATTACCAGTGTCCGAACCACTCGTCCATGACCAAATCCCGTTGTGGGGATCAATAGACCCGTCCTCGAAGTCTGCAATCTCGACCTCATTTATCAACTTGAGCTGGCCGTTAGTTGTTGTCTCGGTGCGGGCTTCCGGTTCCTCGTGTTCTACAGAATAACCGGCGTCATTGAACTCGTCGGTTTCGTCATACAGAATACTGGGTTGGGGTTCCGGTCCCCGATCTCCGGATGTGACAAGAAGGCCATTGGACGGTTTGAACCACGTCGCTCCAATTTCCTCGTCACCGGGTGTTAGATCCTGAACGTACTGGAACCCTCGCATTTCATTTGGATCGCGTCCACGTAACGTGTCGGCGTCAAGGCCGCTTCCCTCGCCACCGTCCGAATTTTTCCAGTCGATCGATGTGAGAGCGCCGCTGCCGAGATCGAGTGATCCGCCAGTGACACTCAGATTCCCAGTGATTCCAACGGGGCCACCAATATCAACAGCGCCTCCAAGGTTGGTCGTTCCGGTCACACTGATCGAGGAATCAACGGAGATTGTGTCACCGTCGAATCCCAGATTCCCGGCGTCACCAGACAACGTGTAACTTCCAACGTCCAGATCGCTTTGTAGTGAGCCGCCTTCTCGCTGCAAAAGATTGTTGTTAGTAACTCCGATCAGGTATTTGAGGTCTTCAATTACATTGTCTGCAAAGAAGTTGTCCCAAATGTCGATCGGGCGCTCGTCTTTTTGATATGAGTAGTTGTCGGGGTATTCCTCGCCGGAATCTCCCCAGTCTTTCAATTCAGTAGTGTAGTTCATAGTAGATGTAGCTGTAATTTGTTAGTAGAAACCGGGAGAGAGAATGACTAAAACTCTCCTCTATCTCAAACAAGGGGTAGAAATATAAATCTTTTGGTTTAGTTGACGCCACCGGAATACGTCCCCCCATCTGTCGGCTCGCCGTTCTCATCCAACGTTGCGTATCCCAATCCAGGGGCAACGTGGTCGCCATTATCGTAGTCTTCGACGGAAGCGTAGACCAACGTACCATCACCGATCGTCTGTACTGTGTAACCGATCGCGACGTTCTGGTCCAGAAGGTTAGCAATATCTGTGGGAGATAACTGCGAAAAGTCTAAAGAAGATCCCGGAATTCCAATTTGAATTAGACCAGCTTCTTCCTGTTCAAAATAAGTAATCTCGTCAATGGATACATTAGCGATCACAGCCGCGCTCTGCATAACGTCGCGGATAGTTCCGTTTCCAGTCGAACTGTTCAACGTGGAAATGATCCGACCACGGTAGCGTTCCAGGCCCTCGTCCGTTCGAAGGTTCTGGTCAACCAGCGCACCATGTGAGGCCAAATCCTCTACGCTATCCGCCTCTGTTACCTTTGTGGACGCTTCCACCGAACCAATGTCGGCCTCCAGGCGATCGAGTTCGTCCGCTATTGCACCGAATATTTTGAAGTTATTGGAATCTTCTTTCTTCGGGAAGTGAGGCGGCAACCCTTCGACCAGCTCGTTTACGGTCTTATCCTCTACGTCGTCATAAGAAACTCTAACGTCGCTCATTGTTCGCTTGCAGTAATGCTAATGGAACTCGCATCCGTCTCCGCGACTGATGTTTGCCCGATCTCAATGTTTTCCTCACCGGTCGGGTTTTCCGCAGTTCCAATGTGGAGATGTTCAATGTCGTAGATCCCCGGTGAATCGCGGATTGCGTAGTCGATCTCTCCGTACAGAACGTTGTCGTCAACAGAAATTTCCCCGTTAGTCGTGTTTCCTGTAGAGAGAACCCCACCAATGTAATTTGTAATGGAGTCTTTCACGTACTCGTCGCCCTGGTATTCGTCCGTGATGGAAAACTGTACGTCGACGTAGATCGTTACAGATTGCGGCCTCGAGAAGCCGACCTCCTGTGTCTGACCATTGGGCAACTCACCAGTGACTTGGATGCCGGTACCGAAGTTTCCGGAATACGTTTCATCGCCTGCGGCTTTCGTATCCAAAATCTCCTGGCCGATCGTCGCCTCGTTCCCGCCTTGTACAACCAACTCGAATCCGGGCCTCTCGCCAAGATTCGTTTCATCGTTGTTCGGGAAGATCGTGAGGTTCTGGACACCCGGAACCAAATCAATCGCGCTTAGGATCGCCCGCATGGTCGCTCCGGTACCATCTGCCAGCTCACCTTTTGCCCGTTCTCGGAATTCCTCATCGGGTTCCCGATCGGTGCCACCGAACGTGGGTTCCGGATTCCTAACGTTCTGAATTCCGGACGGTGGGTTTGAAATTCGGGTTAGTGTGTTCTGCCCGATGTTGTTATCAGCTCCAGACTCGAGAGATTCCACTTCAACTTCAACGGAAGTCTCACCAGCGGGAAGGGCGGCGCTTTCCACCGTCTCAAACCGTATTGGTGTCGAACCCGGTGTTTGCACCACGGTACCCTCCTCGATCGGATAACTAACGGCCTCAGAAGGCTCGTCACGAGAGAACACAACCGAACCAATGGATTCGGTCGCGTCGATACGTTGGACGCCTATCAGCGCAGTCAGAAGGTCGAGAGATGTTCCGACCGCGTTGTCGATCTGTGTGGCCTCAAGGACCAGTCCAACATCTCGTTGCGTGTCCGAAATGAAACGTGCAACCGGTCGATAGAATGCCCGGATTCTGGATTTGGAAGAATCGTCGAGGTCGTCTCCAAAATACTGCTTGGCATCTTCGATCAGTGCATCGAGGATTTCGTCCTCTGTCTCAGAAATATACTGTCCGTCCTCAAGTCCCATTAGATAAGTTCCTCATCAATTACCACGTCCCGATTGTAGACCGCGTATAGCTCCAGGCTGCCAGCTCCGTCCATTTCCACAGAAACCGTCTCAATGGAATCTATTGACGGATGTTCATCGAGTGCGCGTCTTGCTTCTCTCTCCACCTTCCGGCTGGTATCAGGTACGTTCGAGTCCCCGATCGCCTGCCGAAGAAATAGAGTTAGAGAATGAACGAGCGACTGACGGAATGCTTCATTTCCTTCTACTGTTCCAAGGTCATTGAATTCGTTAATAACCAAATCAAAATTGTCGTCAAATTCCAAATCCATATAGAATATATAATAACCTCTAATTGACAGTCACGTTCTCGCTGAGAATGAGATTCAAAGAAGTGAGATAACCGTCAGAAGATGAAGTGGTAATATCAGTGACCACCGGCTTACTGCCGTTGAGTTCAATATTCTCTGAATCTACTGTGACCGACTCACCGCTCACTGCGACCGACTCTCCGTTAATAGATACGTCGCCTTGGAAATTGAGGTTGATTTTGAACGTTTCCGTCTCCATATCTTTTTCAACCTCTATCCGGGATTCCTCATCGAGTTCGATTACGAATTCATCCGGTCCAATATCCTTCTGAGGGTATGACGCTTTGCTGATTACACCAAGCGCGATCGGGGTGTTGTCCTGTAATCTATCGATCGCAACGGTGTCGCCTTCTGACGGAGAGAACAACGCACCAGGATGTGCCTTGATAATCGGGACGCCGATCTCCTCGACGCCCTTCCGGTCCAGTTGCACGTTGAGCAGCACAATTCCGTCCTCAGTGTAAACGGACGTAACCCTACCCATATCAAGAGGCATCTACGACACCCCACACATCGTCGGCGTCGATCGCGCTGCCGTCCACGATGAATTCTTCCGAAGTTGGATCGAACTTGTAGGAGTACGAAGTGATACTATCATAGTTGACATAATCTGCAATGTGGAGTGTCGCGTTCCAGCCGATACGAGGACCAATCTTGTGGTGTATTCTGGAAATGTAGTACACACCACCTGGGTATCTGCGTCCAGATCCCGGAATAGAACTCTGGTGACAAACATCGGCGTGATCTGGAATCGTCAGAAAGTCCCCAACTCTCACATTTCTAATGTGCCTGAATTGCGGATTGGAAGATAGAACATCAATTGACGCGCTTCCATTGTTGGTTTCCTCGATCGTCTCGTACAGTTTCCTGCGAGCGACCTTCTCAAGTGTTTCGCCCTGGGGGACGACACGATCATCGAATTGTAGAATCTGTCCGTGATCTATGTCTGTACGGAGAGCAACAGCTTCCGATCGAAGTGCGTCGTCATCCTTCCCCATGTCCCACATTGATTCACCCGAGCTGCGTTCACTGGAACCTTTGACTACGACTCCACCGATCGGGGCGTCCATGGGTGGAACTGAATATCCGACCAGGTTGTGCATCCCTCTCGGAAAGCCCGCGAAGTAATGATTGTAGTCCAGATCCGGGCTACCAACGTACATGATCCCGTCCTGTTTGGTGAAAATTTCCAAACCGTAGTGTTCTCGAATTTTGAGCAGAGCATCCAAAACCGGATCGTCGCGAAAGTCGAAATCTGCGTCTTCTTCTCCAAGTCCTGACCAATCGTTAATCATTCTCTGGGCACCAAGACCTGCGTTGGTAAGACCCTCGAACAAACTTCCAATTCGGCCTCTATCTCCCGCACGGTTGAACAGACCACTTGAAGCATACGTCCTCGGTACGTCGTCTCCGTCGACGCCATCTGTGAATTCCCAACCGGTTATAGAATTACTGTCAACCTGATCCATGACGTGGTTGAACAAGTATTCGACAATATCTTCCAGTGTAACGCTGTTGCCGACGAACGGAACGCCCTCAGACCAAGACCCGCCAAAGGTCTTGTCGATCGTGGCCCTGCTAAATATCAGCAGGCAATCTTCCAAGCGAATATATGCACTATTCTGATCCCCGGAAACACTCAGGCTGTCTTTGGTGAACAGAAGCCGTGCCAACTTTTCGCCGCCCGTTCTAATTTCAACTGGTGTGTCTACCAGTGTTGCTTTGCTGGAGAGTAGTGCGCCCGCTTCTTGCGAAATTCTAATGCGGGCGTAATCGAACTGCGCCCGTTGTGTGTAGAAATCCACCTCATACGGACGGATAACGGTCCCATCTTCAAAATGGAGCGTAGCTTGGCCTTTGGAACACCCTGTCATTTAGTCTGAACCCGCGTTTTCTATTCCGCTTCCAGCAGCTCCCAATTCGTCCCGTCCGGTACTCAGCAATTGGAGAGTGTATTTGTACATCCACAGACCGCTGTGTGCGTCAATGCCTTCTGGTCCCTCAAGAGAGGAATCAGCGAGAAGCACCTCGCCCTCCCACTGCATCGTGAAGGCGTAGCACTTCCGTCCAAAATCGCACAGCTTGTGGAAGTCTTCCAGCTCGTTGCTGGTCAAAAAACCTTCAGCGTGAATTTCACGGTTCTTTCCACCAATATCGTTGACGTACTCGTTGTCGCAGATACCTTTCTCCCGAACAATATCGCGTTCCTTGTCCAAAACACACCGCTTCGGGTAGTAATGGGGACGAAACGAATCTGTTCCTTCTGCCGATTCTATATCACCTTCTTCCCTGCTTGATTCGGGTTGGAATTCAACTTCGAACTGATAACGTTGAGAAGGACTGTACGGAGAATTTTGAAATGTTGCATTAGTAGAAGCCATGAGAAACCATAATCATGCGCCGGGAACACCACCGTATGAAGTGGCGTTGTCCTTTGCGTCTTTGTCATCGGACATACGATCGAATTCGCTCTCGAGAGTCCGTAGACTGCTTTTGTTGGTGTCGCCCTCGATATTGACACTGTAATTGTAGGTGTTTCCACCAGAATTACCACCCGGCCCAGTCTGTCCCGATCTACCGGAACTACTGGAACCACCGGAAATTCCGTATTGTGAGTGAGTCCAGGCGCTCGCAACGCCGATCGCGGCCATTCCAGCAAGAGCAGCCTTTCCAAGCGTTAGGATACTCATAGCAGTTGCGGCGCTCCACAAGTGAGCGGCCACAGCTGCAAGTCCGCCGATCAGACCAACAAAGCTCATACCTCCCAGCAAAGCAGCCTGTGCAGCGATGAGTGCGAACATCCCCCGAATCGTATTCAGGGTAGCTGCAACCACGTAGAGGCTGGCAACGAACGTTGTGATCGGGGCAATCCATTTATGAGTTAGAATATCCCCGATAACAGCAATCACAGTAACCACAGGTGAGAGTATTGCAATGAACTGCGAAACTTGGTGAAGCAGGTTGTAGACCAGAGACAGAATTGCAGTGAAGGAATCCAAAATTCCATCAATCATATCCTCGTTCTGGAGTGTGTTATCAACCAACCAATCCAAGAATTTGTACACACGAGGCTCAACCGCACTTGCGAACGTCGTGACGATTTGCTCGAATTCGTTTGAGTAGCCCGCGATCTCGTTGATGAAACCTGGAACCATTGAAACAAGTTGATCGAATACCCGGTTCATCGGACCTTCGAAGGCGGTTAGTTGGCTCAACGAATCCGCGATCGGTGCCAACTTAGTTGGAAGCGAGCGCAAGAACTTATCAGATATAGGCGCAAACTCCTGTAATGTCGGTCGGAAAACGTCGTACATCTCTCTCTTGAGGCGATTCATTTGCCTCTCAGCGTGTCCGAGAGAGTCTGCCAGTTGTTCTCCGTGACCAACCAGCCCGAGACCGATCAGCGCCGCACCAGCGCCAACCAGACCGTACATGGCAACTTTGACACCAGCCATGTGTACTTGAAGCATAATCATCATTGGAAGCAAAATTGCAACAAGCTTCCACCACATCATGATGTTGGGCGTGTATTTCCGGATATTTCCGGAGAACTTCTGAGCCTTGCCCTTCATGCTTTGCAGGTTCGTATCACCGGAAGCGAATCCGTCTGCCATACCTCGGGCGTTATCTTTTATAGCCTGTTGCATCTTCAAAATCAGTTCGCACGACGTGGCAGGGTAGCCGCTGTTCAGGCGACCGAGGACAAGATCGAGTAAATCGGCCGTGATTGACCTGACAATAGCGGTCGAGTTGTGTCT
>LFCJ01003280.1_pt1 | contig 11836 bp, 13 predicted proteins | sample 643141 | NCBI WGS metagenome assembly LFCJ01 (sample SAMN03766243, study PRJNA286221) | soda lake metagenome | biome: soda lake; feature: Kulunda steppe; material: water; isolation source: sample B1-Br-g2 brine of Lake Bitter-1 | place: Russia: Kulunda steppe | collected 2010-07 | reverse complement strand
GTGTTGATGGGGCTGGCAGTTCAGTGAGATTGATCGCGTTCCGGATACGGGGCATCTCGATGAGTTCGTCGAGGAGTGTACGATAGGTCGTGTTCTTCCGAACCTTGAGACAGAGGAGAACGATGTGTTGATGGAGCGTGTAGCGTTGTTTCGAGAACTTCGAGGAGTATCGAGATACGGCACGTTTCGCTAACTGAAATGCTTCCTCGACAAATCGGAGCAACCGAGACTTTGGGAGGGTCTGCATCTACTCAAACTACCGACTGAATCTGTAACTCACTAAGGATTTCAACAGAGCCGTCTCGTCATCACTGCCGTCAATATGAGGCGCTGCATACATCATCAACACACCGTTGAGTGCGATCAGTGCGACGAACAGTAGGCGACCGACTCGTCGCGTCTCCCCGTTGATGTCAAGAAGCGGAACCAACGCCAGCGCACCGAGACCGACGACAAGCAGTGTGACAACAATCCCCCCGCTCGAGCCACGGACGGCCGGAAATCCGCTCGTCTGAGGGTTCAACACACTCCCGTGTTGCACGGTCGTTGTGCCGTATCCGCTTTCGGTAGGCGACAGCTTCCGGATCGTCATCAGGGACCTGTCGCAGGACGAAGGTGACAAGTGACTCGAGGTTCACGCGGAACTTTGCAATCGTCCCCCTATTCAGTGGGACAAAGAGAGTCAGTATGCCGGGAAGCGGGTATCCCATCGCAAAACACGCCAGCGCCGCGAGCATGGCGAACAGTGCAATCACCGCAGCCAGTCGCTCGGCACGCGTCGGCACGGGATCTCCGTTTAGTAAACGTACTCTCCGATTCTATCAGCGAGTATGATTTTTCGTCCGGTTTCGGGCTCGCGCTCACCGCTCCCCCTCACAGTCGGCAAGGTTCCCACACCCCCTATCGTCAACACGACCGACACGTTCGACCACGCCACCGCAACCGGCCGCGGCATCGAGCAAACGCTGGACATCCGTCATAAGCAAGTGCCCGACACAGTCACAGTCTGAGGCCCCAAACCCGGCTACCGGTTCACCAGGAAGCGTTCTCGCGAGATTGCACTCGCGGTCATCGCCGGAAAAATAAACAACCCACTCGAGTGTCGTCTCGGGATGGCCAAGCAGGTAATCGATATGCCAGTGGCGAGTGTCGGACTCGCCTGCAGCAAGCCGTCGGTGGCGGTCGACCCGCGAAAAGCCACCGGAGCCAAGGGCGCTGCCGATGTAGGCGTATGTGCCGGCAAACTCGAGTGAGCCGAGTGCACCGACTTCAATCTCGAGTTCCGTTAGCGGAGTTTCGAGTACGAGGACGTAGGTGCCACCCATAGTCCGACGGAGAAAGGCGAATAAAAAAGTCCTTACTGTTCGGAATCAACGCCGTAGGTTCCACACAGATCCGCCGTGGGATCGAGCGTAAACAGCCCCGTTTCAGTCGCACTCTCATAGGAAACCCACCGTGGAGTCATCTGCGTCCCAACGAGTCGCCGAATACGCAGCTGTTTGAGTTGGAGTCCCGACTCCGGATGAGTGGTAAGCCGGAGGTCGAACAGTCCACCAAACAGCATCGACGTGCGCGTTCTGTCAGCGATGGTATCCGGGTCGACACCAATAAATACGGGAACGAATCTGGCGGTACAGACGAGTTCTCGAATCTCCCGCAAAAATGCCCGATTGGCCTTCGCAGCCGGCACCTCACTCGAGTCCGAAGGCTCCGTGAGCGCCTCGACCGAATCAACGGTCACAAGCCCAGTTTCAGCCATCTCGAGTTCCTCAATGGCTGCCTCGAGTGTCTCGAGGAATGGTTCCTGTGTGTCGAGATCGACGGTGTCGATTGCGTCGGTTGCGGTCGCCGAAAGAAACCGATTCCATTCGTTAAATCCCTCTTCAGCCGCTCGACGGTTGGTCAACTGCTCGCTCAGGCAGTCGATAAGGCGAAGTCGTCCATCCTCAAGCGCCGGAATCGGATTCCATCCCAGCGTGAAAAATCGCTCGAGGACGGTCATCGGTGACGTCTCAGCAGCAATGATAATAGTCGGCTCACCTCGCTCTAGTGAGCGCCAGGCGAGTTCGGTCAACAGCTCGGGTCGGCGACTCCCAGCGGGGCCGGCACACCCAAATAGGGCGTTCGTCGGCAGTCCGTTCGGGACGAGATCATCGAGAACTGACACCCCCGTCCAAAACCGTTTGTATCCCTGACGGTTGACGAACGAGCGGTCGCCATCGGCTGCGGCCTCGAGACAGGCCTCAGCACAGAATCGCTGGTCACGGTTAGTGAGGGCGGTTTCCGTATCCGGGATCGGATAGCCACAGTGATCACATTGCCAGTTTCGCGTATCGGTCGTCCCCGACCAGAGTCGTTCTGTCATGGCAAACCCTCCGACGGTCAGCCGAAAAGAACCCATCCCTGATTGAACCGGTGAGAAAAGGTATAGGCCCGTAACCATTGCTATCGTATATGTTCGACAAATCGACGTGGATCCGCCTCCCACGGAACGTCGTCGTCGGTCACGGCGTCCGGTCGGCAGTCGCCGACGTTATCGGAGACCTCCACCTCCAGGGCCGCCCGTTGCTCGTAACCAGCCCACGCCCACGGGCCGTCGCCGCCGATCCGATCGCCGCCGATCTCGAGGCGGCCGGCTTCGAGCCGGCAATCGTCACGATCGAGTCGGCAACGTTCGAAGCCGTCGAAACGGTAATCGAGACAGCAACCGCCGAAAACGCCGCCTATCTCATCGGCATCGGTGGGGGCAAAGCCATCGATATTGCCAAAATGGCCAGCGATCATCTTGACATGGGCTTTCTCTCGGTACCGACAGCCGCCAGTCACGACGGGATCGTGAGTAATCGGGGCTCAGTTCCTGACGGAGACAGCCGCCACAGCGTCGCCGCCGAACCACCGCTTGCGGTCGTCGCCGACACCGAAATCTTAGCCGAAGCGCCCTGGGAGCTGACAACCGCTGGCTGTGCTGATATCATCTCGAACTACACCGCCGTGATGGATTGGCGACTGGCCAACCGGCTCAAAGACGTCGTCTACTCTGAATACGCCGCCGCCCTCTCGGAAATGACCGCCGAAATCCTCGTGGACAACGCCGACCTCGTCCGGCCGGGCCTCGAGGAATCGTCCTGGATCGTCACGAAGGCACTCGTCTCTTCAGGCGTTGCAATGTCTATCGCCGGCTCCTCGCGTCCGGCAAGCGGAGCTGAACACCTCTTTTCTCACCAGTTGGATCGACTCGCACCCGGCGTCGCCCTCCACGGCCACCAAGTCGGTGTCGGCTCGATCATGACGGCGTACCTCCACGGCGGCGACCGAGGCATCTGGCAGGACATTCACGACGCCTTAGATAGTATCGACGCACCGACAACCGCCGACGAATTGGGCATCGACGAGGCGACCGTCATCGACGCACTAACCACCTGTCATGAGATTCGGGACCGATATACCATCCTCGGCGATGAAGGAATCAATGAGCGAGCCGCTCAAGAGGTGGGAAAAAAGACGGGTGTAATTAGCTAGCGTTGGTTGATATCGACGCTGGGAGGTCAAACTGCGACCGAGGGACGCTCGGTGGTGGGCGTATAACGCTCGTTTCTAGCCCGTACGGAGTTGTTGAGACCGCAGGTCAGCTACAACGTCGCCCCTGCGTCTTCGGGATCGTCGACAACCTCGAGGCCGCGGTTGTTGACCGCCATCGGATCGAGGCCGACCTCTTGAAGGAACTGTTTGTACTCGCGTTCGCAGGTCTCTGCGGCTTTTTGTTTGTCGCTTGCCCGGTCACAAAGTGCGACGAGGTTTTCGGGAACGTCGTTCTGGTAGACGATCCAATGGTTGATCAGATCAGACAGCCGGCGGATCGGGCTCGTGAAGTGACCATAGATTTCGAAGTTCAGCGCGTGGTGGCCACCGAAGGGGTCGTTCATGTACTTCGCCCGGGGCATCACTTTCATCACTGCCCATTGAATTTTATCCAGTTGTCGGCCGGGCGCAGTCTCTAAGGTGGCGTTGACGGCTTTTCGTGGCTCGTCCCACGTGTCACCGGGAATCGAGACACCATCTAGATCCTGAATCTCCTGCAGTGCTTTCCCCCATTCATCGGGCGTTGGTTGGGGATGGACGCGGTACATCGCCTCGACACCGCGAGACCACATCAGTTCGTGAGTGACGGCCTTGTTTGCTTTGAGCATACACTCCTCGATAATGGTGTGTGCACGATCTCGACTCGGGTTCAAGACGAGCGAGCCGTCTTCCTTTCGAATTTCGTGCATGCGGTTTGCGACCGCATACACCAGTTTGTTCTCCTCGTGGAGTGGGGCGTCAGGATCGTCTAACCGGGCTTCCGCCTGGGCGTAGGTCAGCCGTTCGTCGGATTCAATCACTGATTTGTAGATGTCAATGGTCTCGTAGGAGAGCGTCTCTTTATCCAGATGCATCTCGACAGTGTGGGCCAACCGCTCTTCGTTGGGGACGAGCGAGCAGACAGTCTCCGCCAGCATTGGCGGCAACATGTGAATCGTATACGCCGGCAGGTAGACCGTGTTTCCGCGTTCGACGGCCTCATCCCACATCGATGTGTCGGGGTTGACGTAGTGGGTGACGTCTGCAATATGGACCCACAGTACGTACTCCTCCTCGCGCTCTTCGATTGAAATCGCATCGTCGAAGTCCTGTGCATCGATTGGGTCAGTCGTCCACGTTGTGAGATCCCGAAGATCTGTCCGCTCGTCGATCTCCGCTTGAATCTCGGCTTCAACATCCGTCGTTCGCGCCTCGGCTTCGGCCATCACCTCCGAGGGAAACGCATTTCGAATCTCGAACTTCTCAAACAACTCCTCGCGTTTGTTTTCTAAGTGACGGGCAAGTTCCTCATCAATTGTCACGGGACCCTGGCCTTCGGCCGTCCCAGCGTCGGCCTGTGTCTGGTCGCTATCGCTCATACCCATCTTTCACGCGAGACTGACAAAGACGTGTCGGGGTTACCCAAGTGAGGTCACTCCTCGATCGACCCATCGGTTGCCCGTTCGTCGACTGCCCGGCAGTACGCCCGCAGAAACTCCTCACGGCTTCTCTCCCCCGCGCCAATCTCGACTAATAGCGACTCGAGGCCAGCACGCCGGTGGCGGCACAACTGGCGGTCACACGGCTTACAGAAGTGCTCAAACTCCTTGTCCACCCGATCCCATCGGTCACCGTATTTGTCGTACTCGCGGGCGTCCGCTCGAGGGAGTGCACTCCCACAGGCGATACACTCGACCTGTGTCGCAGTTCGCCGGGAGGGCCACATATCTCCAGAGAGACCATCATCCCACTTATGTATTGTCCACCCTCGGGAGGAGGCAGTGCAGAACCAATGAGAGTTCACTCGAGAACAGTTACCCTCACCCCATACCATAATTAATTATGATGAGGTTTTATACCACTGCTTGACAAACCCCTAGCTGTATGCGCGCCGCTAGACTCCACGAGTACACAGACGACATGTCAGCGGGACTCTCTATCGACGAGATAGAGAAACCACAGGTAACAACCAGCAGCGACGTTATCGTTGCCGTCGAGGGAGCCGGCTGGTGTCAGACCGATAACCACATCATCGAAGGGATGTGGGAAGAATACGTTCCCCAACCCCTTCCGATGACACTGGGCCATGAAAACGCCGGCACCGTTCTCGAGGTCGCCGACGAAGTCGAACTGGTATCTGAAGGCGAGCAGGTCATCTGCCATCCGGTTCAAACCTGTGGGACGTGCCGACCCTGCCGGCTTGGGGAAACGATGTACTGTGAAAATGACAAATTCAATGGCCTTACCACCGACGGCGGCTTCGCAGACCAACTCCTGACAAGCGAACGGGCGGTGATTCCACTCCCAGACGGGGTTGATCCGGCGGATATCGCCCCTCACGCCGACGCCGGCATTACTGCCTATCATGCCGCCAAAAAGGCCGTCCGCGACCTCAACCCCGGTGACTACGCCGTCGTTATTGGCATCGGCGGACTCGGCCATATCGGCCTCCAATGTTTGGACGCGATGAGCGCTGCCACCATTATCGCCGTCGACATCAAAGCCTCAGCCCGCGACCTCGCAGACAGTCTCGGGGCAGCCTACACGCTCGACCCGACAAGCGAGGATATCCCAACGGAGGTTGCAGATATCACCGACGGCGTTGGCGCAGCCCAGGTACTCGATTTCGTCGGCGGTGACGAGACAACGGCCTTAGCACCCGAAATCTGTGCAGCCGGCGGCGACCATCACATCATCGGCTACGGCGGCCACATCCACCAACCCGCTCAAGCCCTCGTCAACGGCGAATTCGCCTACCAGGGCAATATCGTCGGACGCTACGCAGAACTCCAAGAACTTGTCGCCTTAGTTGAACAAGGCGACGTTGACTTACACACGAGCCAGTACCCCTTAGAAAAGATAAACACCGTCGCTGAAAAACTCGAGCACCGCGAAATCGACGGCCGTGCGGTCATTATGCCCTAACCGTCGGCGGCCACGCACCTCACGTCGGAACGGTCGTTTTAAACGCTGGGACCTCATCATCGGGGCTATGGAGGTCAAATCTCGCCACCATCTCCGCAGTGACGCCGTCGCCGACCTCGAGTCAACGCTCACGGAAGGAGTCGGCGTCGAACTCGGCGGCGATACCTACGAACGCGTCGAGTTCGAGGAGGCGGCGTACGAAGTTATCCTGATCGACGGCGAACCGCGGGTCGCATTTTTTGATGGCGAGCCGTTTCTGACCGTTCGGGGCGCAAACGAGTACGAACTGAGCCAGCGTGTCGTCGTCGTCGACACCGGAGCGATCTCGTTCGTAAGCAGCGGCGCGGACGTGATGCGCCCGGGAATTACCGACGTCAAGGGGACGATAACCGCTGGCGACCTCGTCCTGATCGCTGAAGAGTCCCACGGCAAAGTCCTCGCAATCGGGCGCGCCCGTGTCGACGACAATGAGATGCGTGGTGATTCGGGGAAAGTCGTCGACTCGATTCATTATGTCGGCGATGAACTGTACGAATTTTCCGGCTAATATGGCCAATCGCGGCACTACCCTCGAGTGCACAGGCGTCTGACGTAAGAACTATACTGACCGCGTGGGAGTGTCTTTTCTATGGGACTGATGAGCAAGATCCTCGGCAGTGGACAAGAGAAAAGCACCGAGGATTACGTCGAAGTTGACCTTGAGGACGCCGCGCAATCGGCCGGTGACGCACTGATGCAGGTACACATTGCAGAAGTCGATGGACAGGCCTCTGCGATCGCAATCAAAGATGCCGTCTACGACGGCGATATCGTCATCGCCGACATCACGCGCCTGCGGACTAAAGACCAAACTGTCGAACACATCCTCGACGAACTTCGGCAGGTCGCCCGCGAAGTCAACGGCGACATCGTCCAGAAAGGCGACGACCAGATTATTATTACGCCGACAGGCGTCAGCATCGGCCGCGAGAAACTCGGTCGTTAAGCGAGCGAGCAACGTTTACCGAGTGCAACTACAAAACCGACAGCTCACGCATTCGAAATAAAACGAGTGCAAAGCGGAGCGTCGCCTTAGACGTAGTCGACCGATGGCGGCAACTCGAGTTTTCGGCCCTTGCGCTCGCGGATCTCCATAATCTTCTCACGCTGGAGAGAATCAGACATCACTTCGAAGCCGGCGTTCTCGGTGTTCCATGACGCACGGCCTTCAGTAGCCGAGCGGATATCGCTTGCAAACCCAATCATCTCATCGACCGGTGCAATGCCTTCGACAACCATGAGGTCACCCTCCTGGTACATGTCATCGACGCGGCCACGGCGACCCTGGATCTCCCCGGAGGCAGCACCCATGTGGTCGTTTGGCACGTCAATGCGGGCATCTTGCATTGGCTCCAGCAGTTTGATCTGGCCGTCAATAAGCGCTTTGTGGACGGCGTTTCGCGTCGCTGGGATAACCTGCGCTGGACCACGGTGGATCGTATCCTCGTGGAGTTTCGCATCGTGAAGGCGAATCAGCGTTCCCTGGACGGGCTCGAGAGCCAGTGGGCCGTTGTCGAGAGCTTCCTCGAGTCCCTCGATGAACAGCTCCATCGTCTCATTTAGATGCTGAATCCCTTTCGTGTTGTCAAGCAGGATGTTGGTGCCGTGGATGTGCTCGACGATCTGGGAGTCGTCTTTTTCCATGCCGGCATCCTGTAGCCCTTCACGACGTTCCTGTTCGGGCATATTCATCGACACCTCACCGCGCTGGATTGCATCGACGAGCTCGTCCGAAAGCGGCTCAACTGAGATGTAAAATCGGTTGTGGCGGTTTGGCGAAATACCCTCGACGGTGTCGCTTTCGCGTTGAATTGCCTCGCGGTAGACAACGATCGGCTCACCAGTGTTCACTGGAATACCCTGGTTCTTCTCGATACGCTGGGTGATGACTTCCAGGTGAAGCTCACCCTGCCCGCTGATCAGGTGTTCGCCAGTGTCTTCGTTGATCGTAATCTGAATTGTCGGGTCCTCTTTGGAGACCTGACGCAGCGTCTCGATGAGTTTTGGCAGGTCGTCCATCGTCTTCGCCTCGACGGACTTCGTAATGACTGGTTCGGAGATGTGCTCGATAGACTCGAAGGGCGTCATCTCGGTTTCGGAGACGGTCGAGCCGGCGATTGCATCACGAAGGCCGGTGACAGCAGCAATGTTCCCGGCTGGAACGTGTTCGACCTCCTCACGCTCACCACCCATGAAGATGCCGACGCTTTGGACACGGTTTTTGCCTGCCGTCCCGGAGACGTAGAGCTCTTGGCCTTTTTCGATTGTTCCGGAGAAGACACGGCCCGTGGCAATCTCGCCGGCGTGTGGGTCCATCGAAATATCGGTGACCATCAGGACGACTTCGCCATCCTCGTCGACAACACGCATCTGCTCGGCCAGATCTGACTCGGCGTCGCCACGCCAAATTCGTGGGACACGCATTGGCTGAGCCTTGAGCGGGTTCGGGAAGTGCTCACAGACCATATCGAGGACGACATCCGAAAGCGGCGTCTTCTCGTGAAGCTCCTGGCGCTTATCAGCCTTTTCTAGGTCGATGATATCTCCGAAGTCCATCCCGGTTCGCTGCATCGACGGCAGAGAGACACCCCACTTGTAGAGTGCCGACCCGAAGCCGACGGTGCCATCTTCGACCGAAACCGACCAGTCGTCGATGTCATCCATATCCTGGGTCATCCCACGGATGAGCTCGTTGACGTCAGCGATGACGTTCAACAACCGCTCTTGCATCTCCTCTGGTCCCTCCTGCAGTTCGGAGATGAGGCGGTCGACCTTGTTAATGAACAGCGCCGGTTTAACACCCTCGCGGAGCGCCTGTCGGAGCACCGTCTCCGTCTGGGGCATCGCTCCCTCGACGGCATCAACAACCACGAGCGCGCCGTCAACTGCACGCATCGCGCGCGTGACGTCGCCACCGAAGTCAACGTGACCGGGCGTATCGATCAAGTTGATCAGGTGGTTCGTACCGTCATACTCGTGGGTCATCGAAACGTTTGCCGCGTCGATGGTGATCCCACGTTCCTGCTCGTCCTCTTCGGTATCCATCGCGAGCTGTTCACCGGCAGTGTCGTCGGAAATCATGCCGGCACCGGCCAGCAGATTGTCCGACAGTGTCGTCTTGCCGTGGTCGACGTGAGCGGCGATGGCAATGTTCCGGATGTTCTCCGGGTTGTCCATCAGCCGTTCACACTCCTGTACGATCTTCTTGCGTCGGCCCATATACGCCTCTTTACCGGTAGCGGGGTCAAAAGGGTAGTGTTTCGCCTCCAGCGATTTCGGCCAGTAACGGTGACAATCAGCCACATTGTAACGCACGGCCAGCTACCCACTCGCCGACTCGAGGGGGCGAAAAAGCCATAGCTCCTGACTCCTTGGTATCAGTACGCATGGATCTCCGTATCCAAGGCCCCGGCCCTGCAGGGCCGTTTCTCGGGGCCCGTGACCGTTTTGAAACCGAATGCGACCTTTCTCTGCCCGTCTACGTGCACCTCCAAGACGACCCCGACGAACGAACCTGGGCCGCCCACTACGAGGACCGCCACGTCCTCAACATCTCGAGACACGCCGCCTCGAGTGCCCTCGCCCGCGAACTTGCCCTCCACGAATTTTCACATATGGCCCGTCACGAACAGGGCCACCCCTCACACGTACAATCAACCGAAGAAGTGCTCTATCTCTCCCTCGCTGGCCGTCAGGTTGAACGTCGCAAACTCGCCCACTGCTATCAAATCGCAAACCACATGAAAGACATCTACGCCGACGACATCACCCTCTCTGTGGGACCCGGTGAGAAACTGCTTGCCTTCCTCGAATCGAGTCTCGCCGCTGCGCTTGCTGACCACCCTCCACAACAGCCGATCGGATGGCAACGGCTCTCACCCGCAGCCGACCCGGAAATCACCGCCGTCAACGCCGCCTTTGCCCTCGCACTGGCCGAACGCCACGACCTCCTCGAAGCCGACCACCGGCTGTACGATCTCGCCCATGCAGCAGCATCCGACGCCCCAACCGTCGACTTCGAGGGATTCAAACGCCGCTTTCGAGAACTCGCCGCCGACCCGGATCGAAGCACCTACCGGCGGACACTCGTCGAAGCAACGAGATCGTACCTCAATGGTCGAGAGCAAGCAGCAGACTGACCGCTCACGACGGGTGAAAAACAAAAAAAAAAGACTGAATTCCTTAGCGAGCGGCAGCCGCAACGCGCTCTTTTTCTTCTTTCTGACCGATTGCGTACGTCTGGACGTTGTAATCTGCGGCGCCAATTAGCTGGGAGGCGATGGCCTCTGCAGCGGGCGTTGGCGTTTTGAACGAGGCACTCTGGACACCTTCAGCAATGAACTTCAACGCCTGGTCAACGCGGCGCTGTGGCGCAACATCGACGGCTTTCGGAACCGAAATCCCACCGTATTTCAGACGGACGGTCTCCTCTCGAGGAGCCGCATTCTCGACGGCCGTCACGAGGACCTGGACGGGGTTTTCCTCGGTTCGACTGTGGATAATTTCAAAGGATTCGCGCACGAGGTTGAGCGTCTTCTGTTTCTTGCCCGTGTTCTCTTCGGTCTGCATCAAGCGATTGATGAAGCGCTCGACGACCGAAATTTCGGATTTCTGGAACTGCTTGCTCGCGTGGCGACCCGCCGTGTGAGCGACAGGCGTCACTACAAGATAGCGTTCGGTCGACGGGTCGTTATACGTAATATCGGAGACATCCCAGCGGCCAAAGAGCTTCGCGCCGGAGACGGCGTCTGTCTCTTCGGTCTCCGCCTCAGCCTCTTCAGTCTCTGGCTCCTCAGATTCTGCACTCATGATTATCGCACCGGTTTCTCCGCGTTTCCACGGACGAGCTCGAGCAGGGCCACTCCGTTTACCTTCTCGACTTTGTAGTTGACACCCGAAAGGTCACCCATCGCACGACCCTTCGCGCCACCGATTCCGGCAATCGTCACTTCGTCGTGTTCGTCGATGAAGCTGATTGCACCGTCGCCGGGACAGAACGCTGTCACCTGCTTGCCGTTTTTGATCAGCTGCACCCGAACACACTTTCGGATCGCCGAGTTGGGCTGTTTTGCCTCGATTCCGACTTTTTCAAGAACGATACCGCGAGCCTGTGGGGCACCCTCGAGCGGGTCGGACTTCTCGCGAAGACCCCGTGCACGTCGCGCGTAGTCAGAGTCAGACCACCGGTGATTCTGGCGGTCCTTCGTGAGCTTGCGCGCGGCATACTTGCCGTTTGCCATAGTACCCGTCGCTATCCGACGAAGACACTTAAGCATCCCCTTTTGTCCCCGAAACGAGGCAACGAGAACGCTCG
>LFCJ01003277.1_pt1 | contig 11848 bp, 9 predicted proteins | sample 643141 | NCBI WGS metagenome assembly LFCJ01 (sample SAMN03766243, study PRJNA286221) | soda lake metagenome | biome: soda lake; feature: Kulunda steppe; material: water; isolation source: sample B1-Br-g2 brine of Lake Bitter-1 | place: Russia: Kulunda steppe | collected 2010-07 | reverse complement strand
TCATCGACCCCGGTCATCACGACCTGCCCGCCACGCTCCTCGAGCTCGATCTGGCGAAACCAGCGGCCCCAGCCCGGGCCGTCTTCGTCCGACGCCTCGTGCAGGTCGTCGAGCCCGGCGGTGACGGGGTGGCGCTGGCCGAGCTCGCTGATGCGCGGGGTGAAACCCTCGTCGCGCACCTGCGCGGTGGGCATGCCCGGAAAGATCTCGCCCAGCGGCGAGCGCGCCACGCTGTCGGCCCCGGCGAACTCCGGGCCCGCCGCCACGAGCACCGCTCCGCCGCCGGTCACATAATCGCGGATATTGGCGAAGTAGGCCGAGGGCAGGATGCCGCGGCGCTGGTAGCGGTCGAGGATGATCAGATCGAACTCGTCGATCTTGTCGACGAAAAGCTCGCGCGTGGGAAAGGCGATCAGCGCGAGCTCGTCCACCGGCGCGCCGTCCTGCTTGCCCGGCGGGCGCAGGATCGTGAAATGCACCAGATCCACCGCACTGTCGGAGCGCAAGAGGTTGCGCCAGGTGCGCTGCCCGGCATGCGGCTCGCCGGAGACGAGCAGCACCGAAAGCCTGTCGCGCACGCCGTTGATCTCGATGACGGCGCTGTTGTTGCGCCCCGTCAACTCGCCCTCCTCCTCGGCCACCTCGAGCTTGACGACATTGGTGCCGCCGCGCTCGAGCGTGACCGGCAGGGTGATCGTCTCGTCGGTGGGCACCTCGAGGCTGCGCAGCGTCTCGCCGTTGAGCGACATGGTCAACTCCGCCTGCCCGGCCACGTCGCCGGGCACCGCGCCCTGATCCTCGACGCGCAGGTCGATCTCGACGGGTTCGTCGAGGATCGCATAGGCCGGCGCCGTCTCGACCTCGAGCCGGCGGTCCCAGTCATCCTCGTGCCCGGTGATCAGCGCATGCAGCGGCGCGGGCATGTCCGGGGCGCGGTCGAGGTCGTGGATCTGCCCGTCGGTGATCATCAGCGCCCCGGCGATCCGCTCGCGCGGCAGCTCGGCCAGCGCCTCCGACAGCGCGCTCATCATCCGCGTGCCGGTATTGTCGGGGCCGTCGCCCACCGTTATCTCGCGCAGCTCGGTGTCGTCGCGCGCCGCGATGCGCGCGCGCATTTCCTCGGCGGCGGCCTCGGTCTGCGCGGCGCGGTCGGAGATGCCCTGGCTCGATGTCTCGTCGACGAGCATGAGCACGATGTCGGGCTGGGTGAGCCGCTCCTCCTCCTCGATCGCGGGACCCGCAAGCGCCGCCACGAGCACCGCCGCCGCCAGCGCGCGCAGCCACCACCCCGACAGGCCGCGCCACAGCGCCAGCGCCACCATCACGACGGCAACCGCCGCCACCGCGCCGATCGTCCACCAGGGCAGGAGCGGGTCGAAGACGATCTCGCCGGTCATTGGCCCAGCCTTTCAAGCAGTTCGGGCACATGCACCTGGTCGGACTTGTAGTTGCCGGTGAGCACATGCATCACGAGATTGACGCCGAAGCGATGGGCAAGCTCGCGCTGGCGCGTTCCCGCGCGCCCGTCCTGCATCGGCAGCATCGTGGCGCCGGAGGCGTCGGTCGCCCAGGCCGCCGCCCAGTCATGCCCGCCGATAACCACCGGCGTGACCCCGTCATTCAGCCTGCGGAAAGGCATGCCCTCGGCGGTCTCCTCCTCGGCATCCTCGGCCTGCTCGACCCAGACGTCGCGGCCCTCGTGACGGCCGGGAAAGCCGTCGAGCAGGTAGAAGGTTCGGGTCAGGACATGGTCCGAGGGCACCGGCTCGAGCGGCGGAATGTCGAGCGGCTCGGCGATCTCCTGAAGCCGCCGCCCCTCCGGGGTGGAGCTGCCGAAATCGGCCACGTCGCTGTCGCGGGTGTCGAAAACGATCATGCCGCCGGTGCGCAGATACTGGTTGAGCCGGTTATACGCGGCGTCCGAGGGCGCCGGATGGTCGGCGGTGATGGGCCAGTAGAGCATCGGGAAGAAGGCGAGCTCGTCGCTTTCGAGATCGACGCCGATCGGCTCGCCCGGCTCGACCGAGGTGCGCCGGGTGAGCTTGGTCGACAAGCCGCGCAGCCCCGCCTCGGCGATCTCGTCGACACGCGCGTCGCCGGTGCGCACATGGGCGAGCACGACCTCCGATGTGGCACGCAGCGCGAACGCCTCGGCGTCGTCGGCCTCGGCCGCAGGCGCGGCCAAGAGCAGCGCCGCGAACGCCGCGATCCCGGCAGCGCCGCGCGCCACCGTGCCCGCAGCCGGGCGCAGCCGGCCGGTGACGAAGAGCGCGGCGAGAATGTCGGCGAGCAGAAGCCCCAGCCCCGCGAGCAAAAGCGGCGGCATCAGCGACACCTCGCGCGGAGTCTCGGCGCCGGTGACCTCAATGCTCGAGGGCCAGGTCGCGGCGGCGAGCTCGGTCTCGCGCCCCACCGCGTTGAGCGCGAAGGACCGGTCGCCATGCGCATAGATGCCGGGGCGCAGATCCGGCCCCGCGCGGCCCTCGGCGAGCTCCGCGCCATCGACCCCGGCGCTCGTCTCGGCGGGGCCGAGCGTGCCGAAGGCGTCGAGATGCTGCACCGGCTCCCAGAGCATGCCCGCCATGTCCTCGGGGGCGGGGTCCGCGCTGCCCGCGCCGATGGCGAGGCGTTCGAGCATCTGCACGAACAGCCCCGACAGCGGCAGCGTGGACCAGTCCGGACTCGCCGTGACGTGAAACAGCACCACCTGCCCCGCCCCGATCGCGCGCCGCGTCACCAGCGGCGTGCCGTCCTCGAGGCTCGCGATGGTGCTGCGCGACAGCTCCGGGCCCGGATCGGCGAGCACCTGCGAGGAGATCGTGACATCGCCGGGCACGCGCAGCCCGGCAAAGGGCGAGTCGTCGTCGAAGGGCGCGATGCGGCGCGGCTCGCCCCAGCTCATCACCCCGCCGACGCTGCGCCCGCCCTCGCGCAGCTGCACCGGCATGAGCCGGTCGCGCTCGGCGCGGCTGATGTCGCTCGCGGCGAGCCGCGGCCCGGCAAAGCGCAACAGCAGCCCGCCATCCTCGACCCAATCGGCCAGCATGTCGCGCTCGACCTCCGACAGCCGCGCGATGTCGGCGAGCACGATGGCGTCCGGGCTGGCCTGCAGAACGGTGTCCACATCGCCAACGCCGTCGATGAGATCGGAGGTCGGCGCGAGCGCCTCGCGCAGGTAATGCATCGGCGAGAGCAGCTCGAGCCGCTCCTCAGCCGTGTCCGGCGCGATCAGCGCGACCTGCCGGCGGCTGAGCGAATCGTCGGTCACGCTCACGGCGCCGGCGGTGTTCTGCCCGTCGATCTGTAAGCGGGTGAGCCGGTTGCGCAGCTCGGGCTGCAGGCTCAGCGTGGTGGTGGCATCGCGCGCACCCGCCTCGAAATCGAGCTCGGCGGCGCCGAGTTCCGCCTCGTCGCCGGCGGGGTCGCGGCCGATGGCGCTGAGCTCGGCCGTGACGGCGTCGCCCTCGCCGGCGCGCAGCGCGGTCAGCTCGATCTCGCCCTCCACGAATTGCGGCGGGCGGAGCGCGAGCGGCGCGGTCGCCCCCTCGAAGACGCGCACGGTCCCGCGCGACTCGAGCTCCTCCAGAAGCGGCGCGCGCCCCTCGCGCTCCAGCCCGTCCGACAGCCAGAACGTCTCGAAACTCTCCTCGGGCAGCTCCGCCGCCCAGTCGGCGACGGCCGCGTCATCGGGCGCCCAGGGCCGCGGCGCGATGGCATCGATGCGGTCGCGCCAGTGATCGGCGGAGCGCCAGGTGACCCCGTCCGAGGGCGGCTCGGTCAGCGTGGCGACCGCGACGGGGCGGCCCTCGCGCGCCGCCTCGCCGAGCAGCCCCGAAATGCGGTCGCGCCGCGCCGGCCAGTCCCGCGCGCTCGCCCAGCTCGCATCCGCCACGATCAGGAGCGGCCCCTGCCCGGCACGATCGGTCTGCGGGTTGAGCACCGGACCCGAGAAGGCGAGGATCAGGGCCGCCACCGCAAGCGCGCGCATCAGCAGCAACCACCAGGGCGTGCGGTCGCTCTCGCTGCGCTCGTCGGTCAGCCCCAGCAGCAGCGCCACCCCCGGAAACCGCCGCCGCACCGGCGCCGGCGGCACCGCGCGCAGCAGCCACCACAGCACCGGCAGTGCGACCAGCGCCGCCAGAAGCCACGGGGTCGAGAAACCAAGGGGGCCGAACACCGTCATGCGCGCCCGCGCTCCAGCGCGTGATAGGCCCAGACGAGCGGGGTGAGCGCGGCGGCGTCGGTGTGGTGGCACTCGTACTGCCAGCCGGTGCGTCGCGCGAGGCGCTCAAGGGCCGCCTTGCGCTCGGCCAGCCGCGCGAGATAGCGCGTGCGCAGATTGTCGGCCTGCCGCGTCTCGAAGCGCAGCGCGCCCGACATGCTCTCGAAGACGGTGCGCCCGCCGAACGGGAAGACCTCCTCCACCGGATCCAGAACCTGCAGCACGGCCCCCGAAATGCCGCGATCCGCCGCCGAGGTGACCGCCGCCTCGAGCGGCTCCGTCGCGCCCAGGAAATCCGAGATCAGTACCGCGCGCGCGCCCTGCGGCAGCAGCTCGAGCTCGGGGGCGGCGTGGTCGTCGTCGTGACCGGCCACCAGGGCCGTGCCGAGACGCATGAGCTGGTTGCGCCCGGCGCGCGGGGCGATCGCCTCGGGCCCGGCGAGCCCCACCCGCTCGCCGCCGCGCAGCAGGAGCACCGCGAGCGACAGCCCGACGAGCCGCGCGCGATCGCCCTTTTCCGGCCGGTCGGCCGCGCCCGAGAACGCCATCGAGCGGCCCGGATCGACCCAAAGCGCGATGGATTGCGCCGCCTGCCACTCGCGCTCTCGCACGAAGGGCGAGTCGCTGCGCGCGGACCGGCGCCAGTCGATGCTGCGCGCGGGATCGCCCGGCATCGCGGCGCGGTACTGCCAGAACTCGTCGCCCGCCCCGGCGCGGCGGCGGCCATGCTCGCCGAGCACCACCGTCGCCGCCAGCGCCTCGGCCCGCGCCAGCAAGGGCGGCAGCGCGGCGGCGAGCGCCTCGGCCGATTCGCGCAGCGGCAGGGACGGCGGCGCAGCACTCATGCGGCGGCCTCGGTGCGGGTGACGCGCGCACTGACCTCGTCGATGACGTCACCGAGCCGCGCACCCCGTGCGCGCGCCGCGAAGCTCAGCGCCATGCGATGGCCCAGCACCGGCCGCGCCAGCGCGCGCACATCCTCGGCGGTGGGCGCGAACTGCCCGTGCAGGAGCGCGCGCGCGCGCACCGCCAGCATCAGCGCCTGCGCTGCGCGCGGCCCGGGCCCCCAGGCGACATTTTCACGCACCAGCTCGGGCGCCTCGGCCTCATCGGGCCGGCAGGCGCGCACGAGATCGAGGATCAGCTCCACGACCGCTTCGCCCACCGGCATCCGGCGCAGCGTACCCTGCGCGGCGATCAGCTCGGCGGCGGTGAAGACGGGCGCGGCGGCGGCCTCCTCGGTGCCGGTGGTGGCGATGAGGATGTCGCGCTCGGTGTCGCGGTCGGGATAGGCGACCTCGATCTGCACGAGGAACCGGTCGAGCTGCGCCTCGGGCAGCGGATAGGTGCCCTCCTGCTCGATTGGGTTCTGGGTGGCGAGGACGTGGAAGGGGGCGGCGAGCGGGCGGTGCGCGCCGGCGATAGTGACCTCGCGCTCCTGCATCGCCTGCAGCAGCGCCGATTGCGTGCGCGGGCTGGCGCGGTTGATCTCGTCGGCCATCAGGAGCTGGCAAAAGATCGGCCCCTCGATGAAGCGAAAGGCGCGGGTGCCGTCGGCGGCGGTCTCGAGCACCTCGGAGCCGAGGATGTCGGCGGGCATCAGGTCCGGCGTGAACTGGATGCGGTTGCCCTGCAGACCCATCACCGTCGAGAGTGTCTCCACGAGGCGCGTCTTGCCCAGCCCCGGCAGCCCGATCAACAAGCCGTGGCCGCCGCACAGAAGCGCGGTGAGCACCAGATCGACGACGTGACCCTGCCCGATGAAGCGGCGATTCACGCTCTCGCGCGCGGCGCCGAGCCGCGTGCCAAGCGTTTCCATCGCGCCGATCAGCTCATTGTCGTCGTTCATTCCCGTACTCCCCGTGACGCGGACCGGCCAAAGCATATATGCTGGCCCGGACCATGTATCCTACACAGCCGGGTTGGCAAAAACCATGTGCGCTCAAAAAACCGCGACCCCGACGGCAGAGGCCCTCGCAGCATCGGCGCGCAGCGCCGCGAAGGGCGGAATTCCGCCGGTCCATGACTGGGACCCGCCCTATTGCGGCGATCTCGATATCCGGATCGCGCGCGACGGCACCTGGTTCTACCTCGGCACGCCGATCGGGCGCGAGGCGCTGGTGCGGCTGTTCTCCTCGATCCTGCGCAAGGACGACGACCGGTATTACCTCGTCACCCCGGTCGAGAAGGTCGGAATCACCGTCGATGACGCGCCCTTCGTGGCCGTCGATTTCGAAGCCGAGGGCAGCGAGCACGACCAGGCGCTCACCTTCTTCACGCAGGTGGGCGATGCCGTCCCCGCCGGGCCCGACCACCCGATCCGCGTGGCGCGCGACCCCGACACTGGCGAGCCCGCACCCTATGTGCTGGTGCGCGCCCGGCTCGAGGCGCTGATCGACCGCAAGAGCTTCTACCGGCTGGTGGAGCACGGCGCGCATGCCGATCACGACGGCGCGCGCTGGTTCGGGGTCTGGTCACGGGGGGTGTTCTTCCCGATCATCCCCTCCGCGGAGCTGCCTTGAGCCCAGCGCATACCGGCCAGTCGCTGGCCATATTCATCACGGCGCATATATGAGCCGAAACCGCGTTATTCGCCGCAGGAGGCTCCATGATTCCGCAACGCTTCGAGCATGTCGCTTTCGCCCTGATCCTGTCGGGGCTGATGTCGTTCATCGTGTCGGGCATCTCGACGCTGCTCGCGCTCGGCTTCGCGCCGGATTTCCTGATGCGCTGGATCGGCTCCTGGCTGCCCTCCTGGGCGGTTGCCTTTCCGGCCGTGCTGATCGTGGCGCCGGTCGCAAGGCGGATCGTCGGAGCGCTGGTGCGCCGCGAATCCGCCGAGCAGGGCGCGCGGCACTGACGCCGCGCGCTCAGGCGCCCGCGCCCACCGGGCAGCTCACGCCGGTGCCGCCGATGCCGCAATAGCCGCCGGGATTCTTGGCGAGATATTGCTGGTGATAGGCCTCGGCGAAGTAGAAGGGCGGGGCATCGACGATCTCGGTGGTGATCGCGCCGCGCCCGGCTTCGCGCAGCCGCTCGCCATAGACCGCGCGGCTCGCCTCGGCGGCGGCGCGCTGCTCGGGCGTGTCGCAATGGATCGCGGAGCGGTACTGCGTGCCCACATCATTGCCCTGGCGCATGCCCTGCGTCGGGTCATGGTTCTCCCAGAACATCGCAAGCACCTGATCGAGCGTGACCTGCGCCGGATCGAAGACCAAGCGCACGACCTCCGTGTGCCCGGTGCGCCCGGAGCAGACCTCCTCATAGGTCGGGTTCGGCGTGGGACCGCCGGCATAGCCGACCATCGTCACCCAGACGCCGGGCTGCTTCCAGAAGAGCCGCTCCGCGCCCCAGAAACAGCCCATCGCCAGCGTGATCCCCGCCATGCTCTCGGGCGGGGCGACGGCCAGGGGGCGGCCATTGACGTAATGGGTGTCGGCGGTGGCAATCGGCGCGGCGCGCCCGGGCAGGGCCTCCTCGGCGTTGGGAATTTCCTGTTTGCGGCGCATCAGTCCGAACATCGCGGGCCTCCTTTATCGGTTGACCCTAATGTAGCCGCGAAGGCGGCGAACACCAGAGCGCGCTCACATGAAGCTCTGCGGGTCGATATCGACGCTGCGGCGCACCCCGCGCGGCGGCGGCACCGCCGCGAGCCACGCCGCGAGCGCGTCCTGCAGCGGCACGCCGCGCGCCGCCTTCACGAGCAGCCGCACCCGGTGGCGCCCGCGAACCCGCGCCACGGGGGCGGGCGCGGGCCCGAAGACCTGCGCCCCCGCCGCGCGCAGCGGATCGTCAGCGCGCGCCAGCGCCTCGCCGTGATCGAAGACCGGCGCAAGCTCGGTGCCCGACAGGATGATCCCGGCGAGCCGGCCGTACGGCGGCATCCCCGCCGCGCGGCGCTCGGCGGCCTCGGCGCGCCAGAAGCCTTCCTCGTCGCCGGCGAGGATCGCGCGGATCACCGGATGCTCGGGCTGCGTGGTCTGCAACAGCGCCGCGCCGCGCCGCTCGGTGCGCCCGGCGCGCCCGGCGACCTGGCGCATGAGCTGAAAGCTGCGCTCGGCGGCGCGCAGATCCGAGCCCTGCAGCCCCAGATCGGCATCGATCACCCCCACCAGCGTGAGCAACGGAAAGTTGTGCCCCTTGGCCACGAGCTGGGTGCCTATGATGATGTCGGCCCCGCCCGCGGCGATGGACGCGATCTGCTCCTTGAGCGCGCGCGCCGAGCCGAACAGATCGGACGACAGCACCGCGCGCCGCGCCTCGGGCCACAGCGCCGCCGCCTCCTCGGCGAGCCGCTCGACGCCGGGGCCCACCGGGGCGAGCCGGTCGGCGGCCGCGCAGGACGGGCAGGTCTCGGGGATCGGGCGCGAGGCGCCGCATTGATGGCAGATCAGGCGCTTCTGAAAGCGGTGCTCGACCATGCGCGCGTCGCAATCGGCACAGCCGATCTGGTGGCCGCAGGCGCGGCACACCGTCACCGGGGCATAGCCGCGCCGGTTGAGAAACAGCATCGCCTGCTCGCCCGCGGCGACCCGGCGCGCGACCTGGGCCGCGAGGGTCGGCGAGATCCAGCGATCCGAGGCCATCGCCTCGGCGCGCAGATCGATCGTGGCCATCTCGGGCAGCTCCGCCGCCCCGTACCGCGCGCCGAGATCGAGCCGCGCGTATTTGCCTGCCTCGGCATTGGCCCAGCTCTCCAGCGACGGCGTCGCCGAGGCCAGCACCACCCGCGCCGCCGCGATCGCCGCGCGCAGCACCGCCATGTCGCGCGCATTGTAGAGCACGCCGTCCTCCTGCTTGTAGGCGCCGTCATGCTCCTCATCGACGACGATCAGCCCGAGATCGCGAAACGGAAGGAACAGCGCCGAGCGCGCCCCCACCACGAGCTGCGCACCGCCCTGCCCGACCATGCGCCAGGCCCGGCGGCGCTCGGCCTGGGTCACGCCGGAATGCCACTCGGCGGGCATCGCGCCAAAGCGCGCCTCGACGCGGGAGAGAAACTCCTCGGTCAGCGCGATCTCGGGCAGAAGCACAAGCGCCTGCCGTCCCCGGCGCAGCGCCTCGGCCACCACCTCGAGATAGACCTCGGTCTTGCCCGACCCCGTCACCCCCTTCAGGAGCGTCGTGCCGTAGCCCCCCGCGGCGGCGTCCGCGCGCAGGGTCTGCGCGGCGGCGGCCTGATCCTCAGTGAGCGCCTTGCCCGGCCGCGCCGGGTCGAGCCGCGCAAAGGGCGCATCGCGCGGCGCCTCGATTGGCTCCAGCGCCCCCGCCTCCGCGAGCCCCTTGACCACACCGCCGCCCACCCCGGCCGCGCGCGCGAGATCCCCGGCCGCCATCGGCCCACCGGCCGCGTCGAGCACCCCGAGCACCCTGCGCCGCGGGTCGGTCATGCGCTCGGGCGTGGCGGCCCCGCGCCGGTAGAGCCGCCGCGTCGCCGGCCCGTCGGCCAGCTCCGGCACCCGCGTGGCCAGCCGCAGCATCGCCGCGAGCGGCGTGAAGGTATAGGCCGCCGCGCGCTCGAGAAAGGCGCGCATCTCGGCGCGCATCGGGGCGGCATCCAGCACCCGCGCCACCGCGCGCAGCTTCGCTGTGGGCAGATCGCTCACCCCTGCGCCCCAGACCACCCCGATCACCCGCCGCGGCCCCAGCGGCACCTCGACGAAGGCGCCGAGCGCGCAACCCTCCTCGGGGGCAAGGTAGTCGAGCGGCCCGTCGAGCGGCTGCGCGGTCAGCACCGCGAGCCGCGCCCCCGCCTCGAAAAACGCCTCCTGCTGCATCCGCCACCCTGCCCGAGGGGTTCCGGCACCCGCCCCCATGCGTTATGGCAGGCGCCGACGCAGGCTGTAACCCAGGGAACCGGGAACATGAAATTCTTTGTCGACACCGCCGATGTCGCCGCCATCGCCGAGCTCAACGAACTCGGGATCATCGACGGGGTGACGACGAACCCCTCGCTGATCCTCAAATCGGGCCGCGACATCACCGAGGTCACGCGCGAGATCTGCGCCATCGTGGACGGCCCCGTCTCCGCCGAGGTCGTCGCGCTCAACGCGCCCGAGATGATCGAGGAGGGGCGCAAGCTCGCGCAGATCGCACCCAACATCACCATCAAGCTGCCGCTCACCTGGGAGGGGCTCAAGGCGTGCAAGACGCTGTCGGGCGAGGGGCACATGATCAACGTGACGCTGTGCTTTTCCGCCAACCAGGCGCTGCTGGCCGCCAAGGCCGGGGCGAGCTTCATCTCGCCCTTCATCGGCCGGCTCGATGACATCAATCTCGACGGCATGGAGCTGATCCAGGACATCCGCACGATCTATGACAATTACGACTTCACCACCGAGATCCTCGCCGCCTCGATCCGCAGCGTGAACCATGTCACCGAGGCCGCGCGCATCGGCGCCGACGTTATGACCGCGCCGCCCGAGGTGATCCACAAGCTCGCCCAGCATCCGCTGACGGACAAGGGCCTCGACGCCTTCATGAAAGATTGGGAAAAAACGGGGCAGAAAATCGTCTGATTTCGTGTATGCTCCGCCTGCAGAAAAAAACGAGCAGAGACAGGCATGACCAACACTGAAATTGCCGATTGGGGCAACGACGACGACGTGCTGCGCACGCGGATCCTGGCGGAGCCGGCGCTGATTCTCGACGATCCGGAGCTGATGCGCGCGCTGGTGGCGGCGAGCGACTCGACGCTGGGCGACAATATCGTGGATCTGCGCGGCATGGCGATGCAGCGGCTGGAGTCGCGGCTCGCACAGCTCGACGAGACGCACCGCACGGTGATCGCGGTCGCTTCAGAGAACCGCGCCTCGATGGATCAGATCCACCGCGCGGCGCTGCGGCTTCTGGAGGACGACAGCTTCGAGGAGTCGCTGCGCGCGCTCGGCACCGATGTCGCCGAGATCCTGCGCCTCGACAGCCTGCGCCTCGTGCTCGAACGCACGCAGGCGTGGCCCGACCCGGCGCTCGCGCGGCTCGGGGAGGTGGTCCATGTCGCCGCGCCGGGCTCGATCGAAAGCTACATGACCGCCGGGCGTGGCCCCGTTGCGCGGCGCGTCGTCCTGCGCGCGGCGGCGCCGGGGGCCGGCGTCGTGCATGGGGTGCCCGAGGGCGTGATCGGCTCCGAAGCGCTGCTGCGGCTCGATCTCGGGGCGGAGCGGCTGCCGGGGATGCTCGCGATGGGCTCAGCCGATCCCGACCAGTTCAAGCCCGGCCAGGGCACCGACCTGCTCGCCTTCTTCGCCGATGTGCTGGAGCGGGCGATGCGCCGCTGGCTGGCCTGACGCGATGCTGCCCACTTCGATGGCCGACGCGCTCGAAGCGTGGCTGGCCGAGTTGCGCGGAATCGAGGGCGCCGCGGCGGCCACGCTGCGTGCTTACCGCGCCGATGTGACGCGGTTTCTCGGCTTCATCGCGGCGCATCACGGCGGCGCGCAAGGGATCGCGGCGCTGCGCGGGGTGACGCAGTCGGATCTGCGCGCCTGGATGGCGCATGAGCGCGCGCGCGGTGTGACGGGGCGCTCGCTGGCGCGGGCGCTGTCGGCGGTCAAGCGGTTCTATCGCTGGCTCGCGGCGCGCGACGGCTTCGATGCGACCGCCGTGCTCGCGCAGCGCGCTCCGCGT
>LFCJ01003276.1_pt1 | contig 11849 bp, 5 predicted proteins | sample 643141 | NCBI WGS metagenome assembly LFCJ01 (sample SAMN03766243, study PRJNA286221) | soda lake metagenome | biome: soda lake; feature: Kulunda steppe; material: water; isolation source: sample B1-Br-g2 brine of Lake Bitter-1 | place: Russia: Kulunda steppe | collected 2010-07 | reverse complement strand
TGGCAGGGGCAGTGTCGCTGCGTGCGCCCCCCGTGGGCTTGGCACACTCAGCTGAGCATGCGCAGCCGAACCTGCAGGCGCAGAGCCCCTGTGCTGGCGCAGATGCGGTGCACCCCAGCCAAGGGGACTGCGCAGGCCAGGCCGTGATAGAGCAACAAGGAGCAGGCCCGCTGTGGTCCTGGCGGCGCTAGGCATGCGCTGCTGTGTGGCTCTGGCGGTGCCGTGGTGTGTTGCGGCTTATGGAGACAAAGGTGCCATGCACACGGCAAGCTTAGATTGAGGAACGGCACAGCTACGGCTGCAAATGGCCTTCGGCAGAGACCCCTGTGACTAACAGTGATCTTGTGTTTCAAGTGTGGCAGCCACTGTGGAGCAGACTACGCCTAGTATGGATGTTGCCGTCAAGCTGTGTTTTTAGGGCCTTTTTATGCAGCTTCCGAGCCTACCCCCATTGATTTGTTTACTAGGACCGTCCCGTAACTGACTGACTGGGCAGGGTAAGCTCCTGGTAACCATAATTGAGAGGTAAATTACAATTTTGGGTAAGCATGCCCGGCACGCCCCTTTTTACTTTTTACTTTCATTTCTTAGACAATTATTGCCACCAACAATGTAATAGCAGTAGCGTTACACACGTGTCAGGCAGGGAGTATGTAGCAAATGGAATGGTGGTGGAGGATTGTCGGTAGCTTAAACCTGATACATGCTTGCCCCTTCATTGCTGCTGTAGCAGGTTAACTTCTCTCTCTTTCCTTCTTTCCTCCTGTTGCATCAGCACACGATGTATGTCACATGGTGTGTCACATCAGTGAAATGTACATCGCATGACGTGTCTCTTATCAGTATGATACACGTCACATTGTGTGTGTATAAAGAATGATGTCCCGGTGTTCAGAGAAAGAATCCTGCTGCAGAACTTCATTGCTTGAAGTAATGCACAATGTGACGTCATACTTCATTCACACAGATGCGACACAATGTGACATTAGCAAGATGTGTGCAATATACTTGGTTAAATCAGTACATGGTGGGTGTCGCCTTAGCTCTTGCCCAAACAAAAGAATGTGGGCAGATGAACACCTAACATTGATAGAGGAAAAGAGCCCACTAGGGCCAAGGCATAGACAAGCTGACTGCTGAAGAAGTAACTTACTTGTTGAACAACTTGAAGCACTCAGTGTTCTCTGTTTGAATGAAAACAGCACCTCTCCATAAAGTTCCAAGTATATCATTGAATGTCTTGTGGCTATGCTATGCACTGCAAGATGGCATTTAAGTACCGTGCTAATGGTGACCATTACCATCATCGTGTCATGTAGGAAGCCTGAGAATAAATGCATTTCAAGCGCAATTTTGCGGTTTCGAATTAAATAATCATTGTTCAAGTTAAGTTACAATGGGTTTAGACCTTCAGCCAGATGGGTTGACTGCTGGGCTTACTGGACACTGCCAGCCCGACAAAAAATTCCAAAGTCTCAGAGAGAAAAAGGAATGATTTGTATGTCTGCTTCTAGAGAAACAATTTCACATCCTCAGCTCCAATGTTGTCAAAATAAAAAGCGCCTGTGTCACCAATGTAAGTCCTACCAGCAAAATCAGCAAATTGTTCTTCGAATCTCCTTCTCAAATAGCACATTTCTAAGCAAGGGCACAAAAAATGGACATGCTTTTCGTCCTGGGCATTATGCAAGTCACATTTGTCACAGATCCTATTCAACAGGACAAGCCACAAGTTGTGGCTTTGCCAACAACCGGTTTCAACTCTTAGGGTGAGCTCTCAAACAAAAACGAGCAATGTTCTGAAGCAATCATTGTTCAAGATGCATTCAAAATCAAATGCATTACTTCACATGGATAATTACAAAGAATCCAATGTGATTATTTGTCACTTAACAATTAAATGTATTTCAAGGAATTTATAATTATATTTATCACTAATATCTTATCAATGTAACTCTTGATACATATATCAGTTATCAAATCATTAACAATTGATCAGACAATTGATATTTATCATTATCAATATTATGTTTGAAAGTACAAGGGGAGAACATCATCAACCTTGGCAAGTTCAACTGTTGAAGTTCAAGATTATCCAGGGCAGTAACCCAGCCAGAAACCCAGCATTTCTGCTGTGGGTGACTGAGGTTTTCTCAGAAAGCACGGTTATAACCGTGGTCGTAATTACCAGATGAGTTTCCAGAAAGCCGGCTTTCCAGAAACCCGGCGGAAACCCGTTCGGAAAGCACGGGTTCCTGAGGTGGATTACTGCGGCTTTCTCGGTAACCACAGTTACAAGCGGGTTTCCCACTCGCTAATCTAGAAACCGTGGCCTCAGTAACCCGTAGTAACCCAGCTGGAAACGCTTTACAACATTCAGACGTTCAAGATTATCCCATGATGTGTTAGGGGCTGCCTGAGCATCATGTTGTAACAATACACAGTGCTGGTCACCAGCACGGTGGTGTAGCTATGGCCTAGCAATCATTGCACCATGATGGTGCAATGGTCTAAGGCTCTATTTATATACAGTTAAAACTGATCGCCTATACACAAAATTGAATATCTCTCTCAACCGCTTGTCTCAACCGTGGCACCACTAAGCTGGTCGAGGGGTCATACAGGGCATTGTCCCTTGGTGACCCCTCATCCTTGATTGATGAAGGGAATGAGGGGATTATTCTTCATGCCTAAGCATTTTTGTCGTCCTGTCCTGCACATACCTGCACTGTGGTTGGTAAAGGAGATCAATGGCACTTCCGGTGAATGTGTCTCCTTTTCCTCAGTTGAGCGTTGCAGGGAGCGTCTTTCTGCCTGCGTAGTTTTTTATTCTTGCAAAGCCTTTAGATCTTCTATTCATTCTTCATAGTACAAACCTTCTAAGATTGCACTTTCTATGATCGGATCAGATGGATTCGCTTTAAGAGAGCAGCACTGAAGACCCTTTCTGTCACAGAGTACGGCATACGTATAGAACATGGTATAGGTCATAGAATACGGTATATGTACAGTATAGGTCACAGAATACGGTATATGTATAGAATACGGTATAGGTCATACAGCATACAATTCCAAAGGAAAAGAAGGATCCTGGCAGGCTGCAGGTAGATTACAGTGCATACCTTTCATTGGATGGTGGGGGTAGTCTTCAAGACATCATGATGTGGGAGCGTGACCACATGATGTGGAAGTGTGGACACCAAAAGCTGCTAATCACCGCCATACAGCAATACCTCCTATTCTATGACTTATAGTCAGACTCCACCGTTGCACATCTTATGCTGCTAATTGCAACACCAAATAAGAGCAGTCTGGTACTAACAAGTTCAAGAATGTACTGAACCAAACGAGTGTGAAGCTTCATAGCAAGCTTGGGAGCTATTTGAGGACCAAGACCAAGGTCCTCAAGAGCTTCATGCCGTTAGGGCTGTAAATGGTGCTGACCACTCCCAGAAGGACAGTGTGGTGGCTAACTTTGGCAGCAGCTGGGCGTAGATGATGACAAAGCACGCTGTGCTGTTGGTTGGCGGCCTTAAGCCGGCTCCTTGGCCTGGTGTCTTAGCATTACAATCTTACACGGGATGGATGTGCTGCTGATTGCGTGTGAGCTGACTAGTAGATGAAGGCTGGTAGGCCAGTGCCGTTTCTGAGAGCCCCCCATCCCCTCTGCACCCTGCCCTACTTCTGTATGCATACCTTGGGTAGGTGTGCATCATGCATGATGCCCATGAGCAGGGGAATACACTAGCCAGATTTAAGTGCGTTCCTTCTGCAAAACTTGTATGGGGCCCAACAGCTGCATAAATGTGGAAAAGAATAAGTCAAAAGTGCCCTAGTTCCGAGGCAGCAGGGCTGGAGTCTTTCATAAGCTGTACTTATTGCATAAAAGCAAGGCTTAAGGATCCCCAACAGGTGGCCATTTTACACCCAAAAAGTACCATGATGGATCCCTTTGCAAGATAGGTTTGAGAGATAACTTCAGCCTGGGAGGGGCCGGTGAACAATCCCACACATTCTTTACCTTCCGAAACATAAACACCAATTGAGTGACTGACTTTGGTGCTCTGGGTGACCCAAAATGTCAATTTTCCACAGATGAATTGCCAAAATTCAGTCCTGTACGAGGCAGCTTTTGCACAAGGTTGCAAGGATGCACAGTACCTAGCTAAGTTACTTCTAAAAGTGCGCCCTAAGTTCCAGGCACGTGTGACAACACCTCGATCCCAGGGTGCATAATGATTTGCACTCTTTGATGGCTTTTGGTGTGCCAGGCTTATAGGTTTCCAAGATAGGAGCTGCTCTATGAGTTCCTGTATAGATGATGCCTACGCCCCTGAGCCCGCAGGCTGGGGCTCCCACATTGCACACAGTGGGTTGTAAGGTTGCGTCGGTGCTTGAACAGACATGCCGAAACCTACCTATTATTACCATACTTCTGATTCTTTGCAATGGAGTTCAAGGGAGGCCTCTCTCAATAAGGGTTCCTTGAAAACATTTACTGTAATTCAATTTGCAAACATTACCCCGTCCTCCAATATTCATTGGAATCACACATCCACAAGTCGTACTCCATGACTTAACTTGCAGCAAAAGTTATATCCATGGACAGAGGGTGTCAAATCTGAGCCTGCTGGTTTATCAAACAGTATATTGCCTGGCCCAGAACTCAAAGGCATTCACCTCTCTTGCTCTCTACAAGCTCATGCAATCACTCGAGAGTATCTTCTGAAGATCCCAGCTGCCCAACTTCTGAAAGCTGGTAATGCTGCCAATCCGGCCCATCTAAATCATGATCACTTAAAAAAGGGTCGCCCACAAATCCATCATCAAATGACTCGTAATCAGAGTCCACGCTTGCACTGTCTATCTCCTCCAATCTGCACCAGTCGGCAAACTCATAATCATCCCCCATATCAAACGTACCAAAAGCAGTCAGGCACAACTTTGCATGGCCAAGATCTGCAACTACTCGAACACGTCCTTCCTCCTTAATGATCCTCAGCCCCCAATCGGCATCTTCATTGTCACCCTGATAGTCCAAACCCTTGGGGAGCTTCGTCACTTCAATGCTGACTTGCAGGCTCACACTGTCACCCTCAGCCGCTGCACGGACACGCTCCGTCTCTGCCAGCGCGTGCATGAGATCTCCCTCAGCCAAGGTACCCAGCTGCAGCTCCAGATGCTGCAGGCAGGGCAGCTGCGGCAGCAACGCGGACAGCACACAGGGCTGCTCCTGGAGATGCCCCAGTGGGTATGGAGGCGCTCCAGCAAGATCGCAGCGGACCAGGCACAAGGAGGATAGGTGCGGCACAGCATTTGCAAGGGCGCGCGCGTCTTCAGGCTTAGAGATCACCCAGCGGTGGATTGTCAGATGGCGGATGCTTTGCAGCGGCGCGGACTGCGGCGTTGCGCGCGCAGCAAGAGAGGACAACAGCTCAGCTGCGTGTGTGAGCCGGCCTTCCAAGGGGAAGTAGGCTAGGCTCAAACGCTGATGCTTAGGGGCTGCAGCAGGAGTGCAGTATGTCTGCGCCTGGAAAGGCCCCAGCCCTGCCCCTTGCATGCGCTCCAGGACTTGGTGTAGGCTGCTTGCAGTTGCTGCAATGTCGTCTGCAGAGCTGATTCGGGGCAGCTCCAGTCGGCCCAAGTCCACGACCATCAGGTTTGGTGCAGAGTGGAGCAGCTGTTGGAGGTCGCGCAGGGACACTGCCGGTAGGCACAGGTGCTGGAGAGATGGGCAGGTGGGCACGTGGCTTGGTGGCACAGTGGGTGCTGTTTGCAGCAGCAGCTTCATGCTGGCTTTGCCCAAATGCAGGTACTCCAGCTGGATGCCCGCAAACAGCACCTGCATCAGCACAGGTTGACACACTGGGACACAGCAGTGATCCTTGCGCAAGCTGTGGATCTTCAGCTTAACTCTGGGAGTGCGCACAAAGTGAGGGGGGACACCTAGAGTTGCGTCTAAATTCATGCAAGCACATGAAGGGCACGTGATGGTCATGTGAGGGGCATGGGACGGTCATGTGAGGGCCGCATAGAGGCCTTCTGGATGATGGATGAGTCCTGCATAGCATCGGTGACATTGCAACCTCACGTTGCAATCTAACAGCGCCAAACAAGGACACCATACGCTGCAAGTGCAAGGTTTGATACAGGCCGGTAGATGGCAATTAATCTCAGTGGTGTGCAGTCATGATTTGCTCCCCAGATCTTGCTAGTGACAAGCAGTTGCTGTGGCAAATATCAATCCAGGATCACCATGCTTAAATCAACCTTCCTTAGCTCACGTATAAGTGCAAGATGGCAAGAATAGATTCCAAGGACAGGATACAGGTTTTACCACACAATACCTTGTGCAGACCATGCAGCCTGGCAGGATTCCGCATAATGCCTTGCGCACAACTGGTCTCCCATGCTCTAAGGGTTAGGTTGCGAAGGCTCCCCAGGCCAGCCAGTGGAGAGATATCCAATAGCGGGGCGTGGTGCTCAACGTCGCAATCCCTGAGATCATGGGTTCACCAGAATTTTCACACTCAAACAATGCACCATGAATGCTCAATGGAATCTGAGGTGGCTGCGATCAGACTTGAGAGCATTTCATAATGTATTTTTATTTTTCATGCATGCGCTCACTTCACTTCACAGAACAGAGGGGAGTCCATACTTCACCTCCTCGCAGGCAGATGGCCATTGTCACCAGCTGTTTCTCAAATCTGTTCTAGCAGACTTGAGCGGTAGACACTGATGCAAGGAGAAGAAGGCGGCATCAATGTATGCACACAAGGCACAGATGCTGCCACAGCACTCACCAGTAATCGTTTAAACTGATGCTCAGGATCTTCAGCAGAGGCAAGGAGGCTATGCAGTTAACAAGAGCATTCCCCGCACGTGGTTGGCCCTCACTCCTGGGCAGGCACAGGTATCAGTTTATGAATGCTTTCAAGTTATTGCTGCATTCAATGATGTTTGGCTCATGACAGTAAATTGCGGCAGCAAAATTGCTACTTGAAGCAGCACTCTCGTACCAGTACTCTCATTGAGCCAGCAATGCCAACATTGGAACTAGCAATGCTATCTGTAAGCCTTCTCAGAAGGTGTTCAAGCAAAAGGGTCAAAAATGCATGCAAATAGCTGTAAATTATAAGCAGGGCCAAATGCAATTGATGAAAGGATTGATGACGCATGTACCAATGCATCAGTATCAAGCTTGATGAGTCACCAACGAATGATATGTGCACAGTTCACTGCATTGATTAAAGCAGCAAGCAGCATGCATGACACCTGTTAGCATATGCACCACCCTGGGGTGTGCAGGCCAGGTGAGCGGTATCTTTTTCATGTGGCTGACTGAGCAAAAGCCTTGAATGCCCGCTGCCTGAAATCTCAACTGAAGGTACAATAAGGATGACAAAGCTGCACCTGCTCAGCGAGGTCAGCTCAGAACAAGCCAACCAGGTCCACACTCTTGACCAATCAAGCTTGGTAGGCCAATGGTCAGGCTTACCAGGAGGAGCAGTTATTTATTGTGAGGGAGGTCAGGCGGCTGCCCAAGCCTGAAACAGCAAGCAAGCTCTGGCTTAGGCGGCAGGACATGAGCTCCAGCGAGGAAATGTGGGGGCAGGTGCCCGCCAAGGTAGAGGCCACAAGATGTACACCTTGCATTTGAAGCTGCCAGCCCTGTGCGTGTGTGTTTATGTGTGCGTGTGTGTGTGTGAAAGTGTGTGTGTGTGTGCTTGCGCGTGCACGCAAACGCGGGGATCTGTGTGCACATGCTCCAAACGTATTATTTGGGTTCATACAGGTGTGTGTGAGCATGCTTGCATAATTTGCTATCGCGGATTTCTTGTTCTTAATAGTTAAACTTAATAATTCCAAATTGCTTGCAATGCTTTTGATGGACTGGCTGTATAACAAAGGGGGTACATGCGTAATTTTAAGGGTACCTGTTACAGAGAATTATGCTGGTTGCCCTATGGGCCGACCCAGTTGGGGCAAAGACATACACCACGTTAAATCACTTAGACCAACAGGAGGGTGTCACTAGTGTCTCGTCGGTGCACATAAGGGCATATTTGCTGGTGAGTGCCAGGATGATGGGCGCATTATTGATACTCAGCACCCTGGGTTTAATTGGCAAAAGCCGTCAACGCAGGGTTGAAGTTTGGCAGGATTACAAGATCCTGTTGCACTGTCATTGTTTTTGTGGCTATTATTGATCCTTGTTATGATTACAGCGCCCCAATGGGTGACTCTCAAGGCTCGTGTTGGTGTGTTTTCCTGTACCCTGGAGCTATCATGGGTACAAAGTAGTCAGGTTTGAGATTTTCTGTCGCCTTTGCCTTCATCACTGTTTTTCTTAAGGCTGCTTTCACCTCTCCACCCCAAAATTACAATCATGCTTTAGGTTATGTGATACGGTGCTATCCTTAAAAAAATCCCCAAAGTTTGATTGGCTGCAGCCCTGCCCTGCGCGAGAGTAATCAAATGAGAAATGGTGCTAATTGCAAATAACTCAATGCATCAAGCCAAATCTGACTACCTGCAGCGTCACAAGTGAAACGATTCCCTATTTGACCCTTGAATGCCTATCCAGGGGTTTGCGTGAAACTTAGGGCGCGCTTTTGGTGCCAAAAAGTGAATCCTAGGATGCTGGGCACACCGTTTGAAAGTGATTACTATACTTCCTGGGACTCAATAACAAAAGCCGCTAATGTGGGGTTGAAGTTCGTCAGTTTATCTGAGGAATAACAACATTGTGGATTTCACAGAGCACTAATATATGTCATTCTTTTTTCGTACAAAATGAACCCTCCAAACCCGGTTTTGTTTTCTTACAAACCTGCTTAGGTTTGCACAGGATCCCAAAATTATGCGCTAGTGTGCAAAATGGCCACCTGTCGGGGCTCCTTGAGTCTAGCCTGCATGCAAGAATTTCAGTTTTCCCCAGATTCCAGCCCTCCTGCCTCTGACCTAGGGCACTTTCTGAATACTGCTTCAAACTTGTAGTGTAGTAAGCAAATGATCAGTATTCGAAGAACTATAAAAGGTGCAACCTAGGGCCCCAGAAAAGTTTGGGAAGAGGAGCCCTCCAAAAAGACCCTAGTGACACCCCTCTGATGCCTACCTGCCCTCTGCTGCTAAAATGATGGCACAATTTGGATGCCATGGAAATAGCAGGGTGCATGCAAGCAAATCAGCTGCATTGTCCAGCTTGGCTTCTCTTGGGTTAAACAAGCTACGCGCTCGTGGGATTAAGTCTGCCGCTGGGGAGGCCTGGACCTACTGTCTGCATCTCCGCACACAAGCCTGCCATGCAAGCCCAAAACACACACCAATCAGATACTTACGTTGAGCTTGACTTCCTCCAGCCCTGCCAAAAGTGAGGAGGCTGCAGCTGACACAGTCGCTTTGCGCAAGAAAGACAGGAGTGGCTCAGGCCAATCCTGGAAGCGTCCTGCGCTCACTTCCGAGTGAATGCTAAGCTTGCGGAGGTGAAGTGCATTCCTGGGCCATCCGTACACCAGGTCTTCTACTGCCTGAGCCCCACTCTTCACGCCCAAGTAAAAGTGCTGCAGCTGAGCATTGACTGCTTCTGAGTTGCGAATGTGTGGATGGGCGGCATAGAAGGCTGCTCTAGATCTTTGAGATTCCCAACTGGAGCCACAGCTGTGGCTGATGAGCTTGAAAATGGTGCCCAGTATCTCCTGTGCATGCAATTTGGCACAATTCAGTACAGGGTGACAACAAGGATCTATATCGGAAGAAAGAAGGACAACAATATCTTAAGTTTCCATTGATGTTGCTGATCATCAAAGAAGATGTTTTTTATAAATGGCAAATTGTACAAATGGCCTTTATAAATGGCGAAGCCTTTGGAGTAAGCAGAGCAGGGACAGCTACATATATAGCTAAGCACCTAAGAAAAGGACCCAGGTCGGCTGGTTTTTTTTTTAAGTAGTTTTTTTGCTCAATCAGCAAGCTGTTGTCAAGGCTCTTGCTGGCCTCTCATATGTCAAGCTTGCTGCACCATACTTGCTATTTTTCATATGCTCATCATGAGACTTCAATTTCCTCCTGATGTAATATTGGGCATTTGCCTTCAGGCAGTACTCACCTCTGATCTGTAATAAGGCAAAAATCCAGGCACACGAGCACATGCATTACAAATCGCAGGGAACAACAAAGATGCCTTTGACATTAAGTACTGCTTTCTACTCATTGACCTTGCAGTTTGAACCTGACGTGCTGGCCCTGAATGCACCCACGGATGCAAGCATACCTGAGGTATATCCAACAGGGTAGTCATGTGTCTTGTTTCCAGAGAGACTTCAGGGATACTCTTCAAAATTTGGCAAGGGTAGAGACCTGGTGAGCGCGTGGGATTTCAAACATAAGGGGCGCATGCGCACTCAAATTTGAAAGGGTAGAGTCAGGGACACGCGCAGTGCCAGAGGTTCAGGTAAGTCGTGTTCTTATCAAAAATTCCATGTGAACCACGAAATCCGCAATCCCAAGGTTTGTCAAAGAAGGCAGCTGAGAGCGGAATGGTGATGCTGCCAAGGTACCTTGTTGCCTATCTGAAGACTTACATTATTTTAAGGATAATAAACTACTCCGTTACGCTAAGAAAGACGGCGCAGGTGCTTGTTGTACAATTGATTCAAATGTAGACGTTTGTATTTTGATTGCCGAGTGTCGGAATTTTTATTTATTTATGGATTTATAATAGCAGTGATAAGATGACGTACCATAAAGCCTTCCTCAATTTTTCCTGCCACCTTCAGAGGGCCGTCGGAGAATCACATCAATGAAGCTCATGTTCCTTCAAGTTGTGACACCTAAGTTATATCCCCCATGACGTCATCTGCAGCATGACTTACTCCATGCTCACTTTGCATTGAGAGAGCTACTTGGGATCACAGTTATTGTGAGGCAAAGGACAATATCATTTGCTAAATGCTTAGTAAGCAATGTATAAGCAACATCCTGATGCCATCTTTAATCGCACACACGCCCGTTGTCTCTTTCCGTAAAGGATCCAGATGCAGATCCGCAGGAAACATGCCTCCCTGTTCTCTCAGACAGCATCTCTTGATGTGTCAGCAGCTTTTCAAAGCCAAAATTACACTTTACTTCCATACTTCTCAGCATGCATTGCTTGCTTTCTATGAGCAGGCATCTGCATTTCTTGATTTAAGGTCTTATCCTTTTTCACTGCACCCGTCCACACATGGTCTCTCTCTGAAAGACTTGTGCATTCCTATTTCCTCCAGCAGACTTCAACAATGTGTCTACTTTTTCTGTGACAGGAAACAATCACTTATTATTGAAATGAATATTATTGATAACTTGAAGCTTTATTTCTTCCTTCATGCACTGATCATGATGACAGTTTTTAATGAGCAGTCGCACTTCTTGACTGAAGGCCTTATCTTGTAACCCCTAAACCCCTAGAGGCTACAGTATTGTGGTCAACTTGGGCACCAGGTCAGTGCACTACCCGTTCCTGCTGCACCTACCAGCGGGTCAGCTCCCCAGAGTACGAGGGAGCTTTCCTCACATTGACAAAGTAGGGGATCAGCTTAAGCTGTTGTTCAACCAACAAGAGCTGGGGGAGCAGCAGCAACAGCGGGGGGAGGGGGGACAGCAGCAGGGAGAGCAAAAGCAGCAGCAGCAGCAGCAGCAGCAGCAGCAGCAGCATCCGCAACAACAGCATCCGCAACAACAGCAGCAGCAGCAGCAACAGCAGCAGGGAGGACAACAACATGAGCAACGCCGCCGGAAGGTGTCAGCTATGACACCGACGAAGAGGAAGGCAACCTGGACTTCCCCAGGGCAGGACCATGGAGATC
>LFCJ01003275.1_pt1 | contig 11852 bp, 21 predicted proteins | sample 643141 | NCBI WGS metagenome assembly LFCJ01 (sample SAMN03766243, study PRJNA286221) | soda lake metagenome | biome: soda lake; feature: Kulunda steppe; material: water; isolation source: sample B1-Br-g2 brine of Lake Bitter-1 | place: Russia: Kulunda steppe | collected 2010-07 | reverse complement strand
TGTGTGTGTGTGTGTGTGTGTGAGCAAGCCTGGCGGGATCTGTGCACAGGATTTAGGGTAAGGGTTCAGTTAAGGATAAGGGTAAGGGTTTACGGTTAGGGTAAGGGTTAGCCAGGCAGGGTCTGTGTGCAAGGGAGTTCAAGCACCGGTGGGGAAGAGTGACCGGCGTGGTGGCAGAGACTTGTAACCAGCATGGCAGAGACATGTGACCAGCATGGCAGAGACATGTGACAGGGAAAGCAGGGACATGCAAGGGAGGGCAGACATGCGTGAGCGGCTCTGACGGGCGGCGTGCCTGGGCGCAGCGCCGTTGAGCTGGCCCCTCGTGCAGGAGCTGCGCCCAGCAAGCGCTGCAGGGGCTGTAGCACCAACACCTGCAGCTGAGTGACAGCTGGTGTGTGCAGCAGAGGCAGACAGGGTGCAGGCACGTCCAAGACTGCCAGCGATCAATGTCCGGCCCTATATGCCGCTACCTCACCATGGATAACAGGGTAGGCAGCTTCCAGACGCTGATGAAGGATGTGCTGTGAGGGTCCAAGGTCTCCCACGCGCTCACAAAGGCTTGCACATCGTTCTGCGGCCACACACGCAGGCAAGCCAGGGCATTGTGTGTGTGTGCTCGTGCGTGTGTGCATATGTGTGCGTGCAAGTTGTGCATACATGTTGTGTGCAGGTTGTGTGTTGTATGTGTGTGAGCATGCATGCGCGCGCGTGTGTGCGCGTGTACGTGTGTCAGTGCGTGTGTCAGCAATGGGCTACATGTGCTGGGCTGCTTGTGACGGACTGGAATGAATCTGAGCTGATTTTAAGGTAGGTCGCACTGACACTGTGGAAAGCATGAGCAACAGACTGGGTTTGCTGCACTTGTAGCAAAACGGGGTACCGGGTCTGCTTCATCAATCAAATCAAGCAATACTGGAGCAACTCCCAGGAACTGGCAGTTAGCGGAGGCTGCCCCACCCAACATGCACATGTCCCATGGTCAGAACACGCACATCTGTCAAAGCACACACATTAAGGTGTATACGCGCTTGCTTTTGTACGCCACAAACACATGCGCATGCATGCACACACAACACACACACACACCGGTCCCACGGTCAGGAAGTCGTAGCTGGATGCGGCCTGGATGCTGTCCAGGATGATACCGATGACCAGCTGCAGCAGGATATAGCTGCACACCAGCATGAAGCTGCAGAAGTACAGGACTGCCAGGAACGGCTCCAGGCTGCACTGGTCCTCCTGCGCGCACATGTATGTTTGTGTGTGTGTGTGTGTGCATGTGTGTGTGCATGCGAGTTTGTGCGCGCGTGTGTGCATGTGTATGTGTGTGTGCTTGTGTGTGCTTGTGTGTGTGTGAGCGTGCATGGTTGCGTGCGTACGTGCGCGAGGGTGTGTATTGACGGACGCGCAAGCGCATGCTCACAGATAGGTGTGCGGCATTGAGGGCAGAACTCCAATGGTGTGCTCATTGCTGTGCAGTGGCGCCAATGGTGTGCTCATTGCTGTGCAGTGGCTCCAATGGTGTGCTCATTGCTGTGCAGTTGTGTAGGTGCCTCCATTCATGTGTGCACGTGCTTGCATGCATGGGCACAGGAGAGGTCCGCGCGAGCGCACTCACCAGTACATGAGAAGGCAGGGCTTTGATGGTGCGCTCGTCATTGATGGGGTCCAAGTACTGGCCCTTCTCCAAGGTGACCTGCCGCAGACGCGTGTGAGAAGCCCAGCACAGAATTATGAGCACGGCTCGGGGCATTCTTTTTACGCATGCAATCTCTGTTTTATGGCTGCCCGGCTGGCAGAGACAACGGCACGCCCACCCAGGTTAGGCACGCCAACCTGGCAGCAAATGTGGCACACCCTCCTGGGTCGGGTATGCATGCCTGGCAGCAATTACAGCATGCCTGCCCGGATCAGGCACGTCAAGCCCAAGGCAGCTCAAGGAGTGATACGCACAGTCAAGCCTACAGAATGAGAGGGCAGAACAGAAGGCAGGAGAACGGCCTTCGATGACAAAAGCAGATAACAGAATGTGGGCAATGAGCGCAAGGGCAAGAGGGTCTGAGGGAGCCCAGGGCGCGCTCCTTTGCCACACCCACTACTGTTTTCAACCAGCACCAGCATCATCATGAGCAATACCTAGCGCATTGGCACACATGCACACCACATTCACCTTCGCGCCGTCCGCTTGTGTGGAAATTCAGTATTATGGCGGAAACTTCAAGCAAGCATCTTCACCACCAGCAGCACCACTAAACCAGCTCTAACACAAGCTCACATGCGCTCACTTACGCCACCCCCATGTTCCTGTGCACACACCCCACCTGCTCTTGGATGCCATTTGCACCCGTCACCAGCACTGATATGTCCTGCTGCACGTAGAGGCAGTCCTCTTTCTCCATCGCGGCCTGCATGATGTCATTCCACTCCTCGCCTGTGATCATCCTGCAAGCCGCGCACGTGCAGTCATCGCTCATGACCATCGGAAGCAATCATCGCCAGTGATGCTGGCAAGTTGGGCACAAGTGAACGCTGGCAGTGCTTGCGCACCAACCGACCACAACAAACTGAAAGTGGGTGTCTGCCAGCGATTGTTGGCAGCGATTGCAGCCAGGGGTCATTCCCCACAATCAAACTCTGCAGCCGCTGGGCAAACTGAGGAGCAAACGCCTTTGGCATCTTCTCTCCACAAGCTGACAGGCTAGTATCATGAACCACAATCAGAGTGTGCGTCCACACAGACGCCATAACACCATCAAAATCTCCTCCCTCGCCCTGTACAACCTCCTGCCCTCCCAGATCTCCAACCTCCCCTCTCCCCACCTCATCCGCCCTCTTCCTACCCCAGCTCATCTAATCTCTCCCGACCCCAGCTCATCCAACCACTTCCTTCCCCGGCTTGTTTAACCCAGCTGCGCACATCCCGCCTTGTGCGCAGCTCCTGCTTGAATGCACACGTGCAGCACATGCACACACAATGCACCCCCCCTCTCCCTGCTGTGGCCTGCGTCCAGGCGCACCTGAACTCCGTGATCATGGACACAGGGAAGTGGCGGAAGTTGGCGTGACGGTTGATGCCCTCGTTGCCCCTGACCTGCTTGATGTTGCCCCACAGGTTCATACCCACTATGGCCCACAGGTACATCAGTAGGAACAGCACATACGCAACGTTGGTCACTGCCGGAATGGACCTGCGCAGACAAGAGGCATCGGTGTTGCCTGCCAGCGTTGATCTACAGCACCAGCCTTGACCTGTGCTGATACTGCTGACCTGCACTGCCAGTGTCCTGCACTGTCAGTGTGAGCCAAGTGCCAGTGTGGCCCAACACTGTCAGTCAGGGAAGGGTCATTCGCCTGTTTTGGATTTGCAGTGCACACATTATCAAGTAAGATTCAAATACGCTGAAAATTTGATCGAAAGTTCGCCTGAGCTTTGCGATGGGGGGGAGAGGGGGGAGGCGCTGACTGACGCCAACCAATCCTTCCCCATCCCCCCCACCCCCCCGATTCCACATACATATACTTAGCCACAATGCGTAAGACTATGTGCTAATGATGGGCCACTCTAAGGTGCAAAACAGAGCGAAACAGGTGCATCACAGGGCCCACATTGGGAGGGTCTTTAAAATCCGCGAATAGACGTTGTACAGCGCGGCAACTGATTCAGCTCAATTCAAATTTGCGGATGGTTCAAACGCGCGAATGACCAATTCCTGCTCAGTGTTGACTTACACTATCAGTGTTGACCTCTACTGCCTGTGTTGACCTATACTACCAGTGTCAACCTTTACTGCCTGCGTTGACTTCTACTGCCAGTGCTGACCTGTGCTGTTAGTGTGGGCCTGCATGGCCTACATTAGCAAGGACCGGTGGCAATGTTCCAAGAACTTACGCACACAATTCCAGCATCTCTGTCCAAGATATGAGCCCATGTTTTCACACATGCATGCAAACATGTATGTGGTAGGGGGCCAAAGAGGACAAACCACCAGGGAGTAAACACGCCCTTCCTATCAAAGCCACAGCAAAGCGGCCATCAAAGCATCCACCAGAGGGAAGGTGGCGCTGGGAGGCGCAAGCATGGGATCTCGCTCTTGTGCGTCTCCGTTTTGCTGCATGCAGGTGCAGGGCGTCTCCTACCCTATGAGCACTCAACATGACTTTTGATGGACATGGGAGTGCTGGGCAGGGCATGGCATGTGCAGCCCATGGAGGCAATGCGCTGGAGCTGTCACTCACCAGTACAGGTCACTCACTAGTACAGGTCACTCACCAGTAGAGCGCTGGAGCTGTCACTCACCAGTACAGGTCACTCTCTAGTACAGGTCACTCACCAGTAGAGCGCTGGAGCTGTCACTCACCAGTACAGCGTGCGGATCAGCTTGCGCAGCCCGTCGGCACGGGGGATGAGGCGGAAGATGCGGGCAATGCGCAGCGCACGCAGCACGGGTAGGAAGGCCACAGTGTCTTCGCCAAGGTTGTCTGCAGTGGGAGGCCGAAGCACAGGGTGCAACATAAAAGTGAATGCCATGCCTTGACTACTCATGCCCTGAGGGACGGCGTGGGTACCGACTGCCAACTGCCTCCACCGCCATAAAGCGGCTGCCAACACTGCTATACACCATGGCCATACAGCCATACACTGGCTGCCTCTACTGCCATACACCTGCTGCTAACTACCATTTCCGCTAAGTACCAGCCAGGCAGCCAGCCAGCCAGTGGGGGCGATCTAATGGGCGATGGTCTACATGTTGCATCTTTACAATTAATCGGCAATTCATGGGTACAAAATGGGTACAATTGAAAAGGCGGCGGTCAGTTGGTGCCAGCGTGCTTGTTTTGGTACCTGAGTTCTTGGAGCCAAAAAAAGCAGCAACGCTTTGAAATGCTGTCTTGACACCTCAGTCCCTAAAAGCTAAAACAAATGGACGCCAGTAGTCCGGAGTCTCAATGAGAAGGAGGGTTCCCACAAAAAAAAACAATGAGCCATTGCACTGCTCTGGATGGACACGTCAATGGCATCAATGAAATGGTGAAACCAGGACATGCACAGGTGTGCATGTCTGACCATGAGGATGCTGGCATCCTCGCAGGCAGTCACACAGAGCACCCTCATTCACACAGAGCACCCTCAATCACACAGAGCACCCTCATTCACACAGAGCACCCTCAATCACACAGAGCACCCTCATTCACACAAAACACCCTCATTCAAACTGAGCACCCTCATTCATACAGAGCATCCATGCAGGCATCCACACAGAGCAGTGCCCACTACCAGAAAAGCACCCACCAATGAGCACGCCCATGACTGACAACGCTGTGATGAATGCGTCAAAGCAGTTCCAGTTGGACTTGAAGTAGGGTCTGATGCCCACCGCAATCAACCTGTGAATGCAACATAGCATCGTGGAAGGGCTTTGGATTAACTTCTTTGCTAGAAATGCATGTGTGAGCTTTTGTCACTTTGTTCCTGCAAACGTGCATTTGTATTTGAGCAGCCAGCATGTGCTAAGGGGTGTGTGCATAGCAAGTGCTAGGGTGCACATGCTTGCGAGTGTAGCTGTGCGTCACAAGTATGAGAGTGCACATGCTCACGAGCACAGCTGTGCATTCACAAGTTGGCACGACAAGCTAAAAGCTAAGCAAGGCGGTGCATGCAGCCCAATCGCAACATGCACAAGCAGCAGGACGGACCACCTTGCTTTGAATAATTTTGACACAAAGGTGAGAGCGTCAATCTCCTGGCAAACAGAAATGGTCTTTCATCATAATGATACCAGCCATGCGGCAGTCATTTACCCGGCTGTCACGGCCGGAAATCTTGCGCTGCTTGCCTTACGTGCACAACCCTGCACACCACATGGCCCGACTGCTTACTAGTGCTGTGCATCATAGGGACCCACTGTTCAACTAGATCCACATCATTATCGTTAGATCCGTAATTTCTGTTCAACCAGATCAGACAGGATCCGATGCTGAGATGGCACACTCGCCCCACACACAAAAGCAACTCACTTGCAGGTCATCTCCAAGGTGAATATGATGGTGACGATCAGGTTGGTCAAGTTGATGGCTTGTTCCCATTGCGAGCTCATCCCATGATGCGCCTGGCCACAGCATGCACGCAGGCGTCAGCCACAGTGAGCCAATCAGAGGTGCGTACATGCAAGAAGAGCACACAGGCATGCTTGCATGCTTTTTGCTGGTGTCGTCCAGATGAGATGGCCGGCCGGCCGCCTGTTGGCTGCACACCGACCCCGGCCAAGCACACCCCTGATCATGAGCAGCAGAGGCCACTGACGGCACAAGCCCAAGGGGGCCCTGTTTCCTCTGAAAAACATCCCTGTGGCTTGTGCTCCGTGCTAAGCCATGGAGTCGCACACAGGACCCCGTGCGCGCCTGATTGCCGCATCACTGTTGTGAGCAATGCAGAACTGCTCACAACCTGCAGTGGAGAGCCCTGTGGCGTTCTCAGCAGCCCTGAACATTCCCATCAGTAGCCCTGAACATTCTCGTCTGCGCAGCTGTGTCCCTCGTCCGAGTGTTAGAGGGACCACTGGAGGGGCTTTGCCAAGGCGCAACACCTTGAGTTCGCACCCCGCATTAACCCCGCGGACTGCAACAGCACGCCCCCTGTACACCCTGTAGGACGCTCACTGCTTGCGTCAAGTTGATTCATGACGAGCTGCTTGTAGGTGCTAACCAATTATTGGCTTGTTCACGCAACTTCAAACTCACACTTGAATACAATCCATGGGGGATGGGCTGAAGGTTTGATGCACTCACAAGGAACATGACAAAGGTGTTGGAAAGGATGATGAACACCATGACATTGTCAATGGTCTTGTTGTACACTGCCAGGTGGATGGCCCTCCGGAACTGGTTCTTTGGAGGGGGCGCCGACGCCTGGACAAAGCCACACACGCACAAAGTCGCATGCGTTGAGTGTCGCAATATGCACACAAGACACCACACTGTGCATTACTCAAGCGCGCACACCTAAGACGCTTCCCAAAGGACCCGTGCTGTTTGTTGAGTTGGGTGGCGAAACGTAGCCCTTGCAGGGGCTGCAAGCGCTCTGGCCAGGGTGCAGTCATGTTCAGCTGGGGAGCGCCAAGATCCCTAGCTGTTTGGGTCTGGCCAAAGCCAGCGGCATAGCAGCCCAGGCCAGCCAGTGAGCAGCCCGAGTCGAGAGGGGTGCAGAGAGGCAGACAATTTTGGTGCAGCACAGTGCTCCCTTGGCTCTGCCAGCTGAAGCTGTCCCCAGACTCTGCATGCCCAGGTCCCTTCATGGTGTTTTCCATGGCGTAGCTGGACCAAGTAGCTGCCAGCCCCTGCCCAGGTCCCTTACATAGGTTTTTTCTCTTCACTTTACTTTTACTTTACTTTTACTTTACTTTTACTTAAATTAACTCCTTACTTGATTCAGGCCACTTATATTTTTATTTACCTATGCTTATGTGTTAATTTAACACTCTTTTGATTAACTCAAAAGTTCAGACTATATCATCATTGTACTACACTTTCTTGGTGTGTTCCATGGCGTAGCTGGACCACTGCCAGCCCCTGCTCAGGTCGGCGCTGAGCCACAGCATGCGCATCGCGCGCAATTTGAGCACCGGGTCCAGGTCTGAGAACCTATGCAAGGGAAGCGGCACACTGTGGCAGCTCCACAAGACACAGAGATCGAAAACATGGAACACCTGCGCCTTGCCTAAATGCAGCCCTCTGGCAGTGTGGGCAACAGGAAGGGCACAAACATTTAACAGGGGCAGGGGAACACTTTGGTCAGGCACCCGTGTTGAGGCCAAGGCCCAAGGTACCCTGGCCGGAGCATGGCTATGAGCAGACAAGATAGGCAAGGACAGACTTGGACAGACAGACAGACAGACAAGACAGGCATCGACAGACATGGACAGATATGGGAGGCACACAGGGAGGCATGAACAGACAGACAGGACAGGTAGGACAGACGTGATCTGACAAGACAGACATAGACAGACAAGACAGACATGGACATATGTCTGAGATTACCAGGCCGGAGCATGACTATGGGCAGACAGGAGGGAGAGGCATGCAGTTGTTAAAGCCCAATTGTACAGTCAAAGGAACTGGACACACAAAGTCTGACAAACTGCACGGTTCCCTTGTGCGCATCAGGCGCGGTACTTCTAGGCAAGGGGGGCTGGCAGCTACTTGCCTCCAGGTTAGTGGCCGACAGCATCTGCTGGATAGACAGCCACTGCTGCTGCTGGGGGGTCAGGAATGGGCTCTTGCCGTCATTTGCTCCTTTCATTTCGTTGAACTGGACAACGCAGAGGCGTCACAGACAAGCAATGGAGAAGGAGGTGGGGGCGGCGCAGCGGGGTACAGGCACACAGTGTGCCCGGACGCAAATGCTGGATGCAAATGCCAGATGCAAATGCCGGATGCAAATGCCGGATGCAAATGCTGGGTTGGATAGACTGTGGGCAACTGACGCAAAGCTTGCGCCCTTGATCCCCCTCAATCACGAAAAAGCAGGGACCTAGAGATGCACTGGCAGAGCTCCCAGCTCAACCCACACGGAGACAAGACTCCCCACAAGCAGCAACTTGCATTTAAGCTTGCCTTTTAGCTCATTCACACTAAGCCCTGTCCTCATGCTGGCCATAGCCTGATTAAGCATCTGTGGTCAACATTGACACACCGGCATTGCGTTTGAATGGCAGAGCCTTTCACACATCTTTCTGGTCCCCTCTTCACACTTTAAACTCCACTACAATGCACTTGCTGCTGAAGAAGTCTGTTGTGACGACCGCACCAAGGAAAGGAGATCCAGACTAAGGGTAGGGTTGTGACGATTACACCAAGGGGAGATGATCCAACTGACTGCACGCACCTTCAGGATGGAGATGCCCACAATGAGGTTGAGCACGATGAAGCTACTTACGAACTGCACAATAAGTTCAATAACAAAAAAGCATGATGAGAATGATCACAAAACAGCTGCTGACAAACTGCAAGGATCAGCTGGGGGGCAAATAAAATGTATTGACTTCTACGCCAACGGTTTAGCTGGTAGTGTTGCAGGCTGGAGGAACATGGACAAAAGCACCACAAGCATCGCTTTGTGTTGGTAGGCACAGCAAGTGGAAACACGGGAACAGGCAGGCGTCTGGTTGCGATAGCCGTCAGTGTGTATGGCAGTCGGGTGCGGCAGCTGTCAGAGTGTAAGGCAGCTGGGTGTGGCAGCATATTCAAACAGCCGCCCAACCGCTGTCAAGCAGCTGTTTAACAAGCAAACCAGGGGCTGCATGCCAAAAGGAGCGCAACCACAAAAGCAGCAGCTGCAGCCAGCATGGCACACATTTGCTGTGCATCAGGGCATCCTGGAGCACTGTCTGGTGCTGCTCCTACTTGACCCACAACGCTAGGCACTGCATAATAAATAGGCACATACGGTGGGAGTTTCATGCACCGGCATTGGGAGCTTCGTCCTTACTCTTGCCCTTCTTTTGCATGCCCTCATGCCATCCCCTGCTTGACACCTGACGCACCCTGCCCAGCACAGAGAGGGCAACGACACCCATGTGCGCCAAAAAGCAAACATGCACCATGCGCACCATAAACAACACAAAGAAGAAGGCGATGAATTTGTTGGCGTCGCGCATGGGCTGCTCCTCCACCTCTGTTGCCATTTGCGCCTTGAACATGACCAAGCTCCACATCTCTGCGCTGGCCATCTGCAGGCAGGCGTGGGTGGGGGCAGCGCAGGCAACCCCACACTCAGATCCTTAAGCGCTGCGGCACAGGCGTGCCCAAATCCTAGAATGCTGAGGCACTGGCATGCCCAGATCCCTGCAGTGGCATCTATGCACTGGCACACTGGCATCTTTGCACTGGCACACTGGCATCTTCGCACTGGCACACTGGCATCTTTGCACTGGCACACTGGCATCTGTGCACTGGCAAACTGGCACCTGTGCACTGGCACACTGGCATCTTCGCACTGGCACACTGGCATCTTTGCACTGGCAAACTGGCATCTGTGCACTGGCACACTGGCACCCATGCACTGGCACACTGGCATCATTGGCATCCCTGCATTCCTATCTCCGCACTGGCTGGGCACATGATGCGCAGCCACCTGGCATCTTGGGTTAGAACAGAGGCGCTGGGTAAGTGTGCGACCATGGAGCCCAGAGCATTGGCTCAGGCGTGCCTCTGTCACCTAAGGCCCCACAGAATAGGACCAGCCATGTGGCTTGCACTCAAATACCTACAGAGTGTTTTCCTCGTCTCCTCCCACAGCCCCTCCACTAAGATGCAGGCTAGATGCTTGCAAAAACAGCCAGGCGCGCAGCAACAGCTGCCTCCTGCCTGGTCTCATAGTGCGTCAAAGGCCACGCCGGCTTGCAGGCGCACACACGCGCACACACATACAGGTACATGCTTGACAAGGCATATGCACATGCACATGCAAAAATACGCGTATGCATTCTCTGGGGTAGGCAGGCTGTGGCAATGCAGGCCTGGACGCAGGAGGGGCCGCCGCACTGTGAACAGGCACACCGTCGCCCCTGTATGCCTGGACTGGCCCGGCAAGCCAGCTCTTGCCCCACACCCAACCACCAGTCCTCACACAGACAAGAGTGTGACATGAGTGTGACGTGAGTGTGACGTGTGCAGTCAAAAATCTTTCAACCTGCCCTTTCACAGACATGAGTGTGCACGTTGAGTGACCTCACACAGACTAGAGTGTGACATGAGTGTGACATGAGTGTGCACGTTGAGTGACCCTGGGTATGGGCAACAACCAACGGGTGTGGGGGGTTAGGTGTGGGGAGGGTGGGCAGCAAGGGGGCTACGGGCGCGGGCGGAGAGGAGGTGGGGGCGTGCTTGCAAGGGCTGGCGGGGCTGCAGGTGCGTGCGGCGCGCGAAGCAGAGGAGGTGCAAGCGCTGGCAGGTGTGGCTCCACTGATCCCTCTGGCCGCGCGCGCTCTGGCCATGGCAGCTGTGGGCAGCCACAGTGCTGCTCACCTACCACCCTTCTTGGGGCACGTGCGCACCTGGAACAGCACCCAGAGCGCATTGAAGATATTGTCGAAGCGCCTCAGGTCCCGGGTCCAGCTGGTGGTCATCTCCCATGCGGGCACATCCACCCCCAGCCGGGAGTGGTAGTGGGAGGCAGTGATGAGCCGAGGCCCGTTGCGGTGGATGTCTGTGGCCTCGCACCTGTGGGGACCATGAGAACATAACAGTCAGGGGCACGCGGATTGAAAGAGGGAAGAGTTGACAGAAAAACACAGGCAACTCTCTCTTCCTCGTTGCACCTGTGTGCACGCGCTAAAGGAAGAGTTAACAGAAAAACACAGGCAACTCTCTCTTCCTCGTTGCACCTGGGCACGCGCGAAAGGAAGAGTTAACAGGAAAACACAGGCAACTCTCTCTTCCTCGTTGCACCTGTGTGCATGCGCGAAAGGAAAAGTTAACAGGAAAACACAGAGGCAACTCTCTCTTCCTCGTTGCACCTGGGCACGCGCGAAAGGAAGAGTTAACAGAAAAACACAGAGGCAACTCTCTCTTCCTCGTTGCACCTGGGCACGCGCGAAAGGAAGAGTTAACAGAAAAACACAGGCAACTCTCTCTTCCTCGTTGCACCTGTGTGCATGCGCGAAAGGAAGAGTTAACAGGAAAACACAGAGGCAACTCTCTCTTCCTCGTTGCACCTGTGTGCACGCGCGAAAGTGGAGGGCCACCCAGAGTCAAAAAGGCACAGGCATCGGAAAAGGCACAGGCATCGGAAAAGGTCATAGGCAAAGGAACATCACAAGCATCCCCATCCCTCCCTCCCTCCCTCCCTCCCT
>LFCJ01003274.1_pt1 | contig 11856 bp, 15 predicted proteins | sample 643141 | NCBI WGS metagenome assembly LFCJ01 (sample SAMN03766243, study PRJNA286221) | soda lake metagenome | biome: soda lake; feature: Kulunda steppe; material: water; isolation source: sample B1-Br-g2 brine of Lake Bitter-1 | place: Russia: Kulunda steppe | collected 2010-07 | reverse complement strand
TGGCGGAGAGGGTGGGATTCGAACCCACGGAGGGGTTGCCCCCTCAACGGTTTTCGAGACCGCCCCGTTCGACCACTCCGGCACCTCTCCACAGCTCGTCTCTAATTTCTTATCGCATTGACGGCAAGGGGTTTGCTTGCAACCATCCAAGCGCGGGGACGATCCAGGGTGACGAGGCGGGAGCGGGCGGCGTATCGTGGCGGGTGCTGAAGCCTGCCGGAACCTTTCCGCGGAGTGATGCGCCATCGGTGACGCGGCCGCGCTCCTACTGCTTCACCGGGGCGCGTCGACCACAGTGCTGTTGAGCAGCTGCGCAAGACCTCAGTGAGAGGATCTTGTTCGACGCACTGACAGATCGGGCGCCCGCTCGACGCCGCCGTCCACGGGTTTGAAGTTCGATCGCATCCGGTAGCGGTCGGAGTCTGCGACTTTGCGAGGTTGCAGACATTCATTGTCATGGTGATCCTTGGCACGGAGCGTGTCGAGGCCATGGTGAAGCGTCCGGGTCACGCTGCCGCCGGTCTTCGCCGCTTTCCGGGCCGCGGCCAAGAGTCGGGGTGCTGCTGCGGACGGTCGAGACCGACCGGCCGCCGGGGTCGATGGCCGTGCCGCCAACGCAAGCCGTCGAGTGCCGCCATACGCTGCGGCATGCGAGGTTGGGCGGGTCGCGGCATCGTCGCGCCGACGCCGGGACGGTCTCGTTCAAAGAGACATCAGGAGGGCGCCAGCGGCGATGCTTAGGGCCAGCATAGGCAGCGACCAGAGGTGGAACTGCAGCCAGAGCCCGGGCTGGCGGGCGAGGCGCAGGGCGATGAGGTTGGCGAGCGAGCCGATGGCGAGCCCGAAGCCCCCGACGCTCACGCCCCAGGCCAGCGCGCGCCAGTCCTCGGTGAAACCGGCCAGAAAGATCGCCGCCGGCACGTTCGACATGCCCTGCGACAGCGCCGCGCCGAGGGTGAAGGCACCGCCGGGCCCCTCCAGCGCCGCCGGCACCGCCGCACTGATGGCTGGCAGCCGGGCGAGCAGCCCCAGATCGACGAACATCAGCACGAAGACCAGCAGAAGCGGCCAGTCCACCCCGCGCAGCACGCCGCGAAATGCGAGCGCGAAGAGCGCGATCACGACCCCCGCCGCCGGCACCGCTAGCCCCGCATTCACCAGCACAAGAAACACCGGGTAGGCCGCCAGCGACAGGCCGAGCAGCCGCGGGCGCAACGGTGCGGGCGCGGCGGAGGCGGGCAGTGCGACAGGGCGCGCGGCAAAGCCCAGCGGCACCAGGGCGAGCAGGATTGCGAGCATCGCCGCGGCCAGCGGCAGCATCGCGAGGAGGAATTCACCGAAGCCCGCGCCGGAGACCTGCCAGAGAAGCAGGTTCTGCGGGTTGCCCACGGGCGAGGCCGCCGAGCCCGCATTGACCGCCAGCGCCTGAAAGATCACCAGCCGCCCCACCGGCAGTGCGATCGCCCGCGCCAGCCCCAGCGTCAGCGGCACCGTCACGAACAGCGCCACGTCATTGGTCACCAGGTCGTGTCGCGAAGTTGGTGGAAATTTGAAGGTGGCGTAATCTCCGGGTGATCCTGAACCACCCAACCGGCGGCTGGCACCGCCAGAGGAGATCACGCCATGAACGAGACTACAGACACTAGCGCGGTTTCGCTACTTGCTTGCGACGACGGCTTCGACCCGATCGAGGACCGGCTGCGCGCGAATATCCGCAGCACCATCGAGACCGTTTTCAACGAAGAACTGGACAGCTTTCTCGGCCGCCTTCGCTACGGTCGAGAGGCCGGGGCGGTGAAGGGGTATCGCCACGGCCAGCGGGATCGCCGGATCACGGGGACGTTCGGGACCGAAACGATCAGCGTTCCCCGCGCCCGCGTCGAGAACAAGGACGGCAAGGTGCGCGAATGGCGCTCGAAGGCGCTGCCGCGTTACCAGCGCCTGACGAAGCGAGCCGAGGCGCTGATTGCATCGGTCTATCTCTCGGGCACCAACACGCGGCGTGTGAAGCGCGCGCTGTTCGCACTGTTCAAGGGGGCCGTCAGCAAGGATGTGGTCAGCCGGGCCTGGCGCAAGGTGAAGGTGGACTGGGACGCATGGTGCGCGCGCAGCCTGGCCGACGAGGACATCGTGCGCGTGATCCTGGATGGCACCGTGATCAAGACGCGGATCGACAAACGGGCGACGAACATCTCGGTTCTGGCGGCCATCGGGGTGCGCCGTGACGGGCAGAAGGTGTTGCTTTCCATCATGAATATGGGCGGCGAGAGTGCTGCGGCATGGCGCCAGTTCCTCGACGATCTCGATGCCCGCGGGCTGAAGCGCCCCGAGTTCGTGATCGTCGATGGTGCGCCGGGGCTGGAAGCCGCTTTGGTCGCGCTCTGGGGCGACGACCTGCCGATCCAGCGCTGCACCGTTCACAAGCATCGCAACCTTCTGGCGCATGCCCCGAAGCACATGCATGAGGAGCTGGGCAACGACTATCGCGACATGATCTACGCCGACACCGCGGCCGAGGTCGAAAAGCGCCGGAAGGCATTCCTTCGCAAGTGGCGGCTGAAATGCCGGGCTGTCGCCGACAGCCTGGAAGAAGCCGGGGAGCGGCTGTTCACCTTCACCCGGCTCGATCCGGCGCAATGGAAGGCGGCACGGACCACCAACGCCATCGAACGGTTGAACGAGGAGTTCCGCCGAAGGATCAAGACCCAGACCGTGCTGCCCTGCGCCGAAACCGTGCCGATGCTGCTCTGGGCCTTGCTGGCTTCCGGTCAGATCAAAATGCGCAAAGTCGACGGGTGGCAGACCCTCGACAAACCGATCGAGCCCATGCCCCTTGACCTCGCTGCCTGATCAGGCCCAAATCACACCGTTCGGAGGACGCCGCCGGAGAATTTCCACCACTTTCGAGACGCAACCGGTCACCAACGCCGAGAGCAGAGCCGCAAACAGCACCAGCGTCATCGCGAGCCCACGCTCGGTGTGCAGCCGCGCGATGAGGGCGCGCCCGGCGCGGTCGATCCCGCCGCTCACCTCGAGGTCGCGGCTGAGCACCATCAGCCCCGCAATCGCCCCGATCGTCTTCCAGTCCACGAGTGCCGCAAGCCCCGCCGGTCCGGTGGGCACGCGCCACAGGAGCACCGGTAGGAGCACCAGGAGCAGAACCAGAAGCCACTCGTCGCGCAGCCAGCGGCCGATCAGGTGCAGGCGCAGGCGGTTGATCGCCGGGCGGAACCTGCGGCTGTGTCGCACGGCGTGGCGGTGGGACAAGGCACGAAGGGGCAGGACCCGGGGGTGCGATCTCACGACGTTGCGCGGCGACACTGCCATGACCGGCGTGGCGACGACAGCCCCTGGGCCGCGGGCCGGAGGCCCGGGATGAGCGGCGCGGCGCGGGCCTGCGAGGTTCGGCCACGTTCGGGCCGCCAGAGCCGGCGCGCCTCTTGGCCGCCCGGCCTCTGTGCTTCGCGCGGCGGCTCCTGCATTCCGGGCCTTCGACACCTTCGCCGCCCATCCAGCCGGGTGGCCGAGCGGGGCGTGCCCAGCCTCGGCAACATTGGCGCGCTGACAAGGATGGCAGAGCGGGAGGGGCGCGTCCCGTGGTTATCCCGGTGGTGCCCGCCCGCCGCCGCACCCGGTGTGCATTCCGGCTCTCGCCGGTGCGCGGCGCTCAGGCCGCGGCGCGGCGGTTGCGCGGGCGGCTCCGGGGCCGGCGCGGCTTGCCGCGCGGGGCGGCTGCAGCGGGCGCGGGCGCGACGCCGCCGCCAACCGTGAGCGGGCGGCCGAGGATCTTCTCGATGTCGCGCAGCGCGCCGATCTCGGCGGGCGCACAGAAGGCGACCGCGTTACCCTCGGCCCCGGCGCGCGCGGTGCGGCCGATCCGGTGCACATAGGCCTCGGGCACCTCGGGCAGGTCGTGGTTGTAGACATGGCGAACGGCGGGGATGTCGAGCCCGCGCGCGGCCACATCCGTCGCCACCAGCACCTGCACCCGGCCGTCGCGGAACGCCTTGAGCGCCCGCTCACGCTGGCCCTGGCTCTTGTTGCCGTGGATCGAGGCGGCCTCGAACCCCCAGCTTGCAAGCAGCTTCATCAGCTTCTCGGCGCCATGCTTGGTGCGGGTGAAGACGAGCGCGAGCTCGCCGCGGTGGTCGCCGAGATAACTCTCGAGCAGCCGCGCCTTGTCGCCCTGGGCGGTGAAGTGCACGGTCTGTTCGACCTTGTCGGCCGTGCGCCCCGGCGGCGAGACTTCGACGCGCACGGGATCACGCAGATAGGTCCCGGCGAGCTCGGCCATCGCCTTGGGCATGGTGGCCGAAAACACCGTCGTCTGGCGCGATTCGGGCAGGTGGCGCGCAATGCGGCGCAGCGCCTGGATGAAGCCCATATCGAGCATCTGGTCGGCCTCGTCGAGCACCAGCCGGCTGGCATCGCCGAGCGTCACGGCGCGCCGCTCCAGCAGGTCGATCAGCCGGCCCGGGGTGGCCACGAGGATGTCGGTCGGCTTGGAGAGCCGGCGGACCTGGTTGCTGATCGAGGCCCCGCCCACCACGGTCGCCACCGAGACCGGCATGTCCGCCGTCAGCTTGCCGAGATGGTCGGCGATCTGGTTCACGAGCTCGCGCGTCGGCGCGAGGATGAGCGCGCGCGGCGCCTTCGGCGCGGCCTTGCCGCGACCCATCAGCAGATGCACGAGCGGTAGCCCGAACGCCGCCGTCTTGCCGGTGCCGGTCTGGGCGAGGCCCATCACGTCGCGGCCGCTCAGGATATGCGGGATGGCCTGCGTCTGGATCGGGGTCGGCTCGGTGATGCCCTGTGCTTCGAGCGCCTTGATGAGGCTGCCATGCAGCTCAAGGGAAGAAAAATTCGTCAAGTCATTGCCTTTCAGCGGCGGGACGTGCCCGCCTTGCGGCCCGGACAGCCCGGGCGATTGCAGTGGGTGCGGGGACGCATCGCGCCCCGCCAGCCCCCTTGCGTGATCATGGGAACCCGTGTCCGGGGCGCCTTGCACCCCGATGTCCGGCCGGTCGCCCCTTGCGGGCGGCTGCTCACGCGGCAGCGCGGCGAGATTGCACCTAAGTGTCGCTCCTCGCCGCCGGAGTCAAGGCTTGCATCACGCACCGAACAGCACGGTGTGCATGATCCGCCCCGGCAAAAGCGTGAACAGCCCCGTCACGATCACCCCGGCCCAGACTATGGTGAGCATCGTGCGCCGGTGTTCGCCGATGCGCTGGCCGCGCGCCGCGCGCACCCCCGTCACCAGCGACACCAGCACCACCAGCGAGAGCGCGTGGATCGGGCTGAACGGGCCCAGGAGCTGAAAGCTGTAGATGCCGAAGCTCGACGCCGCGACCACGCCCATCGCCACGACCCAGCTCCAGCCCAGCACGCGGTGCGCCCGCGTGCCGCGCGCGCGGGTGAAGATGAGCACCGTGAGGATCACGGCGGCGAGGGCGGCGGCGACATGGATCTGGATCGCGGGCGTGGTGTGGATAAGCGGTGCGACGTTCATGGCGGATCTCCCCTCGGGTTTGCGCATCGGGGTTTGCGCGCCGGGCCGCTTGCGGGCAATCTGCGCTGCGCCGATCACTGCCCGCATGCGTCAACAACCGGACCCGCACCGCCCGTGTCACTCACGCTTCGCCAGATGCAGGTGCCGATCGCGGTGTGGCTCATCGCGAGTCTCGCGGGCACGCTGGCGGGGCCGTTCGGCACCTTCGCGGCGCTTGAGACCCCGGCGCGCGCGATCTACTGGACCGGGATCGCCGGGGTGGCCGTGCTGCTCGATCTCGCGGTGCGCCGGCTCGAGACGGCGCTTGGCCGGGACGGGCCGGCCTGGGAGGCGGGGCTGTCGCTGCTCTATGCGCTGGTGATGGCGGCGGTTGTCTGGGGCGTGAACAACGCGCTGTTTTCCGGCTGGGACGGGGTCGGGGATTACCTCTATCTCGTCGGGATCGTGCTTGCCATCGCCCTGATCCTGACGGCGCTGCGCTGGCTGCTCGGGGCAGGGCAGGGGACCGAGGCGCCCGATCCGGCGCGCGCGGCGGAGGCGCGGTTCCTGCGCAACCTGCCCATCGAGAAGCGCGCGCCGCTGATCCGCATCGAGGCACAGGATCACTACCTCGAGGTCGTCACCACGGTGGGCAGCGAGCTTTTGCTGATGCGCATGCGCGATGCCGAGGCCGAGCTCGACGGCGCGCGCGGGCTGCGGGTGCATCGCTCGCACTGGGTGGCGCTGTCTGGGGTGCGGGGGCGGCGCCGCGCCGATGGCCGGGTGTTCCTGAAGATGGCCGACGGCGCCGAGGTGCCCGTTTCGCGCGCGCACCGCCCGGCGGCGCAGGCGGCGGGGCTGTGCTGAATCGTCCCTTGATCCCGGCGCGTGCGGGCCACATAACGGCGAAGCGTAACACGGAGCCGCACATGATCGGCCGTCTCAACCATGTTGCCATCGCGGTGCCCGATCTCGAGGCAGCGGCGGCGCAGTATCGCGACACGCTCGGCGCCGAGGTCGGCCCGCCGCAGGACGAGCCCGATCACGGCGTGCGCGTGGTGTTCATCACCCTGCTCAACACCAAGATCGAGCTTCTCCATCCGCTCGGCGATGACAGCCCCATCGCGGGATTTCTCGCCAAGAACCCGGCCGGCGGCATCCACCATATCTGCTACGAGGTGGCGGACATCCTTGCCGCGCGTGAGCGGCTGCTCGCGCAGGGCGCGCGGGTGCTCGGCTCCGGCGAGCCGAGGATCGGCGCGCATGGCAAGCCGGTGCTGTTCCTGCATCCCAAGGATTTCAACGGCACGCTCGTCGAGCTGGAGGAGGTGTAATGGGGATCGTCTCGGGGACCGTTCTGTTCGCGGTGATCTGGTTTCTCACGCTGTTCATCGTGCTGCCGCAGCGGCTTCGCACGCAGGGCGAGGCCGGCGAGGTCGAGCCCGGCACGCCGTCCTCGGCGCCCGAGGAGGCGCACATGGTGACGAAGTTCAAGCTCGTCACCGTGATCGCGGCCGCGCTCTGGGTCGTCACCGCGGGGATCATCATCTCGGGGGTGATCACCGTCGAGATGATCGACCTCTTCGGCGTCATGGAGGAAGGGTTTCACGACCGCTGAGCGCGCTCAGGGGCCGTCCCAGCGAGTGATCGCATCGATATCAGGGCGCGGGCGCTCCGGCGGAGTGGCGTCGGCGCTGCCGAGATGGATCAGGCCCGCGACGAATTCGCCTTCACCCACACCGAGCGCGCCCTCGGCGAAGGCGCGATCATGCGCCGGCCAGCCCGTCAGCCAGCACGCCGCCCAGCCATGCGCGAGTACGGCGTTGAGCACCGCCAGGCAGACAGCCCCCGACGAGAGCACCTGCTCGATCTCGGGGATCTTGTCGGACGGGCGCGGGGCGGCGATGACGGCCACGGCGAGCGGCGAATCGCTGTAGTCGCGCGCCGCCTTGGCGATACGCTCGGGATCGAGGCCGAGCTCGGAGCCGCGCGCCGCGACCAGCCCCGCGAGCCGGCCGAGCGCCGGGCGCTCCAGCACCACGAAGCGCCATGGCTCCAGCTTGCCGTGATCGGGCACCCGCGCGCCCGCGGTGAGAATGTCCCGCAGCGCGGCGCGATCCGGGGCAGGGGCGCGCAGCATCCGCACCGGCGTCGAACGCCGGCGCAGCAGGAATGCCTGCGCTGTCTCTTCGGCCATCGCTTGCCTCCGGGGTTGCCGATCCTGTCGCGCAGCGGTAGCCCATGCCCCCGCACAGGTAAAGACGCCGCGATGCCGCCCGATCTCGCCCATCTTGCCGCCCCCGGCACCGACATCGCGGTGCGTGTGACCCCAAAGGCGGCGCGCGACAGTATCGATGCGGATGGCGACGGGCCGCTGCGGCTGCGCGTGACCGTGGCGCCGGAAAAGGGCGCGGCGAACCGCGCCGCGCGGCGGCTTCTGGCCCGCGCACTGGGGGTCGCCCCCACGCGGCTCGAGCTGGTGCGCGGCGCGAAGGCGCGCGACAAGGTGTTCCGGGTGCGCTGAGACCTCAGCGGGGCCGGCGCAGCCGGTAGACCCCCTCGGGCAGGTCGAGCGCGGCGGCGAGATCGGACAGCTGCGCGCGCGACAGGGTGACGCGCAGCATCGCCTCATTGCGCGGATCGAACTGCTCCACGGTGACGCAATCCTCGAAGGCGTTGATGACGACGTCCTCCTCGAGGTGCGGCGCACCCTCATCGACAAGGGTGATCACGGTGGCGTCGAAGTCGTGCTCGATGCTGAACATGGGCGCACCTTAGAGCATGTTGCCCGAAAGTTGGAACCGGTTTTGCGCGCGCCGCGCATGCGCTTCCTCTCGGCTGGAGGGCGGCGCATGAATTAGGAAAGAACCCGACGCGCCGCAGGCTGCGCCCGCGCGCCACTCAATCGCCGCGGCGCAGACGGTCGAAACGATAGAGCAGCGGCGCGAGGACCCATTCATAGACCCCGCCCGCCACCGGGCGCAGCCCCGGCAGGCTCACCAGCCGTGCGAGCCAGCCAAGCCGCGGCAGCACCCTCCAGAGCGCGACGAAAGCATCGAGCCCGCCGCGCACGCGGCCGCCCTCGCGCAGATGCAGACGCCGCCGCGCCGTCTCGCGATCGACGCCCCAGGCATCGAGATCGGCGGTGTTGAGATCCTCGAAGGCGATGTCGAGACCTTCGGCTTCGGCGCTGCGCCGATAGGCGTCGATCTCGCGCGAACAGATCGGGCAGGCGCCATTATAGAGCACAGTAAGTTTTGCGTCATCGGTCATTGCGCGCTAGCTAGGGCGAAAGGCGGGCGCGAAAAGTCGCGCCCCGGTAGATCGCGCGGGCGCGCACGGCGTGCTACGCTCGGCGCAGTCAGAGGGGCGAGGGACCATGCGCTGGATTGCACTGATCGTCGTGATGGTGGTCGCGGCCTGCGATCCCGTCGCGCCGCCCCTCATCGAGCCCGCTCCGCGCGCGCCGATCGCGACCGAGCAGCGCGAATATGTCAATCTGCTGTCGGTGATCGACCGGATGGACCCGGTCATCGAGCGCGAATGCCGCAATCGCACGCGCGGCGTGAACTGCGATTTCATGTTCGTCGTGGACGATCGCTCGGGCCGGGCGCCGAACGCCTTCCAGACCCTCGACCGCGAGACAGGTCGCCCCGTCGTCGGCTTTACGGAAAGCCTGCTCGAGGAGGTGCGCAATGCCGACGAGCTCGCGCTGATTCTCGGCCACGAGGCCGCGCATCACATCGAGCAGCACCTCGCGCGGCGCCAGCGCTCGGCGATGGCGGGCGCTGCCGTGATGGGCGAGCTGGTGTCGCTGGGCGGCGCGGATGCGGCCTCGGTGCGGCGGGCGCGCGAGATGGGCGCCGATATCGGCGCGCGCGCCTATTCGCAGGAGTTCGAACTCGAGGCCGATGCCCTCGGCGCGCGGCTGGCCTTCATGGCCGGCTACGACCCGATCCGCGGCACCGGCTTTCTGCAGCGTATGCCCGAAGGGCATCACCATTTCCTCGCCACGCATCCCCCGGCCGCACAGCGCATCGCGCTGATCGGGCGCGTGACCGCACAGATGGGCGGCTCCTGAGAGGCGATTGACGCAGATCAAGGACCCGCGCCGGAGGATATGATTGTCTTGGGCAATCATATGCGAATGGAGGCAGAGATGGGTTTCATCGACCGCATCGACCGGCACGCCAATCTGGTCAACCGTATGGCCGACACGGTCGGCGCGGATATGGGACAAGCACTGCTCGACGGCCGCGTCACGCCTCAGGATCTGCGCGGCGCCGTGTTGCGCTGCGCCCGCTGCGAGCATGTCGGCAAATGCGTCAGCTGGCTCGGCCGCCATGATGCGACGGGCGCGGACGCCACGCCGGCCTATTGCAGCAATCGCCGGCTCATGGCGCGCGTGACCGCCTGAGCCGAGCCCGCGCCGCCACGGTTTCGCGCCGAGGCGTGTAACACGTAGCGGTCACGCAGGTCGTTCCTGCCCGGAACGAGAAAGGGCCACCTCTCGGGGCGGCCCTTTCGCGTGAGAAGCTACAACGGGTTCAGGCTTCCTCGAGCGCCTCGACCGCGGCCTCGAGCTCCTCCTTGGTAGCCTCAGTCTCGGTCACCTCGGCCTGTTCGACGATGTGGTCGACAACCTTGTCCTCGAAGATGGGCGCGCGGATCTGCTGCTGCATCTGCGGGTTCTTCTGCACGAATTCGAGGAACTGGCGCTCATTGCCCGGATACTGGCGCGCCTGCTGCATCACCGCCTGGGTCATCTCCTGGTCGGTGACCTCGACGCCGCTCTTCTGGCCGAGCTCGGCGAGCAGCAGCCCCAGCCGCACGCGCCGCTCGGCGAGCTTGGTGTGCTCCTCGGTGGGCTCGATTTCGGGGTGATCATGGCCCTGCACGTCCGGGTTTTCCTCGTGCCAGAGCTGATGCGCGATCTGCTTGGCCTCGGCCTCGACGAGGCTCGGCGGCAGGTCGAAATCGACCATCTCGTCGAGCTTGTCGAGCAGCTTGCGCTTGAGCACCGCGCGCGCAGCCTGATCGTATTCGCTCTGCAGCCGCTCGCGCACCTGGCCCTTGAGCGCCTCGAGATCGTCGGCGCCGTATTTCTTCGCGAGTTCGTCATCGATCTCGGCGGGCTTGGGCGCCTTGACGGCCTTGACGGTGACGTCGAAGGTCGTCTCCTTGCCGGCGAGATGTTCGGCGCCGTATTCCTCGGGGAAGGTGACGGTGAGTTCCTTCTCCTCGCCCACCTTCGCGCCGACGAGCTGCTCCTCGAAGCCGGGGATGAACTGCCCCGAGCCGAGCGTCAGCGCGAAATCCTCCGCCGCGCCGCCCTCGAAGGGCTCGCCTTCGAGCTTGCCGACGAAGTCGATCGTGACCTGGTCGCCATCCTCGGCGGCCGCGCCCTCGTCGCGATCCTCGAAATTCTGCGTGCCTTCGGCGAGCTTGCCGAGGGCTTCGTCCACGGCCGCGTCGTCGGGGTTGACCTTGAGCCGCTCGAGCGTGATTCCGCTCACATCGAGCTCCGGGATGTCGGGCAGCGCCTCGTAGCTCAGCGAGACGACGACATCCTCGCCCTCCTGCCAGTTCTCGTTGGCCATCTGCACGCTGGGCTGCTGGGCGGGACGGTCACCGCTGGCTTCGAAATGCTCGCGCATCGCGGCATCGACGCTCTCCTGCATCGCGTCGCCGAGCACCTTCTTGCCGAACTGCTTCTTGAGCAGCGCATGCGGCACCTTGCCCTTGCGAAAGCCCTTCATCTCGACTTCGGGCTTGGCCTCGGCGATCTTCTCGTCGACCTTGGCGTCGAGTTCCTCGGCGGTCACCGTGATGGTGTAGCCGCGCTTGAGGCCGTCTTTCTGGGTCTCGGTGACCTGCATTCTTGCGTCCTTCTTGCTCCTCTGGTGCGGGTGGAGGGATTTGAACCCCCACGCCTTGCGGCGCTTGGACCTAAACCAAGTGCGTCTACCAGTTCCGCCACACCCGCCGACGTAGAAGACAGCCCGCGCAAACCGCCGGCTGCCCGATCGCGCCCGCTCTAGCAAAGCCGCCGCCGTGATGCGAGGGCAAACTTGGCCCTCAGACGTCGAGTTCGCGCAGGATCGCCGGCAGCGCTTCGGGCAGGTCCTCGGCGATCAGCCCGGCGCCGAATTGCCGCGCTGCCGCCACATGCAGCCACGCCCCCGCGCGCGCCGCGCGGTGCGCGCCGCAGCCGCGCGCCATGAGCCCCGCGATCAGCCCGGCGAGCACGTCACCGGCCCCCGCCGTGGCCAACCAGGGGACCGCGCTCGCATAGACGGCGGCGTTGAGCGCGGCGTTGCCCTCGGGATCGGCGATCACCGTGTCGGGTCCCTTGAGAAGCACCGTGC
>LFCJ01003273.1_pt1 | contig 11856 bp, 5 predicted proteins | sample 643141 | NCBI WGS metagenome assembly LFCJ01 (sample SAMN03766243, study PRJNA286221) | soda lake metagenome | biome: soda lake; feature: Kulunda steppe; material: water; isolation source: sample B1-Br-g2 brine of Lake Bitter-1 | place: Russia: Kulunda steppe | collected 2010-07 | reverse complement strand
GGGCCGTGACCTCAGCTCCAAGTACTACTGCGGCAACCGCGTCAAGCGGATCATCACTTCCAATAAGCGGATCTTTGCATGGGCACCCATCGTCTAGCTTCTCATCGTTTCGATGGAGGGTAGAATAGTGACAATGATCTCCATTCTTGGATCGACTTCGAGATAGATTTTCAGGGGTAGCATGTGGACAGCCAACAGGAGGTAGATGTTGACGTCGGATATGTGCCGCAGTTAGCGTGTCGATGAGAAATTCTATATTATCGAGCAGAAGCTGTTTGTGTAACTCACGTTCCGCAGTCGACGCTGTCTGCAGTATCGACAGAGGAGAACTGCAAGAGGTGGTCTGCCCAGACATGGATGTTCATTCACAGGGTAGTGATTTAAATCACCTGGTCATAACTTACTGTGTCTTCACAGGATACTGGATAGAAGCTACGTTACGGTAGATGAAACACCCATTCTATTAATACAAAAATAGAATCTGTGTTCATAATCTGCAAAGTTACTCTCTTTTAGAGATTTCCTTTTGAGCTTGTTCTTCTCAATTCGAGACTTGTGCAAGTGTTTTGAAGAGAGCTACATTTTTCAGGCTATCAAGGAGCGGATGCATCGACACCTGCGAGCAGGTGTCAAGCGAGTATTCTCTCGGCTGAAGTCATTCACAGGAATAGAATAAACGTAAGAACGCTTCTCTGCATAGAATAATAAGCGTCCAATTAGAATATAGAGGTCATTTCTGTTTTCCAAATCCTGTTCTTGTCAAGATGAAAATAGTGTTTTGCTAAGACGGTGTGTATTAGAAGAGGCTTGTACGGTCGCAAAGAAGTTTGAAAGCTCCTCAACGACTGGCCCATAGACGATCAGTCCAATTTCTATAGCTTCTTTGAGACTATAGTTGGTGAAATTTGCGCTACCGACGTACGCTACCTTATTATCTGCAATCAACGCTTTGGCATGGAGATTCCCGTGTTCTGACTCATACTCAAAAAGATCCAAATTTTGGGTGTTACCGGATTCGGACACTGTTTGATAGATACGTCGGATATGTTCTGAGTTACCGCTCTTTTTAGTCACATCCCGTGAGAGTACTGTAACTTGCACTCCACGATTCGTTGCTTGTGCGAGGTGGTCAACGAACGTATCGACACCGAAGCGAGTGAAAAACGGTGTGACAACCACGAGTTCTGAGTCTGCATTTCTAACGAAGCGGATCAGTCGTGCCATTAAGTCTGCTGAACGATCTTCAAATGCGTCAGGGACAGCGACTGTTAATTCAACCTCGTGAATAGCATCATCTGCCAGTAACTCAATTTCGCTTGGTGTGACATATCTTTCAAAGTAAGTTACGAATTGGAGAAATTCAGCAACTGTGGACCGGTCAACCTTCACTTGATTTGTTTGAGTAGTATGGTACTCGACAAGTTCGAATTCAGCGGCAAGGTTGTGGAGTCGCTTTGCAGCATCGTTATCGATACTGAATTCCTTAGCAGTATCTTTCGGAGTGACTAGGCCGTCAGTAGCAGCTGCAGTGTGAATTAAGTGTGTGCAAAAAACTACAGGGGTGATATCGTGGGCTCTGAGTGATTGAATGAATTCAGCAGGAGTCGTGAGTGACATAGTCAGTTGAATCGATTGTTATTTACTTCCGAGTCCGCCGGTTAGTTTCCAAAATCCGGTAGGTGCTTCGGTTGCAATTCTTTCACCGTACAGGTCGACTCTTGAGAGATTCTTGTTGAAGTGCTGACAACCTATCTCGGAGATATGTAAACATGCATGACAGGCTCCTCCTCGAAGTTCCGCACACGTTGAATCGTACATACACCGTTCGCCTTGATTGAGCGTACTCAGTAGCCAGTCATCTAGATTCCGGTCAACTAGTGTGAAGAGTCCTCCTGCCGTGTAGTTCTGTGTGTTATTAGAGTAAATGGTTACCGCAAGTGCATCAGTGAAGAGATACTCTGCGAATGACGTTTCGTCGATACCGGAATGCACAGATGCACGTTGCATTAAGAGATGAGAAACTGTGTGCAGTAACCTATGCACTGCGCGCGTCACCTCATTATACTCATCGTTCGCTTCAATGTCAGTTGAATACGGCTCCACCGGTACCATTTCAGCGTACAGAGTTGCCCGTGCGTCAGCCAAGCTCATTTCTTTAGTATCTTCAATCTGATAACCGGCTTCGGACAACCAGTGACCGACCTCACGTGGATCTAGTTGCACGATCGCAGCTTCGGTCTTTGAGCGTGTCGTGTAGATCGGAGTTCGCCAATCACCATCTTCGACCTTTATGTCTGGGAACGTACGGACAGCTGGTGTTGGTTTATCCTCCTCTTGATCGTTGAATGTTCGATGGTACCCGTAGATACCTTTGAGGAGTGGGAATTCAGATGTAACGCCAATATCGAGGATTCCCATTTGATCCATGATTTGCTTTTCACGCGTTGAAGCTTCTTCGCGGGCACTTTCTTGCTCCATTATTTCGTGCAACTGAATGTACCGCCGCATATTCTCAGTTGGTTCAACGTTTCCAACTTTTTGTTTGACTGCTGCCCGCACAAGTTGTGGATCTTCTTCGCCACCAACTTGACCTAATAATTGCTTCGCTGCTTCTATTGTTTCAGGATCATCAACATCAATCGAATCGGGGTCGATGGCAGACATGCCGTCCTTCTGAACCATTTCCCGAAGAGTTGCTTCAGGATGATCGAATTCTCCAAGATAGGCACCGATAACCAGCGGATCGATCTCCTCAGCGCTTCGGAGATCGGTTTGATAAATATTGTTCATACCAAGGTCCACTCTAGTGAGGTCGTGAATATTCATCGCCTTCGATGCCGAGTGAACGGTGATATCCATATATTCGCCGCATTCGCAGAACGCTTCGAAATCTTGATTGATGACTGCTCCGTCACAGGCTCCGCAACGCCATTTGAAATCCTGATATCGATCTGCTCGGTCATCAAGTATAATGAACGACCAGTCGTGGTCGTTGCACGGTGGCACATTGATAGAACTAATGTCTGAGCAAGAGGGACAGACACCCACGTGATGGATTTGTGTGACATTCCCGTTACAGCCGTCTCGATTACAGTTTCGACCGTTCTGTTCTAATCCATCAAGCCGGTTTTCACTGTAATCGTGGACCTTTCCACAGTCCATACATTCAAACACAAGCGGGAAGATTTTCGAGTATACATTCGATGGGTCTGCAATCACCCATCGGTCACGGGTGGCAGGTGGAAGCGTCCCATTGGCTACACCGCCTTCCCACGAGTTGAGGTTCGCGTAGACATAATCGATCATTTCTTGCTCACTGCTAATCTCCATTTGCTCACCGAACATCGTGTCGGAAATCTCGATGAGGTTATGTTTCGGGTTAGAGAACGTCGCTTGTGGCGGGAAATTATACATCACCTGTCTCTTCCCGCGTTGCATATGGTTGGTCATCGGAGATTCACCCCCAATTCTCGGAAAGCAGCTTCGTGCTTGTTGCTCGGTCTGATATCGATTGGTTCATCAACGTCTCGTAGGCTCAACATTACTCGTCCCAAGAGGCAATCACTGATGGTTTGCTCTGCTCCGCTCTGAATTCGGTTAAACGACTGCTGAACTAATTCATCGATTTGGTCTTCGAATGGGCACTGACCGGTTTCCCAATCCTCGCCATAGATGTCCTTGAGGTCTTCTATGAGTTGATCTTGATCAATTACACCTGATCGCTCTGCTTTTCGCGCCATTCGAGGCGACGCATTATTTTTGAAATAGCCGAGTTCCTCAGCTAAATCGTCGAAATATCGGACTTGAAGCAGTGACATAAATAGTCCAGGGAAGGTCCGGTTAACACTGAATTTTGCCCATCGATTAATTGCCACGGGTTCAACAAGTCGGTCCATATATTCATGGTACTTTTGGAAGTAGTGATAGTGAGAACGGTCACGTTCACCGATTGGATCAAAGACGTCAAGAATAATTCCCGGATGTTTCCGACCGACACGTGAACTGGCTTGAATATATTCGGACATTCGTGGCGGCGCATTGAAGAAGGTCATATATCCAAGCGCATCCAAGTCGACGCCGTGACTGATCGAACTCGTCGCTGTAATTAGTCCTTCAATATCTTCATGCGTTGTTCCGCCTTCTTCACCGACTTCCTCAAACGTTTTTAGCATATTCGCCATTTCATCTGCGTCAGTGTTCCCCTGCATATCGAACCGGTCAATTCGATCATACCCGTCCGATGTTAGGTTATCATTCACCTGTGTTTCAGTCGACTTGTACACACGCCCGCCTTCGAATTTCGAGATAACGTACGTAACAAGCGTGTAGTAGTGACTGAGAAGGTTTTCAAACGTATCAGCTTCGGTGAGTTCGTCGAAACCGAACTCATCAATATATGTTTCGGGGTCGGACAACCAGTCCTGAATCCGCCGCTGGTGAGTTTCCAGTATTCGAAGGATACTGTTGATTTGACTGCGGTTCCACGGTACAACACCGATGTAGTGCCGCTGGGTTCTATCGTCGTCTGTTGTGGTGTACGCCGATTCCCGGTATTCTGGACCTGGTGACGGGAACAACGTGGTGTCTTTCCCGCCATACAGATGCTTCACCTGATTGTCTGATTCTTCAATAGTTGCTGTTGCAGCGATTTTTTTCGGCTCAATGTATTCGACCCCTTTCGATTCTGCAGCCCACTTAAGATGCTGCTCATATGCCGCATAATAATGACTTTCGAATGTCCCAAGATCTTCATTCACCAAATGTAACTCGTCTTGAAGACAAAGCGTTGGGACCGGATGAGAATGCTCAACCGATTTTAACCCACCGTCTGCGGGTTGTGTCTCAGTGTTATCACGCCCACAGAAGAACCCTAACATACAGTCATCGTGACGGTGTGTGTACCCGTGTTCGGGGCACTTATGGGAGACGTGCCCAGCTAAAGTTCGGAAACGGTAGTTGTACCCGAGTGCGGCTAACTTGTCTTGTGTTCCTAGGACAATTGTTGGGACAGCTCGATAGATATCTATGTCTGTGACATGGACATTGAGTTTCTTCCGTCGACACGAATCCGACGAGCAGTGATGTTCAACGCGATCTGTTTCCGTACTGAACACGAGATCTACATCACTGCCGCAAAGCGGACACTTCTCTACCGTCCTGTAGTCCTCTCGGGTAATCTGTTCAAGGTCATGCCCGCCGATCTGATTCCATCGTTTTTTGAAATCATGGAGCAATTCACGATTATGTTCTAACTGCTGTTTGTCCTGTGGATAGTCTCCTCTCGGATTCCAGTCTAACTCGGTTGTGAGAAGACCGATTAGGCTATTCTCCGTGTTACCTGTGAAGAACCCAGCACTGAGCGGTTCTCCACCGTATTCCTGCTCTTTCCGGACCTCATCTGTGTGAACAAGGATCTCTACAACGCGTTGGAACTGTTGGAGTGATAGTAGTCGGAGAGGGAACCGCATCATTGCAGAGAGACCAAAATCTTTCCCGCGCCGTCGGTCGAATAACGCGGTGAATGCGAGTAGTGCGAGATACGCTTCCGTTTTCCCTCCTCCTGTCGGGAAATACAGTAAATCAACTGTATCTCTATCGTGCGCTTCGGGGTCGAAATCGCGTTCTTCACAGATGATGTCTGGGAGCAAAGACACGATGAAAACCACTTGGAACGGCCGCCAACCAGGGTATTCCAAGTCAGCTGTGTCATCCCATGGGTCTCCTTTACGCACCTTTCGAAGGAAAACAAGGTTCACGTTCTCAAAGAGTTCCCGTGCCTCCCGATCTTCTTCAAGAAGTGTTACTCCGCGTTCATACCGTTCGATTTCCTCCTCGAACGTCGCAATATCGTTCTGTATTTCTCTGACGGTTGAATCTGTCTCCGGATTCTCTGCATCGGCTTTGGCTTGTTCTAGTTTTGTCGCCCACTCATTTTCCTTGTACGACTTTAATTTTCTCCGAATTGCTCGTAGAACTGGGAGCGGATCTTCAGCGAGCACATCGAACCGTGGATTAGCATTATCTGAGAACTGGCGGTGGCCGAAGTACGGTTGTTCATAGACTGGTATCGTCTCTGATATGATCCCCTTCCCGTCATCTGTATGTTCCACTGTACAGTTTTCTCCTTGTCCTGGAACATATGGATCGTATCGGAATCCTTCCGGGACTTCCTCGAAAGTCATATCCTCAAAGTCAGAACCGTCAACACCGCGAAGTGCTAATTTCGTTTCGTAGGTACAAAGATCTAATTCGCTGAAGTCCGGTTCGTCATCACTTTTGTTCTTAATGTCCACTCGGACTGTAGCAGAACCAGCTGAATTCGAATCAGTCGGTTTTGTTTCATCAAGCCCCTCCAGAAGCCGGACATTCACTCCAAGTTCCGGTATCGGTGCGTACTCAGTGTCTCCACCAACGGCAGCATCGCTAATTTCAGCAAGGAACTCTTCGTCATCCATCCCATCACGTTCCGATACGAACCCTTGGACAGCCCGATCGTCGCTATCAAGAAGATCCGGCTGTATCTCAACGTGATTCTCAATAGCTTCTCGAATCTCTTGGTTTAATTCAGTTTCAACTTGTTGAGAAATGGTTGGAAGATGACCAGTTTGTTCAGCCTGTGCAGTAAATTCAATTGTTGTACTAACACCGGGACGGTTTTTTGTGCCCTCATTTGAGGACACTTCGCGTAGTTCGTACTTTCTGTAAACCGTCGGTATATCCTCTCCTGATTTGAGTTTCTCCGATGGAGTCGGGATTACACGGTAATAGATAGTAAATGAAACTTCTACATTTATTGCGACTGTTTCTTCATCTCCTGTATCTGTAACCCGGCCAACTAGTGTTAGTGTAGAAGGTGACGTTCGAGATTGAATTTCCTTTTCAATCGACGAATCTTGTTCTTCAGGGACTAATGAACCTGAGAAGAATTTCGTTCTAGGGGTGAACCCAGGCGGAGTTCGCTCCCCGTCGTCTATATTCGCACCGGAAATATTGTCTGTCGTATCCTTAACGAGGTAAGACGCGAAGGTCTCAATATCTCTTCGAGGAGCATCAATATCTACCATCTGTTGAGTATGAGTATGTATCAGTCAAGTATAAAGGCCAGCATAAAATCAGTTTATTACAAGCATTACTCGTGCTTTATACACTGAGTTACTGTAACGCGCTTCACACCTGGTTCGTTAAATAGATCGCCGTCGCACGCCCGTTCAGCAAGCCACTCCCAAAACACACTTCCGCGTTGCCGATGGGCTACTCGAATCGATTTTATTCGAGTGAACACTTGCTCCCAGTTTTCTGCCATCCGCTCGTTACCATATGTTTTTGCCACGGCTTCCACACCGTCTGAATACTGTGGCCCAATTCGAAGTTCACTCCGGAACACTAACTCTGATGGCGAATCAGCGTTGTAAACGCCTCGCGCCCAATCTACGATCGCTTCAGTAGATACTGACACGTCAGATTCTATCTCACGAGCAAAACCCCAAATTCCGTCACCCATATCCTCTGTATTTGAGTGGGCGGTTAACCCGTTTGAAACAGCATTATACCACAACTCAACTGCATCAATGAATGCAGCTTCGGCATCTACTTCATCACTATCTTCCCACCCATCTCTAAGGAACACTTCCCACAAATCCCCGCGGGTATCTGGTTCAATTAGTACCACTTCATCGTCGCTAACCACTTGCGAAATCGGTCGGAGTGTATACTCTCCTGCAGAAACGAGATGATCATCCGATCGAACGATAACTAAGTTAGTATCCCACATCCTCGTTGCTTCGATTTCCTCAAACTCAACGTGATACCGAGAACTGTCCTGAGATGAACCAGACTGACGACTATCTTCTTGGGACTGTGCGGCTACTGAAAGGTATGTTCGGTACAGGTCGTCTGTAAGTGTCGTATTGGTTTCAGACATCTCGACTGTTCTTCCGTATGTAGTTATGTCTAATTCTGGTAATTCGGTATCAACATCTGGAAGATATGGACGTCGCTTTGAATCAACTCCGTGCACTCGTGATTGTAATGTACCGTCATTGTGTCCGAGAACGATAGTTTTCTTGACAGCAGGGTGATGATAGTAAATTGCTGTTTGAGGTGGGAGAGGATCGAACGTGATAAGCCAGTCTATGTCACCGGGGCTGAGTGACCGGACAGTATCTTCATCCAATAGCTGCAAGTCATCACCAAGAATCCAATCACTCGCCTGATCCCTTAGATACAAATCTAACATATCCTTGTATGTTTTTTTCGAGCAAAGTATCCCGACCTGCTTTCCATCGGCTGCTGCATCATCAAGAACACCCAGAAGCTCATCTGTTATCGGATTCGTCTCAGCAAGCCGGTCGAGAAGGGTATTAATCGAGATAAGTGCCTCATCGAGTAATTCCGCGTCAAAAGATGCTTCGTCGACCAGCGACTGAATCCCATCTCGACGACGGTGGATCCGACGCGGAACCCATGTGTTGCCTTCATCGAGTTGATTTTGAATCCACGTATCGTGAAGGTTCACTGGAACTGGAAGACTCCCGATCGTGTACTTGAATCCTCTCAGTGCAGACGCAGTATCATGATCACTAATTTCCCGACAATATGTATCGATCTTTGACAGCAGATCTCCTATTCCACTATCAGTACTAACTGCACGCAAGTCGACCTGAGACGGTCCTTTCGTTACTTCGGTCGTCGCTTGACAGCGTTCTTCTGCAGTTGAATGCTCTTGGTTCTTTATCGCAGCAGATTGGGATGTGAATTCAGTAATAACGTTTGGAAGTGGTAGATCGGTTGGCGGCCCGACGTATTGTCTACGATCTGCTGCATATTGTGATGTGAAGATACTGTACATCTCAATATGGATCGGAGTATCATCGTGATTTGGTTCTAACGGCCTTGGTTCAATATCGTCTGTTTGCACTAAATTCGATAGCGATGCACTATATGCAACTCCTCCGATGTCTGCGTCTGCCCCATCAGAGCCCTCTTGAGAGTTACTGACGAGTGCATTGTTTCGCCACTGTTGGATTTGGGCCGCGTTCAACCCATCAATCCCGGGCAGATAGTTGTAAAGAATCAAATCAGCCGGAGCATCCTCAAGTGACGTACTACTTCGGGTGAGTGTGAGAAACGGTGGGTCATCACTCACCGTACTACCAGTTGTTTCGACTGTCACGTCCCCGTTTGTGACTCGCGCCGTGGGAACCAAATCAAGTATTGGGATAACCTCTGTCTGCGTACCTGTTGGAGTAATCCCGTACTGCTTGAGTATTTCATTGATATCTTTCTTTGTCCCCCATCCACCCGTTCCTGGCGTATGCAATGCCACCCTGATTTCAGGGTTAACAATTTGTGCAAAAACAGCCCCAAGGACTATGAATTCAACCCATTTCGTATCGTATGACGGAACGACGAATTGTACCGAATTACTTGTATCTGAGAATTCATGCTCCGGGATATTGAGATAGTTTGAAAGAATACTGCGGATGGATTCATCTCGATCTTCTTGATCTTTCCCGGTAGCAAGGGATACTTTAGCGATGGTATCAATGACTGACAATTCATTTGAATCCAGTGAAGGGGATTCCCACGTTACAGCACCTGTCCGTTTTACCAGGGAATAATCCTCAGAAAGTGCTTGAACATCAGTGAGTTCGCCAGGTTTCAGTGCTGGTGTTTTAGTTTGGAAATCTCTTCGAAGCCTACGAACAATCTCTTTAGCCTTTTTTTCGATACTCTCGTCTGTTGATTCGTATAGTGTTCTGAGTTGTGGCGGTGGTGGGTAGATACTCAGTGAATGCAATATACGACCGACACTGGTAAGATCTTGAACTGTTGTGATGTGTTCAATGTCGGTTACGAGTGGTTCGATCGCCGGAAGAACTACTTCTGGTTCTTTTGTAGCGACCGTAGCAATCGCTTCGCAAATATCGTCCCGAGCTGGGTGATCAGACGATCGTGCTGCAGTAACGAGAGTATCAATGTATTTTGATATATTCTCTATTTGTGATTCTGCGAGAATTTTCACAGACGGCGTCCATAGAGTCGGATCCTCGCTATGAAGTTTCTCAGTAATTTCGCGGATTATATCCTCTTTGAGAGATTCATTTCTTATTGAATTAAAAATAGCCGCTAAAACTTTACCATTGGTAGGGCTGTTATCACGTTCAAGTGCGCGAATTAGTTGCTGAATAGTGATTTGCCACTTTGTAGGGTAGATACCAGTAGATAGTGTCGTTATGATGAGATCGCTAAGTTGGTCTTGAGTGTTCAGAGAAGACGACTTTATGTATGATTCACAAAGCGTACTGATAATCTGACCATGCCGGAAACTCCGAGGAGCATCTTTGTTCTCTAAGACTTTTGTTAAATCCGTGACTAAGCCGTTCTCCACTGCTTCTTTTGGATTAGCTGTTATAATGCGGAGAGAACTGAACGGGTGATCTAGGATTGCTCTGTGTGCAAGATTTCGTGGGGCTGTTTCTGGATGGCGAAAGAAAGTATTCAGGCACCGCATTGCATATGTTTGGAAGAACCCACCGACAGGGTACTTTTTATCAAGGCTAACGACCTCGTTAAACATTTCAGCTGTATCCCGCAACTGCTGGTAGACGTGGTCATCTGGCGGGAGACGGGATAAAGCTCGGTAGCCTTCCATACGCTCTGTATGCGTAATCTCGGATTCTTCGAAAATGTCTTCATCAATTGCAGATTCCAAGATAGGCGTATCCCGGGGATAAATTTGGAGTAAGTGCTTAATGACGGTGTCTGTCTGTACGTGTTTGTTACCAAGAACTCTGATGAGTTCTGGACAACTTATCGGTGGTGTCGCTGAGTTCAAAATTAGGTTAATAGCGTTACCTGCTGGCCACGCTTGGTACCCACCATTTTGAACGATCGTAATAAGTTCCGGTAACTGATCAACAGCAATTTCTGGAGAAGGTTCCGTTTCGTCTTCAAGCCAAGAAAGAAATACGTCCGGATTTTCAGGTGAAGGGTGGTTATCCTCCTCACCTGTTGCTGACTCCGTTTCGTTAGGTACCTCACCAACGTAATCGGTTAGGGACTGTTGATCAGTTGTGTCTTTATTCACTATCTGATGTCAGTTAGGCATCCTTACACAAAATAATATTGGGGCTTTGGATTGAATATGCGTCTTTGATTCTCAATTGACGGTCACCCTGTCATCGGTGGCGCCATCGGTGGAGCGTTTCAGCGTCTAAATCTCCCCTTAGATATGCTAACCCCCAAGTTCTGATTTCAAACATCTCAGTGTGGATCGGTGCAACCAACTCCCGCTCGGTCGACTTTCGACAGCGTTCCCGAACTCGTGCTTCCGACGCTTGGAGATCTCGAAAGTGTCGGTCCTTTACAATCATAGAAGGCGTCGACCAGCCTTCCTCGTGAAGATGCTCAAGAATCCTCTCATCAAACTGTAGCATCCAGTGGCCGGATTTCCGCATTGGTGAACTCATGCGTTCGCGGTACTCTCACCCTCGCTAAGATCTGGTAATTCATCGGCATCGAGTTCTCCCTGAAGATATTGTTCCTCCTATGGAGTGATCGAGTAAACACCATTCCCAAGATGCTGGAGCAGTCCATGATCTGCCAGCCTCCGAAGTCGTCTCGAAACGGTAGACTTCGACACACGAATGTATTTGTGGTCGACCAGATCTGCGGGACGGCTGGCTCCTTCGTCATAGATCACCTCCAGTAATCGATCATCCCAGGGGCGTAATCGAGTTATACGGTTACTCGATCAATATCGAAAGAAGACGGTAGTTCTGCTCTAAGACGAGTGTCCAAACCTATTGTTGATTTGATTTCTCGTTATTGGCTTGCTGAGAACGTCGCCACAGC
>LFCJ01003272.1_pt1 | contig 11858 bp, 15 predicted proteins | sample 643141 | NCBI WGS metagenome assembly LFCJ01 (sample SAMN03766243, study PRJNA286221) | soda lake metagenome | biome: soda lake; feature: Kulunda steppe; material: water; isolation source: sample B1-Br-g2 brine of Lake Bitter-1 | place: Russia: Kulunda steppe | collected 2010-07 | reverse complement strand
CCCCCTTACACATTAGCACCAGTTCTGAGAGTTGTTCCACTCAATGACATAGAGGATGATGAGGACATTGAGCGGCTTGATCCCCTGCTCCCGGATCAAGGAATTCTGTCTGGCAAGCGCACATTCATCACCGTCAGTGTTCAGGCGTATGAGGACCCTGGAGCACAGGTTGTTGACGACCCTCAGGGCGAGGTGCAGGTGAGAATTTTGGACCCCAGAGGATTGGAGCCCCATCATATGTACACACTTGGTGCGCTGCAGCGCTGCACTAAATTTGTGAGCTCAGGACCCTATCCGTTGGAGAGCCATCTTTAAGTTTTCCCATGTGGGTCAATGCCGCACTGAGACTGTGAGGAGTGGTCACCCAAGCATAGATGCTTGCCTTCACAATCTTGCTGCCTGGGTAACGGCACATATACGTTGGTTGCAGAGCTGCATTTTGTGTGTGCAAAAGGGCTTGCCAGCCTAGCAACAGTCTCAATCAGGGATCACGTCCCTGGCAAGATGCAATCCTTTCCTGTGTGTATGTCTATTTTGTGTGTGTGTGTGCTTGCGCATGTACATGCCCTGACTGTGATTGAATCTAAGATCGTACGGCTCAAATGTATCTGCATCCTTACAGTGTTTGAAGCGTGGACCAAGGGCCCACTTTTGAGAAATTCTGTGACTCTGTGATGGTTTAGTGAAATGCTTGACGAGTGTTACGCGTCACCTGTGTCCTTGCGTTTAGATCACCTCTCACCTTTTCCTGGCGGGTGAAGAAGAGCCCAGGACTGCTACAAGGGATAAGGTGTGCGTAGATGAACTGGTCCTATCCTTGGGTCTTCTTTGCTCCTGATCTTGCATTGGACTCTTGCTGCTGCGGTCCCAAGCTGAGGCAGGCAGCATCTCGTGGTATTTTTAGTGAGTCATTTGCTCAGCTTTTTTGACTCCAGACGGGCATGCCAACTTTCGGCTGGTAATCTGCTTGCAAGAGGCAGAAACCTGAACCAGAGTAGGTTTTGGTACAAGTACAGCCCGACCGGGTCCTAGCATACGCAGGGGAAAATGCAAATAAGCCAAGAGGGCCCTGTTCTTTGTCACACCTGGAACTTTGTGTAATGGCTAACCATTGACTTGTGTGTGTGCCCTTGTCTGGTGCTCAGGTCCGCATTCCCCGGGGACGCCCCACACTGCCTGACCGACCTTGGCTGGTCCGGTACTCGGTCAGGGAGAGGGACGCTTGGTCGTGGCGTGATCCAGCCACACCTCTGATCCGAGAGTTTATTGTCGTCTGTGCCAATGTGAGTGCATCTACAGCGATCCAACTGTCTAGTATTGTAAGTGTGGTTGCGCCAACAGCAGTCCACAATCCGCGCATGTCGATGATGCACGCTGCACCTGGTCCTTGAAGCTCATGCTTGGTCTTGAACATACGTGGCTGTAGCCTGTATTGCGCAACCCATGTACAGGCGGCAACACTGGGATTCATGGCCAGTTGCATGTTTTGCATTTCAAGCATGTGGGTGTTAGCTGCTCACACCTCTTGGGACTCTGGAAATGTTGCGGTGATGAACAGATCTGTTTCCTTGGCGCGCAGGATGAGATTACGTGTAAAGGTGATGATGGGAGCACCTTCTGCTCGACACTGGGGTTCTGCATTGAGTTTACAGACACCGCTGAAAGTGATCCCACCGCAACCCGCACCTTCCCGGAGATCAAGATCCTTGGCACATCGGTTGTATTGGTGCTGGATGCGGGGTCAGTCTATGCCCGCTGTTCTGAGGACGACTTGGAACTTGAGGATGGCCCACCATGCGATCCGTGAGTGGCACGTTGGCAAGCGTGTTGCTGACTGGACACCTCCTTGATAAGAGGATGTGAGGCTGCAGGCAGGTGCTGGCCTCTGTCCGTGAGTGCAGCAAGCACATTCAACCTTTAACTTGCATGCTTGACTTGACACCCACAAGCTTGATATGACCTTGAACTTAGAAAGATGGTCAGCAACACAAAGCGCTGTGAATCTCTGCCCTCCGCAATTGGTGGTGCAGGGGGGTTGAGGCTACAGACACCATCGGAACAGCGGATGGTGATGTGAGGCTTGATATTTCAGACCGCATCCGGATACGGTGCAAGTTTGAGCCTGTTGTTGACAGTGACACGGTGGGTGAGACACCTCGGCTTGACATGTGCTTCAGGGGGCCAAGTCATGCGGCCTGCAGCTCCTCCTTTTACGCGGACAATCCTTCAAGCCAATGAATGCTGTGTTCATTACTGTGCCCAGTATATACGAGCTCCAACCTAATGGGGTATATGAAAGAAAATTGAGCTGCCTCTTGCTACGGCAAGGGGCAGCTTGGCTTTACTGATGTGGTGACCTCATCGTGAATAGACACCTGCCCTTCAGAGACAGCCAGCAGTTGTGATTCGTTGTTATTGGCGCTGCTAAAGGAAAGCAAGTGTGGCTGTGTCTTTTGAATGTTCTCAAGCTCCATGAGCATAGTTCATGCTTGATGAGGGAGGTGGGGTGCTTAAGCACCTTCTGGCATTGACAGGTTCCAGGCTGCTCTACCTGGCTGCTTGTGCTTCTACGCCAAGCTTTTTCAGACCCTCTTTTCAAATGTGGTTTGGTGTTCTGGTCGCACTCCAGGAGCCTAATTTCAGTGCTACTGTAGACTATTCAAGAGGTTTGGGTGCGTGTGGCTTTTCTACTCAGAACGCCGGAACGTGGACCATCAAATTTGAGGTAAGCAAGCACTTTTTGCCTGACAGGTCAACAGTTGGTGCATCAATGTCAAGAGATGGATGGGCTTAAGTCAGGGAGAACAACGTGCATGACTTCTTTAGCACCCCGGGAGTCCTATTACACAGCCGTTGTTAAATTGGCTTGGCATGAACAATGAGGCATGACTTGCAAAACCTTGACTTTGCTGCAGCAGCCCGATGATCGCAGCCTAAGTGCCGAGGTGCAGAGATGTATGGGCATTTGTTTTCTGGCGTTAAGGAGGTTAAGCAGACCTCAGTGAGTGCGTGCTGACCCTGCGTGATGGGCTGTCCAGGCTCACTGGCATAGTGCAAAACCAGTCCTCAATAACAGGCCCCACTGAAGATGCTGGTGGCAGCTGCAGTCGTGCTTAAGAGCAAGCATACAATTCTTGAGACAGGCTCAAGCGTGGCAATGAAGAGGGAAGCATTAGCAAGCAAGGGGCAAGGGGGAAAGGGGAAATGGGGATACATTGCCAAGCTTGCTCCTTTAGACAGGAGATTGCTCCCAAGCTCAAGACAATGAGGACAGGGAAATGTTCATTTTCCTCTCTCACACCAAACCCCTTTTCCAGGTCACAAATACAGCGGGCTTCACGTCAACTGCTGAGAAGAGTATTCAAATTGTCGAAGTCTGTGCAGGCGGAGAAGTGCGCTGCAACAGAGGCATTTGTGTAGAAAGTGAGCAATCTGAGGCGTTGTTCTCACCTGATATACATGTTCCTGATTGAGTGTTGGCTGCCTACACTCTTCTGCCATCACGGATGCCATGCCCTGTTCCTGTCTTAATTTGATCAATAGAGACAAGAGCAGCATAAGGAAAGCTTGTGCTAGTTCAAGATGCGTGAAATTGCAACATCCCGCTGCCCCTCTTACACGCTTCAAGAGCACTTAGGAAGAGTGTCCTGCTGAACACACATTTCTGCTGGGTTGTCCACCTATACTATGGCGCAGCTGCCGCCCAGTGTGCTTTTTTTGGGGGTGTGGAAGACGAGGATGGTGACACTGATGCTGAGGCACAGGCAGCAGCAGCAGCAGCTGATGATGACGACACAGAGAGTGAGGAAGAAGCTCAGCGACCATGGATCCGCCTGCGGAATGTGGAGGGGCAAGGTATGTACACACAAGATTGCAGAGGGAAGTGGGTTGAGAATCTATAAGCTCGTAAAAGAAGCAGTGCTTGCATCCCTCTTGGGGACCAATGCTTTAGCGTGACTCAAGACAAGTCATATGGGGTATGGAGGTCTGGTAGGTCAGTGTGTGCTCTGAGACACATTGCAGGAGCCTTGGTCCTGTCAAGTCTGAGGGATTGGGTTAGCTTGTTGGTTGAGGTACATGTATGTTTTGTCCGCATCCAGCGTTGCCATTCCATTCTCCTTTACAAGTCATCATCTAGCTCATTCTCTGTTCGAGTATTGACACCTGGTAGGAGAAGATGCCGTAACATCACTGGATGCACCATCACATGGCTCCTTCATTATATCCTCTCCACACATGGCATGAGTTGCTGGCGTGAGGGCTGGCCATGTTCCAGAGAAATTACATGGCAATTGATACGAATATGAGCCGCCGAGGTGGCTGGCCCTTTTCAAGATACCTGTGGCTTGTGGCTCTTGCTTGGTTGGGTTGAGCCATGTGTTGCTATATCCTGTGCCTCTGCAGCTGGAAACCAAAGGGGAGTCATCATCCCTGAGGGGGTCGAATACAAGGCATGCAATCAAGAAGAAAGTGGTGAAACGTGCGAGCCAGGTGCGTCTGCATGACATTAGATTTCAACATTTTACTTCAAGTTCTCGATGCGTTTTGCTGAGTGCAAGCATATAATGCCAGAGAGATAGGAGGAGCATGCCTTTGCTGCGTCCATCTTCTGTGACACAAAGTGTTATAGGCAGGAAAGCTTCTGCATGTGGCAGGGTTGTTAAGTACTGAAAAACGCTTTGAAAAAATAGCGCGGATTTAACGCTTTGATAAAATAGCGCGGATTTTACGCTTGGAACGTTTCCTGTTAAAATGTGAGGGTTAAATTCGATGCTGCAAGGGGCCTCTGGCCACCGTTTCACTCAGAGCTCTTCCCACCTGCTCGTTCTGTTGCATCAACCAGAGCAAGATTAGTTATCAGAATTTTCCAGTTTTATAAATGCTGCCTTCAGAGTCATCATGTCCTGCTCTACTCTGCCCCCTCCGCACCACTAAAGTCCCCCAACTGCTAAACCCCTCTCTATTCCCCCCCCTCTTCCACCAAGAGCACCACTATGACTCAGCCTTGCCCTGCTCCTCCAGGGCCTGCGTGCGCTAAGCCAAGCGCAGGTTGCTGCCACGCCCGATGCTTGGACACATGTTTTTGGCTGCTTTAGTGGATGTCCCACTCTTTCCCCTTAGGTCTAGGCATTTTTTTGTTGTGTAAAAGTTGGTAAAGGTGTCCCAAAATCCCAAAGAGGCTTGGCGAGCCTCTACAGAGCCTTGGCCTACATGGAGCGCGCCTTGGTGGTGCCATTTGCATAAGAAAACTGCGGACAGCTATTCACAGATGTAAAACGTCCTTAGACTTTCCATACAAATTTGATAATATAAAGAAAATTGATTGCTGGACCAGCCCTCCTGGAGGCCGGACTGAGTCAGGAGAAACCCGAGCAGCATCCCTGCCCGTCTTTCCCCCAAGCTACCCTGCTCCACATCGCTGTTTGAAATATCCCATTCTGTTCACGCTGCTTCCTGGTTCTCTTCCAAGAGCTGCAGGCTGCTTGCAGGGTCTCCTCTGCACTCTTGCTGCACCGCCTTCTGTTGCAGCGCACATAGATTAGCTTCCTTGCTTGCTCCAGGGTGAGCTTGGATCGAAGCTTGCTGTTCATGTACAGCCCCTAGCTGACCAGTTGCGCCTGCTGGCACAGGCTGTGGAGTGCATCCCCTGTGCGTGCGCAAGCGCGCAGCTTCTGCTGCCAAAGCCGGGAAGCTCCTCTTTGCCCACAAGCACCCGAACTTGACGCACTCAATGATGGGTGGCAAGCTGCTATCTTCCCAAAGTGGGGAGGAGCCCAGTAGCCAGCTCACTCAAGCTCTTCTCAAAGGGCGTCAGCTTGGCACGCTTGATGGCTGCTCTGTGAAATCAGTCCCTCCAATTGTGAGATGTGGGCAAATTATTGTTGACCCGATTTGGCAAGTCAATACGTGCAAATCTCTGTCGCTTTGCTCTGTAGGTGTGGATTCTCTGGACTCAACAGGGAGCCTGAATAACAGGGTGAGTTTATTGACATTTAAGCCATTTGCATTCTTATTGCCACCATAAAGCTGTGCTGCTTGATGGCGACCCAATCTCGTTCATGACCTGCTACACCTGTGCCATACATACAGTGGGTCTGCGTGCTCTGCTGTGCTTGAAACTTGCCGCCGTGTTGGAATTGGTGGCCGTTTGCATGCATGCGGTTGCTTGCATGTCTACTCATGCATTCCTGCACTCCATGTCATGCTGATCCATTTCATGCAGGGCTGTGTGGACCCTTGTTTTGTGCTTGCCGTGCTGCGATTAAGCTGGCCGAGAAGTGGTTCCTTTGCCCGTGCTAGTAACCTTCTGGTTTAAAATTCTTTGCAGGTCTGGGCTTGCCCTCAGTCACCAAAGATGCCTGCCAACTGCCTGGTGTTCCCTGAGAGGTGTCCTTTCCATACATATGGGTTCCATGTGGCGGGCCTGAGTTTCTGCAGCTTCGACCCCCCAGGTGATTTTGAGGATAAAGAACGGGTAAATGTATTGAGGTCACATCTTGATGTTGGTGACTGGTCGCACGGTGCTGCAACATTGCTGCGCATCTGTCTGTAAGCCGCGCAGCTCTGCATAGCCATGCATTTGTGGCTGCGCAATCATGAGCTTTATTCATGCAGCGAGGTTGCTGTGATGCACCAAATATTCCTGTCGTTAGACGCCAGGTCCTTGACCCCAGACTCTGAGAACCACACCAAACCTTAAGAGGTTTTTGTTCTATGTTTGAATTGTGCATGCTCAGTGTCCCTGCCTCAATGACCTGGCCACAAACCCAGCAATTCCTTTGTATCTTAAGCTTCTATCTGAAGCTTTCCATGTCGCTGCCCACACATGAAGCATACGCTTTGCTGCTTGGCACCAGGCCACCAACCGTCTGTCCTGCAGCTTTCCTCACAGCTTACTTGTTATGGAACAAAAAAATACACATAGCATTCCCTGTAACCACAGGTGTTGCCTGCTAGTCCGCATGCATCAAGTAGCAAGGCAATTTGCTGCAGCTGTGACTCGGGTTGGCTACTTGTCAAGCAATGCATTTGAGTCCTTCACATTTGTCTGTGATGCAGAGGGTCAAAGTGAGTTAAGGGACGGCGACTCGTTTGAAGTCCAGTTTGTAGCTTTAGGAAACAACGGGAGGTGAGTGAAGTTTGAAGTAAATGAATTCCCTGCGTGTGTTTGCCAGCACAATTTCCCAAGTCATGTACGACAGCAGTCTGCGCAGGTACACACCTATAAGTCAACAATTGGATGGTCTTGGTTTGTGTGCTTTCATAATTTGTTTGACATTGTCAACAGGCTGTAGATGATTCGGGAAGAACTTACCAGTCTGAACTAACTCAGCCATGTTTGCATGGGCCTTTTTGACTTTACCCTCATGCTCTGTGTGTGGCTTTCCATTGCTGCAATCTTGTGCAGTACAACGTCCTCTCTGCCGTGCATTGCTGCTGTGCTCATAAAAGCGGGCCTGCTGCTGAACATCTGGGCCTGTACTTCCTTGCTCCTCTGCACGCAGGACGTCCAGCGTGCGGCGCGTGGTCACTGTGGGCAGACGATGCCCTTCGGACCAGAGGCCGCACTGGTAAATTAAAGCTCAGGACTTCTCTGTTCATGAAGTCAGGCCTACCTTGTCTAGGTCCAAAGCCTGTGTGTGCCTGTGTGCCTTGAGGCCAACAGTCACAATTCTCCATCTTGTTTTCCAGGATAGGGCATACTCCTGGTTACAAAGACAGTGGCCACCAATCATGTGCCTGGAAGGCTATCTTCATGTTTTCCATTCTCTGGATTTCTTCCACATGCACTAATGTGCAGTTGTACGCACACGCATGCAAGCACAGCCATGCTCACCTGTACTGTTTTCAATTGCTGCAGGTGCAATGCTCCTGAGCAGGGTAAATTCGAATTCCGATGTGTGGCGGTAAGGGTCGAAAATTTTCTGTGTGTCTCATTAGGATTGTGCAGTGCAGGGGCCGCAAAGCATAAGGGTACACATGATCCTCATGAAGCAATGGCTTTTGCTGCAACTTTGTGTGGTTTCCACGACATCCTGTTGTCTGGGATGCGAGCCAGGCATAATTGTGCTGCCTGGCACTCGTAATCCTGCTCTGCTGTGCAGATTGCATGCTCAGGGTGTCATGTTTCAGTGCGCTGCACCAGTGCATTGCTCCATGCTCGTAAAAATGTCCAAGGCTGCTCAGTCTAAAACGAGCCCATGGTCAGGGCTGCAGTGACATGCACTGCCCACAGGAGGGTGGCCAGAGCAGGCTGAAAAATCAACATGTTAGGAAGATGGCAGAGGGTCTGCCTCTGCATATAGTCCTTGCAGTTGCAATTGTGCCTTCTTCTGCCCCAAAGGCTCGTTTTAATCACAACTACTCAGCATGTGTACACTCACTGGTGTTCTTGGAGGTTCTGTCGGACTGATTGGCAGAACTTTTGCTCTGCACGAGCCCAGTGCGCGCATGCCTGCATGCATGTAAGTACATCCATACGCAAGCGTGTGTTGTTTCTATGCACGTGCTCCTACAAGTTGGTTTGAGAGTGTTTGCACATTTACTGTGGTGTCTGTACTGCACATGCAGCTTGAGTGTGACCAGTGGCGGGCAATCAATGCGCCTGACCCAGCTGGAGAGGACAGCATACCGGCATTTGGCAGTGAAGTTGATAGGGCGGCAGAGGAAGAGGAGAATGACCCTGTGTCAATTTCAAACCCAGACCCAAGGGAGATCCCAGATGTTCCAGTGGAAGAATTTCCTGGCAATGCAGAGGGTAATTTAGGTAAGCCATGCACTGTGTATAAAGTATATACACATGGGTGATGGTGGTAGGTGTATGCATGTTTTTATAGTGCGTGTTTTTGTGAATGTTGATTGTGCATGTGTGATGATACGCATTGTTTTTGTGGTGTGAGTGTATACATGCGTACGTGTGTACAAACGTGCGCATGCGTGCGTTTGTGCAAGGTTTTATGCGTATGTGTGCATGTCCTTCTTGCGAGTATTGCTGTGTGTGTGTGTGTGCTTGATTTGGCGACCCTCTCCGCATGTTGTCAAGATGCAATCAAAAGTCTTTCTAAGATGTGCCCGATTCTGAGGTGAAATGCTTTAGGCTGGTGCCAGCTTCCGTCTGGTGTAAGATTTGCTCGTCGCCGCCTCCCAATTCTTCTTGTAAACAGCCTCCCAATTCTTTTTGTAAACTGGAACTCTCCCTGACAGCCTGTTTACACTTATTCGGTTACATGTGGGGAAAATTGGGATAACAGTAAAGGTGTCTTTGCTCCCCTTACCACAAAAAAAGTGCCTTCCGCACGTCTTCAGCCCGTCTGTTCAGGCCATGCAGCCTTGAACCAGTTAACTTAATCCCTGGAGCCCTTCCTTTCCTTCACACGCTTCCATGAACAAATTGATGGACTTCTCTATGGCTCAACAATTGTTGGATTTGGGGTAGCCTCATAGCTTTGCCAGCTTGCTTTGAAGGAGCTCAGTGCCCTAGGGAGGATCTGTCTTGTTTACCTGAAAAGGTCAACAGTAAGCGCTCTTTTAATGATGTTCAGCGCCATTTAGCGCCATATAGCTAGACTGTGCTATATCTGGGGCGCACTATTTGCCAGAGCAACCGCATGCGATGGAAATCCAAAATCATACTTGAGGATGGAATCAAACCCTGTGTATCTCCCACATTGTGTCTATAACATTGTGTGTATAAAAACAATTCAATGGCGCTGTGGTTAGCCATCAGGTTAAGAAATAATGCTTCTATTTGATGGTTACCTGTCTGACAGACTTGTTTGCGTGTGTCCTGATGCTCGCTTTTTTTTTCTCATACTGATTTGCACTGTCTCCATTTTTAATGATGGACAGACCTAGTGTCCCACAATATACAGTTATCATGAAAAAATAAGCCATAACCCTAAATCTTGGAAAGGGGGTGTGGCTAGATAACATTAGACCGGTAGTTGCATTAAACCCCCCTAAGTGCTTTCTGAACTTGCTCTGGTGGTTTATTTTGTACATTTGTACTCAATCACCTCCACACAGACCCACTTCTTGCCCTTCCCGCCTCCCAGTGTAAATGTAATATGTATACAGGCAAGGGAGTAGTTAAGGGGTGGTAAGGGGGGTGGGGGGTCCATGGGACCCCCTTCTGCCTCCCCCTCCACCCCCCTTTTTGACTCCTCGCATCATCAATAATCCGCGTATAATCTGCGAATTCACTGCAGCATATGTGCATTCTCTTCGCCAAAATGACGCCAAAATTCCCCAATCCTGAAATTGAACCCCTTTGGCACATGATCTGCTCTCAGCGTTGTTTCTTGCTGTCTCAAGCCGCAGGCATGTTTGCCTTGCAATACACCATCTTATCAGTCATCTCTATGCTGAGGCTTTTGCAGAGATGTGTAGATGCGTCCCCATGCTGACCAGTTCCAATCTGCTGCAGTCGATGTTGTGCATGCTAGTGTTTATTTTTTGCTGCCATGGAGAGCAGAGGAAACTGCTTCTGTGCCTTGCTTAGTCTGAAATTGTGCAGGTAGTTTCTTGACTGGCTCATCGATCTCCACATTTGTTACCTATGTGTTCTGTTAATGCGCTTCTGTGCATGCGTACATGTTTTGTTCGTGTTTGATTGTATGTGGGTGTTGTTCTTGTGTGTCTGCAATGTTGCTCATCGATCATTGATCGTGTGTGGCAAGACAGGCAGAGCTTGGCAAATTGTTGGATAATTTGTACTCGTGGTACTGTGCCACGCCCTGAAGCTGCATGGTAACTAATGTCTCCTTTAAGGATTTTGGAAAACCCGTGTTTCTTGTCTCACACTGATATCCCGATCTGGGAAATCTGTGTTTCACTATGTATCACATTACTGGTCCTGACAGGCCTCAAGGAGTAAAATGATGAGGTTAAGGGTGGCACATTGCTCCTTGGTTTGTCTCTGCATTTCAGCTCATGCTCCACTTGCAGCACTTGGTTTTGCCCTTCCTCCCCCTCAGGGTAGTACAGGCACTTTTAAACATTGAGGGGGGCCCGGAAGTACCTTTTTCATTATATTAAAAAGTTTGAGGGGGGCCCGGAGTTGGCCTCTTTCAGATTAACGGGTTTTGCTATCAAATAAAGACTGTATTTCACTATTTCTGTAACGCCATGCTGCTTCCTTGTTTAACTCAAATTTTAGGGTTTACTGTCAACAAAGTAGGGGAGAGAGGAAAATATTTCATAAGTGGAAATTTGCTTATGTTTACATAAGAAAGTCCCATACCATGCAGCCCCATCATAAGTTTGTGTGCTGAGCTAAGATCCCGTACATTACTATGCTCACAGATCCCGCAACTCCTCAACCCGGCTGTCAGGATCATCCATGAATGCATCTTCCATATCCTCAACTACATCCTCACCAAAGCAATCCACCAAATTCCTCTCACGCTTAGCAGCATCAGCTTGCAAAGGCACAACAAACATGACATCAACTAATTAAAATAGTGGGGAAAAGTCCAGCAGTAACGTCATGGCGTAGTAAAGCCCAATCTTCAAGGGGGCAGATCTGCTGCTGCTGCTGCTGCTGCTGCTACTTCTCAGAAGGGATGGGAGTCCATGGAGCTCCACCTGGTGTTGCTGCTGGCAGAGTTTCTGGGGCTGGTGCACCAGGCACTTGATGCAGCTGTACCCCAGGGAGATCAGGGTGGGGTGGCAGCACTACCCCAGGTGGCGGGGATGGGAAAGGGGAGTATGCCAGGTCTGCAACATCACTGGGAGTGCCTCCTTGCCTTACGCAGTCCATGAGCTCTTGCTTGAACTCGCCTTCGGGCAGCCTCTCAACCCATTCACGCGTAAATGGTGCTACAGGTACTGGTGCTGAAGCTGCTGCTGCTGAGCCT
>LFCJ01003268.1_pt1 | contig 11877 bp, 12 predicted proteins | sample 643141 | NCBI WGS metagenome assembly LFCJ01 (sample SAMN03766243, study PRJNA286221) | soda lake metagenome | biome: soda lake; feature: Kulunda steppe; material: water; isolation source: sample B1-Br-g2 brine of Lake Bitter-1 | place: Russia: Kulunda steppe | collected 2010-07 | reverse complement strand
TCTCTTTGATTATTCCAGAGTTTAAATCATTTATCCCATTAAAATAATCAATGATTACTTCTTGCTCTCCTACTTTAAATAATTGTTTATAATCACTTAAAGCAAGGGCCAAGGCATTAATAGTAAAATCCCTGCGCTCTAACTCAGCCTTTAACTCATTATTATAAGCAGTAAAATCATAATCAACTCCTTTAATCACAACTCGATACATCTCCCGCTTTTGATCTAAAGTTACAAAGCTACCCTGAGTTAAATCAGCAAACTTTAGAGCAAGCTCCTTACTAGCACCAGCAACGATAAAGTCAAAGTCTTTTAGCTTACGATCTAAAATAAAATCCCTAATTGCCCCGCCAACTAAATAAATCTCAAGCGATAACTCCTGAGCTAAATCATTTAATCTCTCTAATGCTTTATTCTTCATTTTTTTCTCCTTTTTTAAGATTAAATTAAAAACCAAGGTCAAAATCTATATCTAACGCAGATAAACACTGACAAACACAGAAAAACACTGATTAAAACCATTTAAAATAAAATCAACTGTATAAAACTTTTTTGTTTTTATCTTCAATCATGATTTTAATGCTTTTGAACTATAACTGTCCCTACGGGGCTTATCAGCCCCTTCGTGTAAAAACCACCACTGTAAACTGTCAACTGCTTTGAACTCTAATGGTAAATTGTCAATTGTCAATTAATAAATAAAAGCCAGGTCATATGACCCAGCCCTTAATCTACTATCTATTCGCTTTTATCTTTTCATCCGCAGCCTTAACCGCCTCAACAAATGCATCCCATTCTTTCTCCAAAAAAGCACAACTAGCTGAAACATCTTCAGAAGCTATTAATAAACCAACTTCATCCTCTTCGGAATGAACACCAACCGTTAATTTCTGTCCAATCTTCTTCTCATCTAAAATAATTTCCATTTTGGCCCCTCCTTATTATTTCATCAACTTTTTAATTAACTTACGCCCAATCACCTTATTTTTGGCCCGCTTGCCGATTCGTTTAGGATCACCACTAGCTAAAGTCTCAACATCATTAGCTTTTCTGGCTAACTTATACAAAAAACTAACAAGCTTACTCATAATTTCACCTTCCCTTCTGATTTTTAAACTCAGCTAGATTAACTACTTTTTCATTATCTGCATCTGATTGCACGATATCCTGTTCTTTATTTTTATTCTCTTCTTTATTTTTATCCTGTTGGATATTATCTAATAAATCATCGAAAAACTGCTGTATTTCATTATCAAACTCATCAGATAAATTAACATCTGCTACTTCTAATCTACTTTCTTGATACAATTGCTCGTATAATTGCTGTTCTGACTCGTTTAAAGATGAATATAAATCTTTTTCTAAACTCGCTCTTTGATCTTGAATTGAATCAAATAAATCTTTCTCCCTAGAAGCTAAACTCTTGTATATCTCTTTATCTAACAAATCTCGTAACTGAAGAAAGATTTCTCCTAACTCCTTTGTTTCCCATTTGCCAGTTATAATACCTTCTTCATAATCTGCTACATCACCTTTTGCTATAAAGGCTACCAACTTATCACATTCAATTACCTGATTATCCTCTAATAAGATTCTAACCTTATCTTTCGACATCTATAACTCTCCTCAATTCTTTTATTTGTTAATTTATCCCTAGTACTATAATTCTCTATTGTTATCAATTTTCCTGCTTAAATCTCAAGAGAATTTTATTTGAAGAATATAGATTATAGCTCATAAATTATATTCCCTGGATTTTCAGCTATCATAGTAATAGCTCCTATAATAGCTATTACAGCCATAACAATTCCAGCAATAGCCAATCCTCTTTTAGATTTATCACCCTTAATACCAATAATACCTAAGACCAAAGCAATAATCCCAATTAAAACATCTAAATAAGCAATTGGCAAAGCTAATGCAATAAAAGACAAAATAAAAGAGCTGATACCATAAATTCCAGAATCTTTCGACTGATTATTATCTACAAAGTTTTTAGTAGATACCCCACAATTCACACAAATAACAGCATTATCATCTATTTCTTCACCACAATTATCACAATGCATTATATCAATCCTTCCCGTATAATTTTATAAAAAACTCTATATGGTATATATTAAAGATAAAAAAGCAAACTCCTTTTTATTTAAAAATAAAAAATGAGCTCAGTTTGCTTAGAAACTGAGCTCATTTAATAATCTACAGCTCTGTTAGGGAAATATATAGAAATCTCATCACTCAATATCAATAATTCTTTTATCTTCATTACCCTTCTCTTTTTTAGGTAAGATAATTTCCAAAATACCATTCTCATAATTTGCTTCAATCTCATCTTCTTTCACATTTTTAAATCTAAATCTACGTTGATAAGAACCACTTCTTCTCTCTCTTCTAATAAAGTTTTCTTCTTCTTTCTTTTCTTCTTGCTCTTGCTCAACCTTAATAGTTAAATAATCATTACTTAACTCAATATTAATATCATCTTTACTTAAGCCAGGTAACTCAGATTGAACTAAATACTCATCTTCATTCTCTTTAACATCAGTTTTAAACTCATTAAACAGACTATTAGCATCTCCCATAAAACTTGAACGGATAGCATCAAAAAAGTTGTCCCATTCATCTAACTCTTGCTTGCCACGCTTGCGAAATGGTTTCAACTCAAACATAATAACACCTCCGCTTAGTTTTTTAGTTTCAACTTTTTCTATTTTCTATTTAAATTATATATAAATTTATTAAAGTTGACAAACTATATTTAGGCTAATTATAGTAGATTATTCCCGATTATTTCGAATTAGTAAAAAATATTTCTGGCTTTTTTAGAATTAAGGTCAAAAATAGTCAAAGTTAAGGTTAGACTCTTCTATTAATAATTATTCTTGTTTCTAAAAAAAATCTGTGTTATAATTTATTAAAAATTGTCTTAATATTTTTATAAGGAGCCTATAATGAAGTTAAAATCTTTAAAAATGTTGGTCAAGTTGGCTAATCAAAAAAGTTTTTCTAAAGCCGCTGATTCTTTAGATGTCAGCCAACCTGCTATTAGTATGCAGCTTAAATCTTTAGAAGAAAAGTTTGGTACGGATTTGATTAACCGACAAGATGGAGAGATTCAATTAACTCCAGCGGGAAAATTAATCTATCAAAATGCTAAACAGATTCTTGCTCAATGGGAAGAAACTAAGTTGCAGGTAGCTCAGATTAAAGATGAAGTCTTTGGCAAATTAGTAATCGGTGCTAGTACCATCCCTGCTAATTACTTATTACCTCAAACTCTAGCTGATTTCTATACTCAATTGCCTGAGGTTGAAGTTACTGTTAAGACAGGTGATAGCAAAGAAACAATTCAGCGTTTAACTAAGCAAGAAGTAGATTTAGCACTGGTAGGTACAAAGCCTACTTCTAATCAATTAAAAACAGAAGCAGTAGTTGATGACCATTTGATTTTAATTGCTCCTGCTAACAGTGAATTTGCTGCTAAAAAAAGAATTACTACTAAAGATTTAACTAAGATGAAGTTTCTAATCAGAGAAGCAGGGTCAGGCACTAGAAAGCTTATGTTGAAAGCATTAGAGCAAACAGGAATAAAAGAGCATGATTTAAATATTAGAGCCCATTTTGAGAGTAATGAGGCTATTATTTCTGCTGTAGAAGCTGGTCTAGGTGCCACTTTTATTTCACGCTTAGCAGCCCAAAAAGCTACTTGTTGTCGTGAAATTGTTAAATTAGACGTAGATCAAATATCATTTAAACGCAAATTTTATTTAGCTTATCATCAACAGCGTGAAGGAGAAGAATTAATTACAAAATTAACTAATATCCTTAAAGAAAAAGAGTTTTAATTGCTTTAAGGACTTTTTTTAAAACATTTATAATAAAATCTTATCGCTATTATAAGGCATTCTTAAATTCATAAATATATTTTTGAGAGGAGTTTTAAAATGAAAACTAAAAAAGATAATCTAATCAAAGAAGCTAGAGCTAAAGCAGAGGAGTATTTCAGAAAAGGTGATTATTTCTGTTCAGAATCTGTAGTTACTACGATTAATCAAGTTAAGGAGGCGTTATAAATGAAAGAAATTGATGCCTGTGGTTTAGACTGTCCAAAGCCAGTTATTAAGACTAAGGATGCTTTAACAGAAGTTGACGAATTAAAGGTCATTGTTGATAATCAAGTAGCTGCTGATAATGTAGCCAGATTTGCTAAAAATAGTGGCTACAAAGTAAGCAAGCTAAGCAATGAAACTGAATATATCATCCAAATTGAAGCAGAAACTAGTACTGAAGACAAGATAGATAATACTCAAGAAGGTAAAGTCTTTTTCATTACTAGTCAGACTTTAGGCGAAGGAGAAGAGGAACTAGGCGAAACTTTAATCAGAGGTTTTTTAACTACTTTATTAAAGACAGAGCCACTCCCTGCTAAGATTATCTTTATTAATTCTGGGGTTAAAATACCTACTATTAATCAAAAGGCTAAAAATAGCCTAGCCAAATTAGAAGCAAAAGGAGTAGATATCTTATCTTGTGGTGCTTGCCTTGATTATTATGACTTAGAAGGTAAACTAGATGTCGGTAAGATATCTAATATGTATGAAATAGTAGAATCACTTAATACTTTTGAAGTAGTTAAGGTTTAAATTCTCAATCAATTTATTTGTAAAACCCCTGCTCTAGATTTTATCTAAGCAGGGATTTTAATTTTACTATTTAATTCTTCCTTCAATAAGCTCTTTACTTTTTTCTGCAATTAATTCAGTTTCATCAAGATGAATATAATGCTCAGCATCTAATACAAAATATTCTCCATTAGTTGCTTTTGCATAAGAACGCAAACTTTCTTCCCAAAATTCATCTTCATTTTCATTAGAGATAAAAACATTGAAAGCTAAATCAGGTTTTCCTTTCTCGGACACAGTCTTAGCATTAGTTTCTACCATATCGGCTTCGTCTTTCATATTACTTGTTTGAACCCGACGATAAAATAGTGTTCTAGCTATTTGAGCTTCCTCTTCTGTTAAATGTCCCTTTTTCATAGCATGAAAATTGTTATCAAAAACATCTGGCTGATTTCGCACAAGTCCAGTCCCCATTAGAAAATCTATTAACAATGAAGTTGAACTTTCTTCTTCTGTCTTAAGTTGATATTCTGGAATAAGAGGGTCCAATCCAATAATAGTTCCAACCTCTTCTGGATATAAATTAGCCCAATGTATCGCCTCTAATCCAGCCAATGAATGAGGAAACAAAGCATAAGGCGGTTTCTCTCCTGCAAGTTGCAATGCTTTACGAGTTTCTTCTAAAACAGTATCAATATCTCTAGGACTTGAGCTAATATCACTCCACCCATAACCAGCCCGCTCTATTACAGCAATCCGATAATCCTCTGCTAACTTTTCATAAAGTACTTTAAAATCATATAAAGGCGAGGCAGTTCCAAAACCTGACATAAAAACAAGCGTCTTATCCCCTTCACCCTCTGCATAAACATGTAATTTATCACCATCATCATTAACATCAACAAGCATACCTGGTGGTGGATATTCTGACTTCTCCTCTTCTACTAGCTTTCTATGTTCAAAATAGCTACTTCCAACTATAAATACTATCCCTAAAATCAACAAAATTACTATCGCTATTAAAATCCATTTAAGTATTTTTTTCATCTTCAACCCCCCTCGTATCTTCTATCTATCTTAGTTAAAATTATATAATATTTAGCTTAAGATAAAACCTATCCAAAGAATGAAATTCATCTCATACTAAAGTATGAATTTATGTGAAAATAATAAAGCCCCTGCTAGTTTAATTACTAACAGAAGCTTTAAAATAATTTAGACTTCTTTTTAGATTGAATTATAGTTCTTTGACAAAGTTTTGCCCGGCATCTTCAATAGTAATTACACCACCATACACGCACATTAGCTGTGAAGACTCTAATAAAGCCGGTAGCTTATTAACTCTAACATCCATCTTTGTCTTTAGCCAAGGTGCTGGTAAAACAGGAATACAAGGCATCTCTTGTAAACGACCTGCGTTAGCTGCCGTAGCAGCTGCCACCATTGGATTAGCTGGATTAGAACACTGCCCAAACGGGCCAACGTTAACAAAAGGTTTATTATCCATCATATTAGCCATCAACTCATCATCAATCTTGACATTATGACCTGCCACCACCTTTAAATCAGCCTCATCATCACCAAAGTTACACTCAAGTTCTGCCCCAGCACAGACAAATAGCTCATCCCCACTAGAACCATCTTCACTATCATTACCCTCAATCTCATTATCATCCAATTCGTCTTCAGCTAAATCATCTTCTGAACCAGATTCATTATCATCATTACTGACCTCAGCAGTTATAGCACTGACTCCATAAAGCTTCATTTCCTCTTCTTCTACTTCTTCACAATCAGTGGGAAACTCTATCTTTTCTCCCCCATAAAGCCATAGCTTATCTTCTTTAATCCGCTCTTCTTCCTCTAGCCATTGATTCTCCTCTAAATCTAACACTTCTGATTTGTCAGCCTTTTTTCTACCATTTCTATCTATCAACTCATCATCAGTTAAATAATAAGGCGGTTCTTGCTCAAGCCAAAGTCCATAGTCCCCCTCACTAAATCCTACTATAGCTAAAGTTTCTGACTCTTCTCCCATTGAACAATAAATAAAGAGATTACCTTCATTATCTTTAACATACTTTCTATCTGCCTCATCAGTAAAAAGTTTCCGTCTTTTATTATCTGCAACGGGGATTACTACTTTATCGCCTGCCTTTATCTCCTCAGCTTCCTCTTTAGTATAAGTACTACCATCTTCTTTTAATAAATGCTGCCATTGCTCTCCATCACCTAAAAAATCTTGAGCTATACTCCATAACCTATCACCTTCTTTAACCTGATAGACTAACTGATCATCATCTGCTAAAGGAGTGATCTGATTAGGCATTAAATATTCACCATTTAGCTTTATTTTTTTAGCCTCAAGTTCAACTCGTTCTTCATTTAGTTCTTCATCTATCTCTTCATTATCTTTTTGGCAACGACTACCTGCTAAAGAGTCGCCTTTATCAGGTAGGCTGATTCCATAATCACAACTATCACTAGCAAAGCCTTGGATGATTATCTCATTCCATTTGTTTTCTTGCCACTGACTGGCAGACTTATATCTGTATTTGATTTTTAACTTAGACTTTCTCTGCCAGGTTAATATCTTAGGCATTTTATATAGGTATCTAACCTGTAATACTCTATCACCATCTTTAAAATTTTCTTCATATTTTCTTACTTCAATTATGTAACTACTACTGTCATCATTGCTAAATATTCTTTCTAGATTCTGACCAATGAGATGATTATTAATCTTAATTTCTGCTTGTGGATTACTAGCTTGATGTTGGTTAATGCAACCAAGCCCAGTCCAAAACTCAAATTCTTCTAACTCTTTATTATATTCCTCATCAATCTTACTGCCGGTTAAATATTCTGTCTTGTCTCTGAAAAAATCCAAGCCGTGGTTGGCCCTTCTGATTTCACTACTTACTATGTAATTATAATCTAAATTAATGAAATTTCTTGCTTTAATAAAACTATTATAGCTTGTATTTAATATTTTTTCATAACTGATCTCATCCTCTTTTAAATCTATCCCATAAGCTTTAGCAAACTTATCTATTACATCTGTATGTTTGATAAAATAAGTATCATTTGTAAAATGACATTGCGAATAGAGAGGAGAAAAATCACCTGCATTTATAAATTTTATCCCTTCTTTAATTCTTTTTTCTAAATACTCCTGAGAAAAATATTCTTCTATTTGACTTAGATAAGGTAGAGGAGTAATCCTCTTATTATCTCTTTTTTCATAGTCATAAACTATTTTATTTTTACTATCTTGATTTTTAGTAGTATTATAAATAAATCTTTCTACTTTATTATCATATTCTATTTCTTTAAAAACAGCTAATTGACTACTAGCATTTATATCAAAATCTCCTATAAGATCTGAAGCAAAAAAAGCCACAAAATCACGCTCTATTCCAGCTTCTTGCTCTAAATTAATTACTTCTCCTATAGCTTCAATACTACCATAATAAGTCAAAAATTCTTTTAGCTTTATTGGCATCTCTATTTCTTTTTGAGCAAAATTAAATATTTTATATAAATCCTCAGCATTTTCATCATCATTTAGCAAAGAAAATTCTTTTTGTAGAGCTGTTAAACTAACTTCATAATCACTATTAGCTAACTGCCTCATCTGTATCTTCCATGAGTTATTAGGTGTGTTGATCTTAACTGATTCCCAAGCAGTAAAACCATCTATTGCAAACTCAGCAATAATTTCTTCCTCTGCTTCTAAAGCAAATTTAAGGCAAATACTCTCTTCACCTAGGTACTTACTAAGATCAAAAAAGTCCTTAAATTTATCTTTAAAATTATTTATAATATCTCCTAAAGTATAATCAGCCTCTTTCCCAGATAAAGAAACTTTAGCTTTACTACGAGCTGTTTCACCCACTGAAATAGCTGAAGCAATAATAGCTGTTCCTATAGCTGAGCTAAAAAACGAGCCATTGCTTCTAAGGATTAAAGCTGTTCCTATCTCTAGTACAAAAAGCATATTTAAGGCCTCAAAGCGATTTAAGAGTACTTCTTTTTTTAAATCTAATAAATATTCATCCATATTTTGATAGTTATTAGCTGCTACTTTATCTTCTAATGAATAAATTGCAGGGGCATAAATAAGAGATTGCTCTGCTAAGTCAGCTTCAAATTTATCAGCTAACTTTTCAACATCTAATCCTCTCGACTCATTTAAACTACTGATAATATCTTCTATCTCATTAGTCTTTAAAGCTAGTGCACCCATCTTAGCTAAGACAGTCAATTGAGCCTTTTCAGCATCTTCAGCTAACTTATCTAAACGATAATTTTCATCTTCCAGCCACAGCTCAGTTATTTCTATTAATCTATTATAATCATATTCTTTTTTAGTCTGATCTTCTAATAGCTCTTCTATACCTGTTTCGAGATTCTTAGCAAAGTTACCAGCACGAAAAACAGCATCTATTGATATCTGCTCTGCTTCTCTATCTAAGCCATTGAAAGTTTTTTCGTATTTTTCTTTTTGTTCTTTTATTAATTCTATATTCTCTTCGTCACTTTCATTCTGCTGCCAAATATAAGGAACAAGTAGTTTAACACTTTCTTGGTCTATATTCCCTTTTTTTTCGCTCTGAATTAAATGAAAATATCCTATTTCATTTTCTTTAATTACCTTAATTCTATCTTCAAATGAGTCTTTAACATTGCCATCTGGAGCAACTAATATAATCTCTTTATTTTTAGCTAAACTTTCTTGATATTTTTTAGTAGATTTTTCTTTTTTTCTTTTATCCACTTCTTTTTTATTCAAACTTTATTCCTCCTATTCTACCCAAAAAATTTTTTCTTGATTATACTCACTTCCCATATCATTGTATGTATATTTTACCATATTAATCTATATTTAAGCAAGAAATATTTTCTTTTGATTCTATTATAATCATATAACCCGAAAACCAACATCTGTTGGCCCTCGGGCTATTAATAGTCAGTATTTTTTTATCAATCTTCAATTAGTCTTAAAATGCTGCTTGAAAGATAGCTTTAATCTCTTCAGGTGTTGCTTTTCTTGGATTAGTTCCTGCATTGCCATCTTCTAAAGCTAATTTAGCCATATGATCAAAATCTTCTTCTTTTACATCATATTCAGATTCACTTAAAGTAGTCGGAATACCAATATCTTCAGATAATTGAACAATAGCATCTAATCCTGCTTCTGCTGCTTCTCTTTTAGACATCCCTTCAGTATTCACTCCAAATATTTCAGCTATATCAGCAAACTTATCTATCTTAGCACCTAGGTTAAATCTTTCTACATAAGGTAATAAAATAGCATTTGCAATTCCATGTGGCATATCATAAAATCCACCTAATTGGTGAGCCATTGCATGTACATAACCTAAACCACCATTATTAAAAGCAAATCCTGCCAATACTGAAGCATTCGCCATACCTTCTCGAGCTTCAATATCTTCGCCATTATAAACAGCTCTACGCAAATGCTTAGCAATTAATTTCATTGATTCTAAAGCAGCTGCATCAGTTAAAGCATTAGCACCTGTAGATACATATGTTTCTAAAGCATGAGTTAAAGCATCCATACCAGTCGCCGCAGTCAAAGCAGGTGGTTTTCCAAGCATTAATTCTGGATCATTAATCGATACATCAGGAGTATTTCTCCAACTTACAATTACAAATTTAACATGTGGTGTCTGTGAAGTATCTGTAATTACAGCATGTCTTGTAACCTCACTTGCAGTTCCAGCAGTAGTATTAACACAAATCATTGCTGGCGTTTCATTCTCAAGCTCCTCAATCCCGGCATAATCTTCATACAGATCTCCATCATGAGTAGCTGCTACTCCAATTCCTTTACCACAATCATGAGGACTACCCCCACCTACTGTAATAATCATTTCGCAATCCTCTTCTTGATAAATTTTTAAACCATCATACACATTTGTATCCTTTGGATTTGGCTCTACTCCATCATAAATAGCATATTCTACCCCAGCTTCTTCAAGATAGTTAGTTACTATCTCTACTGGACCACCTTCCATATTATTTAAAAATTCATCAGTCACTATAAGTACCTTTTCAGCTCCTAAAATTTTACATCTCTCTCCTACTACCTCTACACAGCCTTGGCCCATAAAATTGACAGTTGGTAACATGTAATCATAGTATTTTGACATATTAATCTCCTCCTTATAATTTTTCTTTCTCTTATTAATTTTATATTGATATTATTTTCACAAGAGCCTATAAATAAAAAGCCTTATGATAACTTTTGCTCGATTTATATAAATTCTATCATTTATAAGCTCATATTTCAAATAAATAATCAAATTCTTTCATTAAAAAGGGTTATTTTAGCCATTTCAAGCCCTTTTCTTTCAAAATCTATCACTAGCATGTATTGATTTATCCTGGCTGAATTGTTATAATAAGAAAAACAAAAACATATTAAAGGAGTAATCATCTATGCTTAAAGAAGAACGACTATTAAAAATAATTAACAAATTAGACTTAAATAAAACAGTATCTATTAGTGAATTAGCTGATTCTTTTGAAGTGTCACACTCTACTATTAGAAGAGATTTGAATGAATTAGAAGAAAGTGGATATGTAAAGCGAACTCATGGCGGAGCAATATTAATTGATAAGTTTGATGATGAATATAATTTTAATAAAAAAAAGACAGAAAACCTTGATAAGAAAAATCTGATTGCTGAACATGCAGCATCTCTTATTCAAGAAGATGATATTGTTGCAATAAACTCGAGCACTTTAACTCATCTAATGATTAATCATTTAGCTGTTGAAAACGTTAAAATAGTTACTAATTCTTTAGATGTCTTAAATCAAGTCTCTAACTCTAAAGATTATGATGTATCTGTTTTAGGTGGGGATTATTTTCATTCTGCTAGAACAATCGAAGGGCCAATCACTGAAAAACAGATTAGGAAAATGCATTTTGATAAGAGTTTTTTAGGGGTGAATGGTATCAGCTTGAATCTAGGCTTATCTACTGGAAGCCCAATTGAAGCTAGTAGCAAAAAAGCTATGATTGAGTGTAGCAGCAAAGCTTATTGTTTAAGTGAAAGTTCTAAATTTGATAAAGCTTCTTTTTATAAGATAGCGGACTTTAAGGAAATAACTAAGATTATAACAGACCAAGACTTAAATAATACTCTCTACAATAAATATAAACAGCAGACTGAAATTGTTAGAGTCTGAAAAAGTAAACGACTAAAACCTAAAAATT
>LFCJ01003267.1_pt1 | contig 11878 bp, 13 predicted proteins | sample 643141 | NCBI WGS metagenome assembly LFCJ01 (sample SAMN03766243, study PRJNA286221) | soda lake metagenome | biome: soda lake; feature: Kulunda steppe; material: water; isolation source: sample B1-Br-g2 brine of Lake Bitter-1 | place: Russia: Kulunda steppe | collected 2010-07 | reverse complement strand
CGCCGCCGCCACTGTTAGAGCGGCTGATCGAAGACGCTCAGAAGATCCACAAGCAACGACCGATCCTTCAAGAACAGCTCGCTACCACCATCAACCGACCGCTGAGGCTTAGCTAAAGACCAATGGTCTGTGCCATATCGAGTAGGCAATTTCAGCGTGTGTGTATAAAGAGAGTTCCTGAATACCAGTTTCTGGGAGTACCACCGCACCGATATCAAGACAGAGAGGAAATCCGTCTCAGGCCGGATGCTCGATCGGATACAGTCACGGTTTGTCAAGAGTTATTGGCATCCACGCCACCCATCTACTCATGACAACGTTTGCAGATCGCGTCGAACAGGTGTCGATCAGCGGCATCCGCAAAGTGTTCGAGGCCGCAGGCGAGGATGCGATCAACCTGGGTATCGGACAGCCGGATTTCCCCACGCCGGCTCACGCGCGTCGAGGCGCAATCGAGGCGATCGAAAACGGCCTAACCGACGCCTACACCTCCAACAAAGGGACTCTATCGCTCCGAGAGGCGATCGCCGCGAAGTACGATCGTGACTACGACGTTGCGATCGACCCCGGGGACGTCATCGCGACCTCCGGCGGGAGCGAGGCGCTGCATCTCGTTCTCCAAGCACACGTCGATCCGGGCGAGGAGGTTATCTTTCCCGATCCGGGCTTTGTCTCCTACGATGCGCTGACGCGGATCGCCGATGGGACGCCGAAACCGGTCCCTCTCCGCGACGATCTGACGCTCGACCCCGCGACTGTCGAGGACGCGATCACCGACGAGACGGCCGTCTTCGTCGTCAACAGCCCCGCAAACCCGACCGGTGCCGTCCAGAGCGAGGCTGACATGCGCGAGTTCGCCCGCATCGCGGACGAACACGACGTCCTCTGTCTGACCGACGAGGTGTACGAACACATCGTCTTCGAGGGCGAACACCGATCGCCGTTCGAGTTCGCCGAGACGGACAACGTCGTCGTCATCAGCGCCTGCTCCAAGACCTACTCGATGACCGGGTGGCGACTCGGTTGGGTGGTCGCCTCGAACCGTCGGATCGAGCGCATGCTCCGGGTTCACCAGTACGCCCAGGCCTGTGCCTCGGCACCGGCCCAGTACGCAGCCGAGGCGGCGCTGACGGGACCCCAGGAGCCAGTCCAGGAGATGGTCGACGCCTTCGAGCGGCGGCGCAACGTCGTCCTCGACGGCCTCGAGGATGCCGGTCTCGAGGTTCCAAAACCCAACGGTGCGTTCTACGTCATGCCGAAGGTGCCCGAGGGCTGGTGTGAGGCCGTCCTCGATCGGGACGTGATCGTCGTCCCTGGCGACGCTTTCGGGGCGAACGGCGAGGGGTATGCCCGACTCTCCTATGCGACGGGAACTGAGGAATTGAAAGACGCACTCGCGATCATCGACGACGCAACGCAAGCGGTACGGTGAATTGCCTCGGGGTCAAGCCCCGAGGCACTCGCCTTGCTCATCTGTAGAACGGCCGCGAAGGCACCGACATCGGCCTGTTACAGCCCATCTTGAGAAGCCGGACAAAGAGGATCGATCGGCGAAACAGGACCGACGGGAGCCGACGACCGGGATGAGCGATCGATCACCTGCAAAGATAGTCGTCGCTCTGTGCTCTCCGTTGTCGTGTGGGTCGCTTCGAATCGGTTCGGACACGCACTGAAAACGCACCATCGTCGATTTGGAACGTTGCGCCCTCGAAGACGCTCCAGTACCGCCGATGATGGTTGCCGTCGGCGCTAGGGACGAGTTCCGATCGGACGAGCCCGGCCTGCTCTAACCGATCGAGTCGCCGATACACTGTCGGCCTCGAGAACCCTGTCCTCTCGGCAATCTGTTTGACAGCCAGGGGGTCCTCACTGAGCACCTGGAGCACCCGGCGGGCGTAGTCGTCACCGAGCAGTTCCAGCAGATCCGTTGAGGACTGCTGCTGATTGCCGTTCGAACGTGTTGACTGCGCGATCATACCTATTCCAGCACCCTGGTCGTACCAAACCGTTCGGACGAACGATTTCGCAATTTTATAAGGGATCGGTCGAAAGCTGTCATATGGGTAACCAGTACAGAGAGGAGATATGAAAGCAGTACAGCTCTCGATCACGCATAGGGAATCGACGCTCCATCCCATTCATGCACTCGTCTGTGAGAGTGAGACGCTCCAGCGTGAACTGATGTTGTACTTCGACGTGTCCGACGGACACGAAACGGTCATCAACTACATCGAAGGCGATGTGACGACGTACGAAGACGCCCTGGAAACGGACCTCGAAATCGAGGAGTACGAAGTGTATCCGGACGGCAACGGTGGATGTTATTCGTACATCAGAAGTGAACTGGATGCACTCAACACCGACCTCGTAGCTGCGTTTGAGCACGACACGGTCGCAGTGATCCCGCCGATCGAATATCTGCCCGATCGGCGAATGCTCGTTTCGCTGGTGCTTACGCCCAGTGATTTGCAACAGATCCGCGCCGAGTTGCCCGAGGAACTGACACTCGACATCGTAAGGGTCGGGTCGGTGCCACAGCTCTCACAGTCGACGCTCACGCCAGCCCAGCGACGGGCGATCACGATCGCCTGGGAGCTCGGGTATTACGAAATTCCGCGCGAAACGACGGTAGAAGAGATCGCCGACAGGCTGGACTGTGCGGTGTCAACGGTGTCCGATCTGTTGCGGAGAGGAACGGCGACGCTGGTTGCAGCGGAACTCGGATTCTCGCGGTCACACGGCTGAGAACCGCAACGTGACGTCGCAGCAAAAAGCCACGTGGGCCGGTTCGATCCTGAGTCCGAACGTCGCTTGGTTTGAGCGTGAGTCAGACGCCGCCCGATTCGATCGTGTGCCAAACGGTGCTCGGATACTCGTCCTCCCGGGAGTTCTCAGTCCGATCGGTAGCCGCGTGGCTCCTCTCGTGCGGAACGATCTTCGCTCGCTGGGGGCCGGATCGGCAGGTCTGGGAGTTTCGATCGAATATCGATCGACTCGCTGCCGAGTATCGCAAAGCCGGCGAAGATCGTCAGGAAGCCGACGATCGCCGTCGGTGCGATTCCCTCGCCGAGGATCGCCCAGCCGCCGATCGTCGAGACGACCGGAACCACGTAGAACACCAGGTTCGAGTGGATCGCGCCGGTCGAATCGAGCAGTGCGAAGTAGGCGATGTACGCGAGGACGCCTGCAACGATGCTGACGTAGGCGAGGGCGACGACGGCCCCTGGCGTCCACGCGATCGACGCTGGCGACTCGCCGGCACCCCAGGCGAGGGCGTGGGTAAGCAACGCGGCCAGGGGCAGCCCCCACGCGATCCGGACCGTACTCGAGAGCGTCGAGTCGACCCGTCGGATGAGAACGGCACCGAGGGCGGCGCTGACCGCACCGGCAAAGAGGATCGCCCGTCCAAGTGCGTCGCCGCCGGCGAGCATCGCGGGATCCGGACTGACCACGAGCCCGACGCCGAGGAGGCCAAGCCCCATCCCGATCGCACCGCGAGCCGAGAGCCGCTCGTCCGAAAGGAGGACGGCCGCAAACACCGGCGTCAGGATCGGGTTGAGGCTGAAGACGATCGCGGCGACGGCGCTGGTGGCGTACTGCTGGCCGACGAAAATGAACGCGTTCGCCAGGCCGATGACGAGCACGCCGGTCGCGAAGATACTCGTGAGGTCGTCCCGACTCGAAGGCAACAGCTCCTCGCGCGAGGAGGTTGCGACGACGTACGAGAGCAACAGGACGGCTGCGATGTCGAACCGTATCGCAACGAACAGCAGCGGTGGGAAGTACTCCAGCCCGGCTTTAGCTGCCACGAACGTCCCGCCGAAGAACAGACTTGCCAGAACGAAGAAGGCGATCGCTCGACGGTTCATTGGCAGTCTAACACCTCCGGGAACGAACTCGCCCACGCCTGACCTGTGTGGACATTCGTTTGACGTTCGTGGCTCATGTTGTGTCAGAAACAAGGAGATGGAGCCATATAAGATAATTCAGAAAAGTATTCACGGAGAGAAAGCCACAATCGTCCTAACAGAATTTCCCACGTCGGCACTCGTTCACGGGGTGAAAGCTATTCAGGCCCCAAAACCCATTTGCCCGATCGGTCCGACACTGAACTATGGACGATATCCTCGAGGAGATCGAGTTTCTCGCGCTGTCGGGAAACCGGATCGACGTGCTCAACGGTGTTCGTGAGAGTCCCCGGACGCGACGAGAGCTCGAGGAACTCACGGGTGCATCACAGCCGACCCTCGGGCGAATCCTCCGTGATTTCGGCGAGCGAAACTGGGTCGAGCAGACGCCAGACGGCTACACAGCGACCGCGACAGGGCGGCTCGTCGCCGACGGAATCACGGATCTCTATGCCATTCTCGAGACCGAGGCGAAGCTTCGGGATATCGTCTCCTGGCTACCGACGGACGTGATGACCTTCGACCTGCGCTGTCTACGAGATGCGACGATCGTCGTTCCGAGCCAGACGAGGCCGGGTGCGCCCGTGCGCCGGGTAACCGATCTCGTCGGTCACGCCGATCACGTCCGCGTCGTCTCCCACGCGTTCAACGAACGCACGCTCGAGGTCGTTCGCGAACGGACCGTCGATGAAGGTGGACGTTTCGAGGGCGTCTTCTCTGCGAGTGCGATCGAACCCGTCGCCGAAGATGCGAAGCTGCGACGACAACTGCGAGAGCTGACGTCGGCACCGAACGCCGAGATTCGGATCGCCGACGGCGAAGTCCCCCTCGCCGTGACCGTCGCCAACGGTGTCATGAACTTGCTCGTTCGCAACGGCGACGGGATGGTCCAGGCGTCCGTCGAAAGCGACCACGAGGATGTCTGTGAGTGGGCTGAAACGCTCCACGATCGATACTGGCAGGGCGCTCGAACGCTCGATCCAAGCGAGCTGGAAGCGTAGCACCGCGGAAGCGATGCCAAGGTCGGAGGCGTACGCGATTCTGGGGGAGGGAGCGCCACGTGAGCGACGTCGAGCCGGAGAGCGTTCGAACTATTGCAACTCGGCGATCGCGTTCATCGTCGTCTCCTTCTCCTCGTCAGTCAGCCCGTCGACGAACCCGAACCGGACGGCATCCACACCGTCGAGTTCGGCGTAGCTTTCGACCCAGTCACGGACCTCATCGGGCGTTCCAGCCGGTGAGAAGTCGTCGAGGACGTCGTCCGGCAGGCTGGCAGCCATCGCGTCCGTATCGCGATCCTGCCACGCAGCTCGAATATCCGCAACCACGTCGGGGTAGCCCTGGTCGGCAACCGAGTCTCCGTAGTAGGGGCCGTACGCCCCGAGCATGAACGCGATCGTCTTGCGCGCTTTCTTGCGGGCTCGCTCACGGTCCTCCGCGGCGACACCGCGGACGATCGGGCTGACGCGCAGCTCCGACAGGTCTCTCCCACCGAGGTCGGCGCCGCGTTCCAGATCCGCAAGCCGGGTCGCGAGCCCCGATTTCGTGAACAGCTGTGGGGCCCAGCCGTCGCCAAAGCGGCCGGCCAACTCCGTCGCTTTCGGTCCGAGCGTCGCAAGATCGATCGGTGGCGGGCTCTCGGGCAGCTCGCGGTCGTAGTTGAGGCCGGCGATTTCGAAGATCTCGCCCTCGTAAGCGGGCGTTCCCTCCTCGTAAACCGTCCGGATGATCTCGACCGTCTCACGAGTCCGTCTGAGCGGGCGCTCGAACGCCTCGCCGTGCCAGCGCTCGGTGATCGCGGGTGAGCTCGGCCCGAGACCCAGCCGAAACCGGCCATCGGCGACGTCGTGGAGCGTCAGCGCCGTCTGGGCGAGCATCGCCGGCGATCGGCCAAACGGGGAGATGACGTCGTTCGAAATGCCGAGCGTGTCGGTCCGGTCCGCGACGAGCGTCAGCGGCGGGACGATGTTCCAGCCGGTCGTCTCGCCCATCGAGAGCCGATCGAAGCCGAGCCGTTCGGCCTGGATAGCTCGATCGGCGACGGCCTGTGGCCGATCGTAGTCGCCCAGTCGGACGAGTAGATCCAGTTCGGCGTTCATACGACTCCCCGCTGTGGTGGCCACCAGCTCCGATCTGTCATCGTTCCCTATCGCGTGACGGACTGGCTTAACATTTCAGGACACAGAACGTCCCAGTCTCGGCCGTCGGTGTTCGGGTAGCTCTACTCGTGGGTGACAGCGCGGACAGGAGGCGACGGAGGAACCTGATGAGTCACAAACACTTATCCGGCCGCTCATAGTAGCGAACGGCCAATGGACGGTTCCCGACCGAACGTTCTCCTGATCCACTGCCACGATCTCGGGAGGTATCTCGGTTGTTACGGCGTCGACATCGAGACACCGGCGATCGACGCCCTGGCGGCTGACGGTGCCCTCTTTGAGAACCACTACGTGACGGCCCCCCAGTGTTCGCCCAGCCGTGGGAGCCTCATGACCGGCCGGTATCCCCACGTCAACGGCCTGATGGGGCTGGCACACACTGACTGGGAACTCCACGACGACGAACGAATCATCCAGCACTACCTCAGCGACGCCGGCTACGAAACCCACCTGTTCGGACTCCAACATATCACACAGGACACGGACACGCTCGGCTACGATTATATTCACTCCGAGGGGAACCTGTACCCGGGCGTCTCACCCGCAGTTCACCAGGCAAACCGGGCACAAACCGTCTCGTCGGTTGTCTCATCGTTTCTCGATCGGGACGCATACGACGAGCCGTTTTTCGCCTCAGTGGGCTTTTTCGAGTGCCACCGAGTCGAAGAACGGAGCGGCCGGTTCGGTTTCGATGCCGATCAATACGACACCGCCGATCCGGACGCGGTACGCCCGCTTCCGTACCTGCCCGATCGACGCGGGATCAGGCTGGATCTGGCGGATATGCACGGCATGGTAGAGGCGATTGACGACGGCGTGGGGACGATTATGGACGCACTCGAGGATGCGTCTCTTGCCGACGAAACGCTCGTGGTCTTTACGACCGAGCACGGGATCGCCTTCCCGCTTGCAAAGGGCAGCTGTTACGACGCCGGGATCGAAGCCGCGTTACTACTTCGGTGTCCCGACATCGCGGACGACGGGAGCCGGTACGAGGATCTGATCAGCAACGTCGACGTGCTCCCGACGATCCTCGAGTTGGTCGGCGTCGACGTGCCCGAGGTCCTCGATGGCCGCAGTTTCCACCCGTTATTGACCGACGACGAGTACGAGCCCCGCGATCGGGTGTTCGCCGAGATGACCTGGCACGACATGTACAATCCCGTCCGGGCGATCCGGACGAAGCGACACAAGTATATTCGGAACTTCTGGCACCTGCCAACGGTCTACCTGACGAAAGATATCTTCGCCAGTGAAGCCGGCCGGGAGGTCCGCGAAACCCACGGTGTCCCACCGAGGCCGTACGAGGAGCTGTACGATCTCCGGAACGCACCACAGGAAGACGAGAACGTAGTCTACGAGCCCCGGTACCAGGACGTCCGTGCCGAGCTGTCACAGCAGCTCCACGAGTGGATGGACGCGACGAACGATCCGCTTCTCGACGGCCCGGTACAACCTGGCGACTACGACGCGATCGAATCCTGGCCCCACAAGTCGACCTGATCGCGAGGGGGGCCGATCCACCCCGGCCGTCACCCGATCGTGAGGACCTTGTCGGCGTCTTCGACGATCGAGAGCAGGTCACCCATCGTTCCACGCGGCCGGAGGTCATCGGCCGTGAGATCACGCGAGTCCAGGCAGGTGCCACAGGCGACCAGATCGCCCCCGTTCTGGATGTATTTCAGCATAACGCCATGGGGATTGAACTTCTCGTGTTCGAGATCGGGAGCGTCGACTCCGTCGCCGAGCAAAAACGTCTCGACCGTATGGTCGGCATCGAGAGCGGTGTTCGCGAGGCGGAACGCGTTCCATACCCGTTCCGGATCGTTCGTTTCGAGGATGAGTCCCAGGTGCATGGGCAGTCGTACCATCCCCGAACAAATGAACCAGCGGGGTGGTTCTCCACCGCTGGGCTACGAGAGGTTCTTCACCGCTGGGCTACGAGAGGAGCTCTGCACACAGCTCACGGGCCGCTGTGAGATGGGCTGTTGCCTCGTCGTGATCCGGCTCGTCGGCCTCCGCAAGCAGGTGCTGTACCTGTTGGACGCGCATTGTCGTCGTCTCCGGGTCAAGCTCGTTCGTCGCTACATCACGGGCCACCGCTTCGGCCTCGCCGAGCCAGCGATTGGTTTCCCGATCGATCGGGAGTTCCGCGGTCGCCACGAGGTGGTCGTGGAGCGCTCGAACCCGATCGGCACGCGTCTCGTCCGGTTCGTCGACGGGCAACTCGGTCATAGCTGTGCAAACGGGGGCCAGCGCCCTGAGGATTTCCCCAGTATCCGGACCGGCAGTAGCAGAGAGACTCAACGCCAACGGCCACACTGCAGCCCGAGACCAACAGTTACACTGCAGGCCGGACAACACGCACTGCACCCCACACCGAGTGCCCACAGCCGAGGAATTATACGTCAGTCGGTCGTCACCAGAGCTATGTCGCTCGCGAGACACGGAGCCGGGATCGGAGCGACGGGACGGGCATTCTGGTCGCAGGTCCATCCCGTGTTCATGTTGCCGCCGCTTGCTGCCTCCCTGTTCGGAGCAATCCTCGCGACTGGGTCCGATCCGACGGCTGCGACCGTCCACGTCGTTGCGATGTTCGCCGCCGTCTACACCGCCCACGTCAAAGACGGCTATATCGACTTTCACGTCCGCGGTGAGGACGACGACCATCCACTGACCGAACGGGGGTGTCAGGTCGGCTTGGCACTCTCGACGACGCTGTTTACCCTCTGTTGTGCCATCCTGTTCGTCACCGTCGGTTCGATCGCCCTCGCGCTCACCGTCCCGACGTGGCTGATCGCCTACTTCCACGCGCCTCAACTGGACGTCAACCCCCTGACGGCAACGACGGGCTATCCGCTCGGAATCGCCCTCTCACTGCTCGGCGGGTTCTACGTCCAGGCGACGACACTCACGCCAGTTGCGATCGCCTTCGCGCTCGTCTTTCTCGTCCTTCTCTCAGGGATCAAGGTAATCGACGACGCCCAGGACTACGCCTACGATCGATCGATCCAGAAACGAACCGTCGCGGTGACCGTCGGTCCGGACCGAGCGTACACCGTGGCTTACGGCCTCATGGCGATTGCACTTGTGGTCGTGGTTGGGTTCGCAATCGCCCAGGTCTTTCCGCCGGCAGCCGTGCTCGCGGCGCTCGCATTCGGGGCTGTCGCGATCGTTGCCCGCCGCGCCACCCCCGACATTGCGACGATGCTGCTCATCCGGGGATCCTACGTCTTCCTCGCCGTATTGGTGGCTGCAGTCTGGTTCGAGCCGATCGCACAGTTCGTCTGAACACGAGAACGAGGATCCAAAACGTCATGAGCGTCTCTTCGCCCATCGTCGGCCTGCACCGATGCCGTTCCCTTGCCGCTACACAACCGATTAATATCAGTCTATCCAACCAGTACGCGTGATCGACCCAACAGACACTGTCCAGCTCACCCGTTCTCAGCTGGACACCGACGGGCCGTGGACGGTCACGCCCGCTCCGCAGCGAAAGACGGCTCTCCAGGCGCTTCAGTCGCAGCTCTACGCCGAGACGAGCGACCACCAGCACGAATACCAACCACGGGCTACGGTCGAGTAATGACGGACGCTGCACTGTTCTTTACCGACGAGCGGACGGTGGAACATCGCCCGATCGAGGTCGGGTCGCCGGCAGCGGATGAACTCCTCGTCGAGACACAGGTGTCCGCCATCAGTGCAGGAACGGAGCTGCTGGTCTACCGCGACGAGGTCCCGACGGAGATCCCACTCGACGAGACGATCGACTCGCTCGGCAACGACTCCTCGTACCCGGTACGCTATGGGTACGCCGCCGTCGGCACCGTCGTCGAAACCGGGTCGGCGGTCGACGAGGAGTGGCTCGGCCGTGAGGTCTTCGCTTTCGAACCACACCAGACCCGATTTTGCGCGTCGGCAGAGGCGGTCGTCACACTCCCCGACGAGGTCGCAGCCGGTTCCGGTGCGCTATTCCCGACGGTCGAAACGGCGACGAACATCGTCCTTGATAGCCAGCCTCGGCTGGGCGAGCAGGTCGTGGTCTTTGGCGCCGGTGTCGTCGGCTGCTGTACGACGCGGTTGTTGTCTACGTTCCCACTCGATCGGCTCGTCGTTGTCGACCCGCTCGAAAGCCGTCAGGAGGCCGCTCTCGAGATGGGAGCCGACGAGGCGATCGACCCCGAGGCGGTCGCCGACCGCGTCACGGACGTCGACCTCGGGATCGAGCTCTCGGGTCAGCCCGCTGCCCTCGACGATGCGATCGAGGTAGTCGGCTACGACGGTCGGATCGTCGTCGGCTCCTGGTACGGCACCAAGCGGGCTCCGATCGATCTGGGCTCGCACTTTCATCGCGACCGGATCGAACTCGTCTCGAGCCAGGTGAGTACGATCGCCCCCGAGCTTCGCGGGCGGTGGGACACCGATCGGCGGGCCAACTGTGCGCTCACCTGGCTGGATCGAATCGACACCGAGCGATTGATCAGCCACCGGATTCCGTTCGGCGACGTCGCCGAGGCCTACGCACAGCTCGATACCAGCCCCGAATCGATGCGCCAGGTACTGATCACGTATGCGTGAGCTCGAAGATCGGGCCACCGCTCCGGGACGCCGACAGCGAGGGCCAAAGCAGGGCGGTCGGCAGATCACGGCGTGCCCGGACCGCGGCGATCCGCTGGCGCTATTGGAGGACGCCTCAGAATGAGCGAGCAGCCGCCTCCAGGCGTCACGCCGATGACTCGACAGTGGGCGCTCCTCTCCGGTGTTGCGGCGGCGCTCGCAGTAGGAATCGGTATCGGACTGGGCCAGGGTGTCGAGGGATGGGGCGGTGGCCGTGGGGAGCTCGTCCTCGGCGGCGCTGCGATCGGCTTTCTCGCTGTCGCTGCCATTGCCTGGCGGACGATCGCGCTGGCCCGTCGAACGGACGGCGCCGAGCCGATCACCCTCGCAACCTGGGTCACGATCGGACGCGGCGGGGCGCTCGTGGTGCTCGCCGGCTTCCTGTTGATCGAACCGCCAGCGGGCCAGCCGGCGTGGCTCCCCGGAGTGCTCTTTGCGATCGCCGCGGGAGCCGACGCGATCGACGGCAAACTGGCCCGTGCGACCGATAGCGTCTCCGAACTCGGGCGACGGCTCGACGTCGAAATGGATTCGGTGACCGTCCTCTTCGGGACCGTCCTCGCCGTCCGCTACGGTGGCGTCCCCGTCGCTTTCCTTGCCGTCGGGCTCGCACGATACGCCTTCGTCGCCGGTATCCACTACCGGCGGTGGAACGACCGACACGTCTCCGAACTCGATCCGAGCACGGCCAGACGGGGCCTCGGCGCGCTCGCGATGGCAGCGATCTGCCTCGCGTTACTCCCGGTCCCGGGGACCACCGTCTCCCGTGCCGTCGCGATCGGCGTCCTCGTTCCGTTCGTACTCAATTTCGCTCGGGACTGGCTCGTCGTCTCGGGACGCTATCCGACTGTCGATCGCGACTGAGCGTGCCGTCGCAGCGCTTTTCGTACGATCGCGATCGAGTGACAATACCTATTATCCGGCCGCCCGACCCCAGAACGATGGAGGTCGCCCTGATCACAGTCGGTGACGAACTGCTGGCCGGCGATACCGTAAACACGAACGCGAACTGGCTGGCGACACAGCTCACCGACCGTGGCGTTACCGTCTCCCAGATCCTCTCGCTACCCGACGATCGCGAGCGGATCGCCGCCCAGGTCAGGTCGGACAGCGAACGGTTCGACGCTGTGATCGTCACCGGGGGGATCGGTGGCACCCCCGACGACGTGACGATCGAAGCAGTCGCGGATGCGT
>LFCJ01003266.1_pt1 | contig 11878 bp, 13 predicted proteins | sample 643141 | NCBI WGS metagenome assembly LFCJ01 (sample SAMN03766243, study PRJNA286221) | soda lake metagenome | biome: soda lake; feature: Kulunda steppe; material: water; isolation source: sample B1-Br-g2 brine of Lake Bitter-1 | place: Russia: Kulunda steppe | collected 2010-07 | reverse complement strand
TGGAGTGAGCTGTACGCAGCCCAGGGGCACCGCGGTGTGGTGTGGCGGTGCGACCGGAAGGGAGCACATGCGGCTTATGGCAAGGATTTGCCAGACGGTGCAGCTTCGGGGAAATGGGGGAGAGCCGTTGCCTGTTTCCGCCGGCCTGTGGCTTCTGAGCGCCTGCGTCCACCCCTGCTGCATTGCCCTGCGGCCTGCGGCGCCTGGCCTAGCCTGCTGAGCCTGCGCTGCACTTTTCGAGCAAGGGCAGCAATGCGCTGTCTCTGGTTGTGGCGCAGCCAGGTGCGCGGGGTGTGGCCTCTCTGCTGTGCTGTGGGGACAGTGGAGGCCGGCGCCTCGCACGCCCACACAGCAGGTGCTGCCGCGGGTGTACTGCGCCGCAGAGAAGGTGGACGCCTACAAAGCCAGGGCCTCCACGATGCAGCTGAAGCGCCCCCCTACCTGTGGCCCCCAGCAGCACCCGGCCGCGCCAGGTCCCCAGCCCCAAGTTGTGCAGGCTGCAGAAGGCGGTGCAGTGGAGTCCGGCGCACAAAGCGATGCCGTGCGGCAGGGCGGCAGGGGCCAGGCTGGCGGGGCACGCCCAAGCAGCAGGCAAGGGCGGGTAGGCAGCGCGGGGGTGGCGCCCAAAGCCCCTGCTCAGTCACCACCACCCCAAACCAACGTGGGCATGGTTGCCGCTCGCCAGCCGCCCAAGAAGCGGGCCGCGCCCGATGCGGCGGGCGGTGATGACAGGGCGGCAACCATGAAGCGTCTGGCTGGTGGTGGTGGTGGTGGTGGTGGTGGTGGTGGTGGCGGTCGTGGCAGTGCAGCTGCGGCAGGCGAGGGGGATGGCAGTGCAGCGGCAGCTGCTGCGACGCTGGCGTCTGGGGCAGTGAGGAAGGGGGAGCTAGCAAGAGCAGCGCAGCAGCTGCTGCCCCCTCCGAAGAAGACACGCACAAGGGACGGCAGCAGTGGGAGCAGGCGCGTGTCAAGCGTGGGAGGCAGGGGGTCAAGAGCAGAGAAGGAGCAAGACCAGGCACAGCTCAGAGGGCGGCAGGTGCGCGCATGTATGGGGCCGGGGGGGGCCTTGGCAATTGACTGGCCTGGGCATGCCCTGCACTAAAAACATGTGCCTGCTGCCAGCCTGCTGAAAAAAAGAAGAGCCTTTGCTGACTAGATGACTAGCAGGGTGTGTAAGAGGTTGGCCCAAAAACGCGGTTGTAACAGACTACCTAGGGCCCCATCGCAATCTACTAGGCTCCAGTGGACTGAACCTCAGCCTGCAAATGAGCCCGAGCCACATCCCGAGTGCCGTCGCTCGCAAGCATATCGCCTGTGTGGGGGGCACTCTCCTTGCCTGCGCACCGCGCTGTTCCTCCTCTCTTCCCTGCAGGCTGCGCTTCCCTCTGTTGCCCCTGCACACCGCGCGTGGTGCCCCCTCTCTGCAGGCTGAGTGCTTGTGTGGAACTTCCCCTGGTGAAGAGTCTCAGCCATATGGTTTTCTTGCAGACCAGACCCCTGCATGCCCACATCACGCACCAAGTCAGTGATGGCTGCACCCTGACAGCAAAAGGTGTTCATGGTCGGGCGTCCGCACGCGCACCCGGTTGCGCAAGCAGGTTGTAAAGGTCCAATGCAAAGCACTCTGCCTGAAAGGGCCCCGCCATATGCAAGACAGGGCCCCATCATCTGTGTCCTGGTGGAGGAGGGGTCACAGGGTGGAGAGGGTGCCTTGGCCATACGTCATCCCCTTTTCCTTGATGGATGTAGGGAACGTTTCACTGCCTCAGTCGTTTTTTACTGTCATCTGTTCCCCTGTGGCGAGGGGCACCCCCCTGGCCCTGAGCCCTCCAGCTGCACACAGGCCTGCTGTCGCAAAGGCTCTCCCTGGAGCCGCGCACAGGCTTGCTGGCCCGAAGGCTCTCCCTGGACCCGCACACAAGCCTGCTACCACAAAGGCTTTCCTTGGAGCCGCACACAAGCCTGCTACCCCAAAGGCTCTCCCTGGAGCCGCGCACAGGCCTGCTGTCGCGAAGGCTCTCCCTGGAGCTGCACACAGGCCTGCTGTCGCGAAGGCTCTCCCTGGAGCTGCACACAGGCCAGCTGTCGTGAAGGCTCTCCCTGGAGCTGCACACAGGCCTGCTGTCGCGAAGGCTCCCTGGAACACCGTGCGCTGGTGCTGAGACCCCTGCATCATATGGCCTCGCAGGCTTTGTGTGCCGCACAGACACCCGATCATTGAGCCTCCATGTGTATCGGACCTGTGGGGCGTGTGCGCGCAGGTGCTCGTCCCTCTTTTGCAGTGGCCCAAGTGGAAGCCGGGCAAGAGAGAAAAGAGGCCAGGGTCGGGCTTCAGGTGACTTGTATTTTTGGTCAAGCATGTGCTGCGCACCCCTGGGCAAGGGCAATGTGTTGAACTGTGGATGTGTGGTACACAGTGGAAGACGATAGTAGACAGTGGATTGTGGGGTGTGCACATGTCACCGGTGCAGCAGGGTTGCAGGTCATCAGAAGGCCCCTTTTGACCACATCCTTGTGCCTGCTGAGTTACAGGCTTGTTGAAGCAGTGCCACACCCCTGTGCAACCTTGCTTTTGAGGATTTGGAGTGGCAGTCGGTTGTGTCATTGCCTGATTGGGATCTGCACTTGCTGTCATCTTCAATGGCCAGGGGCGTCATAAAACAGATTAATGCAAAGGGCGAGGGAACTGTGATGGTGTTCAGCGTGCATGAAGATGGTCGCAGCGGACGATGCGAGTGCATCTGGCCTATAGAGGTGAGGCTTGCATCTCGTAGGCTCCCCAGCTGCATCTTTTTCTGTCTATTAGGGATGAAGGTGAATCAACTGAGAGCAAGACTTCATTCATGTCTTGGCTTGGTTCCCCCTTTACAAAGCTTCCCTTCGTACCAAGCTGGGCAATGCTTCTGTGCTGATTTTGTGCGATGTGCATGGAGCATACTGGTGCATACTGCCCAAACATGACCGCGAGACCACCTAATATCCATGAAGCAGCAGTCCTCAAGTTTTGATGCAAAAAATGGTGTTACGAGGGTCCCTTCTGTAATACCAACAAAAGATTTTGGGGCAGAAGCCAAGCAAAGTAAGTCTAAAATGATATGGCAAATTAGGGCGTGTCATTTTCATTCTGCTTCCAATCAACCACTAGAAATTATTGCCATTTGGCTTTGTTTTTGTCAGTCCTTTTAACTCATCCTTAAGATTGATCCTGTACCCGCCTGCTGCGTATGCTCAGGAGTTGGAGACCTGGTTGGTGCCTGAAGGTCAGGAGATATCAGAAGCCCAATTCTGTGCTGAGCTGCATGGCACAAAGACTTGACACATACAACAATCATGGTTGAGCCATGCACTGACTCCTTATGGCATCATGATGACATCCTATGATAGCCATCCAAAGCACTGGTACCCAATTTGACCTCAATGTTGATATGAATTGAAGAATTAGGCCCAAGCAATTACAGTTGCTATGCCGTGCTTAATCACCATTGAGAGGAACCTCACGTGTTGGCATTACATTGTGCACCATGGGAATTGCAATGAGGAAAGGCGGTCAGAAAGATACAAAACCACGCTGCAAAGGACATGAATCCATTGCTGTCACACGGTGCACTCAAGCCGATTATGCGCTGGGGTATTTTAGAAATGTTGACATCAACCATTCATACCACACAGACGCTGCCTCTCTGCTCGCATCCTCACTCAGACCGAGGCGGACCCTTGTTGCATGGGTCCTCCTGGCCAGGTGGCCAGTGTCTCACTGAAGCAGAAGAGCGCGTGATGGTTGCCTACAGGGGGTCTGCAGGTGGCAGGTGCACCGGGGTCCTACCTTTGGCCTAGATGTCATAGCTGATGCAGCGTTGCAACCACTCACAGCCGGCCCCTTCGGGTAAAAAGGTCTGTTCAGGAACACGACCTTACCAACAGATAACACGCCCAGGTTTGGCTTAAGACATAACAAGCAATGTCATAGCATAACAGGCAATCCCTGCTGGCATGTATGCAAGTCAGATCTGGGCTACCCCCTACCTATGACAGGGCAAAGAGATAGACAATCCCATACAGAAATGGCTGCTTGCAGTACAGAAAATGTTGCGCGTCAGGGTCACAACTCCTTCTTATTGTATCATGCGAGAATGTGGTTTGGAGCCCCTGCAATTCAATTGGTTTTGAGCAGCAATGCGGCTTTACAACTCCTTGACCTGCTGCAACAGCACCACAATGAAAAAAATTGCATGCTGGCATACAGCTCAGCTCGGGGTCTGCCGATTGTGGGTCCTCCCTTACTCTTTCAGCTATGGAGGGCCTTGCACATTCCCACACTTTCAAACAAAACTTGCTGAACTGTGAACCCAATGACCTCCATCGTTTTGTTGTGGACCTCAGAACCAGGCATCTGCTTTACTGGGAGCCTTTCTCTAGCACACATCAGAGAGAGCGTAACAGTAAACGTTGACTTACCACCAGGGGTGTGCTCCACCTACAAACAAGGCCCTGGTTATACGGTCTCCTTACCCGCTTCTCAAATGCATGCTCCTTGACATCCCCCTTGATGTCGTTCACAGCGTTACCCGATTCAGAATCCGTCTTCACACCTTTGCTATGAGAAAGCTACTTGGAATCATATGTCTTCCACAACGAGGGACGAGGCAAACGATAATATTCAGGGTGAGCAACACATTTCTATCAGCGCACTCATCCCCGAGTGGTCTCCCTCTGCAGAAATTTGCTCCTCTATTCACTGGATCTTACGATGTGTCTGCTTTCTTAAACCAGAACAACAATAAACTTCCTTCCTCCATGAATTACTTTTTTTTATGAGCAGGCTGGGAGTCCGACTTCTTGACTGAAGCCTTCAGTGAAGGCCTCATTCTTGTAAACCTTGTAAACCTACCTTGGCCTAGAACAACTTGAATCAGTTGAAAATCTGAGTTCATCTGCTGAAAGGTTTGGCAGAAGCCATTCGGGTAAAGTTCTGTTGGCTGCATGTGCAGGCAAGACCAGACTTTGTTGAGCCATCCGGGACAATCATGTTTCCTTCAAATTCACTTTTGCTCAAGATTCCAATGATAAGCCTGGAAGCAATGCCAAGGTCTTTCAGTCACCGTGTTTTGAGCATTATGACAGCCAGAAAGCATATGGATTTGGCTGTCTGGCTGATGACCCAACAGGCAAGATGAACAAGTGGCTCTGCCATATAGGTGGGCCAGTTTCTGAGTGTGAAGTGCCTGTCCAGAATCTCATGACATTCATTCTTTTTCTGTGATTCATTTGTTTGTGATACAACACACGAATGTGCGCTGTTCCAGGGTGAAAGTCTGAGAGTTAAGCTTATACGGCCGAAACTGCTCAAAAGAGCATATGAATGCTGAAGAAAAAAGAGCATGAATTAAGAGCAAACAGAGCATTTGAATGACAGTACAGCATCTGAATGACAATACAAGATGATAACACAGCAAGGTGGAAGCGTGCACAGTCCTGAAAAACAGGGAAAACAAATTCATAAGAGCCTACAGTGAAGCGCATAGTACAGTAATGAAATTTTTCTTCAGCTGCCTGTGCATGTGCTCCTCACTGCAGCACGTGTTGCACTGTAGGCCTCCATGGGGAAAGGCAGGAGAGAGCTGCTTGTCTGTGTAATGAATTTCACTATAATATGTCAGAGTGAGCATCATTAGTAGCATGCGGTGTCATCACAGCCCTGACACGGGTACCTAATCAAAATTCAGTTCACCTTGATGCATAACCCGGCAACAGTTACTCAACTTGCAAGCATGGCACTCCTCCCGCCAGAGAAAGTGGGATTCACATCAGCATGCTGTCCCCTGCAACCTGAGATGGCCCTCAAAAAATTTGATAAATCATTACCTTTTTGAAGCATCTTGATGATGATCTTAATAACAATGAGCCCCCTGCCCCGCCATACCCTTCCATATTAGGCCAAAATACTTACCACTCTTGCTTAGGATCTTACTCCCTGCATTGCCTCATTCTACCAGTCCTCCTCACACCAGGCTCAGCACTTTGATTGCTCCCACTGAGTTGGCGGCCAGCACCACGTTGCTTCGTCGGGCCCAGCAGACAGACGACACAAAGTGGCCGGAGCTGTCATTTGATTCAAGTCCTGTGCGTGCGCGTGTGTGCGTGTGAGCATGTGCGCGCGTGCACGTGAGAGCACGTGTGTGTGCATGTAAATGTCAATGGGGGTATCTCAATGTTCACTTTTTGTGTATTTTGTAAAAAGCGCGAATTATTCAGTCGCTTTTTCGTTCAGTTTTGGGGATTGGCCTAGGAGGGCCCTCTCCCTGGCAATTTCACCCAGTTTAAGTCCCTCTCCCTCTGTTTATGCACGTTCTTCTAAATCTGACTGCAAGTTGCATCAAGGAGAATGGCAGGATGGAGCACTTTTGCTGGAACATGCATGATCATGTGATGCATCGCGAAGGTTGGAAGGCAGCCGGGATTGCCTGGAAATGACAGTGAAACGAAAATTGAATTTTGTAAACCATGGAACCCAAGTAAGACCCCAACTTTCCAGGGGTCAATGAGGCAGAAAAGGGGATAAATTGGTCAAAATGGGTGTGAGGCCTAAAAAATTCGCGAATGCCACTTTTAAAAAGCGCGAATTATTCGTTAAAAATTGGAAGCGATAAAATGCGTAAAAACCGAATGACCCAACCCTAGTATTTTGGCATTTTGGAGCCATGCGCGCAGTGTGCTTCCATGAGCATGCACAGGCTGCGGGGAACCGAAACGCCCCTAGGGTCGGCAGCTTCCAATCAGAGCGCGAGGGGCTGCCGGGGTCAACGCACGCAACCCACCTGAATCCATGGAGCCTGAGCTGTTGTCAGCGGAGCCCCCCCCACAGGTGCCTCTCCGCGCAGAGAAGTGGTGTTTCACAATGGGCATGGGCAATGCCTGCATGTGCAATTTAGAGCGTGCCGCAGAGGATGAGGGGTTCAGTGCCATGATGGTGGTGTGTGGTGCAGTGTTAGGTTGGCCCCACGATACACGCAGGCAGCGCCTGAGCACGCATGGGCACACTCAGGGGTGGCATACACCTTTGGGCGATGGCCCAGCCAAGCTGACTGAGCCGCTGGAAGAGTGGACTTCCTGCGAAAAGCGTCTGTGGCATGATCCGCCCCTGCCGGCTGGGCAAGCTGCTGCACAGGAGGAGCCAGGACGAGCACGTGCGCATGCAGGGTGAGCAGCACATGTGTGTCTACGGAGCCCCGCGCAGCGCACCTTGTAGTAGCAGAACACCTCGTTGGTCTCGGAGCCACACGCCAGGTAGCCATCCTGGGAAGTGCTGAGGCCCACAAAGTTGCGCTCGTTGAGGTGCCCCGAGTAGGTGGTGAGGCAGGAGGGCTGCACCTCCTCCCCTGTGCACAGCCACAGACACCGGAGGCAGCAGCGCGCGAGTGAGTGAGTGAGTGAGTGAGTAGGTGGTGAGGCAGGAGAGTTGTGCGTTCTTCCCTGTGCACGGTCACAGACACTGGAGGCAGCGCGGGGGAGGCAACAGCGAGCAAGCGAGCGAGCTTGCAGCGGCAGCTAGCAGCAGCCCATGAGTGGGAGAGTGAGCTTGCAGCAGCAGCGGCAGCGGCAGGATCGACAACAGCAGCAGCAGCAGCAGTAGCAGCAGCAGCAGGTGGCTCTTGGGGGGGCTGTACCGCTCCTCCAGGAGGGCTGTTTTGATAGGAGGGGTACCACCGCCCTTAGATGCAGCCTTGCTGCCTCCTTAGATCCCCCACCTCCACCTCCCAACACGTTTGCATAATCCATTCCCAGGGACGAGTGGGCACGGCAGGCACCACCGTCGCCTGTGCCCTCCATCCCAGCCCTCCTGGCCGCAGCTGCCTCATTTCCCTCAGGTGACAGACGGTGCTGCTGCTCCCTTGCGCGCACTCACACCAAACGTGGGTGCGCACACCGAGCATGCGCGCACACACACCAAGCCAGGGAGCACACATCAAGCATGGTGCACACATAACAATTGTGCGTGCACATACCAAGCGCAGCGTGCAGGCACACACCAAGCATGCATGCACACACCTGCACGTGGGCACACAAACCAAGCGTGCATGCACACACCTGCATTGTTGAGGTCCCACAGCTTCAGGGAGTTGTCGGTGGAGGCGGTGACCAGCTGGCTGCCCGACAGGAAGCGCACGTATGATACGGCCTTAGAATGGCCTGCGCAAGCGGGTACACGCGCGTACACACACATATAGGGACATGCGGTGATCATCAGAGGGCAGCAGGGGGTAGGGGCGTGCAGGCATAGGTTGTGGATGACCCCTTATCCCTGGCATACATCGGCACACACAAGCATAGCTGCCACAGCGGGCTGGTTGGTTGGCACAGGGCGCAGGGGGCACACGCAGATGCGCTGATGATGCATGGGGGGCGTGGGGGCATCTGCGGGGTGCCATCAGCTGGTGGGGCGGGGGAGCACCATGCGGCGACAGTGTGGGAGCTCGGTGCAGCAGCGCAGGGCTCGGCGTTGCCCGCTTTTGACAGACCCTGTGGGAGCCTCTGTGAGCCCCGGCGCCTTCGCAACCTGCAGCACGCTGATGGCTCAGGAGGTGTGCACTTGGGGCTAAGGAGGTGATTACTTGGGGCTCAGGAGGTGTGCACTTGGGGCTCAGGAGGTGAGAACTTGGGGCTCATTGCGCATGCAGCCTGCCCAGCAGTTCGGGCCTTGGCTGTGACCTGTGCCCAGGTGAGGATGGTGCACAGCGTAGAGCACCCAAAAGCACCGTGCAGCGCGCAGCTGGATGCAGCACTGCAGGTGAGGCGCACGGATGAGTGTGCGTGCGAGTGTGTGCGAGCGTGCATGCATGCGTGCGTGTGCGCGCGCATGAATGAGAGTGTGCGCGTGAACACATGTGCGCACAGGAGTCAAAAGAGCATGCTTGCTGAGGCCGGTGCGCCTACCGTTAATTGTGCACGACAGCGGGGAGGATGGCTTGCGCAGGTCGTACAGGTATGCGCGGCAGTTGGCGGTGCCCGCGGCGATAAGATGCGGGGAGGTGGGGTTGAACTGAACGCTGCACACATTGGCCTGCAGGCAGGAACGGAAGGGGGTGGATGAAGGCGGAGGGGTGTGTGGTTAGATGTGTACAGGTTAGGCATGTACACGCAGCTGCCCGCTTCCTATTTCCTGTTTTTTCGCACACGCGCGCACACACATCCTACTTCACAAGCACACAGCTGCGAGAGGGTGGCTTCTGGATTTGTGCACTCAATGCAAACAAGCTGGGAGGAATGAAGCGGGCATGGGCTGGGCAACTGCCCCACCTGGCAGCGCGCAACACGCCCAGCAGTCAAAGCTAAACACCAAAGGAGTCCTGGTTAAGGGCCCAGGCCTTGACCTGCAGCATGCACGCGTTGCAGGCGGTCGAGCTTGATCGGTCGCACGCTCACCTTGCAGTTGATGCTGGCGACCGAGGAGTCCTGGTTCAGGGCCCAGATCTTGATCAGGCCGTCGTCCGAGCCGGACACCAGGCGGGTGGGGTCCACGCTGGAATAGTCCACGCTCCACACGCGCTTGCTGTGCTCCTCAAATTGCATGACCTGGGCACGACCACAGACACCACGCGAGCCGAGCGGGTCAAAGCCCCCCAAAGGGCTGCGCAGGGCCCCCTCGTATGCGAGCACAAGCTGGTGTGTCTCAGGCGAGGCGTGGTGGTGCACGAGGCGCGCCCGACCAGCAGGACAGCGCAGAGTGTGGGCATATGCTGTGCTTTAGCTGCTGCCACTGCTTCTTGTGCATGCGCAGCACGTGGGCGTGTGAGATGCCTGCAGCGCGATGTTGACATGCCGTGCTCAAGCTGCTGCCACAGGCTTGTCCATGTGCTCTTGGTGGTGCCGCGGCGGTTTTTTCCGGCTGCCATATGCCGTGGCTCGCTGCACAAGCTCACAGGCCAGCTCAGGCAGAGGTTTGCTCAGACAGGGGCCCGCACGCGCGTGACACACATGAGAGCGCGTGCCACCCAGCAGGCCAGGAAAGCCCCACCCATCACCAACACACCACTGCGTCAACTTCTTGTGGGGGTCAGTGTTGTCAGACAAAATGATCCCCAAGGGAACCTGACACAGGGGTGGGTGCGCTCGCCCTGTGCAGGGTCAGTGTGCGCTCGCCCTGTGCTGAGGGTTGGTGACACAGGCGTGCATAGGCGGAGCCCTTGCGGATCAAATGGGCACCCCAAAAGCTTTTGCCCTGAAAGTCAGCCCTCAGCCCTGAGCGATCCAGCGTTGGCTGTCAAGGGAGCAGCAGGGCATGCAGGCCTAATTTCTGCTGACGCCCTAGAACAAGGGCACCTGTCTCTCTTCGCCTCCTCTCTCTCAAAAAGGCATTTGTGGTGGTGAAGTTGAACGCTGCGCGCTCGGTGCGGACCAGGCTCAGCACACGCCCATGTGCTCGCTTGCTTGTGCCAGCTGAATCACATGAGGCTTCAAGCCTGCCCGCTCTCCAGCGCGCGTCAGATGTGACCCTCTGCCATCCCTGCCCCTCACCTCGCTGTTGGCGTTGGCATCCCAGATCTGCACCACACCCTCATAGTCAGAGCAAGCCAAGTGCGCCTGCAACGCATGTGCATGTGTGTGTGCGTGTGTGCATGTGTGCGCGTATGCAAGCGCGTGTGTGCCTGTGTGTGCGTATGCAAGTGCGCATGCAAGCGCTTGTTGCAGAATTCCATCGCCCTGCTTGAGCCAAAACGTCCTGGTTACCAAAACGAGACCCAAACAGCTTCTGAGCAGCAAGCGCGTGCCAGGCACTACTGACATGCATGCAACAACAGGACAAGCCCCATTTCAGACCAGAATTTTGTCAGAAGGTCATCCAAAAAGGTCATTTTGAGTGCTCGCAGTGTGCACCTGGCATGCTAGAGATGTCATGGAGCTGCTTGCGGCGTAGCAGCAAATCTTGGCTGGGCTTGCGCTTACAAGCAGGCTGTTGCATGCCGAGCTGATGCCAACTCTGTGGGGTAGGTAGGTTTTGCCTTTGGTCATAGCTTGAACATATATGCATCGAATAGGCTGGTGCCAATCGCCAGCCCAGCCTTCAAAGACAACATAAGCCGCAAGGCCGCCATATTTCAGGGGGAAGTACGTGCACCAACAATCCGTCCAGGGCACACGCTCACAAGACAAGCTGACGGCAAACACGGCCCTGGCCCAGTAGGATGTCCACGCACCTTGATGTAAGACGACCAGCACACAGAGCTGAGGCGCGAGCGGCTGCTGATCTCCAGCACAGGGTACTGTGTGTGCAGGGGTGAAGTGGGTGCAAAATGCGGAGTGTTTGTATGTGCACGCATACTCACGTGGGTCACTGTGAAAGCACGCGCGCGTCCAGGAATGGGCGCCTGCCTGAGACTTGGCGCGAGGTTGCAGCAGGCGCGTCAACCAGCCAGTCACACGTGTGCAGCTGTTCGTGCACCACGCAAGCAGCACACGGCCCAATCAGCAGGAGCGTGCTCATTCCAACCACTGACCGGCATATGGAGCCCCATATGTGCCACGGCTGCCAGAGCTGCCACAGGGCTCACCACACGTGCGCGCTCAGGGCATATGCTGCCACATGCAGCACTTACCCTTTTTGCTGTAAAGGGTGGTGCCCGTGGCAGCTGTGCCACAGCCTGGCGCTTACCCTGCCCTGCACATGGTGCCTGCATGCTTGGGCCTCTCTTAGCGCTGACATACTTGGGCATCCGCGTGCGGGCAAACACAATTCAATTTCCTCAAGGACAAGTACATACTTGCAACCGCGAACGAACACACACAGTACACACAAGGCATGCACATGCACGCGACTGTAGGCGAGCACACACACTTACACACACACTAACACACACACTAACACACACACTAACACACACAC
>LFCJ01003265.1_pt1 | contig 11879 bp, 10 predicted proteins | sample 643141 | NCBI WGS metagenome assembly LFCJ01 (sample SAMN03766243, study PRJNA286221) | soda lake metagenome | biome: soda lake; feature: Kulunda steppe; material: water; isolation source: sample B1-Br-g2 brine of Lake Bitter-1 | place: Russia: Kulunda steppe | collected 2010-07 | reverse complement strand
TTCTTCCCTGAGCAGGCCTTCCAGTAGATCTCACAAACCCACCGGAGACCTTAACAAAAAACAAAATAGGCCTCAACAGTTAAGTAATGAAGAAAATAACAGGAAATTCGATGAGCCCCGAGAGGGAAAGCCACTATTTTTGTTCAACATCCCGTATTACGACCCCTTAAATGGGACTTAATCGGGATTACAACTATGGACATACACAATTGGAAAAAGAACACAAGACAAATTTACCAGAACATTCAAAACTCAGACAAAATCTCTCAAGAGAACAAAGACGACATAAAGGAATTTATCAAATACCTGGAAGACAAAGAGTTAAGCGATTCCAGAAAAGGTCGCTACCTACAAAGCGCAAAAAAGGTTCTTGAATACAATAATTTCAGGCTTAAGACAGCTGACGAAGAAAAAATTAGGAAGATACATAGACAAATTCAGGACTCGGCATACTATAACAGAGAGTATAGCCCTGAAACGAAGAAGGAGTACAAGAAGCTGATACGGATATACTTTAAGTGGGCAAACGATGGTTTGAATGTTCCTGAGAAGGCGTCATTCTTCTCTCTGACGGTAAAGGAATCAGTCAAAGATAGAACCAGGCCCCAAGATTTACCGAAACCTGATGACATTAAATTTCTCTGTAAAAACCTGTCTTTGAGAGATAGAGCATTATTGCTAACTCATTGGGACTTAGGTTCTCGGATAGGTGAGACATTAAGTCTGAAGATTGGAAGCTACTATGAAGAGAATGATGCTAAATACCTATTTGTAGAAGGTAATAAGGAGTCTCCTAATAGAGATGCTCGGATAGTAGTAGCACCGCCAGCAATAGACAGATGGTTAGAAGAAGGACACCCTAATCCAGAAGATGATGAAGCCTACCTATTTTGTATGACTGAACCTCATGGAGATGTTACTAAAGAAGAAGTTGCCTATAACCCAGCAAGTTACCGATACTTTTCATCTCAACTAAAGAAAGCTAAAGAAAAGGCAGACCTGAACTGCGATGTTAGAACGCACACAGTTAGAAAGGCACGGGTTTCATTCCTCAAAGCATTAAGCATATCTGAAAGCGCAGTAGATAAGCGAGTAGGCCACGTTGTAGGGTCTGACACGACACGAGAATATACCAGATTATCAGATTCAGATAGTAACCAGGCCTATGCAAGAGGATACGGAGAAGAAGAAACTGGGCTTGAATTAGAAGACGACTTAGTTCCTCTACAATGTAAAGAATGTAACTCTGAGAATCCAGGTTACAGAGACAGATGCACAGAATGTAGTGGACTTCTCGAAATAAAAGAACTAAAAGAAATAAAGAACCCAAAAAGAAGAGCTAAAGAGCTACTATGGTCAACATTAGAAGAAAGAGGTGTAACCGATAAGATACTTAACGAATTAGAATAAAAAGAATTTAAATCAAAATTTTTCATTATTTCAAATATCAAATTGTTTTTCCTTAAGAACTTCTGATGGATTACCTAACGATATCATTTTTTGTAAATCTTCTTTATTTAATCCAATTAATTTAGGGTTATCTTTTCGCCTAATAATGTGAATTGCTCCTGTATCGCCATCTTTGTTCCCAGAAGTAAACCCATTTATACTCAAAAAGTATGCTATTCTGCATTCGAGTAAATTTTCTTGTGCTTTAGAATGAAATGTGTTTATATCTGAAGTTTGCGCTGCATCTTTTTCCCATTTGTTTTCAATCATAGTAGAAGGACCTATTAGCCTCTCAATCCAATCAGGGGATTCTAAACAAGAAACAAAAACATCAATTTCTCCAGAATCAGTTTCACCCTTTAATATTACCTCTGCGCCTTCCAATTGCTGAAATAGTAGCCCAACAAAATAATCTAAGTATCTTCCCCTTTTCTGAGGATTTTCAAGTTCTTTCAATCTCTTAAATTCTTCTTCAAAGTAACCAGGAGGCAGTTCCTCAGCTGATTCATTAAACTTCTCCATCCTGGGCTTTAAATCATGAAAAAAATTATCTTCTGTATTTTTTATTTCGTATACAATATTCCAGCTATTTCGGTCCTTATGATTAAATTCATTTCCACAAGGGCATATTTCTTTTTCAGCTACAACATTCTCTCTATTTTTGTACGTATTAAGATGCTGGTCACATTCAGGACATCTTATCTTAATTCGAGGCTCTAAAACGCCTTTTTCAGCTAAGTCCGAAAGAGCAACTACAGCTACTTCATAATCAAGTTCTGTATTGGTTACTACTCCTTCTACTCGAACAAAATTTACATTAGAGGCATCTAATTTGTTTATATAATCCCTAAATGTTTCGTAACTTTCTTTGGGAATATCCTCCAGTTTCTTTGAGTACATCATGAATAATTTCTGTTATCTCGTTTAATTTATCTTCCCTTTCACATTTTCTAAAGGAAATTTTACTTTGTTTTCGATTTATATGAAATGAGGCTAAGTTATCCATTTCAACATAACCCATAGTTATCTCTCCGCCCCTCTGGTTCAGTTCTTTATCAACCCTCTTATCTTTTCTTGCATCTTTTCTACTACCTTTTTCATCTGCCTTGGAAGTAAATTGTATATTGTCTATAGTACTGCCTTCTTTGTCATCTATTCTAACTCTAAGATTTGTATACTTATCAACTAATTCATTAAATTCTTCTTGGAATTTAGAACCCATGTTTGGTTTGTAATAATTCTCTTCAGACCTCAAATTCTGCATATTGGCTACAGTTTCTTTAACTCTGCTTGCAACTGTTGTATCTGTGCTTCTAATTTCCACTAAATCGCTTTCATCCCAAACCACCAATATTGCTCTTGAGGGTGTAAGTTCTTCTTTTCTTTCATTGGTAATTGGATTAGTTCCCCCTATTACTTCAAAATAGCCTAATGAGACATATAATCGACTGTCAATTATCTCAGAATCTGCAAAGAAAGGTCTTTTTGTCATGCCTTCAACTTCTTCATGTTCTGGGAAATTATCTTTAGCTCTCGCCTTAAGTTCGTCTAATGAGTCTTTTTCAATCCCTGTAATTACATAATAATTAACTGTTTGCTGTCCAGCGTACTTGAATTGATTTATTAAATCATTAAATTCTGCTCCACTTAGTTTCTGGGCAAGCTCAATTTCCAGACTTTGAACTTTATCATCAATAGTTATGGATTCTGATTCTATGTATCTTTTTAGTGCGGTTCTATCTAAATCATAACTTCTTAATAATTCTATTCTTTCAATTACTTCATCATCGAGCTCATTTTCTAATCCGCTTATACTCATATGTTATACCTATGATGCTTATTCTGAAAAAGTTTTACTAATAAATAGTCAAAAATCGTCTTTTTTACATCTAAATAATCAATTAGTAGGTCATGTTAATTTTTGTCCTCAATCCCGTTACGATTTCATTACAAGTGTTACCTCTATCTTTTTTAGTATCTTGATTCTTTGATTCTTTAATCTATTTTCTATTTCTTGACTACCTTCTAATTTTTCATTCACTTTTTAGCTTTCAGAATATTCAGCATCTATTCTCTTCTCAAGGTTTTGAAGTCTCTGGTTTATATCTTCAATAATTTGTGGAATAGAATTTTCCATCTCATATTCTAAGTTCTTTGCTAGCGTTCGAGCTTGAATTTCAATGTCTTGACCTTCAATCTCAATTTCAGGATGACCTTCACTTTTATCATATTTGAGCTTTCCTTTTTCGAGCTCTGCAATCACGTTATCTGCGTCAATTTCGCTTAGTCTTATTGCTGAAGGATGTTGCTCCCAAGCATAGTCTCTATCAACAAATACAGGAGTTTCATCCCTAAATTGTAGGAAGTTGTATTTTTGTTTCACCTCATTTTTGATTGTTTTAGCTGCGGAAAGCGCTGAGATTGTAGCCATGGCTTCACCTTCTTCTGTGGGAGGAGCATAAATATTCGGTACATGAATTAGAAGATTCTTTTCAGTCATTGCATAGGTTACATCTTCAAGCCAACTTATCTTGGAAGAAGAGATGTTTCCTGAAACTTTTACCCAGTTATTCATTTGAACACTTGAAGCTGTCTTATCTTCTTCAAGAATTTTCTTATGGTCTCCTTTGTAGATTGGAAATTTGACCCATATATTGTGTAATCTGAGCTTAAGTTCTCCCTGTTTATCATTCGAATTTATCCACCTGATGAGGGATTGAGCACCTTTACCTGTAAGTTCGTAAATCTTGACATTTGAGTTTCGAGCTTCAACTTTCAGTAATCCTTTATCTCTTAATTTATTCAAGTGTCTTGACGCCGAATTGGTTGCTATACCCATTTCTTCACTCATTCGCTTTGTTGTTTGAATCTCTTTCAGACCTATATTTCTAAGCACTTTGATTTGCTTTGGTGTTATCTTAATATCTCTCGTCATACTCAAATCACCTGGTTCTGTTCGACTCTGAGCTTCGAATTATTAGTGAAATCTTCCTCGTTATTTTGAATTGCATCAATCATTATTCTACAAGAAATTCTGACTAACTCCGACCTTGAATTAAAAGGAGTATCAAATCTCTCAACAAACTCCATAATTTCCTCTTCAAATTCGGGTTGAACTCTAAAGGTAGATGTTTTCAGAGGTTTATCATTACTATTTGAGGCCTCTGATAGCTGCCATTCGTCAAACTTGTTCCTAGCGCTCTTTAATTTATACATTGGTCTCACCGTTTTCTATATCCAGAAGGTCAACTGCCTTGCGTTCAAATTTATTTAATTCAGATTTTAGTTCAGGATTCTGTCTAAGAAGTTCTTTTAGCTCTTTTTCAGCTGACATAGAGTTCACCTATTCAGAATCTCTCCAAAAGCCATTTTCTTTCAGTTTTTGAAGCAATCCTGCTCTTATTATCTCAGATTTTGTTAATCCTGTATCGACAGAGACTTCTTCAAGTTTCTCATTCATTTTTTCAGGTATGTACAGACTTGTTTTCATTGTGTATCGTCCTGGTGCAAGATAAGCGTCCAACTTAAATATGTAGAAGCCAATTATCTCATATTGGGGTATTGGTATGGCCTATGAAAGAAATGATATCTTAGAATCAGAGAAAGCATATAGAATTTGTTCGATTCTCTGGGAAGAAGCATCCTATGGGGCTAAAATATCTCGTCAACTTGAAGGAAATTCAGAACACAAAGCTGAGTCCACAAGAAACTTTCTTAGAGTACTGAATAACGCAGGCATAATCAGTGTAATAGATGATAATTCTCTGAAAATCACAGATGACGAAGGAAATGTAAAGAAGGATTTATCCAGCGGAAACAAAAAATACTACTCTGTAGATATAGAAGGACTATACAATTACTGGTTTGAAGAGATAAGAAAAGGCCTAAAACAACGACTAATTCAATCAGGAATTGACAAAAACAAGTTAACAGATAAAGAGAATATCAACAAACTGATAAAGGAATTAGAAGATACTGCTAACAAATTTCAGGAAGAAGACAATTTGAAAACACATGGAAAAGCTCATCGCGAAATCAAGCTGTTAGAATTTATTCTATGGACTTACAATATGACTCCTGACCATGGAGGCAAACTTAAGCCATTTTTCAGGAGTTATGCTACCACCCACCTAAATTTGAATAAGCAAGGTAACTTCAGAAAAATGCTTTTCGAAGACATTTCCGCAGGTCTTAATTCTTCAGACCTAATGGACAGTGAAGAAGAAATTTCTAATCACAACCCTGAATTTTGGAAGCTATCTGAGGTTCTAACTATTTTAATCGGAAATCCTAAGGGAATAAAAGCTGTTAAAACAGCGATAAAAAGTAGTTTAAACAGTTCAAATATTTAATTTATTCAAAGATATTCTTAATCTCTTGAACATATTTATTCTATCAAACTGCTATTTCATCGCTGTAGAATTGTTCTGCTTGTTTCACGATAGGTTCTACAAGAGGGTCATATTCTGAAGGTTTGAATCCCCTGTTACGTAAAACAGATTTTACTTCTGAACGCATTTCTGATTTTAGGCTTCTACGGTTTGTCCAATCAATATTTGCTTTATTTTTCAGTCTTTTCTTGAGTTCTGTTGCAATTTCTTTCAGCTCGCCCTCACCTATCTCCTTTTCACCTTTTTCTGATATTGCGTCGTAGAACGCCCTTTCTTCCTCCGACAAGTCATCTTCTTGTTCTTTCTCAGCCTCATCCCGTAACTCATTAGCATACTCTTCGAGCTGAGTTATAACCTCCTTAGTTGTCAGGAAGTTCTGATGATATTTGCTAAGTGTCTCATCGAGCCTTTCTTCGAAGGCCTCATACTTCGCCATGTTTCTACCTTTACGTTCTTCTACCTCATTTTCTACTATCTTTTTCAATAACTTCATCCTGACATTATCTGGTTTCTCTTCGGCCATTTCCTCCATAAAGTCTTGGCTTAATACTGCTCTTCGGTCATAGTCTTTCTCAATACCAACTATTTCTACCATTTCCTCAACATCTATTTCTTTTGAAACTATGTCTTCTAATGCGCTATCAGCTTCCTTTTCATCTTTGATAGAATAATCATCATCTCCCAAATGGTCAACATCTTTCATTATGTCCCTAACTGCTTCAAAGAACACCCTATCTTCTTGATATTTCAGTGCCTCTTCGTGCGGACTAATCAATGTATAAGCTTTCTCAAATGCTTTTACATCATCATAAAAGTCTTTTTCGTCTTCAATCTGGCCTAAAACTTCGTTCTTAGCTTTGATAATCAGTCGGTTAAGCTTTTTTCCTCTTTTCTTTTGCCATCCGTCATAATCTGTTTTCTGGAAATATTCAGCAACCTTAGCATGTTTCTTTTCAAGCTCATTGACCGCCTTATCTATGTCTTGGATGGTTCTATCCTGAACCTCTGTAGTAAACTTGTCCATAGCTTTTCTGAGATTATCACCGATACCTATGTAGTCTACGATTAGCCCTCCTGGCTTATCCTTGTAAACTCTATTTACTCTACCTATAGTCTGCATCAAGCTATGATTCTTCATAGGCCTGTCAATATACATTGTGTGTAAGTGTGGAACATCGAATCCTGTAGTCCATTTCTGACATACAATAGCTATCTTCAGAGGGTCTTCATCATCTTTGAAACGCTTCTTAAGCTTTCTTTCGCTTTCAGGATTATCTATATACTGTTCTGGATTAGTTATGACAACTGCAGTTTCTGGCGCGCCTTCAATCTCATCTATATGCTGTTTGTATTTGTAAGCCGCTTTTCTACTAATCGCTACGACCATGGCTTTACCTTTAATTTCTCGTTTATTGAAGTGTTGAACTATATCTTCTGAAATCTCTCTAAATCTCTCATCATTATTTTCTATTATCTTCCTAAGCCTGCTCCATTTTCCAGCCATCTTATTTTCAAGGTCATCAGACTTACTTTCCATCAACTCATCAAACTGCTTTTTAATTTCCTGGTCATTCACCTTTAGCTTAGCCATTCTTGACTCATAGTATATAGGAACAGTTGAACCATCTGCTACAGACTGAGGTATGGTATACTCGCTTATTACATCTCCAAACGCAGTGTAAGTAGAACGGTCTTCTTTCTCAATAGGTGTCGCTGTAAAACCAAGGAAGGAAGCATTAGGTAACGCATATTTTCTCATCTGTTCTGCTAAAGCCTTATACTGAGTTCGGTGAGCTTCATCTGCTATTACAATAATGTTTTCTCTATCATTCAGTTCAGGCATACGGTTCTCGTCTTCATCAGTATTAAATTTATGGACTAAAGTAAAAATTAGGCCTCCAGCACCAGTCTTAAGCAAATCTCTCAACTCATCTTTACTACCTGCCTGACTGGTTCTAAACCCAGCAGCATCAAATGTCTCTTTTATTTGATTATCCAACGCAGTTCTATCTGTTACAACTACAATTGTAGGGTTCTCAAGCTCCTTTATTCTACGAGCCTTGTTAGCATAGAAAACCATTGAAAATGACTTGCCCGAACCTTGGGTGTGCCAGACCGTTCCAATTCTCCTGTCTTCTTTCGGTATAGTATTCTTAGTGGAGTCTATAGCTCTTTCAACGGAATAGTATTGATGGTAGGCTGCGAGTATTTTCTTAATCTTGCCATCTTCTTCCGTGAATAGAATATAGTTCTTAATTAGGTCTGTCATTCTTCCTTTATTGAATGCTCCTCTGACAAGTATTTCTGCTGCACTCATTTCTGGATGTGTGTCGCCTTCATCTTCGATGTAGTTCCAGTTGGAGAACCATTCCCAAGGAGTATCAAGCGTTCCCATTCTTGCCCCGTCCATATCTGCGACGGCTACGAACTCGGTGTAGTGGAATAGTTTTGGTATATCTCTCTGGTATTTGTTCATTATCTGTTTGTATGCTGTTTTCAGGTCTGCTGAGTGATTTGTAGGGTCTTTGAGTTCGAGTATTCCTACTGGTAGTCCGTTGAGGAATAGTAGTATATCAGGTCTTCTGGCTGTGTTTTCTCCCTGTTTTATTCGGAACTGATTGACTGCAAGAAAGTCGTTGTCATCTGCTTCATCAGCTATTACCTGGACTCTGTCCCCAACTTTTTCTCCGTTCTGCTCGTACTCTACCTTAACTCCATTTACAAGTTTTTCGTGAAAGTCCTTGTTGTTCTTCATTACTTTCGGAGAGTTTGAACCGAGAAGAGAGCTTACAGCATCATTTATCGCCTGTTCTGGAACATCGTTGAACTCATTCAGTTTCCTTTTGAGGCGTTTCCGCAGAACAACCTGTGAGTAGGAGTCTCTTTCAGGGTTCTCTCCATCAGGGCTGATTTCCTGCCCGTGTTTGTATTCATAGCCCATCTCCTGAAGATACTCCAGAATCGGGTCTTCTGAAAGCCCAAACTCATTCATCGCCATCAACATTCACCCTGAGTTCACCAGACATCAATTTTGGAAGCAAAGTATCTCTCATCTCCTCTAACTTCTCATTCTCCTCCTTTCTTCTTAAAATCTCTTTAAACAAAGGCTCGACTTTCTTTTCAAATTTTTCTATTTCTTCATCTGGAGGTATAGCTACATCTCTACTTTTTACTGCCTCTTGAGTTATCATAGGGTGTGATGAGCCTTGATTGTATCTTTCAAAATTATACTGAGTTAGTAGAAGATAGAGGTAGTAGTACTGGGCTTGATTGTCGGGTTTAGCTATAATGCAATTATCACTAATCCACGCTTCTTCCTCTACTCTGTGAATCTCCCCAATTGAGCCAACCCTGCCTACAGTTATACATCTTTCTTCTATGTTCTTCTCTTCTGTCCTTTCTGTTTTTCCATTAGAACCATAAATAGGGTATTCTCCTTCCTCAGCCTGTTTCTCCTTCTTAATGTATTTCCCGTTCTTGAGCGAAACAAGTTTACTAAGATTTCCTACAGAAAATTCTTCTGGAACTTCTCCAATCTCTGATTTCTTAAGGTCATCATAGGGTTCGAAGTCGACAAATTGGAATTGGAAAAGTGCCTGGGCTATTTCCTCCAGAATCTCGTTGATACGGCTGTTTGTTCCTATTTTGTCATCCAATTTTCTCAGTTTATCTGCTATTTCTTTTTGAACTTCTAAAGGCGGCTTGTAAGCTTCTCTACTTTTTACTGCCTCTTGAGTTATCATAGGGTGGGAAGTTCCTTGGTCCAAAGATGCCAAATCGAGTGTTTTCAGAAGGTAATAAATATAATCATAATCTACATCTTCTTCTGGAGTAGCAATCATACAGTTATCACTAATCCACGCTTCTTCCTCTACTCTGTGAATCTCCCCAATTGAGCCAACCCTGCCTATTGTTATGGCGCTATCATCTACATTTTTTTCGTCAGTCCTATTTACACTACCGTTTTCTGCAATAATTCCGTTAGAGCCGTAAACAGGATATTTCTTGTCTGAAGATTGGTTTTTCTTGGCGATATACTTCCCGTTCTTGAGACTCAGAAACTCTGAAAGATTCTTCTTACTCTGCCAGTATTCCTGGCTTTCAGTTTCCTCATCAAAGCCTTCCAGTGCTTTTTGTTCAGAACTCAAAAGCCAATCTCCTCCAGGTTCTGTTCGATTTTTTCTTGTAGTTCGTTGGATTTCTGGAAGTTTTCTCTAAGGTCTGCGGATAGTCTTTCCATCTTCTGGTCGAATGGTTCATCATCTCCGTCCTGTTCTTTCACTCCCACATATCGTCCTGGTGTGACAATATAGCGGTTGTCGGCTATGTCTTCGGTTTCTGCTACTTTGCAGAATCCTTTCTCATCTTCGTATTCTCCTGCTTCGTCTTGCCCTCTGTAGGCTCTGACAGTTTCAGCTATCTTGTTGATGTGTTCGTCTTTGAGAACGTTCTGTGTCCTGTCTACGCTTTCGTACATTTCTCTGGCGTCGATGAACAGTGTTTCGTGTTCTCTGTCTCTGTACTGGTCTGTGTCTTTCCCTCTGCTGAGAACGAAGATACATGCAGGAATCGAAGTGGTAAAGAACAGTTCTTTTGGCAAAGCTATTACTGCGTCGAGTAAGTCGTCTTCAATCATCTCTTCCCTAATTTCTCCTTCTTTGCCTTGTACTGACATAGCTCCGTTTGCCATTACTGTTGCAGCCATTCCGTCTTCTTCGTCCAAGTGGTTTACCATATGCTGCATAAAGGCGTAGTTAGCGTTGTTGCTTGGAGCCATTCCGTATTTGAACCGTGGGTCATCGTCCGCTATCGTGCTTTTACCCCAGTCGTCCATATTGAATGGCGGATTCGTTATGATGCGGTCTGCTTCCAGTCCTTGGTGCTGGTCATCTCTGATGCTGTCACCGAGTTTGATTTCTCCGTCCATACCTCTGAGCAGCAGGTTCATCTGGCAGATTTTCCAAGTGTCTTCCTTGATTTCCTGTCCGTAAATAGAGATGTTACTGTCGTCCTTTCCGTGTTCGTGCAGGAAGTTCTGGCTCTGAATAAACATTCCTCCTGAACCACAGAATGGGTCGAATAGTCGTCCTTGGTAGGGTTCGAGGATTTCGACCATCGTTTCTACTACGCTTTTTGGCGTGTAGAACTCTCCGCCTTTGCTGCCTTCTTCTTTGGCGAACTTCTTGATAAAGTATTCGTACACTCTGCCGAGAAGGTCGTGGTCTTCTTTGTCTTCACCGTTTTCGTCTTTTCCGTTGGCGAAGTCGAGGTCTGCGAAAAGGTTGAGCAGTCCTTCTACTGAGTCTGTTGGTATTCGTGAGCGTTCGTATTTGGTTGGAAGCATTCCCTGTAGTTCAGGGTTTTCTTCCATTATTCCTCGCATCGCATCATCAATTTTCTTCCCAATGTCTGGCTGTGTAGCATTATTTACAAGGTAATCCCACCTACTTTGTTCTGGCACGAAGAAAACATTTTCTTTGTAGTATTCGTCTTTGTCATTTAGTATGTATTCTCGTTCTTCTTCGTCTTCTGTGTAGTAGTCCGAGTCTTCGTCCTTCATCAGTTCTTTGAGTTCTTGCTGTCTTTCTTCGAATGCGTCGGACATATATTTCTGGAATAGAAGTCCTAAAACAATATCTCGGTATTCTGTGGAAGGTACTGGACCTCTCAGTTTGTTTGCTGATTCCCAGAGCTTGTCTTCGAGTTCATTATCTCCGTTATCTAAAGCCATAATAATACGATAGAGACATAGACTTAACAAAATTTGTGAATTGCCCAATTGAATAATTTTCTTATCTGAATAAGTGAATTAGTGCGTTAGGCCTTGAGCATGCTGTTTTAGGCATTTTTAGTGGAAGAGTATTTAAAGTGTCAAAGATAATTATTGTATAAAATCAAGGGATGTTGAACAGTATTAGTAGAGAGCCCCGAGAGGGATTTGAACCCTCGACCTGCTCCTATCTTGCAGTTGTTACAAGGGAGCTGCTCTGGCCAGCTGAGCTATCGAGGCAGGGTAAGTAGTAAATGAGAGATAATGTT
>LFCJ01003264.1_pt1 | contig 11879 bp, 13 predicted proteins | sample 643141 | NCBI WGS metagenome assembly LFCJ01 (sample SAMN03766243, study PRJNA286221) | soda lake metagenome | biome: soda lake; feature: Kulunda steppe; material: water; isolation source: sample B1-Br-g2 brine of Lake Bitter-1 | place: Russia: Kulunda steppe | collected 2010-07 | reverse complement strand
CTAATGATTCCTATCGTTTTATTTCAAAGCTTATGGATGTTTATATGATGGCTGGTGTTCACCAGCAACCTGATCAGTCAAACTACCTGGCTGAAGGTCAAATTTAAACTTGTAAACTTGTAAACTTCCTCCTGACCCCCAGGACTCTCTTCCTAGTTTGATGGTGGGAGTTTGCCTGGTGCTTGCACCAGATGTAAACCACTTCAAGGAAGTTCTTCAATTCGCGCAAACAAGGGTATTCATGTTGAAGTAGTCTTTCTTCCTTTTCTTCCTTTTCTTCCTTTTCTTCCCTCCTTCCTTCCTTCCTTCCTTCCTTCCTTCCTTCCTTTCTCTCTTTCTCTCTACTTTCTTAGACCTCCGTTATCTATGAATGCTTTTGAATGAGGAAGAGGCATGCATTTGCAGCCAGCTCCAAGCTGGCCTCCTCCATCCAATGAGTGTCAGATGATTGCTCACATGTGTGCTTTTCAAATGGTGGCTATTCATATTGAAGAAACGGCGCCACCAGTGTCAAGATGCAGGCAAAAGCAGCGCCAGGCACAAATGTCAGCGTCTCGAATGCTTGCCTTTCTTGGCATCATCACCATCAGCAATTTTAAGCATTGCTGCTCGCCGTGCGCTGTACACCTGCAGACAAGTTGAAAGGGTGGAGCATGTCCAGCGCAAGTTCAGGGTATTCACAAGGGACTCACTGCCCTTGACTTTTGTCATCTGTCTTATAAATTGGGCATGCTTAAGCTTGCCTTTCACTTTTTGAGGCCCAGCCGTCTGCCTACCTTTGTTATGCCCTTTAGCACTTCAGCCTCATCCATCTTGAATTCCTGCAGCTGGTGACCTATGAGGGCCTCTATGCTGTGCACCTGGCGTACAAAAAGCACACATGGGCAGGATTGTAGCCAATATGGCTGCCTAAAGAATAGTGCTTGCGAAATGCATTTGAAGAAGGGTGGTGCTTTGAGTGCATAAATTCAGCACGTCACGCAGTGACAGTGAACGCTACTGATTAATCTGTTACGTACTCAAACAAGCACAGCACGCACTCAAAACGGTGCCATAATGAGTGCAGAAATTCTTCCAATGCTTCCTGCCGGCACTGCACATACTTTATGGTAAACATCCAATTTTCCAGCTCATGCAGCACATGATATATTGCAGTGAGACCTATTGGCAAGGTCACAGAGGAAGGGAGGGCCCATGCAGACCCTCCACCTTGTAAGAGGGCCAAGATACGAGCCATTGCATCATTAAGATTGCAAGGTTACTCGCTAAGAGAGGAACGTTCGTGATTAAGACACAAAACCAGGAGTATTACATGGCAAGAAGTCCATCGAGCACAGGCTCCAGGGCCTAATGCGCGCAGCGGCAAACCCACAGGTGCGCAGTTGGCCTCATTTGTACTGATTCCGCTTATTGGAGTAATTCTCCCTCAGTGCCTGACAGCCAATGAGATCCACAAACCAGTAATAAATTCTGCACCTACCAGCTGCACATCATACTGCGACACGAAACTGAGGGACCACCCCTCCCGGCCAGCACGCGCAGTCCTTCCCACTCTGTGCACGTAATCCCTGTTGACGTAAGGGGCATTCATGGTGCTCACAAAAAGGTGCACCAGCCGGTCAGCACATGGTTCTAAATACATGTTGGGCTTGTAGCACCACCATATCATGCTAGGAATCACCACGACATTTTGCAGGTGGCAATGCCACTGCGGCATGCTGCTTAAATCTACTTGCACTCTTTCTACACATTCAAGGCCAAGCAAGAACAGCCTGGCAAGCTAGGAGCAGCGCCGCGGCTTACAGGTCTTAGTCTGCAATAGATTGGGTTTAACTCAGAGATGACCGTTTGTACAACCTAGCAGCCCTTGCCATGACATTATGAGGTGAGGCCAGATGTGCACGGTATTTGCAGCAAACACGTTTTTGCCAACCCTCTGCCTGCATGCACTTAAACATTGCAGCTCTGGAATGACAGCCCCAAGCCATTTGTCCCTGCATTTCCAAGTTTTTCATAGAGTGAAGATTCCCCCACGGCCTCTAAGCTTGTGCCACTTGCCACAGCGTATAGACGTCCACAGCATGGCCGCATGCACCACTCTCTCGGCTGCGCACCTTGCAAGCACTGGCAGGTCAAAGTTGATGACCAAGTCCACTGTGGGGATGTCCAAGCCTCGGCTAGCAACATCAGTGGCCAGTAGCAGTGGCACAGCCTCGCTTTTGAAAGAGGCCAAAGCTGCTTGGCGCTGCCGCTGCGGCTTGCCTGCGCAGGAGACATGCAGGGTGGGGTGCACAAGGCATGCGAGAAGAGATTTTTTTCATTACCCAAGATATACAGGTGACTTCATGGTGCCATTCCATGCATGCAAATTATGGGGCAAGGCTGTGCCTGTGGATCTCGAGCAGAGGATGACAAGAAACACCTTTCTACATTGATGCGCCTCAAGTCATCTGTGAACGGAATGCATGAAAAAGAAACATGTTATTGGCCACCTACATAACGCCAGGGAAGGGAACTGAAAACAAACCATGCATGCGCCCCAACAAGAGTTAGACACTCATACTTTCTTACATTACGGGGTTGACAGCCAAATAGTTTAAATTCGGAAAAGAACCACAGGCCATTTAATCTGAACAACAAGGCAGGATCATCACGAATGATGGGAATTGAAAAAAAAAGGCACAGCCAGCAATGTTTCAAGCCTGATTACCTGAATGCAAAGCGGCGCATGCAAAGCCAAGCTCCTCCAAAATTTGGTGGAGTAAGTGGCAGCCTTTACAAGTCGAGCAGAAGATAATCGTGCTCCGCACCTAAAGGAGGAGAGCACCATGGCAATTCTCAATAACAAAAGCAGGCCATGCGTCAGCTCATACATCGCCTTTGCAAATACACAAAGAGCGCAATTAGGGCATTTACTCCTTTCTGACCATGGTGAAATGACTAAAAACTCATAAGAATGCAATGCAACAGCGCCGGGACCCAGGGTATGCATTGCTTTGACAAGCAAGAGAAAGGCTACGGATGCCAAGGAGCAAGTCCAAGCCTGATCAACATTGTGAACACGGCACCTTAGGGAGCCCTTTGGTGGCTTGTGCTGGCAGCCTTTGGGCATGTGAGCATCACAATGCAGTGGGCTGACTGCACCAGGGCTTAGGGAGGTGCACAGGGCACTCACCTTAAAGCCTTCCAGCTGCCCCAGTAGGTGTGCCAAATACACCTCCTTGACTTTTTCCGGAATGAATAGGTAATTTTCTTTTAAACGCTCAGCTGTCTTCAACCCCTCGTACGCCTGCAAGCAGCCAGTGTATTGCGTGCAAAACAACTTGAGTGGCATGTGCGGGCCCAAGGTAAGAAATGATCTCCTTGCTAGTTCTCTGTTTTACCATTCATTAGCCTGCAGGCCTCAAGAAGTCAGAAGGTGTTGCATCCCACACAAGAATATTAATGTCAGGGGCGCACAGCAATTCTGTGGTAGAAGTGCAGGGCACGGTGGGTGATGCAGCAATACGCGTACGTTGCGAATGTGATGTTTGCCAGATTATCTGCACCTCAAACTTTGCTGTGTGCAAAAACCCATTTGTTCAAAGCTTGCAGCGCGCATAGCTGACAATAGGGGAACACAAAGCTGGCACACACGCAGGTAGGCCCATACGACCAACTAGAGGTCGGGCAGCCTGACCTGTCTAAGCTTCCCAAGTGGACTGATGCCTTCCACCTTGCAAAACACATTCCTCCTGAGAATGAAGTCCCACCTAATTTGTGCAATGCACTGCGAATTGCAGCCCCTGTGCATGACCCTCCCGCACCTGGTACACATACGCATCATGAAGTGCCTTTTGCTGCAGCTTGATGAGGGCCTGGGTCATGGTCGCGCTGAACAGCAGGGTCTGACGACGCTCACCAGGGGGCAAGACCTGCATCAAAAGCAGCCCAAGCAATAAAAGTTTTATTATAAAACCCTGCGGCACGCACACACTGTGGTGCTCCAGGGGATTTGTGACATGCCTGCACATTGCTCTTGTGCTCCAACCGTGCGAGCCCAACCAGCTCCATGCCTCCTTGACGCGTTGCGCGCTGCGCCCACACTTGCACTGGAGGCACAAGCACGCATCCTCTGCTTGAGCCAAGCGCTTGACAATGCCCAAGCACGCGCAAGACATCAGCCCATACCTAAGGGCTCATGTCACCCCCGAAGCTGCTTGCTCTTAGGCACTGCACCATGCAGGATCCGGGCAGGACAGCAGCAGCCTATCGCTTCACTGGGGGCAGCCTATACCTCAAATATGGTTTTGAGGTCATTCTGGAACGTGGCATCCAGGAGGCGGTCAGCTTCGTCCAGCACAACGAAGCGCGTGTGGGCAAAGCCGGCCTTCAGGCTGGGCTCAGCATCCAGGAGGCCCTGCAGCAAGCATGCTATGCGCTCTGCTTTCTTATGCTGCAATGCTTGCTTTGTTTCCAAGTTGTGAACTGAAGCCCAGTGGGAACACTGCGCATGAGGACCTGCCCTTCAATGCAAGTCCACTCCTTGCTATCTCACACTGGGCATGCAACTTAGCTCCACTCCACTCTGATCTACTTAGTCCAATGCAGGAAGACCCCAAGCTGCACCACCTGTTGCGCTTGGAGCAACTTCATCCTCAGCAAGGAGGATCCTGGCTGTACTACTCATTGCACCGAGATCACTTTTTACATGTGAGGAGCCAGCTGCACCACTCAATCGTTGCCCAGAGTGCTGCCAGTTCACCATGCTGTCCTTGCAATTCTGGTGTTCATTATGTGAATGAAGAAAATAATTAAAAAGTATGACCTACTCCGCTGAACAGCATCCTGGGCAGTTCAAGGTGATGTAGGGGAGTTTCAGCCGATTCTCTCCCTGCATGGATTGCACTTGCGCGATCTCTTGACATCACCCCACACCACACGCCTGCGAGTCCTCCATGAATCATACAAACTGGAGAGGCAATCACAACTGGAATCTAACACAAACCAAACCTTTCACGCACCGCGAGCCTTCCCGGAGTGGCAATGACCACGTGGGGTCGCATGGCCAGCGCACGCGACTGGGCCTGCATGTCCACTCCCCCAATGATAACATGCTCCTTGAGGCTCATGCCCGCCCCCAAGGCCTTAAACTGCTCCTCCGCCTGAATGGCCAGCTCCCTAGCAGCACAGCAGCGAGGATAACAGAGGTCAGGTGTTACATCTGGGTGAGAGGCCATGTCTTGAGCCCTTTCCTGTTCCTGGGCATCAGGTTTGCCGTGTTGCATGCGGCTTAAAAGACTTCTTGCCACAAGCTGTGATTGCTGATGTGTTGAACATGAGGACACAGGGCGAGTCACCCTTGCTAACTGGGTACCGCTTACGGAGCAAGGCCTCAAGTGCGACCCACGGGGCTACAACTTTGAGGCTTTGTTTGTGCAACAAGCCTGCGCATACCTGGTAGGTATGAGCACCAGGGCAAATACTCCAAAAGGGTCTTTGGCAAGCTTTTGCAGGATGGGCAGGGCAAAAGCAGCCGTTTTGCCGCTGCCCGTCTGCGCCAGCCCAATGACGTCCCGGCCAACAAGGATCTCTGGTATGCAGCCTTTCTGCAACCCCATATGCATTCAGTGAGCACAGAGAATACCTAAGCAGCATTCGGGGGATGGCCAGCTTCATGAACCATCGCCTGCACGAGGGTGGCGGCACAGCACGTGCAGTGCAACGTGCAGAGGACTCCGCACTTGCATGCATTACCTGGACATGCGTAGGGCGCGTCATGCCCAAGGTCTGGCATACTGACACTAGCCAGTCAGTGAGGCCCAGGTCCTTAAATGTGCACATGTCGTTTGTGTGTTGCTGAGCAACACTGCTGGGCCCAGGACCTGCTTGCTCCTCTTCCTCAGCAACATCATCCTTTACTTGCTCAAGGTTCTGAGGATTTCTGTTACTGAGCTGCTGTTGAGCAGGAGCTGGAGCAGCCGCTTCGTTCAGCAACCTTTGCCTTTTCTTGCGGCGTGCGAAGAGCTGCACACCGGTACTTTCCATATTGCTGTAAATATTTATCAGAATTTGAATTAGCCTTTGTGGGGTCCTCCCGGGGTTCCGTCCACTTTTGAATCCTTCCCCACCCCCGGACGATCAAATCGCAAGTAACAGTGCAAACCTTGGTCGCAATCAATACTGCAATGAAATCCAGGGGCCCTCTTAGAGTTCGGGCACCGTTGCCCTGGGCCAATAGACCTACTTTCACCCAGGTGAGAGCTCTTGCTTCTGTACATAGCTGTGCTTCTGTACGTAACTTTGAGATTGTTTAACAAACTCTGAGAGGGCGCTCGAGTGCGTACGCGCATGCCAGTGCTCGCCCATTTGACCACCGCTTCAGCAGCTGCTCAGCCAGCCACTGCAGCAGCAGCTCCAACAGGAACAGCAGCAGCAGCAGTGCTGCAAGACTCATCCTAAAAGAAAAACACCACTCAACTCATACCAAGAGGCTGGGTTCAGGCATGCTTTTGCACAACAGCTCCACCTCCGTGATTTCTTCCATTTTGGAATCCACCATTTCCTCCATCTCCTTATCCACCACCACTTCCTCCATCTCTGAGATCTTTCCCGAATTTTCATCCCCATCAATGCTGGGGGGATTAATAAAAGGGAATGTAAAAGAACGGGAAAATACTGGGATTGTATTATTTAATCCCTTTTAGTAATAAACGCGCTGTTAATATTCAGCTTTTTAATCATCAGTAAAGTTTAATCCTTTAAAGTTCAAGGACTTTGGTGCAAGCTTTGCTTTCAATTTGCGCAGGCGATGACCAAAATAACACAAAGGGGGCGCTTCCAGCTGGTTTCTGCACCATTCACTTTGATTCCATTCCGATTAATAGATATTTTCTGTTCACTGACATTCTGAAGTCCTTGGCTAATATTACTACATGCAAAACTTGGGGTCTGAGGTGAACTGGTTTTGCCTGAAACTTTGACATTTATGTAATAATGAGGACATTTCAAGAACAACAGCACATTCGTTTTCCGTTATTCTGAGCTGCTATTCACTTACCCTAAAGGGGTAGCTACTGGAGCCCCCCGGCCAAACAGGCGGCCTGCCATGACTACCATTATGGGCCACGAGGAGTTGGAGCTTACATCGCAATGTGCTGCAGCAATGACTAAGCCATTACGGGCCATAAGGTGTTGGTGCAGCTCACATCAAAATATGCTGCAGCAATGAATGAGATATGCAGCATCAGGAGTGTAAAAGGGCCTGTACAATTGCGGTGGCTGTAGTTGCAACAAGCTTGTTCTTGAGCCTTCTTTGGTACATGCCTCGGTGCTTTTAGGTGAGTTGGGAGGACTTGGATGTTTGTAATTGCATTATCTGCAAAATTGCTGATCTGATGCTTGTCATAAAGGGTGTTGAGTTCGTAGTCTGTACTGAAAGGCGCATAGCAGCTTTAGATCCAGAGATCCCAGATCTGGTGAGCAGAATTTCAGCAAAAGTGAGTGCGCACAAACTTTAAGATTACCCTCATAAACCAGGCTTCAAAGTCTGAGGTGGAACAGCAGAGGTCCTGATGGGGCCCCCCACGGGGTCGCACACACAAGCGCACCTTGTAGGCCTGCCTGAGAAGTGCATAGCAGCTCAGAACATAATAGTAGGGAAATGAGAATGTGGATGCTCTTATAATGTACCCATTACACAGGTGCCAAAGGTTCAGGCAGAGCCTCGGACCCCAAATTTTGCCCTAGGGAGGTCCGGAGTGCCCCACCATTCAGGAATGACATCGCACTAAACAGGAATACGAATTCTATCATAATAAGGAATATAAGAGTAAGGAGCGCAGAAACTAGAAAGCGCCCCCTTGTATTATTTGGTCATTGCCCAGTTTGCACCCAGATTTCTCCGAAGATTTGACGATGTAAGCATAGATTCAAATAATTCAAAATTTACCAGAATTTACCAGAAAGCTTGCACTTTGCACATGGTCTCGGACGTACTTGTTGGGCTCCATGCAATTTCTGATGTGCATCCTCAACATTATTATCATTGATGCTTAACGATGATCATTGAGATTCTGAGGCAGGCAGTGCCTGTCGTTGTTTTCGCCGTGGGCGTGTTTAGCCTTTTGAGTCTGAGCAGCCGGAAAGAGGTAAGACACACACACACTCTCTTTGGTGCATAGAATGTGGAGTAGCTTGAGGGCTTTGTATCTTCTGCAGCCACCAGTTTGCGTAAAACGCTTGCTTCAGCAAAAATCTACCACCGTGCACACGTGCCATCTTACCCTCTCCAAGTGTGTGCAAAGCATGCTTGGGAAATCTCTCGTTGGGCAATCAATAGTGTTCCTACCAGGGCAACAGGAAAAAAGGTATCAAGACAACAGGCCACCTGAGGACTGAAAGGAGCGCTGTGCTACGAGGGCCTGCGCTTGAGCATGTACCCTTGCTTGCTAGCAAGCAAAAGGGTATTTGGCTGCTCCTGCACCCTATCTTAGACTTAGCACCAGATCAACCTAGTCCCCAACAAGCAACGACCTCCCTTTCTCTTGAGCAGGGCCTGCCCGCCTCAGATACCAAGGGAAAACCTGGGGAGCAGGATGGGGCTAAAAGCCAACGTGATGTGGAGCCGATGGGCCAGAAAAGCGATCGCCCTGTGGCAGAAAGCAGGCAGGAAGACCAACCTCCAACCCCTGGCGCTGCCATGCTCGCCAAGCTCAGGTAGACTGGCAGCGGAAGTAGGCTCGGTCTAGTTCTTCGACAGGCTGGTGCTCTATCAACCACCTTATGGTTCAAGGGCTGCTTGCTACTTTCTGATCATTGTCCTTATCTGAGGGCGCTGGTTTGCCTGCCGCAAAGTCTTCCACCTCCCCATCTCCTTTCCTGCTTGTTTGCAGGGAGAGGGCCATCGAGAGAAAGCAGCAGCCAGAAGTGGATACCCAGAATAAGGTTGGACGTCGCTTCAACATCCACATCTGGCCAGGATGCTTGTGATCATTATGTGCAGGCCGATTACGTGCAGGCCAGTTGGTGCAGGCCATATGTGCTAAATGGTAAGGGAGAGACTGACCCTGACCTCTGTTATTCCATCGTGCGTCAATTCCAGGGAGACAATGCGGCCAAGCCCAATGCCCCTGCAAACCCTCCAACCACTGGGGCCGCCATGCTGGCCAAGCTGAGGTGGGATGCCGACTTTGTCACAAGCAGTGCCTGCACCACATTCACAAACACACATGCACACTTACATTGAAGTGCACATGAACGCAAGCCATTCCACGCATGCCATTCCACGCGGGACGCACCCGTATCAGATGTGCTCACCTTCAGAACTTGACCGTTGATACTTGGCTTGTTTGGCGCAGGGCACAAGCTGCACAGGGCCAGCAACAGCAGCAGCAGCAGCAGCAGCCTGAGTCAACTGGCCCGCAGAGGGTAAGCTTACCAATGCCACATGGAGCACAGACCTGAGTTTTTACAAACTGATTTTTGCAAACTCTAGCTAGTCCTTCTGGTGAGGCTCATGTCCCAAGTCGCAGAACTGGCCCCATCCTTGTTATTGTTGTGTGCTTTTGCCTGGTGCCCTTTGTTGCAGCATTACAGAGAGAGCCTGCACCGCGCATGCGTTCACAGAAACATTTAAAGATTTCTACAATTGCCATCATATGTTGCCTGATGTGCAGGTTCCACCTGAAAGCAGCCCTGGTGAGGCAACCAAAGCTGCGGCAGGTACCATCCCTGCGGCCAGCAATGCCCCGGTCTCTGCTGCTGGCGGTGCAGGAGGTGCAGTCCCTGCGGCTGGTGGCGCTGCCCTTTTGGCCAAGCTGCGGTGAGTCTCGAGGCCAGAAGTTTTTCTCATTTCTGTAATTGCATGTGCTTGAATGTGTGTACTTGTTTTGGGTTTGCTGCTGGAAGTGGGGATGGGGATGCATCCAGGTTGTAAGCTATGCTGCCCCCTAAAATCACAAAGCTCCCTTTGATGTCAAAGCACACCAGCCTGGCGGCAATGAAAGAGGAACGACATGGATACCTGGGATTGTTTGCAGGAGCAGGAGTGCCGTTTGTTGTGCTGATTGACCTGTTTGATCCAGGGTCCTCATTGTTGCCTTCATGTCATGCTTGCCGCTGCAGGGCAAAGCAATCCGCGCCCAACACGGGTGCTGCGCAGCCTGCAGCTGCACCTCAGGTAATTAAGTGGGCCTGATCGCTTGTCACAATTGTGTTCCTGCGCAAGCCATTTCGCGGCCCAGACTCGCAGTTAGGTTGCATCAGTGGGAGTTAACAGGGCTTCGTCACGTTTGTATTCCCCTGCATGCCCCGTGCATGCCCATATTTGTACCCCTGTGCAAGCCTGAGAGGCCAAAATCCGCAGTCACCATTCACGGTAGCTAGTTGTATGCCCTGACATATGTTGCTTTTAATAAAGCAGCACAGGGCTTGAAGACTGTGACATGAAGGAATTGCCTGGTTTGTTGCCTCAGCAACTGTGATCGGATGATTTGCTTCACCACCAATCGTATGGTGTCGTCTACTGCTTAAGAGATAAAGCTTGCCATGGACCATCAGCCCTGGTCCGCCATCGAGCTCGCTTCAGAGCCGCCTAAGTCTGCCAGACCATGCCGTACGTGTGCATGAGCACCTCCAGATGTTTTTATCCCTGTCAGGCATCTTGATCCTGCGTGAGTCCTAGACTGCCCAGGTCCTATGATGACTGGGAAATCTGTCAGTAAAGCTTGAGCCCGCCAGCCCATTCCAGGCGCTTGCCCTCTCTAGCTCCACACTAGTAGCTCTGTCTACTTGTGTAGCTCCTGATTTCTTCCGCTGGCCGTCTTCTGCTCTTCAAATAGGGTACACCGCCTGCAGGGCTCCTGCCTGCACATTTTTTTTATTGTTCCCTTTCTTTTTTTTCCCAGCAGGGGGCCCCTGGAGTTGAGGACACAACGCCCGGCGGGACAGCTGCTGCGCCGACTGCAGCCTCCCCAGTGGCGCCTGCTGCTGCACCTGGTGCACCCCTTGCAGGGGGTGCTGCTGTCCTGGCAAAGCTCAGGTGCGTGCACAGCCTCGTTCGCGAATGGAAGTGCACTGGGCAGTCCCTGGGTTTTGCCCTGCCGGCGGGGCCACCTGGGTGCAAGCATGAGCGCTATCTTTGCAGCTCTCGCTCCTGCCTGGGTCACCTTTGTGGCCCTTAAAACAGCCCGTCTCTTTTGGTCACAGCACAAAGTCTTCCCAAATCTCAGCTGGAGGTCCCGAGGATGTCTGCTGGCTCCGCCGCCTCATTCCGTTGGCGCCCAAACTTTCTACTGTACTAAATTCTGTCAGACTTGTGCATTCTTGAGCGCATGCACACACACGCACATGCCTGCTCTCCCATTGTTTGCAGGAGTGCCAAAGCCGCCTCTGCCACCACGGCTAACGGTTCTGTGCGGAACAGCCCTGGGAATGGCCAGGTGCCCGACGGCTCCAAGCCCAAGGTTGTGTTTGCTTACGGGTCAGAGACGGGCACGGCGGCAGAGATTTCCAAGAACCTTCATGCAGACGCGCTGCAGATGGGCCTGCACGCAGAGGTGCGTCGCTCTAGCAGACTTGGCCGCCTGCCTGTGCCCAGGTACTGGTCCACACCTGTGGCTGTTAAGGATCAGACTGCCTGACAGTGGGAGGCATGCATGGAAAAGGAGGTAGTTGCTTGGTCCAAGGACGGTCTGATGGAAAGCTGCGCTCCTGAAGTTTATGATTGTGGGATGTGGGATGTGGGATGCAGGGTACACTGCCAGCCAACTTTTCAAGGGTGGCCGTCTGGCTCCCCTCTGATGAGCTTGATGCCTTGCACCGGCTCCCCTCTGATGAGCTTGATGCCTTGCACCGGCTCCCCTCTGATGAGCTTGATGCCTTGCACCGGCTCCCCTCTG
>LFCJ01003262.1_pt1 | contig 11881 bp, 12 predicted proteins | sample 643141 | NCBI WGS metagenome assembly LFCJ01 (sample SAMN03766243, study PRJNA286221) | soda lake metagenome | biome: soda lake; feature: Kulunda steppe; material: water; isolation source: sample B1-Br-g2 brine of Lake Bitter-1 | place: Russia: Kulunda steppe | collected 2010-07 | reverse complement strand
TTTTTCCCTTTGACTTATTTGATGCCATAGTATTTTTTCCTCTTTTTACCTGTACTTTATGTTCGTATCCGAATCTTTTTGACTCAAGTCCTTCAACATCTGCTTCAATCTATCGTCACTGAGTTTACCATTGATTGCGCCGCTCATACCGAGCTTTACTATTTGAGCTTCAATCATAGAAGCCTGTTCAGGCCGAGCGGTACGAACGTTTGCAAGTCTTGAACGTGCTTCTCCTGTTAAATATTCTCTCGCAAGGCCTTTGATCTGTTTCCTTTGTTCTTCTTCAGGTTCTTGAAGCTCTTTTTCTCTCTCTTCTCTGAGTTTTTTCAGATCTTCTTCTTCCATTAGAGGCTTCCTGCTTTTGAGTCAAGCAGGCCTCTGCCTTTTTCAGTGATTCTTCGTCCTTCGCCTTCTTCAGATTCTAATAGGCCTGCTTCCTCCAGGTTTTGGAGACAGGTTCTAATTATTTTTCCTGAGGCCTTCCCGTGGTGTTCAGGTCCGTGGCCGTGGTTGGCTCGGTCTCCGAAGATTGTTCTGAGTCTTGAAACTCCTAAAGGGCCATCAGTGTATATTTTTCTGAGTATTGCTGCGGCTCTGATGTGGTACCAGTTTTCTTGCTGAGGAGGTCGCTCCTTAGTAACTCCAGTCTTGACAAAGTTTGTCCATTCTGGTGCATCGAACTCATCCTCCAGTTCCTCTGCTACTTCTCGGATTAGTGAATCAGCCTTTACATCATATACTGTACTCATACATCTAGATTTACTTGAAAAACTTTTAAATCCGAAAAGGTTTTTGTCTAAAAATTCCTCCAATTTTTACTTGAGTACTCGAATTTACAGAAATTTTAAGATTTATAGTTCTCTAAGCCCAGTATTTTGAGGAAATTTATGCAGGCATAGAAGGTGTTGAAGAACTAGCAGAAGAAGAGCAGCTTTGAACCGCTGTTAAAAGTCTTACAGCACTAAAGTCTCGAGGTATAATCACTAATATTATGACTGAGTCTACAAAAATTCTAGCCTACTAACGAAGTTCTCAATACCTCATGGAAGACCGCTTAGCTAGCTTCCTGTTTATTTCAGAAAATCAGGGCTCAACCTTTTTTCCTTAACTTCATCCTCGATATGATCTATAAATTCTTCAGTCGTAAATCCTCGTCCCTCATTTTCAAATCTATCTCGTACGGATATTTCGGAGGCCTGTTCCTCATTATCGCCGACAATAATCATGTAGGGAGTTTTGTCATCGTGAGCTGCTTGAATCTTTTTCCCAACTGTCCAGCTACGATCCTCTATTTCAACTCTGAAGTCTGAGAGTTGTTCCTTAATTTGCTCTGCGTATTTGAGGTTTTCATCGCTTACAGGCAGAATTCTGATTTGTTCGGGCGCGAGCCAAGTTGGAAAGTTTCCAGCAAAGTGTTCTATCATAACGCCCATGAATCGTTCAAGAGATCCAAGCAGTGCTCGGTGAACCATTACGGGAACGTGCTCTTCGTTATCTTCGCCTACGTATGTTAGGCCAAAGTTTCTAGGAATTACAAAGTCAAGCTGGACGGTACCTATTTGCCATTTACGGCCGATAGCGTCTTCAGCTTCTACGCCAATCTTTGGTCCATAAAATGCTCCTTCTCCGTCATTAATGGAGTATTCCATGTCAATGCTTTCAAGAGCTTTTTTGAGAGATTCTTCAGCATCTTCCCAGAGTTCATCGGGTCCTTGAGCTTTTTCGGGCTTAGTTTCTAATACAATATTTAAATCGAAGTCAAAAGCCTTTGTAGTCTCCATTATTATTTCTAACGTCTTTATGACTTCCTCTTCAATCTGATCAGGTCTTATGAATCCGTGACCGTCGTCCTGTGTAAAACCTCTTACACGCAGAAGTCCTGAGAGTTCTCCTGATTGTTCATTTCTATAACAGGTTCCGAACTCTGAAAGCTTGATGGGTAAGTCTTTGTAAGATCTCTTCTGAGAATTAAAGATATGTGCGTGATTTGCACAATTCATAGGTTTTAATCCCCATTCTGATTCATCTTGTTCCCAGGCAAACATCTCTCCTTTTTCTTTAAATGCTTTATAATGGCCTGTCTTCTTCCATAATTTGGCTTTATTCAGTTCAGGGGTTTTTACTTCAGTATAACCTAGTTTATCATTTTTAACTCGTATAAAGTCCTCTAATTCTCTTCTAATGCTCATTCCATTAGGATGAAAATGCACACAGCCTGGAGAATGATCTGGAATCGAAAATAAGTCCATGTTCTGACCAATCTTTCGGTGATCTCGTTTCTCAGCCTCTTCTCGTTGTTCTAAAAACTCTTCTAAATCTTTTTCAGACGAGAATGCCGTACCATAAACGCGCGTAAGCATCTTATTTTCTTCATCTCCTCTCCAATAAGCGCCGGCAATCTCTAATAATTTGAAGGCTTCTACTTCTCCAGTACTTGATACATGAGGGCCTTTACACAAATCCTTGAATTCTTTTTGTTTATAAAAAGAGATTTTATCGTCTCCAGAGGCTTCTTCATTGAGTATTTCAAGCTTGTATTCATTTTTTTCGTAGAATTTTTCTGCTTCTTTTCTTGAGAGTGCGGTTCTCTCAATTTCGAGGTCTTCGTCTACGATTTCTTGCATTTCGTCTTCTATTTCATTTAGATCTTCTTTTTCAAGTCCGCCATCTATTTCGATGTCATAGTAGAATCCTTTGTCTGTCCAAGGGCCTATTGTCAGTTTTGCACCAGGGTATAATCTTTTCAATGCTTGTGCGAATATGTGTGCCGTACTATGTCGCAGAACATCAATATATTCTTCGCTCTGTGAGGTTACTATCTCTACTTCGTCGCCGTCACTTACTGTTGCTTCTTTCGCTACTAATTCGCCGTTTATTTTTCCCGCTATTGTTGCATCGCCAAGACCCGTCCCTATTTTGTAGGCTGTGTCTTCTAATGTTGAGTTTTCTTCTAATTCTAAACTAGAGCCATCGGGCAATATAACTTCAATCATTGAGATCTCCTGTAAAGTTTATGAGAAGTTTTTGAATGACTAGAGTTAAATCTAGGTCTGTTGAATAAGTTTCGGGGTAAAGTATCCGCCCTTCATTGTAGTTGAAGTTGGACTCTTGTTCTTAATAGTCTAACTCTATTTCATTTTATCATGATTAAAGTCCTAAGACTTGGACACCGGAGAGGGCGTGATGATAGAATATCTACGCATGTAGGTCTGACAGCAAGACAGTGGGGTGCTAAGGAGGTAGTCTTCTCAGGGGAAAAAGATGATAAGATGCTGGAAAGTCAGAGAGATATAATTGAGCGCTGGGGAGGCCACACAGAAGTTAGGTATAATGAGGATTGGAAAAGTGAGATAAGAGGTTTTGAAGGCCTGAAGGTTCATCTGACTATGTATGGGCTAAAGTTGGATGATGAGTTAGAGAACTTGAAGAAACAGTTTAAAGATGATTTGCTAGTCGTTATTGGTTCTGAGAAAGTGCCAAGATGGGTTTACCATAATGTTGACTATAATATTTCTGTTGGGAATCAGCCGCATAGTGAAATAGCGGCTCTTGCTGTTTTCATGGATCGTTTGAAAGGCATTAGAGAGAGTTTCGATGGGGCTAAGGTGTGGGTTGAGCCTTCTGAAACGGAGAAGTATACAAGAAAACAATGATTTTTTACTATATAGTAACATCTTTATTTGTTTCTGTTTAATGAATTTGTTGTATGCAAGTTCTAAATCTTGATCCTGATATACCTAGCGAAATTGAGGTTGACTGGTATGATTTAGAAGGGGCTGAGCAGTTAAAGAGATTTAAGGAAGATAATCTGATAGAAGGATACTACTCAGACACGTTCGCTAATGAGGCTGTTGTGAGGGTAGGGGAATCCGAGGGTTTTGATGAGCCCATACTAGAGAAGAAAATGAAGACAGACACAGAACTGCCATATACATTACTTATAGAGACATTAGGGGTAGGTCCTGAAGTGTATTATGTGAGGGAAAATGATTATGGCGACCAGATCATCGGAATGGAGTTTTTAGCAGATTATGGTATGGTAGAGGATCTAAATTACGATGGTTTTGACGCATTTCTGGATTATGCATGTTCTATAGGGAATACTCTAGGTTCTATATGGGATGTGGGGATTATGCATGACGATATAACGCGTACTGAGGCTCATGGCGACTTTGCGAACACGCATTATGTTGCTAACGTCATGCTTAAAGGCGCAGACGATGATGCTAGGCTTATAGATTTTGAGCGAACAGTTTTTGAAGACGAGTATGATGATACTCAGATAGGCACTAATATGAGAGAAACAGTAGAAGAAGAAATGATGTCTGTTGAGTCCGCTCTACTTTCTGAAGCCGCCAGATCTTTTTCAGATCAGATAAATAATCTCTACTTGACTGAAAATGAAGATATAACGGATTATTTTATATCGGGCAACAACATGGTAAGACAACTTGATGTAGAAAGTTTACCAAGCCCCTTAGATGAAATTTTTAGAGAAATTCGGACAGAATTCAGAAAAGGTGTTGCGGATGGTAATGTGAATCCTATTAGAATGCAAGAATACTTTAAATTCAAAACAATACCTGAGCCTGAAGTTATTTCAACAAAAGACTCTGAAAAAGTAGCTAAAGACGCGTTTAATCATATAGAACAGTATTTACAACAATAAATTATTATTCTGGCCTATGAGGGCTTAAATCAAACATTTTTCCATCTTGACCTAGCTCAGTATCCTCAAATATGCTTTTAGCCTCTTCAAGTAGCTCTTCTTCTTTTCCACGGTAGCGTCGGGAAAAATGTGTTAAAGCCAGTTTCGCAACCGAAGCTTCAGAAGCAATTTCTCCAGCTTGTAATGCTGAAGTATGTCCTCTACGGTCACTAATCATTTCGTGCAGGCATGTGGCCTCATGAATTAATAAATCAGAGTGTTCAGCATGCTCAATAAGATTTTGGCACTTAGAGGTATCGCCAGAGTATACTACTTTTCTGCCTGGAACGGTCTCAACGACCTGTTCTGGTTCGATCTTATTCCCATTCCACTCAACAGTTTTCCCTTCTTTTAGCTCGCCAATTTTTGGAGACTCGCCGAGGCCTAATTCCTTCATTTTGTCTTTGTTTGCTTTTACATTATCATTCTCTTGAAATACGTAGCCAAATGCGTTTATTCCATGTTCTACCTCAAATGGGATGACTTGGTAATCTTCGCCTATCACTTCTTCTCCTTCTACAAGGTCTTCTGCGAAAATGTCGTAGCTACGGTTGAAATAACCGGTATCTAGAATTCTTTCAGTAAATTCTTCTGTTCTTGGAGGTCCATAGATGTAAAGTGGTTTTTCGCGTCCTTCAAGTTCTAATGTCTGTATTAATCCGAGTAAACCTGAAAAGTGGTCGGCGTGCCAGTGACTGATAAAGACTCGGGAGATTTTCATGATCCCTAATTTTTCCTTCATTAACGTTCTTTGGGTTCCTTCGCCGCAGTCAAAAAGTAATCTTTCGCCGTTAAAATCTATCAGGTTGGCTGCTAGACCTCTCTCACTTGTGGGTACTGCACTCGAAGTTCCGACAGTATAGACTTTCATAATTCAACTGTTTAGGGGCAGAATTTATTTCATTCGACCATAAAGCTTTTATTACCAGACGGCGACAAACTACGTATGAAGTTAAATGCACATAAAGAAGTGAATGGTTTGTATGTAACTCCAAACTCAGACTTCGAACATGTAGCTGTCACAGATCCAGAAAACAAAGTGCATTTATTTACTACTGAAATACTAGACTCATCTGTATATGAGGACGAGTATGTTCTAAACTGTCTATCCAGAACGCCGTCATATGATGGTCCAGAGCCTGAAGAGTTTGAGGTATATTCAATTGATCATGAAACACTTCAGGAAGTGGCAGAAGGGGTTCTTGATGAATCTTTTGAAATGTCTAGAACTAGGACCTCTGAAGTTCAAGTAGTCCAGGACGGTGGACATGTAATCGAAGATTTAGAACACTATTTACCCGTCAGAGATCCTGTAAATTTAGAGAAAAAAATGAGAATTCTAGACCATAAAGAAGCTCCTTAAACTCTATAAATATAGCGAGTCAAGCTCTTATGCACTTCTAACTCGAAATCAGGGCTTAAATCATCTAAATTAGGTTTATCATGCATAAAAACTACGTTTCCATCAAAATCTTCTATTAAATTAAGAAACTTTTCTACAGGCTTATTCACAGATCGAGAAGCTTTACCGTATGGTAAATCGGTTACAATTACATCAGCTTTACTAAACTCTATTAATGCATCAGAAACATCTCCTAATCGAATATCATAGCTAATTATTCCATACTCTTCCAAATTTTCTTGAGTACCTAAAACCATTTCTTCCTGAACATCAAGACCTTGGACGCCCAATCCACAAAGCCCGGCTTCTATCAAGATTCCCCCTGTGCCACAGAAAGGGTCCAAAACAAATTCTCCGAATGACGCCTCTGAGAGATTTACAAGAACTCTGGCTAAAACGGGATCAAGGCTGACAGGAGAAGAGAAAGATCTCTTCTCATTACTTCTCTGACTAAACTTTCCGCGCGGAAGACTATCAACCTGAACTCCATGAAAAACTCCGTCATCAGTATTATAGATTTTTACAATTGTTTCTGGATTATCTAAATCTACCCTATTTGAAATACGTGAGAGTATCGCGCCTAGATCTTTTTCCGAATTTTTAGTATCAAAATCTTTTCCTGACAGGTTTTCAGCTCTTACTGAATAACGCCCAGAGACCTTAAAGTCATCAATATCAATTTCTTTGCAGACATCATGTACAAGACCTAGGCGCCGGAGCTGGCTCGGTTCTGAGTCTGTAAATGCTAATTGACCTTTACGCTCGCATTTCTCATCAAAACCCTGACTTTTTAGGAAGCTGTTAAGCTCCGCTTCTGCTAGTTCAAGTTTTTCTCCTGCTAATCTATAGATATAGCTCATTTGTAGCCATACCTCTCAACGCTACCACAATCTCTACAGGTGTAGTTTACATAGCCTTTCTTCGAGTTCACTCTGACTCTACAGTTCTCGCTAAGTTTCCAAGAAGCATAACAATTAGAACAGTACTGCTTCTTCAGGTCAGAGGGAATAGATATCTGACTTTTCATACCTATTTTTTCAGCCAGCTTAAAATAGCGTTCGGCCTTTTCAGGCCTATTATTTGCCTCATCAAAAAGAATTCTAATTCGTTCTTTGGCAATTTTCTGACTCATGAATTTGCTCAGTTCTGAAAGGTTAAAAGATTCTTCAATTAAACACAGTTATGGTAACTGAAAAAGATGTAATAGGAAAGCTGAAACAAGTCATAGATCCAGAGCTTGATGTCAACATATATGACTTAGGACTGATTTATGAAATAGAAGTAGAAGACGACTACTGCCATATTTTAATGACGTTAACGACTCCAGCCTGTCCGTTAAGCGGAGTATTTGATGAAATGGTTCGGCAAGAAGTCGCAGGCTTAGAAGGACTCAATAAAGTAGAAGTGGAAATAACATTTGATCCGCGCTGGACACCGGAAGATATGAGTGACGAAGCACGTGATCAACTTGGACATATGCCAGGAATGCAGGCATTCTAGACTGAGAGTTATTTAATTCGGTCATGATATAACTAAGATATGATTGTTTCTAGTATTTCAGGTCAGTCTGCGATTGAGTATTTGATGACTTATGGTTGGATGCTTCTTGTCGTTGCTGTTGCTGGGGGAGCAATATTTTCTTTAGCTAATCCTGAAGGATTAGAAAGTGTTTCTGGTTTTGAAGGTGAGACTGTTTTGGTAGAAGATTTTGGTACTAATTTTCAGGATGAGCTACAATTAGTTTTGCTTAATAGAGGCACGGAGACGGTGGAAATCCAGGAGATTCGGATAAATGATAGTGAAAATGAGGTAGTATGGCGAGGTCCCAGAGAGGTGGAAGTAGGGGATTCTGATGTTTTTACGTTTTTACAGGTTGTTGAGGGCGATTCAGCTGAAAATTTGGATGTAGAACTTACCTATGATGACGGAACTTTCACTGGAATTCAGAGTGAAGGAAGTATTAGTGGTAGACTAGAAGTAAAAGAGGATTCGTTACTGTATGGGATGGATCCATTAGCTCTTAAAGTAAATTCTAGTAAGGATGGTGAGACTGAAGATAATGAGTTTGAGATACCAGCTAGGGGTAACGTGAATTATCAGGTCGAGTGGGAGAATAAAAATACTGGAACAACAGAACGAGTAGCAGATCCTTTAACAGATGACCATGTTTTAGAGTTTGAAGAGCCGGGAGTACATACAGTTGAAATTAGAGGCATTCTTTCTCATCTAAGATTTAGTAGCGGTGTTGATGAAGAAAAAGTTATTGGGTTAGAGTCATGGGGAGAGGTGGAGTGGACTAGTATGAATGGTGCATTTAGAGGAACTTCTAATATGGATGCTAATTATGATGATGTTCCGGATATATCTAGAGTAAGTAGTATGAGTGCTGCATTTAGAGGTTCAAGCTTTAATGGAGATGTTGGAGGATGGAATACAAGTAGTGTTGAAAGAATGGATAATGCTTTCAGAGGAGCTTCCAATTTTGAGGGGGATGGAGTAGAAGATTGGGATGTGTCAAGTGTTAGGCGTATGTTAAGAACTTTTAATGGTGCTTCAAGTTTTAACGGCGACGTTTCAGATTGGGATGTGTCTAATGTGGGAAAGGTTTCTACCGCAATGCATAGAATGTTTCATAATGCGGAAGAATTTGACCAAGACATTTCTGAATGGAATACTAGTCGGGTAGATAATATGACTTGGATGTTTAGAGGCTCGACTTTTGATCGAGATATTAGTGACTGGTGTGTTGAGGAAATTGATGAAGAACCAGGAGTTTTTGGTGTCTCTGAAGAAAATCAGCCTGATTGGGGAGAACCTTGTTAACCTATTTTGATGGATTAAAAATTTCTGTTTTAACTTCTTTATCCGGATAAATTTCTTCCATGGCCTCTCTGTAAATTTTAAGCTGTTTTTCTGCAGCATCATTAAAATTATCGGAGGTTTTTAGGTCTATTACTGTAATTTTATCTTTTTCTATGACTAAAAGATCTATACGACCTTTATGAACCGCGCCATCTTTTGGCAGTCTGAACTTGACCTCTGTTTCAAGTTCGCCACTTAGAGAATCGATTTTCTCTGCAATTTTTTCCTCTTCTGATGTCTCAGGCTCATCAAGTCTTTTTACATAGTTTTCCATGAATATGTGGAGCTTTCGTCCGTATTCAGTATTATCAGTCTGTTTTTCATCCATTTCAAGTTTTTCAGAAGTTGAAACCAATCTTTTTCTCTCCCGCTCAGGTTTAGATGCTTTTAAGACAGGTTTTTCATGGTTTTGTTTCTCGAGTTTTTCTGGTAGACAATCTAGCTGTTTTTCTTTGAGTTCAAGGTCATGGAAAAACTTGCTCTCTCTGTTCTGTTCGGAGGATATATACAGATACCGTTCAGCTCTTGTCATCGCCACATACATTAGTCTGCGTTCTTCATCGTATCTGCTTCCGATACAGTTTGATAATATCTCAGTTTTCCAGTTGTCAAATACAAAATGGTTTTTTCTATCAAATATTTTTCTCTTCCTGACGCCTACTACGTCATCATACATTATAGGAGAATAGTTTCCGTTTCTGGAAGGGAAACGACCTTGGTTTACATCAACAATAAACACTGCAGGATATTCTAGTCCTTTAGCTCCGTGAACCGTCTGAATTTTTATACAGTCTCTTTCAGTTGAGCTATCAACCTCATAAATCTCGTTCTCCTCAATATTGTCTTGTATAAATCTTATCATATCTCCCCAAGTCATGTAACTTGATTTGTAGACATTTGTTAGCACTTCTATAATTTTCTCTGTAACAGGATTCTCAAATCCATAGTTGTCAAAAACCTTACGAGATAACGCTTCAATACCAAGACCTTCTAAATCCTCTCTAAAGGATTTTAGGTTTTCCGGTATTTCTTCATTGTCTAGAAGTTCTTTGGCCTCGGTCAGGCTGTAACCAGTTCTCTCCAGTATTACGGCCCATCCTTTACGTGACTCTCTAAGAGCTCGAAGCCATGCTAGTAAGATTTTAGCCTCGGCAGTGTTGAATAGTTCAAGACCTCCTTCGTAAGCTGCCGGAACATTGTACTGATCTGCTTCATCTTGTAGCTCTAAAGCGAATCTCCTTGTCCTTGAAAGCACAGCTATATCAGAGTATTCAAGGCCTTTTTCTTCCTTTACTTTAAGAATTTCTGCTAGTATGTTCTCTTTTTCCTCTTCACAAATAAGCTTCTTGACTTCTGATTCCTCAGAGACTTGCGATTTCAAGGATACAAGACTAGGTTTCTTTACTTCCTCATAGGAGTTGCCACGGAGTGTAAAGGCTTGTTCGGCTGCATCAAGTATATCTTGTGAGGATCGGTAGTTTTTCTTCAGTTCTATAGTTTCAACGTCGAGTTCACTGAAATTTATTCGTGTTTCTCCTTGGTTTAACTCATCTATGTTTGAGTTTATTCTCTTCCGGAACTTTCGAATGTTATCAATATCTGCGTATTGGAAGCTATAAATCGACTGTTTCCAGTCTCCTACGACACATATGTTTGGTTTTTCAGCTAAAAGTAAGGAAATCTTTAATTGTATTTCATTAGTATCTTGGAACTCGTCAATCATGATATATTGGAAAGAAGCTTGTTCGCGTGCCGTGTTGTTTTCATAGAGTGTTACAAAGGTTAAAGCCATAACGAATCCGAAATTGAGATAGTTGTTCCGCAGGGAGAATTCTAAGTACTCATAGTATAGATCGTGTAGGAACTGTTTCAATTTTTCGCGATTCTCTTCAAACGCCTTTCTGCAAAAATCCCGCCTCACCTGTTTACAGCCTCTATCTCCGACTATATCTTTGTGTTCTGGAGCATCTTCAGGAAAATTCTTGTACCTGTAACTGTAGATCCGTTGACGTAGCACGCTCTGCTTTTTGTAATCTCCGTTTTCTCGAGGCCTGTTAAGCTCTCTGAACAACTTCTTAAACTCAGAATAGTCTCCGTCAAGGTATTCTTCAGAGTTTAGAAACCATCCGTTTTCTTCAGGTATTATGCCTCTGCTTGCAAGAGACTTCACTAGATATAGTAACGTGGAATCATCGTGTATAATCGCATAGAAATCATGGTAGTCTTCATACCTAGACCTGAACTCTCCGTAAAACTCTTCGAAGTACTGCAGCTCTCTGATATTGCTTTCTAACGTGTTAACATTTCCAAGCTCCTGATCGATGCCTAAAAGCTTTGGAGCATCTAAACCGTAGCTATCGAGAATTCTTTGACAATGACTATGAAAAGTCGAGATAGGAGCATTATAGATCTCAGATGCAGTATAACTAGATCGGTCTGCGATCCTGTCGCTCATCTCTTTCGCAGCATTTCTTGTGAAGGTAGCTAGAAGAATGTCATTAGGCTCATGGTTTTCAAGTAAGTTAACATATCTCTCAGTGATACTGAATGTCTTACCTGTTCCGGCTCCCGCATCTACAAGATATAGGCCTTCAAGAGAGTCTATTAGTTTTTGCTGTTCGCTGTTCGGATTCATTCAACTATCAAGTCCTCCATAAATAACTCTGAACTCTTTCTATCGCCAATAGGATAACGTTTTTCCTCAAACATTTCTAACTCCTCTAGTTTCTCTGATATAAATTGTTCGAAATTCTTCACGTCATCTTCAAAGAAATGCGTGTTACGGTAATCTACAAGCTTTTTCAGCGCAGAGCGCGCACCTTTTTGTACATACTTGTAATCTCCAACCGCGTCAACACAGTAGTCCACAAAATTTTGGGCGTACTTAGTTTCAAGAAATTCATCTTTTT
>LFCJ01003261.1_pt1 | contig 11886 bp, 12 predicted proteins | sample 643141 | NCBI WGS metagenome assembly LFCJ01 (sample SAMN03766243, study PRJNA286221) | soda lake metagenome | biome: soda lake; feature: Kulunda steppe; material: water; isolation source: sample B1-Br-g2 brine of Lake Bitter-1 | place: Russia: Kulunda steppe | collected 2010-07 | reverse complement strand
GCCCGGAGGTCGGTTTCGAGGTCGGTGACGCTCGTCCCAACACGGAGGTCAGCACCCGCGTCGGTCGCACGGTCATAGAGCCAGTCGTCCATGCGAGCCCGGTGGAAGGTATACCCAAAGTTGGGGTAGCTCGCATCGATACCGGTCGTCGTCAACTCGAGTTCGGTGGTCGGGCCGACGAACTCGGTTGCCTCGAGTTCGCGGTGGATAATCTCGTCGGGAATCTCCCGATAGTCGAAATCCATGATGTCGACCCAGTAATCGAGTATACCGGCCGCATCGGTCGAGTCCGGTCCGAGTTCGTCGCGGTCTTCGCGGGGGACACCCTGTTCGAACAGGACGGTCTCGGCACCGTGGGCGGCAGCCTGTTCGGCGGCCGAGGCACCCGCGGGACCGCCACCGACGATTGCGACGTCTACGCGTTCCATACTCCGTTGGCTCTCGGTGGCCCGTATTAAACTGCCTGCATTTCGAGTTCGAAAAAGCGAATATCAGGAACGAACAATGGTTCAAAACCGCCCAGGGTCGTCCCGAAAACCAACGTTTTTGTGGCCGTCAGTGGATTATCGATTATGACAGATAGGGGCGACGAAGTGAGCGGACAAGTCGGTGGTACCGACGGCAGAACGGATGTGCTCGTACTCCGACGTGGCACACACGGCATTCCAGTCGACGAATACGCTGGCGCGATCGAGAGGCGATATCCCGACGCGACAGTCACCATCGCTCGAACGCCCACTGAGGAACGCGAACTAATCGCCGACGCGAGGTTCGTGACTGGAATGACACTCGAGGATACGCTCCTCGAGTCTGCGAACCGACTCGAGGTGTTTGCGTGTGCCTACGCCGGGACCGACCACCTGCCGATGGAGGAACTCGAGGCCCGTGGTGTGACGGTAACGAACGCTTCGGGCGTCCACGGGCCGAATATCGGCGAACACGTTCTCGGATCGATTCTGTACTTTACGCGGCGATTTCACGTTGCCCGCCGCAGACAGCGCCGCCGGGAGTGGCGCCACTACAAGGCCAACGAACTGCAGGGGTCGACGGTGACGATCGTGGGTCTGGGTGCGATTGGCCAGGCAGTCGCCGAGCGTCTCGAGCCTTTTGGCGTCGAGACGGTTGGCGTTCGGTACTCTCCGGAAAACGGTGGGCCAACCGACGAGGTCGTTGGCTTCGACGACGAGGCATTTCATCACACACTGGCTCGAACCGACTACCTCGTGCTTGCCTGTCCGCTCACCGAGACGACTCGGGGACTCATCGACCGTGAGGCGTTACTTACGCTCGATCCGAACGCAGTCGTCGTCAACATCGCCCGTGGTCCCGTCATCGACACCGATGCCCTCGTCGACGCTATCCGGGGCGAACGGATTCGGGGGGCCTCCCTCGACGTGACCGACCCCGAGCCGTTGCCAGAATCACACCCATTGTGGAACTTCGGGAACGTCCAGATTACGCCACACAACGCCGGCCACACCCCGAAATACTACGATCGACTCGCTGACATCGTCGCCGAAAACGCCCGCCGATTCGACGCCGAGGGCCCCAACGCCACCCTCGAGAACGAGGTCATCTCGTAGCCGTCTCCAGCCATACGTATTTTTACCCCCTTCTACGAATCGGTACTGTATGAATCAGTTCACCCATCGTGTCCGTACCCGAGTATCGACGACGGAGGGCCACCGATGACGCTCACCCTCGAGGAACGGGTGCTGGTCCCGGTTGCCGACCAGGAGGATGCCGAACGGACGGCGGCCGCGATCGGATCCTATCTCGGACCCGAGAGCACGGCAGTCATGGTTAACGTAGTTGAAAAGGGCAGTTCACCCGATGCCGAAACGAGAGAACGACACACAGAACAGGCCGAAGAGATGTTCGATCGGGCTCGGAGCATACTCGCTGACACACCGGGGAGCTTAGAGACGGAGGTGCTGTTTGGGGTTGACATCGTCGAGACGATCTTCGAGGAAGCCAAATCACAGGCCGTCGACGCGGTCGTCTTTCTGCCGCGTGAGGAGAGCAGACTGGTCGATCTCCTCGCCGGTGATATGGCCCGACGGATGGTCAAAGAGGCCCCGGTGGCGGTTCTTGCGCTTCCGAACCAAGAGTAACGGTGGCGGGTGCTTTTTTACCTCGAGTCACGAACCCTCGGGTATGAATCAGGTCGACGGCAACGCAAGCGGACAAGGACGGACGAGCAAGCAACTGGCGGTGAAACGATGACGCTTGCACTCGATGGACGGGTCATGCTTCCGGTCGCGGATCCGGACGATGCCGAACGGACGGCGAAGGCGCTTGCACCGTATCTGGGCTCCGAAAGCACGGTCGTGATCGTCAACGTCATCGAGAAAGGTGGCGGCTCGATAGATAAAGCGCCGATCGGCCGGCGAAAGGAGTACGCCGAGGAGATGTTCGAGCGCGCCCGAGCGCCCCTCAGCGAGGTCGAGACGACACTCGAGACCGAGACGTTCTTCGGAACCGACATCGTCGAAACGATCTTCGAGCAAGCGGAGTCCGACGAAATCGACGCAGTGGTGTTCATGCCGCGAAAGAGCAACCGACTCGCCGAGTTGCTGACCGGAAGTGTCGCCCGTCGGATGGTCAAAGAGGCGTCGGTTCCGGTCGTGACGCTGCCACAGTCTCCCTGAAACGGTCAGTGACGAGGAGACAGTCGCCACTCAAAGTCAATCGGGGGACGGATCGGCGATTGGGTGTGTACAGTTGTTACTGTAGCTTTCGCTGTCGGCCCTTCGGCACCATCGAACGCAGTTCGCCGTGGACGTAGAGTCCGATCCCGAGCGGATAACGTTCGCCCGCCAGCTCGTGGGCTGCGATCAGATACCCCCAGTCGCCGTCCCACTCGAGGTCCTGATCCTCGCCGGCAGCAAACCGTCGAGCGCCCTCATGCTCGAGGTCGATCACGCATCGACTCGCCTCGGTCCCAAACCGCTGGGCGAAGTCGGTCGTTGGCTTCCAGTGTTCCTGTCTGGTTCGCAGGCAAGTCATCCCCAGGGCTTCGATCGCAAGCGGCGTCGGGGCCTCGCCCGCGTAGATCCAGATCTTTCCCGCGCCTTTCTCCCAGAAGGTGTAGTCTTCGAAGATCTCCGGTGGGATTCCAAACCGATCCTCGAAATATGTAAGGACCTCCTCGCGGCTCGCACGACCCTCGATAGTGCGCTCTGCAGGCGTTTGAGGTAGTCGGTCGAATTGCTGGCCATCGTTGCTCATTGGACCGTCACCTCGAGTGTCATCATGCAGTCACCTCGAGTTTCGCGACGAAAAAACCGCCCGTATCGTTCTGGTGGGGATAGATTCGGATCGCGTTCGTCAGCTCCTCATCGAAGCGTTGGCCCTCGAACTCGGTGAGTCCGGGCGAACACTCGAGGCCGATATCGATCTCACGGAGTCGACACTCCTCGGCCTCGAGGGCGTGTTGGACGACGGCTTCGTTCTCTTCGGGGGCGAACGTACACGTCGAGTAGACGACGGTGCCACCCTCGCGGGTGGCCTGGATCGCTCGACGCAAGATCCCTTTCTGGATGCCCGAGACCGAGGCGATGTGATCTTCAGACCACTCCTCGAGTGTGTCGGGATTTTTTCGAATCGTTCCCTCACACGAACAGGGGGCATCGACGAGGGTGCGGTCGAAGGCGTCGAAAGAAAACGGCTTCATCGAGTAGTTTCGGGCGTCCTGATTCGTCACCGCGAGGCTGGTCGCACCGAGTCGTTCGGCGTTAAATCGCAGTGCCGAGATCCGCCCGAGATTGCTGTCGTTTGCGACGACGGTGCCCGTATCGTCCATCAGCGCCGACAGCTGGGTCGCCTTCCCGCCGGGGGCCCCACAGCAGTCCCAGACACGCTCGCCGGGCTGGGGATTGAGGACGACCGGCGGCACCGCAGAGACTTCCTCCTGGCCATGGGTCAGCCCATGAAACGACGTCCACGTTGACCCCGGTGAGTCGGTCTCGAGGCGCACGACGCGTGGGTTCCAGTCGGCTTGCTCGTAGGCGACGCCCTCTTGGTCGAGAGCAGAAAGCGCTCGCTCGACGGACGTTTTGATCGTATTGATCCGGACGGCGGTCCCGAGCGGTCGCCTACAGGCCTCTAGAAAGGCGTCGAACTCGTCGATAATCGGTCGATACCGCTCGAGTGGCTCCATTGGGGCCGGATTCGTCCCGCTTGCGTTTGTGGGTTTCGAAGCGCCGGTGCTGTCACGGTTGTCTGTGGCCGACCGAACGCGACTTCGCCGCCACCGTTTTTATACTATCGGACGGAACTGTCTGATCGCCACCCCGTTGCGGCGATTCACGACGTACGTCCGGCAGTCTATTCCCCCGTCGGACCAATGGCAGTCTATGACACGCATACGAACACGAGGGCTCGAGATCGACCTCGACTCGCCGACGCTCATCGAAGGCTTTCCCGGTGTGGGACTGGTCGGCAAAATTGCTACCGATCACTGATTCCACGGCCCAAAATCGGGGTCGACGACGCGCTCTCGAGCGTCGATCCCGTCGATGGTCTCGATATCTTCCGGTGGTAACTCGAGTTCGAGGGAGGCCCAGTTGTCCCGGATGTGGTCTTCGCCGGTGGCTTTCGGAATCGCCGTAACTCCTTTTTCGCGTAGCCAGGCTAGACTAACCTGTGGTTCGCTGATCCCGTGTTTGTCGGCGACGGAGTTGATTTCGGGCTGGTCGAAGACCCCGCCACGAGCCAGCGGCGAGTAGGCAACCACCTCGACGCCATGTCGCTTACATGCCTCGCGTAGTTCCGGCTGGGGGAGTAATGGATGGAGTTCGACCTGATTGGCCACGATTGGTGCCTCACAGGCCTCGAGAGCCGTCTCGAGCTGTTCAGGCAGGAAGTTACTAACACCGATGGCGTTGATCAACCCACTGTCGTACAGTTCGGAAAACGCAGAGAGCGTCTCTTCTGGGTCGTAGGTTCGCGCTGGCCAGTGGACATACAGCAAGTCGACGTACTCGACGCCGAGTCGTTCTATGCTCTCGTGTGCCGTATGAATGACATCGTCGTATGCGAGATTCGAAATCCAGATTTTGGTCGCAAGAAAGACGTCGTCTCTGTCGACATCGGCCCGCTCGATCCCATCGCCTACGGCGGCTTCGTTATCGTAGGCTTGGGCGGTATCGATATGTCGATACCCCATCTCGAGGGCCGTCCGGACACTTTCGGAACACTGCTCTGGATCGGTGTTCTCCCAGGTCCCGAGTCCGAGCATCGGCATTCCATCGGTGGTTCGTGGTGATTCTAAACCGGCGGTGTCGACGTCTTCGAAGCTCATGTATCCATTTTGGTGAGAACACGAAAGTGCGTTGTGGTTGCAACGGGAGCACTCGCCGTCGGCTTTCACTCGAGTGCGCTCATCCAACGGGGTCAACGCCATATATGTCTGGAATAATATCTGTCTCGAGTCGAGAAAAAGAAGGAAAACTTACGGTACGTCGGCTTTTTAGCTCGGGTATGTCCACCCACTCTCGGAGACGCGGCGGCGGTGGCATTGTCGGTGCGATACGGACCGACTTACGGCGGCTACACGGGGCGTGGATGGAACTCGTCTTTCCCCGCCAGCGTGGCCGTGGCCACTCCGTCATGGGTAAGTGGGAGCCGGAGACGCTTCCACAAAAAATAGCCTACCGCATCTGGAGCGCCCTCGGGACGTTCGGATTACTCGTCCTCTATCCCCTGACTGTCGTTGGTTTCGCTACCCGCTACTACGCGGTGAAACTCGATTCCACCAGAACGCGACTCGGTATCATTGGCGTGACAGCAGTGGCCGTCCTCGTCTGGGGTGTGCTCACTGTCAGCGCCTTCGTCGGACTGGAGTACGATCGGTTTCTTGCCGTTGCGGCGGCGAGTCTTGTCGCAGTCATCTCGACGGCACTGGCGGCAGTGTTCTCGAAATTCGGCGGCCGAGTCACCTCTGTACTGCTTGCCTATCCCTTCGCGATGACTGCCATCTTCCTGCCGCCAGTCGTCGCCGCGCTCGTCACGCCAGCGCTTGGACCCTACGTCCTCGCTCCAAGCTACGACTTTGCCGTCTGGATCCTCGATACCATCCTGGTCGTCGGCAACATCAACGAAGTGCTTCGGGCGAACTTCACGCTCGAGGGGGCAGCCTACGCGGCTATGTGGGTTGGCCTCTCGTTCCCACTCGGCTGGTTCCTCGGTGGACTCGTCACACTCGCGAATCTGGTCCGTCCCACTGAGGAGTGATCTCGGTATCGGCGAACGGGCTGCCGCTTTCGGATCCCTTAGATGCCAGTACTACAAACGGGCGAGTATGAGCCTAGACCTTCCGAAGACGATTGGTGCGTTCGTACTGGTGACTGCACTCGGTATCGGTTCGTTGTATCTCCTCCCTGAACTGACGCCGATGGCACCGATGACAACCCAGACGATCATGATGATGGTGTTGCCGTCTATGGCGCTGTTCGGTGCAATTATGCTGGCTATCGGTGTCAAACACGGCGAGTACCGCGCAAGCCACTAACGCTTCGTTGACTCTCACTCGAGAGGTACACCTTCGGTCCAGTTACTGATCTTCTAGCGGTGGCTTTCCTTCGGCAGGCTGGTCGGTCTCGAACTGCCCCAGCGCACTCGAGAGCCCCCTCGCGCGCTCGGCGAGGGCTGCCATCGCTCCGGTCACCTCGTTTAGGGCGTTAGTCTGTTCATCGGTCGCCGCAGCCACGGTATCTGCCCCGATTGCCGTCTCCTGACTGATCGATGCGACCTCGCTTACCTCGGTGACGACCTCATATGTCGAGTCCATCTGATCGTCCGTCGCCGCCGAAATCTCTTGGACGCCGGCGTTCGTTTCGCCAGCGTACTCTGCGATTGCCTCGAGCGCTTCGACCGCCCGCTCGACCTGACCGCTTGCCGTCTCGATCTCGTCGCTGGTTCGCTCGACCGCGCTCGCTGACGCCTGTGTCTGCTCGCGAATTCGCTCGAGGTGGGATTCGACCTCCGCTGCAGTGGCTTTGGTGTTGCCCGAGAGCTCTCTGACCTCCTCGGCAACGGCGGCGAACTCCTCGCCGTCAGTGCCTGATGTGCGAGCTTCCAGGTTGGTGCTGAGTGCAAGCATATTCGTCCGGTCGGCGATCACCTGAATCCGCTCGATCAACCGGTCGATCTCGGCGACTTCCCGCTCGAGGCGTTCGATTTCGTCGACGGCGCGTCCGGATTCCGCCTCGATCGAATCCATCCCCGAAATCGCGTCCTGTGCTGCCTCCTGGCCTACGTTCCCGGTTTCGGCCGTCCGTTCGGCGAGTCGGGCAACCGCGTTCGAGGAATCCGTAATCGCTTGGGTCCTCCGAGAGAGCGCCGACAACTCCTGGGTGGCCTCCTGGAGCGACTCGTTTTGGCGGGCCGCACCGTCCGAAATCGTCTGGACAGAATCGGCGACGTTCTCTGAGGCTTCCCGAACGGACTCACTCGAGGCCGATACCCGTTCGCTCGCCGTCGCTACCTGCTCTGCGAAGTAACCCAACTTCGCAATCGTCTCCTCGAGTTGTGCGACCATCCCGTTGAACTCGGTGGCGATCTGGCCCATCGGCTCAGTCTCGGTCACCTCGGGGTCCATTCGAACGGTGAGATCGCCGTCGGCTGCCGCCTGCATTACGGCTGCATACTGGTCGGCTGCGCGCGTCAGATCCCGGTTCATCGCCGCCGTGTGTCGACGTTCGCGCTCGGCGTCCGCTCGGGCCTCGTCGACCTCTTCGATTCGGTTCCGAAGCGAGCGGCGCATACTGTCGAAAGCGGTATACAGCTGGCCGATCTCGTCGACGCGATCCGTCTCGAGGTCGACCGCGAGGTCACCCCGTTCCATCCGGGCGGCCCGATCACGCAGTCTGTTTATCGAGCGAGCCGTGTTTCGGCCGATCACGGCACCCAGTGCAGTGACAAACACCACCAGTCCTGCCGTCGCAGCGAAGCCGAGCCACTGGACGGTCCTCACGAAGCCGTAAGCGTCGGCGGTCGGTTCGTGGACGAGGACCGTCCAGTCGGTTCCTTCGATTGGTGCATAACCGACGACGTACTCTTCCGAGGGAAAGCCATAGGACAACAGCAACCCGGATTCATCATCCGGTGATCTCGTCGCAGCTCCGGCCGACTCGCGGTTGCTCACTCCATCAGCGTCGCCATACTCCTCGAGAAACGACTCGAGATCGTCGCCGTAGCCTGCGTCGCCAAACACCAGACGATCCTCGTCATCGACGACGAGCGTCGTCGATCGATCCTCCCCATACGTGGTAAATTGCTCGGCATACTGGTCGAGTTCGACCGTATAGACGACGCCGATCGCCCCATCACCGGTCGCCTGGGCGTACGTCACCGCGGGCGTCTCCGACTCGAGTGTGTAGGGTGTCGACCGATAGACCGAAAACGGTTCGATGGCCTCGAGCAACACGTCTGAGTCTGGCACCGCGAGTGTCTCGATCGACTCACCGGCGACTCCCTGATCCGTACTCGAGAGGATCTCTCCGTCGTCGATGTCGACGATGTGCAGGCTGTGTGCCCGGTCGGGATACTGGGTGTACTGTCGTAACTCCGTCGTCGAGAGGCTCCGAAGGTCGGGGCTCCGGATGAGCGTCTGCACCCGTTGTTCGTTGCTTTCAGACCACGCCTGGAGGCTGTTTGCTTCCTGTTCGGCAAGCGTGGCGTACGCTTCGTCAGTATCGGCCTGGACGTGTGAGCGAATCTCTTCGGTCGCGAAAAATCCGATCATGCCGACTGACGCCCCGATCAGTAACAAGACGATCCCGAATTTGAGCGCGTAGTTCCGCCGGAGTACTGACGGCACGTGTCGACGGAGCCTCTCGAGCATCGTACGCACACACGAACAACACCGTCATTAGCTTTCGGACCGCCCCCCGTCACAGTATCTCGACGATTCGTTCGGTCGCCTCCTCTGGGTTCCAGTTCTCGAGAAGATTCGCGAACGTCTCCTCGAGTTCGCTTTTCGCCCGAGGCTCGACGCCCGATCCGTGAGTGATCGTCGGGGGCTGGGAACTCGAGGCGTCGAACGCAGCCCGCTGGTCGACGAGAAATGGTGGAAACGCGTCGATCGGAACGTCGGTTCGTGGCGGGATCGACCCCTTTGGCGGATTGAACCGTTCCTGGGCGTCGACCGTTCCACAGTACTCGAGAAACTCCGCTGTTAGCTCCGGCGTGGGGTTTGGCTCCGGCATCACGAACGAGTCGAGCACCATCGCATAGATGCCTTCGGTGCCGGGAAACGCGACGTGACCCCAGTCTTCACCGTAGGCCAGTCCAGTGGCCTCATACTGGCCGGCCGCCCAGTCACCCTGGTGGGTAAACGCCGCGTCGCCGGCGATTACCTGCCCGTTGGCCTGGTCCCAGGCGAGTGTATCCGAGTCGGGGCTGAGATACTCCCGGTAGTCGACGAGTAACTCGAGTGTCTCGGCAATCGCGGGTTCTGGAGCCTCGGTTTCACGGTCGAGTAGCGCTCGGAAGGACTCGACGCCATGGAGGCCGACGAAGACGGTCTCCCACAACTGAAGTGTCGGCCACGCATCCTGGGTCTGGTGGGCAAGCGGAACGTAGCCAGCGTCCTCGACCGCCTCGAAGGCCTCGAGCAAATCGTTGGGATCTGTGAGTGTGGCCGGCTCGACGCCGACGTCTTCGACGACCGCTGTATTATAAAACAGGTTGTTCAACCGGTGGATGTTGATCGGCACCGCGACGTAGCCATCACCATCCCGGGACAACGCCTGTACGCTCTCGAGGTAGGTCTCGCGCATCTCGGTCGACCAGCTGTCACTGATATCCGCGAGAACGTCGGAATCGGTGTACGGAGCCAACGACTCCCCCGGCCAGAGCTGAAACACCGACGGCGGCGAGTCGTCGATGAGCCGAGACTGGACTGCAGCCGCAAGCGCAGACCCTGCCCCGCCGGGGGCAGGATTTTCGGAGACGCGAGACTCGTCGTAGCCGTACTGTGTCAAAAATCCCTCGAGCAACGCCTCTACGGCATCCTCTTCGCCGCCAGCGGTCCACCAGTGGACGAACTCGAGTGTCGAGCCGTCCTCGGACCCGGTTTCCTCGTCATCATCGTCGTCCGACCTGGACCCGGTGAGACAGCCAGCAAGCGACGTCATTGTCGCAGTCCCAACCGCCCCAAGGAGGCCAACGGCCCTGCGACGTGAGAGTCCTCGTCCGTTCGGCTTCGGCGATTCCATATAATCGAACCTGATCTACTTTTTTACTACCGAACCGATATATCCCTTTCTCTACTTCCTCGGTAATCCTATCAATAGTAGTTCAAATAGAGCAACAAATCAAAAATGACTCATATACTAATATAGATGCTAAAATAAATAAACACTCTAAAGCAGCCTGAAACGACTTATAGTCGTAATTTCTACCAATGATAGAGAACGTCTTTCCAATATAAATTTTCTTTTTCTATTTGGCAGAAATATATTTCTGCTGTTACTTTCTGTATTGGCAAACGTTTATTTCGGTAAGACAGCTAGTATGAGACATGCTCGTAAGACGAGTACTGCCGTTCGAAAATTCGGCCCAACCCAATCGAGTTCAGCGATACGGAGGAAGCCATGACTGAGCGACCGGCGGCCGACGATACTGGCGAGGACGAGACCCACTCTCCCTTGCCCGCCGTCGATCGTACCCTCGAGGGAGACGGACCGACGGAGACGTACGACCTCGAGGACCTCGGGAACGTCAAAGCCGAGTGGGACAGTCTGACGGTGTACCTCCCGGAGGACCTCCACAACGCAGTTAGCCTCTCCTACCGCGAACTGAGTTACGAATCTGCACAACTGACCAACTACGACCTACAGAAGTTACAGGACTTTTATCCGTTGCTCATCGCCGTTGGACTAAACAACTTAAATCAGTCCGACCCGGACGATCTACTTTCGATGCTCGAGTATCTCCAAGAGGAGTACGGCTGATCGATCGCCGAGTGTTGACGACGTCGTGCCGTCCAGTCTCGGTCATGAATTGCAATAATAGTCTTACGAGTAATACTTATAATGCCTATTTGACCTGGTGTTCACAAGATCGCCACTGAGGGCCGTCGTCTCTACGTATGCTGATGGAACCGAGTGGGTGTCGTGTCCATCGCCGAACGGTCAGGCGAAGTGTGAGACAGACTTTACATGCGTATGGCTGTAACAAATGGTCGGTTCGTCGTTGTTCATCCATCGAATCGGGTGGATTGGCAGTGAAAACTGTCACGGGGCACCCAGACGGTAAGACTAGTCTCACTTCGACTATACACTGGCTTCACAACGAGTAATACTAGTCTAACTATAGTGTTTACTTACTGAGTTGTATACGATCTCTACGCGTTACATCGTGTGTGGAATCTGGGCTAACTTAATACATAGAAGCGCTAATACTGCTTTTTATAGAGTACATTCCTCTACACCAGCCACGGACGAGCTGATGGTCTGTTAAAATCCATAATGTTATATAGTGTCGGTAAGAATTTCCCAATTGTCACGCAGCCATGACAGACGACAATAGATTACCGCGACGACGCTATCTCCAGCTCACTGCTGGGGCTGGTGCTGTGGCATTGGCAGGGTGTGCAGAGGACCAAGATCCCGACGACCTCGATACGGACGACACTGACGACGATGGAACCGGTGAGACGGACGACCTCGAGATCGTCCACTGGTGGACGGCTGGCAGCGAGGAAGAAGCGTTTACTGCCCTCGTCGATGGGTTCGAGGAGGAGCATCCAGATTATTCCGTCGACGACAACCCCGCACCTGGTGGTGCCGGGGCCGCAATCGACGCTGAAATCCAGACTCGAGTGCTCGATGAGGACCCACCGGGCACGTTCCAGATCTGGCCCGGCGAGGCGCTTCG
>LFCJ01003260.1_pt1 | contig 11888 bp, 15 predicted proteins | sample 643141 | NCBI WGS metagenome assembly LFCJ01 (sample SAMN03766243, study PRJNA286221) | soda lake metagenome | biome: soda lake; feature: Kulunda steppe; material: water; isolation source: sample B1-Br-g2 brine of Lake Bitter-1 | place: Russia: Kulunda steppe | collected 2010-07 | reverse complement strand
GGGCAGTGCATACACACTTTGATCTTGCACAGCAGGGCATCACAGGGTTAGCCATGTTGTCTTGCACCCAAGTCGGCCTCAGAAGCTGGAGGTGAGGCTCGTGCTTAGGCGTTAGGCCCTGAACATGATTACGAGCATGCACATGAAGTCGGACTGCAAGCGCAACAACAGTGACTGGCCCCACCCACAAATGCTTGCTCACCGTTCCACAGCCGCACACACTCGAGCAACAGGCCCATCAACCCACCCCCATGATATGCCCCTGTGCATTTCCACGGCCCCTCGCCGGCACATTCAACACCTCAGGCACGCCTGCATGCTTAACAGAGGCACTCGTCAGCACCCCTGCACTATACCCAACCGCAACTCACCGGCACATTGAAGACAGAGCCAGGCAGCACCTCCAAGCCTTGGGGCAGGCCATTCGAAAAGTTGCGGACGACCACCTCCCGGTCTGAGTAGTACTCGATTGGGAAGGGGTACTGCACTGTCAAGGGGCCGGTGGGGTGGAGGGGAGGGAATGCAGAGACTGTGATGTGGGGCGCGGGCATGATGCTGGGCGGGGGGGCCCGTTTGCCCTTGCCCTTGCTGGCATCAGATGGGCTCCTGACTTGACCGCTATTGCTGCTGCTTCCACTGCTGGCGCTGCTGTTGCTGGTGGTTAAGCCGATGCTGCTTGCTGGGCTTTGGGGGGAGGGGACGCCCTGGGCTGCTGCAGTGGCCAGTGACCTGGTACTGCTGTTGCTACTGCTGCATCCAAAGCTGCTGCTAATCCTGCTGATCAGGCTGGACAGCGGTGGGCTGCAGTCACTGGAGGATGAGCTGGAGGCAGGGCCTGTGGACTGCTGAATTGTCCTGGGACAGGGAGCTACGGGAGCAGCCTCACGAGCATAGGAGCTAAACAGGGATGATGCCACCTGAAAGCTGGGTGCACGCTGGTGATGGAACATCAGGCTCAAAGACCTCTGCATTCTCTCCTCCTCAGTAAGAGTTATAAATTTACATCAGGTCTTCCAGGGGAAAAATATTTCCATCATTTTCTCATATCAAGATTATAAATTGTTATATCGACGCCGTTTCGGGATGTAATTGTATGAGGATGCAAGCGCCCCTCCATGCACTCCAATCACATCCATGCTACAAGCTGATCCACCCAGTGAATGCCCAGATCCTCCATGCCCCCATGTCTAGGCTGCGGAACAGGCTGGGCAGGATCTCAAGGAAATCTTTGTGCCAGCTGAACAGCAGCGCGAGCGCAGGCCTGCCAGGGCTAGTAGATGGTGATGTCCAGTCTAGCCGCAGAAGTGAGGAGTGCTCAACATCGGGGCGGGAACAGGAGAGCACTTCTTCCCAAGCCTCAAGACGAAACTTTCTCCTTGCGGCCGGGGCGTGTGCAGCTGTGCCAGCAGCTGCAGCACAGGCGCCCGAGTCCCAAGCAGCTGCGGCAGCAGCTGCTGCATCATTGCCAGAGGCACAGCTTGGAGTGCTGACCCGGGAGGCCTGCAGGGAGGCGTATGCCGCAATTATGACATCACCAAATTGGTTTGGACCCGGACCATTAGCCGCACAGCGCCTGCCAATTAAAGTGAGTCCATCTGTACAACATATCACAGCAATTTCCGGCTTAGAATACTCACGAGGTGTTGATAGATAGGAAACTGAGGTGTTTGAACTGGCAGTTGTCATCATATTAGAGCGCCGCACGCTGCTCGTCACTTTGCCACTATGGATGGCAAAACAGTAGTAACCCTAGTAGCCTTTGAGAGAGCAAACGTGCCGCACACCTCTTTGCCATATTGTCTTTGAAAGCTCAACTCATTGAGCAAAGAAGTGCTTGCCTGCCGATTGGGAATGCATCAGTTCAACAGGGTGATGAAATCAGGCACTCCAGGCAGCCGCCTTGGCCAACCTTCGTGCCCATGCGTCCATCTGCGTTCCCCTGGATCATCCTAAATTACCTTTCTTAGCTCTTGGTCCTACGCCTATACATGCATAGACCGCACGCAGGAAAGGGTAGTACCGCAGCGCAGCAAGTTAGAACCACATTTTGTGCCCTTGCTCGCTGCTGCCGCGAGCGCATTCAGGCTTTGCAGATCCTCATCATTCTTTGGATCGCTGCACCCTCCCTGTTGGTCTGTTGGATCCGCATGCCCAAGCTGTCTTCATGTCTTTATCATACTCAGCGCAAGCTCTGTCTATGTGAGCACAGCCATGAGGGCCCAAAGCAGCTGGGCATGCACTGCGCGCATACCCTCCCAAGGCACAGCAAGTCTCGCCCTGCCGGCTGTCCCTGTTGCTGCTGCAGTTAACGCACGTGCTGACCAGCTGCTATGTCAGTGGGTTTGCCGGGACCGCGTGTCAAGTGAAGTTTGACGTGTTCTACCCCAAGGTGTGCGCGCAGTCTCCAGTTGCACCTTGGACGCAGGGGCGCGCAGAATGGCTGTGTTGGTATGGTAGCAGCCTATTTTGCGGGGCTTGCAGCACGTGGAGGAGGCGCTGTGCGATGTGTGGGTAGCCAGTCATGCCTAGTGTGGACCTGCGGCCCACACACACCTTGCGGGTCGTGGGGATGTGCCCCGCTGCGATTGGGCCGCGGCTGCATTGCGATTGGGCCGTGGCTGCATTGCGATTGGGCCGTGGCTGCATAGTCAGGCCCGTGTACCAGCAGGACCTGCAGGAGAAGCAGCATGGAGTGGCAGGGGGTTTTGAGATCTTGCAGCGCTCAGCTGGCTCACGCAAATCTTTCTGCTGCACATGATCTCGCTAGGGAGGCAGGGATGCCTGCTGGGGCACAGAAGCTCTGGCCTTGTTCTCACCAGGCCCAGCTCTTGGGGTCTGTTGCTAGTATGAAGGAATCAGCAAAGCCTTGGGGGAGCGGCCTCACGGTTTGCATCCCGCCCTCCCTGTAACCAGCCATGCGCTCTGCAAGCCTGGCAAACAGGTAGGCCTATCAGTGTCTTGCTTTGCTCGGAGGCAGTGAGCAACCTGGATCTTTGTGCGGCTCTGTTCTGTGCTCTGCAGGGCGGGGCTGCTTTGGGCCTGGGGCCGCCCTACCCTTTAGCCCTGATCACCTCAGGCTTCCTTGTTTCGTCTGAGGCCTACAAGTATGTGCTTGTTCATGCCTCCAAATCCCACGCACGCATCTTATGCCTGGCATGTTGGACACACCGAAGGCAAGATAGGCCATTGGAACAGAATGGCTGATTGGCAATGCTGTTTTCAACAGCTACATCTCTCAAGCTTGGGTTGTATGTCGTGCCTGACAGAGGCTTCCAGTCTTGATTTAACGTGGCTGTCTGTTTTGTGTGCAATGCCTCCACTAGCTAGCAAAGAAACAACCATGGGTTCAGTTCAGACTTGGGCGTAGACCTTCATCACATAGGCCCACCCTTGTTGGTATCGGTTTGTCCGCATCTTGTCTAAACCGACTGATATTGTGCCCTGACTGTCTGAACCGATTGACCTTGTGCCCTGACTGACCTTGTGCCCTAACTGTCTGGACCGACTGACTTTGTGCCCTGACTGTCTGGACCGACTGACATTGTGCCCCGACTGCTGTTCAGACAAGGCCCAATCCAGGCCTACATTTATTGCCACATGGTACAGTCATTGGTTTTTGCATGGTCGGTCTACTTGTTTGTTGCTTCGCAGGTCCTATGCCGAGCGCCTGGCAAGCTGGGGTGAGTTGTGGCCCGAAACACGGCAGGGAGCACCTTTTGTATGGAAGGGCAGTCAGGAGCAATGTTTATGGTATAGGTACCTAAGTGAAAGCACAAAGTGCTCGAAGTCCTACTTACGTGTTTTAGTTTTATCCAGGTCGGATCATTGTGTCATTTGATGGCTTCATCTGCAGTTCTGGACAATGTAAATGTAAAATCATGCGTTTGAAGAGTCACAAAGCAAAACGCTGCTGCCATGTCAATGCATGCCATTCTTCCTACCCTTGCTTTGTTCATAGCTGTATGCACATGGCGGTGTGTGCATGGCTATAGGCACATGACTATGCCATGAACACTCATGTATAAGTCCCCTTACAAATTCAAGTTGTGTAGCCTCTTCAGATCAGGCAAAGTGCATGACTGCCTTGTTGATGCCTTTTTGTGTGCCAGGCTATGCTGTGCTGCTGTATGACAAGCAAGAGACTGTGAGCGATGTCCTGGATGACGTCACTTCTGTTGCAGCCTTGAGGTGATAATGATTCAACTTGCACATATCTGTTTGAGAGGTTATAATACTTCATGCCTGAAGGATATCAAGTCTTGATTTGTTGCCAGAGTCAGCAGCACTTACAAGGGATGTGAAATTTTGCCTCAGCATGTCAGTGATTCGACGCAATTTCTTGCCAAGAATGCTGCCACTGCCTCATGCACATTGATACTTGGCTTGCGCTGTGTTGGTTCTCAATCTCAGGCAATGCATCGATCTGGCAGCATCAGACCCACTGATAAAACGGGTGGCGGATCCAAGCAGGTAGGGGAACATCAGGGGGTGCTTGCTCGCCTTACAGGCTTGTGATTTATAGCATGTATGGGGCTGCATGTCCTTAAGATTCCGAAAGCCATGATGCATGCGCTGGTTGTTGCGACTGTGAACAAAGGAACTGTGAGCTGCTCTTTATCTTCTAGGCTTGGGTGTCTGGCTCCATGTCTGATTACTGCCGTCATTGGACCTGCGCGTGTGGAGCATAAAACTTCCATTTTCACACAGCACCGTTATCAAGCATGTGCAGGAGCGAGGTCATGTGCGCGCTTGATGGTGCCTTGCCCACAGGGTCTACCTGGTTGGACACAGCCGCGGGGGCAAAATCAGCGCGCTGACAGCGCTGGAGGATCCCCGTGTCGTGGCCCTTTGCCTCCTTGACCCAGTGAGTGCGGCAGGAGGCAAGCCGGCAGCTGCAAGTGTACATCTGCGCTCGCAGCTCGGGCATGTCTAAGGGCATACCTGGGCAGGTGGAGGCTCTTGATGTGAGGCACTGCGCCTTTGTGACCCCGTTGATTGCTGGGCTGAAGTCATGGCATAGGCGCATGTGCGGTGCGTCTTGAGGGGTCTCGGGGCCTCTCTATGGCTGTGCAAGGGCAAATGGAAATGAAGCAAGCAACCGGCGTGCAGGACGGCATCGCCTGGCAGCAAGTGGGCAGCATGAATAGTGTCCTCCTTGAAGTCACTGACTTGTTGTTCCTGTTGCGTACAGCAACGTTCCTTGCACCTTCTGCAAGAAGTGTGTTGGAGCTCTCTCCAGGACTGCCCATAACCTTAAGCAGATGCTGCAGACACCCCCTGCAGAGGAAGAAGCCTCTCTTAGTAGCCTGTGTTCCATTTGAATCATGCCCGTGCCTGCCACACACTTGTTCCAAATCCTTCTGAATGTCAGTGTGCCCACCCTTCAGCAATAAGGACTCTTGCACAGCATTTTGTAAGCATGCACAGGCCCTGTTCCCTGGGCAGTATCCAAGAGGGGGACAAACACGTTCATGTAGGCTGTGTGCACTACCATACGAGTGTGTGTCAAAGCAAGTGCCTGGCCCCTGGTAACACAGCGCAAGCACACACCTTTCAGCGCCGTGCCGCAGCAGAAAGATCTGGCATATGCAAGTAAGACCTGTGCCCTCACCCACATCCAGCGATCGCCATGCGTTGCAGCACCAAGTACTACCGGAAAGTCAACACGCATCTGACCTTCAACCTTGGCCCACACAGGTTGACAACACTGTGTACGCCCCGATAGCCCCCGGCTTCCCATCTGCAGTTGCAGCCCTGCAAGGCAACCCTTCCACCTCTGAAGGTCCTTCTTCCAAAGCCAACAAAGCACGCACAAGCAGCCAGACAGAGACAAGCGGCAGTGGCAGCAACAGCGGCGGCGGCGGCGGCAGTATCAGCATGAGCAGTGGAAGCAGCAGCAGCGGCAACGGCGATGATGGCGCTCGCGATCGCGGCAGCAGGGGCGCTGCTGTTGACAGTGCAAGGGAGCCCAGTGCCTGCAGAGTATCTGCGGGAGCAGCAGCGGGGGCTGCATCAGGCAGTGGGAATGGCAGCAGGACAGGTGTAGGCGCATGCGCGTCACTCCCGCCATCGTTCCCTGTGGCAATCGTAGGCTCGGGCATCGGTGGTGACTGCGCGCCCATGGATGCAAACTACCAGCAGGTGTGTAGCCAGGTGGCTTCTGAATCACCTGCGGACTTAGAGAGGAGCTGTAGCTGTGCGGCCTGCACACACACATGCAAACTACCGGCACGTGGGCAGCAGGACATTGCTCGTGTGTGAGTCTTTGCAGCTGTAGTCATGCACCACACAGTGCAGCCCCTGTGCGGATGCCGAGTGTTTGCTTCACGGGAGCCTAGTGGGACTAGGTACTATGTATAACTATGTATGGGAAGCAGCTGCTGCAAAGGCGTGGCTCATGCCATTGGCCGGTTCTTGCATAGAGGATACTCATTGAAGTCTGTTCAGTTCCTTAAGGCAGCCTGCGCCCCCCAAAAACGTATCAATAATCCAGGTCTTTTCAAATGCATGAGGCACTCGCCTTGGGGCAGAAGCTGCAATTCGGCAGAGCACGATGCCTAGAGCACAGCAGATGAGAAGTTGCATGCCTGGCATAGCTCTTGGGTCACATTGGGCCAAACTTGACGCTCCCTCTGGGCTTGGCTTGCTGCACGCAGTTCTTCAAAGCAACTAGAGGTCCAACATGGGAGGTGGGCTTGCAAAATGCAGGTGAGCAGCTTCTGTGACGAAGTTTGTGCATTATCCCACACGCAAGCAAAAATATCACGGCAGCTTTGGTGGCAGGCTTTGCAGTACGGGCCAGGGAGGAGAGCTGGAGCACTTTCAGCTTGCTGCTTCCATCACACAGTGTTCATTCCCAACATTTTTGCCCCCGCAGTGCTATGAAAGAGGGTCAGACCTTACCAACAAGTTGTTGTCTATGACTGGAGAGCACTGCTTGCTGCTTGTGCGTGTATGTGGGCTGACCCTGGCTTGTTCATCAGATATGGGTATGCTGAGCATGAGATGTGCCTGCCGTGGTCCACTGCCTACTCTGACGTGCAAAAAGATGTGTGTCTGTCCCTTGTTCCCTGCCACAGGCCACTTCCAGTACTTGGACATGACGTCGCCCTTACAGTCCTACCTGTGTCCCGCTGGATCAGCCCCAGACAGCCAGGTAGGGCTATATGAACTGTCTGCGTTGTGCACACGTGTGTGTATGTGCTTGTGCTTGTGCTCATGCGTGCGTGCATGTAAATGAGGGTGCGTCCATGCCAATGCCCGCCTTAATAGATACAGCTGCAGTGTTGGATGCTCTGCCCATTCCTGCAAAAAGTGTGTCGCGCACCTTGGCCTGTACAGCAAGCCTTACGCAACCCCAGCATGCCTTCCGCAACACGATTGTAGTCCAAGCAAGCCAGGAAGCTCAAAGCGTGTACTAAGGAAAAGCGATGCAGCCAACGAACTTCTTGGGCCCCACCGCGCTACCAAGGGAAAAGGCCTGCCATGGGAGCTCGCCCGCCCCTCCCCGTCACAGCTGCCACGCAGGCTGGCACAGCATTGCGCGTGTGGCGTGGCACTGCCCCTCTCCCTCAACCTCTCGTGCCCACATCGTGCCCAGCAGGCCCGCAAGGTTTTGTGCATGGCGTTGCGTTGGCCCTCTCACCCTCCCCCACGCTCCCTCTCCCCCCTACCACCCGCTCTACAGGTCCGCAACATTGCGCGTGGCGTGGTGGTCGCTTGGGCGGAGCTATGTTTCCGGCACAACGGCCACGACGTACTCAGGGACGTGCCTGCAGCCCCCCTCCAGGAAGCCAGTAGATCACTAGCCAGCAGCTTGGCCAGCAGCAGCAGTAGCAGCGACTGGGCAGGCAGGCAGCAGGGCGCATGGGCTGCTGGCGGCGCAGGAAGCCTGTGGGGAGGTAGAGGCAAAGGCCCCGGCGCTGCAGACGGGGTGCAGGTACCTGGGACTGGTACCAGCAGCAGCAGCAGCAGCAGCATTCTTGGAGGCGGCAGTAGCAAGAGTAGTGATAATGGTAGTGAAGGGCGGGTGCTAGGCCAGCAGGGGGCTGGCGAGGAGGGCCGGGCCGCTTACCCGTTTGCGTGTGTGCAGGAGCAGATGGGAGCGGCTGTTCCTGCAGGCGTCAGCCAGCCGGAGCGGGCTGATGCACCCAGGAGCCGATGGGGTCAAGCACAACCGCCGGGCTTAGAACAGGGGCTGGCTGAGAGCGGTAGGGGGTTGCAGGATGTGCAGGGACCCACAAACCAGGGAGGGGGTGGGGGAGCTAAGCAGCAGGGGCCAGGGCGAGCGCAGCCAATTGTGTTTGACCGGTCGCTGCCTGAGTCGCTTGAGGCTGTGCTCGCCTTAAAGCGGGAGGAAGTGGCGAGCAGTGTGGATGTCAGGACAAGGTTTAAGGGCTTCAGGGATGAGGCAGCCGCTGGACAGCAGTGACCACATAGGGTCAGGGGAACGGAGGCCGCACTGCTGAGCATGTGTGGTGGCTTGGTGATTGAGGCTTGCAAATCCAGCATTGCCCAACCAGGCTGGCTGCTTGGAGTTGAGCCTTTTGTGATCACTGGCCCGAGCTATCAGATCAGCGGACAAGCAAGGTCACAAGGAGAGCATGTCCAGGACTTTATCCGGCGGCAGGCCAGCAACAGATACAAACTGTATATACTATTCAAGCCAACATTACAGGATGTGCCATGTAACAGGATTCTCGAACAGAATCATAGTTTCCTGGGCATGCTCATGGAAATCTTCTGCAGGGAGTCTTTGTCTTTGTGCCATTGTCTAGCCACCTCTGCCTCCTCTGGTGAGGATCGCTTTTGCGGCCCTTTATCTCTCGCATCTTCCGGAACTTGGGTCTTGCGCAAGGCATGCCTGGTATCCTGGCATGGACCTTCGTTTAAGCAGATCAATTTGCGACATAGCCTCTGGCTTTTAAAGATCTCAGGACCTGCCGATAACCAGGGCTATGTCCTAGGGAAATTTTACCGCTTGATACGATGAGATGAGAGGGTGGGAGGAGCAAGCATGCTCCAAATGAACGCAATTGCGCGTATCAAATCATTAGATAAGAAACGATTTCCTTTTTTGTGGATTTCTAGGTGATGCTTGCATCAGCCTTCAAGAGAAGTCTAGCCCTGCCAGGAAGCGTCCCCCGCAGGACAGTCTGCACTCGTGCGATGTCCACAGGGGCGCCAATGAAGCTTATTGACGTGCCTGTTTCAAACAATGGAGCCAGGGTACGCAGCTCCTGGATGCATCCACAGCGTGTGCACTGTGTTTTCAGCTCACATCAGATCCTTTACACTCCTGGGCATTTATTTGTTGGGTGTGTGCTGGTGTCTGTCTCAGGTGCGATGGGTGTCCTACAAGAAGGGCCTCCAGGATCAGTTGGAACTTGTCCCACCAAGTTTTTTGGGGGGCTTGAAGACACCTGAGTATCTTGCCAAGAACCCTCTGGTGAGGGTGCAACGCAAGGATGACGTTACCCACACAGGCCAGCTGTTCGTCTGTGACATTGTGAACGTGTCAACTAGGATCGGTTGATAAAAATTGCAGGAGCCTGAAAGGTCTCATTCGCAAGAGCGCATTGCCAGCTCCCTACTGAACCTGTCCTCTGCCTGTTCTTTCTTATATTCCCAGGGGAAAATGCCTCTGCTCCTGTTGCCTGATGGAGGTGCAATTCCAGGTGAGAGCAGCCTTCTTGGAGAGGCGTGCAAGCTCAAGAGCACGAGAGAACTTCCTTGTAGAAAAGCAGCCGTTAAGGTGCAGTTCCATGTGTGCTGTTCACGCCGGGCAAGTATGCCTGCGAGCTGATCAGCCTGCTATATGTACAAACCCACTTGCCTAAGGCCAGCTCGACAGGTGGCATTGCATGACAATATGGGTTGAGAATTCCAGGCGATGTTGTATAAGTACCTGAGCCTGCTTGCGGCTTGAGGCTTGCTCCAAGACTCATACAACAAAGAAATCGCTAATCAAATATGTAGCCAGTGTGTGATGCAGAGAGTGAGGTCATCGTGCAATACTTGCTGGACAAGTTCCGGGACAAGGGCCCCTCCCTGCAGGTACGTCATTGAAGCATAGCATTTTTGAATTTTTGAATTTTTGAATTTTTGAAGTGACATGGGGACATTTGGGATGACTTTTTCTTGACCCTAGATGCTTGCTCCTCCCACCCTCATTTTTTACCCTTACTTGCTACCCTCACTTGCTCCACCCTCATTCCCATCGTACACCAAGTCCTACAATTGTTCCAGCAATTGTTCCTTGTTCCTCCACAAAACTACCTTGTAGGCATCTACGCCAGAAACAAGGGCCGTCGGAAACGTGGTCGCCCGCCTCGTAGACGTGTACATCACGCCGATCCAGGTAAATTTTGAGTGGCACACGTGTTGCCACTGCGGTCATCCGTCAGGTAGACATGTTCATCACGCCGATTCAGGCAAGTTCCAAGTGATGAGTTGGCTGCATTTCTGTAGTTCATGCATGTGGTGGATGTGAACATCACCCCCACCATGGTTGGCATTTGGGATCACGGCTGCTTAGAAGCTGAGCTCTGCAGCACAGTGTAAGTAAGCTTTCTCTGGGCCAGGGCGCCCTTTTCAGGAAAATTGGCATGCAGGACCTGTTCACAAAGCAACGTTGGCAGCCTAAAAAAGGCTCGAGCTACCATACTCTGCATAAATCCCTTTCGTATCTCGTGCATGCCTTCTCACATGCAGGCATGCATGTACAGGAAGATGGATTCCGCGGAGGAGCGTGCTCGCCAACTCGGCCAGATAGCACAACAGATGGACGCCATTGAGGTAAAGTGCAGTGGAGAAGGAGGAATGGCCATTGAGGGAACAGAGGTTGCTGTGCGCTGCCTCACAAGCACAACCAAGGGCAGCTGGCAGGCTTCAAGGAACAGGAACCCATCGCATTGAAAACAAATTACCAGACTTTGTGTCATGATGGGGATGAGCTCTCAGCACTCTTAAATGTGCGCAATCTTATGGGATTATTATTCGGAATGGAAAAGGTTGGAAAGGAAGGTTGGACCTTATCTCTGCGCATCTTCCAGAGGCAAAACATTAACCTGTAAATTTTTATCTGTGAATCGATTTCAATTTGTGCGGAAAGTAAAACACAGCGCATGCAGTACGTTCACAATTGGTTTGTTTATAATTGATCATTGATGCAAAAAACATTTTGATAGAAAACACTGACGAACACGAACGAGGAGGTAGAAATTTGTCCAGGGGGACCAGCGGCCCTGTCTCCCTGAGATACCTCAAGATTGGTCCTCAAGCCTAGCAACCAGGGTTGGGTCATGCGTCCATTTGCCCAGACCAATGCGCGTATGATACGAAGAATTCGCGTATTTAACGTCAATGCGTCCGCATTTTGGGGTCATTTTTGAGGGTAGTGGTTAAGGGGGGTAGAGGGGGCCCTGTGGGTCCCCAACTGCCCCCCAGCTACCTATAACCACCCCTATACGTACTCTTACATGTATACATATATTCAAAATGCCTAGAGAGAAGGTGAAGGAGCTGGATCATGTCAGGGTCATTGAGCTGAAAGGCATGCGCACCAGCATAAGGTGGAGTGCAAGTAATGCAAGCATGTCTTTGTAGGTGGTGCTTCCCGCGTCAGAGAACACTTCCTGCACATTAATCCAGCTTGTGGGGTAGCAAAGTGCGCAGCAGACGAGGCAGTCCTGCAGCCTGTCCTGGATGAGATGAGGGCCATCAATATCGATGCTCAGAACAAGGCAGCAGCAGGAGCAGCAGCAGCTCAGCGCCAGCTCAACAGGAGTACAGCAGCAAAGCGAGCAGAACTGGAGTAACTTTTCCTTCGTACACAGTGACAGCCGGAACCGCTTGACCACATCGCGCGCATGCAAGCTGGTGTGGCC
>LFCJ01003259.1_pt1 | contig 11889 bp, 12 predicted proteins | sample 643141 | NCBI WGS metagenome assembly LFCJ01 (sample SAMN03766243, study PRJNA286221) | soda lake metagenome | biome: soda lake; feature: Kulunda steppe; material: water; isolation source: sample B1-Br-g2 brine of Lake Bitter-1 | place: Russia: Kulunda steppe | collected 2010-07 | reverse complement strand
GCGATGCAGTGGGGCACCCACCTGCATGCTGCACCTCGCGATGCAGTGGGGCACCCACTCGCGATGTAGTGGGGCACCCACCTCGCGATGCAGTGGGGCACCCACCTGCATGCTGCACCTCCTTCGCGATGCAGTGGTGTGGGCCGTGTGTGGCGATGACGCCGCACCTGACCTCCCTCCAGAAGAAGTACCCACAATGCACCATCATTGGCGTCACCACAGATGGGGATGTGCAGGTGCGCGCAGTGGGTGCATGAGGGTGTGGATTCGTTCAGGTCAGTGCAGCGGCCACGGACGGGGGTTTGCAGATGGGTGCAGTGGGTGCATGAGGGTGTGGACTTGTTCAGGTCAGTGCAGCGGCTGCGGAGGGGTGTTTGCAGATGGGTGCAGTGGGTACATGAGGGTGTGGACTTGTTCAGGTCAGTGCAGCAGCTTTGGAGGGGTGTTTGCAGATGGGTGCAGAGGGTGCCATATGGTGGGTGTGGAAGCGTTCTTCATGGGTGCATGGACCAAGAGAACAGGGATGGGTACTGAGGTGGCTGGGGCCCTCTCCGGCGGCACATGTACATGAAACACAGGCTCGGCTCCAAATTGAGCGCACATCTATCACTCTTGCCTCTCACCCCTTGCCCTTTGCCCCATCTCACCCTCTGCCCTCTGCATCCCCGACCACCCTCAGGCCCCTCTCATGGCCCCTCCCCCCTTGCCCCTCCCCACCTTCCACCCGCCTCTTGCCCCCTGGCCTTTGCCCCACCTCATCCTTGGCTTGACCCTTCCCATCTTCTGCCCGTGCCTGCTTGTTTTGACGTCGCCCACGCAGAGGGCTCGGCAGTTTGTGGACAGCAAGGGGGATGCAATGGACTACACGGTGGCCGTTGACACACAGGGGGCTACAGATGGTGTGTGCACGCTGTGGCATGGAGGGCCATGGAGTGCGTGTCTGCATGTTTATGTTCTTTGATGTTTGTGTTTTTGCATTTGCGCATCGTGTGTGCATATGTGTGTGTGCGCATGCGTGCATGTGTGTACATACGCGCACGCATGTGCATGTGCGTACGCGCACCCTATGGCGGTTCAGTCATGAATGGTGCTTACATAGTGGCAGTAGTGCCACAGGTTTACGGACGGTGTGTGCATACGAGGCTGGCAGTCAGTCGGTTTGACTGGATGCCTTTATTTGTGTAACTTGTGCACGTACGCACACACGCAAGTGCTTGTGCATGTGTGTGTGCGTATGTGTGCACGTGTGTATGTGTACATGTGCTTGTGTAAGAGCCTTTTTTGCAGTCACCAAAAGACTGAACACTTTTGTGCGCCAGCGGAGTGTGGCCCCGACGAATCCCCAATGCATGCAATTGTGCTGTCTAACCTGTTAGGGTACTTAAAAGCATTTAAGGTGGACGGAGAAAGAAAACGTGCAACATGCATTATGATGATTGACACATCAAAGCTCTGCACCAGCATCTCAGGCTCGCTGGCTGGCCTGCGCCACACACTACACTCAGGCAGTTGGTGCCAACATCGCAGTTGGGCGACCTCGCAGCGGCCGTGAGCCCGTGCGTTGCATTTGCAGCTTGTCCACATATGAACACTTCTGCCCTCAGCAGCTATCCAGCTGGACTGAAAGCAAGCGGCTATCCAGCTGGACTGAAAGCAAGCCGCTATTCAACTGGACTGAAGCAGCTATCCAGCTGGACTGAAAGCAAGCGGCTATTCAATTGGACTGAAGCAGCTATCCAGCTGGACTGAAAGCAAGCGGCTATTCAATTGGACTGAAGCAGCTATCCAGCTGGACTGAAAGCAAGCAGCTATCCAGCTGGACTGAAAGCAAGCAGCTATCCAGCTGGACTGAAAGCAAGCGGCTACTCAACTGGACTGAAGCAGCTATCCAGCTGGACTGAAAGCAAGCGGCTACTCAACTGGACTGAAGCAGCTATCCAGCCGGCTGAAAACAACTGCGCTCACTTTCATGCGACTGCAGAGCTCACAAACAGGGCAAACCTGTCAGGCATCCCCCACGCCTTTGTCATAGGCGCAGACAGCACTATCCTGTACTCAGGTCATCCCGCCAAGCCAGAGTTTGAGCAGAAATTGAAAGTGAGTACGGCCACGTGCATCATTTGGTGTTCATAAGGCTCTGAGACCTGAGGTCAGATTCGCTGATGCGCTGTGATTGTATGCTCTGACACGTTCGCCGGCCTTTGCTTGTGTAGAACGCTTGGGCACAACAAAACCTGCATCATGCACACCTCGGCTGTGTTGATGTGTACGCGTATTGTCTCTCAATCCCTGGTGTGAAGAACCCTGTGCCCATTCAGTCCCAGCATGCTTACAGCCGCATTTGCCTGCATGGACACAGCGATGCCTGTCTCATTAAAACTTCATGCCCCTGGCCGCCAGCCAACTTCCTGCCTCTGCCTGTGAGCCAGCTTTTGGCCTGTGCCTGGGCAGTGACCACGGCTTGAGCAAACTACTCTCTGGGCCTGAAGTGCTGCTGTCTTGTTGCGCTCTGCAGGAAGCTGTAGAGAAGGCGCAGAAGCCACAGGTGCGCACTGTCAGGATGCCTGTCACTGCTTGCTGGTACTCTGCTACTTGATCATGCTCAAGACATGATGATCACGCTTGAGACACCATGATCACGCTTGAGACATGATGATCACGCATGAGACATGATGATCACGCATGAGACATGATGATCACACTTGAGACTCGATGATCACGCTTAAGACATGCACACAAGGTATATAACCCCATGACGCACGACAGTCAGGGGCGCGAGACAACAGGGAGGAGGATGGGAGCATGTACGCACAGATCAAGCAGTTGGCATGGATTTTGGAACATTGAGATGATCGTGCTCCACTGAGAGCTGTGTGTGGAGTAAGGTAGCCGAGTAGAAGGGGGGGGGGGGAGCCCCCAATATGTGAGGTCCCAAGGCACCTTGTGAGTTTACAGGGCACCGTGTGAGTTTGCAGGGCACTGTGTAAGGTCTTGATCGATCATTTCCCTGCTGGCATCTTATGCCATCCTCCACCTTCAATAGGTATAATGGTTGATTGAGAATGTAGCTGACTTGCCCCTGCCTCCTACGCATACCTGCTCAGGTTGCAATACCACCAATTACCCAGAGTGTTGAAGAGTTGAAAGGTGAGCCTAGTATGGGATGAAAAATGGTTTCCCTTGCAAGGCCACCCCTGGCATTGCATGCAAAGAAGAAGTTTCGGGAATGCCATTTTTAATTTGCCACTCACTGAACCCGAGTGCTGCTGCTGCTGCTGCTGCTGCTGCTGCTGCTGCTGCTGCTGCTGTCACATGCCATTTCAAGAAAGAAAAAGGTTGTCTGGTTTTTCTGTCTCAAAGGCACCTGGCTTTGCCTTTTGGTAGTGCGCAATTCTCTTGCCACTTAAAATGCCGGAGCTTTTGCCTGCAATACGCATGCACTTGGGACCTTCAGGTAAACCTTTTTGTATCGCTAGATTACAATGGTGACAGACAGTGTGATGGAGGCCGAGTGAGGTATGCACTTCCTCCGGTCTTTGCTCTCCCTTTTGTCAGTGGGTAATCCTCTGTATCCCTTACAGGAGCAGGTTTCCAATAATCAAAGGTTCAAAGATAGATCCTTTCAAGTCCATCCTGCCTTAGTGACATTCAAAGGCTCAGTTGCACAGTACAAGGCTGGCTATCATGTCACCAAGCTGGGAGGATCCAAGTCAATATATGCATATAATTGTTCAATCATATGCACATATTCAAGCCTTTGTCTGGACCGAAGCCCCCGCAGCAAGCCTGCTGCCAGGCATACTGAGCAAAACACATGCAACCCTGCACCTGAACCTCCTCAATGGTTCTGCTTGCCAGCAGCGGTGCTCATCAATGAGAGGAAGGCCATATCCTTATCTTCATTGAGCCATGCATGAAGGGGCTGAAGGCCATGGCTTGGGCTCTGCTTCCGATCACTTGCAGCCCTGCCTGTCAAGGAGCTCAAGGCCATGTTTGAGGAGAGGGGAATCCCTTTTCCCACTGGCGTTGAGAAGAGCGAAGTGGCATCAACACTCAAAGAGAAAGCAGGCAATGTAAGTTGTCAGAAGTCCTGCTCTGGACTTTTGCTTGGTTCCCTTCATATTTGATGCTCTAAAGATATGGCTTTGACTTATGTTTCTCCAGTCATACAAGCAATATGAATGAGCCAGTGGCCAGGATGTGTGGGATCCCATGCTCTCTGGTTTGATGCTGTGCTCCATCTTTGTAATCCGCGTGTGATTCTCTTATATTTCCATGATAAAAGACACAAGCCATGATCTCAGACGTGCTCTGGCATGTGCACCACTATGACTGCATGAGATAGTTGTGCTTAATGTACTGCTCCCACACTGGGCAGGGAAGCAGTGTGGTAATGCATCCAGGCTTGTCATGCAAGGTTAAAACCACACCTGCCTTTGATGCCCCCAAGAGCAACCTGCACAAAAATTAGAGGGCCCGACCCTTGGAATCTTAAAGAAGCCATGAAGGGGATCTCGTGGTTGTCTCTGGACATGCAGTCACGAGGCAGCTATAAGTGAATTATGCAATTCAGTGCTTTGCAAACAATTAGTGCCAGATAATGGGAATGCAGTGGATCCACTCCTGCTGTGCTCAGAAGTGCCTCTAGTTGCCACTGCAAAGGCATGGTGCAGGCTTGAGTGCGTACCTGTTAACCCTGAGTATGGATCTTAATTAGCTTACTGGTACCTTTGTTGCGTTTAAAATGCTGGCAACTTTCTTAATTTATTTGAAGCAAAAACAAAATGTGAAGAATCAAAATCTTAGTATTATGTTTTCATGTACAAGATGTTGTTATGCATTGCAGTGTTGCATGTTGAGCAGGACCCTCAGAATTGTGCCTACTCAATTCCAATGAGCATGCTTGTGTTTCTGCATCCCTGCGCATAGCTTTGCCCATCCAGCCAGTTATTTATGCACTGATGCAAGGCAATGTTGCCCCCAAAACACCAAACATGCATTGCCAATGCAACTAGTGCCTTTTTGCCAAGATTCAAGTTATGTGTTACAGCTCAATACAATCAACTTGCCGAGGTCATTGCACACCCATTGCGCGTCACGTAAAATCCATGATGGCTAGCATGACTGCAGTCACTGCATTAAATGCTAAAGGACAACTGCACCATAAAAATCAGTAAATCCATACTTCCATTTGTGTGCTATATTCACGGTTTCTCTTGTAGGTCACGTTTTACCGGTGATACCCGCCGCTGGCGTCTTGCATTGTGGACTACTTTTTCCATCCTTTGCGCACACCTCCAAGCCTCTTTTAGACGCGTTAGGAAGGACAGCACATGCGAGTCGTGTTTCTGCGAACCATACAGCCTCTCAAAGTTCCAGGGATTTTTTAGATTACTTACGATAGTGACATTAGATGATTTCGAAGACTGCAGTATCTTCTGTGTATGCCATGAGCTTACTCAGACTGCACAGTGTAAGTGTTGCTGAGCTTCTTGGGGACTCAGAATTATATGTTTTAGCTCACTCAGCTGCCTTGCAGGCTGGCATGGCTTCCCCTGTTTGATGGCAAGTCATCAATTGATGTCCAGAACACAGCAGTTGATTTGCTCTCTACTAGTACTACTGCTAGTAGCCAGTGGTCAACGATGTGCATCGTGGTGCCTACAAGGGGAAAAGGAAGGGTTACATGGCTTTACCAGCCAATCGCGCGGGGAAAATGTTTTTTTTCATTCGTCATCAAAAGTTTTAAGCAACTTTATTTAGAACTTGGAGGAAGCTATATGCCAAAAGCATTTTTTACGAGGGTTTATAACTCCGGTGATCATCATAATCTGATGTCCTCAACCTGGTTATTACTGTAGGTTAAGTTACAAGTAAAGGGGCTAACCGCCAGCCACGTCGTTAGGCTGATTGGTTTGTTGCTGGGTTTTGCCAGCCAAAAAATAGTCCATAATGTCCGAGATGAAATGGCAGAGTTTGTTGTGCCGGTGAGCAATGGAAAAAAAATTAAAGACAGTCTGACTAGACAAGACATGCAAAATATAAGGGGCCTCCACAGAAAAGGGCTAGCAGAAAGGCAAGAAAGGGAACGAGTACTTCTTTCTGACTTTCAGAGACTCTCAGTGAGAGAGCACAAACAAGACAGTGAAAATGAACATGCACCTCCGAGGTTCACTGAATCGAAATGAGTCATTTTGAACAAGAGCACAGGAGCACTTGTCAAAGTGGCCATTCCCCACGCGTCAGATGGAGGATTCCACCGCGTGAGTATGGGCTCGCAAACAACACCTGCTCACATTCCTCATAACATGCTTAGGGAGGTCAAGGTGCAGGTAGCGAGGTGGCATCAGGGGGGCATCCCCATTCCTTGATCTAGCCTGAAGATCTAGGAGAGGACAGGCAAACCAAGAATGATAAGTCACCACTTTGTTGTCGCTTTTCAGAGGATTCATGTCAGCAATGTCCCTGCATACTTTCTTCATCCTAAATCTCAAGTCAGCAGTGAAATCTGAGTAACAAATAGGAGCCCCTGCTAGAAAGTTTTTAAGTTGTGTTTATGTCACGGCCTTGCAGTCCCTCAAAAGCACGCAAAATATCCAAAGCCCAGAATGTTTAAGCCCGAGGCACCGGCTTGATGACTACGTGAGCTGGCTAGCAGTTGCACTTCTTGACCGAAGGTCATTTCTTGCACACCCCGCAAACCCTTTTTAAAGGTTAGGTTTCAGAGCTTTATCTGCTGAACGAGGACTCCTTGTCGGACAGCTTAACTAAATGAAAGCATGTAAGCCTCGCCAAGGTTTGAATCTCTGAACTTTGACCTGAGCTTTTGATGGAATCAAACATCACACCTTAAAAAGCTCAGATATGAACATGGACTGCGAGTCCTTTTTGAGCTTATAATTCACCCTGACTTCAAAATATTGCTCACCTGAATATATAACTAACAGGTAAGATGTGTGTGTTTGTTTACTAACAAGTTTTAAGGGATTACTAATCCATTGGTAGTAACCTCTCTCTCTCTCTCACACACACACTTCAGGTTGCAGACGGCTTTGGTCAAGCTGCCTCTTTGTTCCAAATTTCTTACTGTATCTTGTTTTAGCCATCATCCCGTTCTAGCTCCTGACACTCGAGCAGGCGGCTGGGCACTGCGATGGGAAGTTGAATGTCCACCCACCCTCGCAACCTGTAGGTACGGGGTTCAAACCTCAGTGGGAGCTCTGCCCTTTCCTCAGTACACGCTAGCTGCTCTCGCTCAGCAGGCTGTTACCTTATACCCATTATCTTGTAATACGTATGACAGCATCATAATGCATGATGCAATATGCTGCACATTGAAAATCAGCAAATACTAGGATCTAGGATCTAGTGAACCTGCACACTTTGCAAGGGAGTGGACTGTGAAACAATAGCAGCCTTTACCACCATGGCTCATTGGTTAAGTCCATGCTGCAAGCAGCTTGCTCTGCCTGTCTGATGAGCTTTGTAAGTATGCCCTCAGCTTGGCCCAGGCGTCCTTATTATCCAGGTATCCAGCCTCTTGCAACCATGACTTGTGGTCTGTCATGACAGAATGACAATACCCCCAAGGCACCCTGGTGGCATGTCTGCTGAAAGCACCTGGCACTACCTGAAAAATAAAACATTAAAAAGAGAAACTACAAAACTACACCTGAAGACTTATGGCTCAGCTTGAGACAAGACATGCACCATTCGCTTATAATCAAAAGCGTTCAAAATTCAAGCCTGATTACTTAAACACATGCACATAATGACAGAGCTGATAAAAACACGAGCATGCAAGCACACACAGCTGCAAATGCTTCCTGCAAAAATGGCTACGCAATATGTAAGATTTAAAAGCGACAAAGGCTTATAACTGGCATTGATAAACCTAGTGTGGCAGTTCCCCAGACAGTTTCTAAGCTCTTGTACACTGATACACAACCGCAATCTGATGCTGCAACAATGATAAGCTCTTATGCATGACAACATTGCTATCAAAATGCTGCCTGGAGAGGTGATGATTGTCCGTAATGAAAAAGGAATCTGCATTTTGAGCCTCTAAGGTGATTTTGCAGTCAAGAGCCTCTTCTTGGCTGGGCCCGCTGACGATCAAGCTTTGCCTTTGATACGTTATACGCAACAAAGCCCATCAGTGCGAGCAGGTACCCAATGAGCTGCACATGCGTCACCTGCGCAAGCACCACACCCTTTTAAGTGATGGCACACCTTGCAGGAGATCGCTTGCACTTTGCTGTGCTGTGTCTGACAACAGTGTTTTCTTGGTATGCACTGTGCAAGGCGCGCATCCTGACCATCAACTATCAGAACTGAAATGCAGACCCCTGTGCTGGAAAAACCTTCATCAGCATAAGATGGTCAAACACTGCCGTCCAGATTTTCAAGAGGGGCACACAGCAAGTAGAGCGCATCTGAGGCAAGCATCAGCATACAATGCTCTCGACTGAAGGTGTGATTGGGGGCAAAGGGCCGCTCCTCCTGTCCCCACTCTCCCTCTTTCTTCTTCCTTCCTCCCTAACTCCCCCCTTTTTTTGCCTCTCTCCTCCTCCTGTCCCCGCTCTCCCTCTTTCTTCTTCCTTCCTCCCTAACTCCCCCCTTTTTTTGCCTCTCTCCTCCTCCCTCCTTATCGTTATCTTTGCAGCCATTGCCCACACCCTCTGAGCCCTGGCCAAATCGCCAGCAAGTGAGGCCTCAATGTTATAGACAGCAGTGGCCCCCCCTCCCATTCCATCCATCTCATCAACAGCCCTGACGCTTCAAATCAATCCATATCTATGGGCCTTGACTCTCCCATCCATGTCAACAACCCTGCACCACCCAGCGGCACAATCCTCATCACACTCACAAGCAGGCCGCCCCCTCACCTTCTCAGACAGCAGCACCACGCCCCCCAGCACCAGCAGCGGCCCGCGCACGGCGGCCAGGACCTTGAGCGTGGTGGCTCCGGACAGTTTGATGATGAGAGAGGACAGGTACCCTGCAACACAGCCCACGGCGCCGGCTGCAAAAAAGACGGGCCAGTGGCCTGCAATGATGGCGCCTGCAGTAGGGCGCGGCACGAGGCAGGGCAGTGGTGTGAGGTGGTGGCGCCTGCAGTGGGGCGTGGTGCAAGGCCAGGGCGGTGGCCAGCAATAATGGTGCATCCTGCGGTTTGATAAGGGGGTCGTTGCAAAGGCAGGCCATATGTGTGCCAGGTGGTCAACCGACGGCATATCCGTCAGGCTTAGGCATATGGATCCGACTGCCAAATCAAAGCATGCATCAAACGAGGGTTCCAATGCGGCTGCCTGGTTGGCAAAAGCCAGGTGTGCTGTGGGGAGGTGTTGATGCCATTCATGCAGCCCTCCTGTACATGCAAACACTCGGCCCGCACTGCTCGCCAGCTGGTGTGCCAAAGCTGCAAGTGGCATATGCAGTCATTGCAGCACACCTTGGCCTCTGGCGGCCCTCATGAGGTCAACCATTTTGCTTGACACCAAGCACAGACGCACAGAAGTGCATGTCCAGCCATGTACACGCGCCATGTGTTCCCTTTGCCGCACATGCCTCACGGCACACACTGCATGCCCTTGTGCACATGCACACTAACACATGCAAGCGCACGCACATGCACACACGCACACCCACCCCCACTCACCTGCCCCCTCTTCGCGCATGCGCCCAAGCTCCAGGGCCAAAGATAAAACCGCCAGCGTGAGGGCTGAGGGCCATGACATCAGCGCCAGCAGGTGCGAGGGGCTGCAATCGCATGCCTGCAGGGGGAACACAGCCTGACGTCGTGAATGCAGCCATATGTCCACCTTGGCCTGCAGCAGCACATCTTATGTTGCACGAATTCTGTTTGCAAGCACCTTGAATGTTTGGTGAAAAAACCTAGGCATTTTTACAGCATCTGATTGTTGGGTATGGGGAGCACATGCCCCCCTCGGCACATAGTACACACCTACACACACCTGCGCGCCTGCACGATCACAATCACGGTCATGCACACACACACACACACATACGCACACAACAAGCACACAACAAGCCCACACTGAGCACCTTTGCACGTTCACCACTCACTGCACAGCACAGCAGAGGCATGCTGCGTGCGCAGACGAGACGCTACAACGCTGTGCACGGTATGACACCAGAAAACAAAAAAACCACGGCACCATGACAGCTGCGCACTGCACGACACCTGGAAACCATGGCACCATGACAGCTGTGCACTGTACGACACCTGGAAACCATGGCACCATGACAGCTGCGCACTGTATGACACCTGGAAACCATGGCACCATGACAGCTGCGCACTGTACGACACCTGGAAACCATGGCACCATGACAGCTGCGCACCATATGTGACACCATGGCACCACGACGCGGTGTCCCTACAGGCGGCAGAGGTGCATCCTTGCATGCGCGCATGCAAGATCTAGGCGCTGCACCGCGTGCGCCCACCGCGCGCCCGTGCTGTGTACTGCACACCCGACGCAGCCCCACCTGCAGCAGGTACTGGCTCAGCACCAGCCGCGCGCCCTCCGTGCAGAAGTTGGCCGCCAGGCACAGCACCCCCAGCCAGTCCAGCTTCAACTGCAAGCAGCGCCATGCACATGGCCAGTCTGGCTTTGAATGTGAGCAGTGCTTTGCACCAAGCCACGCACAGACGCAGGCGTCTAGCTACCAAGTGCGATCAGCTGCGCGCAGCGACGCGCACGCAGCCGCACACCATAGACGCAGGTGTCTGGCTGGGAGAAACTGTCAGCTGTGAGCGGCACCGTGCGCACACGTGGGAAAGCATGCGCGTGCGCACACCGCGCAGTATGCCCAGCACACTGCTGCCTCACCCTGCTGCACCTCGCGTTGCACCCATGCGTCGCACATCTACCGCGCACCATGCATGGCACCCAGAACACCTGTGCCACACCCTGCCTCACCCAGGGTGCTGAAGTGAAGCAACAAGCACAGCTGGCCTGCATACTTTGAAGCGCACCAAGCGCAGCTGGCCTGCACACTTTGAAGTGCGCCAAGCATAGCTGGCCTGTACACTTTGAAGTGCGCCAAGCGCAGCTGGCCTGCACGCTTTGAAGTGCACCAAGCGCAGCTGGCCTGCACACTAGGTTTTAGAACCATGCCCCTCCCCATGCACGTGCCACGCCACACTATGCTCAGCCGCACCACATCATGCGCCACAGCACACGTGCACCTCGCCACAGATGCCACGCCTGGCGCGCTTCATACACAATAGCTGCCGCCACGCTCATTACATTGCCGAGGACGCTGCGCTGTGCCACACCCACAAGCCCCTGGCACATATGCAAGGACAAATGCACACGTGCATGCATGGACGCATGCACATGTGCACGCGCCCACCTCGCCGTAAGCGCTGATGAGGCAGCCCAGTACGATGAGTAGCACGGAGCGGATGAGCTGGGCACTGGGGCTCTCCAGTCCCGCCAGGTACAGTGCCCCAAGCGTGAACAGCGGCAGCGTGGACCGCGCCATCTCAATGAACGACACCTGCGCGCCGCATCCAGGCACAGGTGCGCACGGGACACGGGCGTGGTGTGGATGGGCCGGGCGGAGCCTATTTGATGTGCGACAGCCGCGTGAACAGCACCCGTCGTTGCCACTGCTGTGACCCTTGCTGTGCAACCAGGCGGCGCCCCTTTAGTGTGTATGGCATGCAGCGCCTGCTTGCTTCCAGCAGGGTGTGAGCAAGTGGTGAGCGGCGGCCTTGGATGCGAACAGGCATAAGATAGGAAGATGGACACAGCCAAACTTGGGGGAAGGGCTCCCTCCTCCCGCCTACAAAGCGCTGCACACGGTACCCAAATCTCTCTCCTCTCTCTCTCTCTCTCTCTCTCTCTCTCTCTCTCT
>LFCJ01003257.1_pt1 | contig 11890 bp, 10 predicted proteins | sample 643141 | NCBI WGS metagenome assembly LFCJ01 (sample SAMN03766243, study PRJNA286221) | soda lake metagenome | biome: soda lake; feature: Kulunda steppe; material: water; isolation source: sample B1-Br-g2 brine of Lake Bitter-1 | place: Russia: Kulunda steppe | collected 2010-07 | reverse complement strand
GTGTACATCGCTGTCAGGGGTGGACGTACTTGAAGACTTCCCTCATCTCGTTCGGTGAAAGCGCCCGTTTCGATGGCGTTAGCGCAGGACGTACACGGTGTCGTCTTCGACGGCCGTCTCGAACGTCGGCGTCACGTAGCGGTCGTCGGAGACGTTGACACCGGTCTCGAGGTCGAACTTCCACTCGTGCCACGGACAGGTGACGACGCAGGGGTCGTGGTCGTACTCCCACTCCCAGTTTTCGTCGACGTCCATCTCGCCGGTGACTCGCCCCTCACAGAGGGGGGCACCCTGGTGGACACAGTAGTTCGCGAGCGCGTAGTACTCGCCGTCGACGAAGAAGACGCCGACCTCGAGGCCGTCGACTTCGCGGATGACCCGGTCGGGGTCGTCGGTGAACTCGTCGACGTTCGCCACCCGGTGTCGGGTCGTCATTCGAGGTCGAACACCTCCGCCGCGGTTTCGCCCATGATCCCCGCGACGACGTCGTCGTCGAACGCCGGCCGGATCCGGTCGAACAGCTCCTCGGGCGGGTCGAAATCCGTGTGCGGGAGATCCGACGAGTACATGATCGACTCGGGGCCCGCCATCTCGATGGCCCAGGCGAGGTGTCGGCCGTTGTGTGCGGTGTGGCCGAGGGGCTGTGTGGTGAAATAGAACTGATCGCGAACGTACTCGCTCGGCAGTTTCTCGAGGTACGGGAGTTCGTCGGCGAACTGCAGGTAGTGGTCGTCGAGACGCCACAGGAGGTACGGGATCCAGCCGACTCCGGCCTCCTGGAAGACGAACGTTACATCGGGGAACCGTTCCGGAACGCCCCGAAGCAACATCGTCGTGAGGTTCCACATGTGGGTGAACGGATGCGTGATGACGTGCTCTTCGGCGTAGGTCTCGTTCCACATCGTCTGTGTCGGGAACATGGTGTGACTCGCCCCGATCGAGGCGTGGACGACGACCGGCATGTCGTGTTCGGACGCGGCCTCGTAGATCGGATCGTACCGCTCGTCCCCGAGCGGGGGGACCGTCCCCGTGCCCGGCAGGTAGATCCCGCGGATCGACGGACGGTCCGCCAGCCGTTCGATCTCCTCGACGGCGCGGTCGGGTTTGTGGTGGGGAACGAGGACGTGACCGTAGAGACGGTCGTGGCGCTCGATGAACTCCTCGAGCACCCACGAGTTGTAGCCGTTTGCAAGCGCTAACGCGAGCTGGGGGTTGTCGACGCTCGCGATGTTCAGGTTGGTCGTCGGCCCGATCAGTGCGTGGGTGATCCCGAACTCCTCGAGTTGGTCGAACTTCGCGTGGACGTCGTCGATCTCGTACCCGCGGTCGACGAACCCCGGCGTCGGCAGCGAGTTCGAATAGACGTCCATCACCGGGTTCGTCGAGTGAGAAAGGATCTCGAGGCTGCCGCTGAATCGGTCCCCGTCGATGTACTCGACGATGTCGTCGACGGACTCCGCGACGTGGGAGTCGGCGTCGACGATCGTCTCGAGGTCCTCGACCGATCGAAGTGGGGTACTCATCGTCCACTCCGGGCGATCATCCCTGTGTCAAGTCATCATCCCACATATCCTCGTCCTGGAGGTACTCCGCGAACCCGGGGTGGACCGGGACCTCGGGCGTGAGACCTTCTGCAGCGTACTCGAGGGTGAAGTCTTCGGCGGCGGCGTCGTACTCCTGGATTTCCTCGATGTTCTCGAAGATCGTCTCCGAGAAGGAGTAGACCATATCGGCGTCGAGGTCTTCGCTGAAGAAGTAGCCGTACGGGACCCGACAGGAGGCGACCGTGTCCTGTGGTGGATCGATGTCGAAGACTTCGACGAGGTCGGTGTCGTCGATGTTCGCGTAGCCGGAGGCGGCGATGTCGTCGAGTTGATCGTCGGTGTACTCGACGATCCTGACGTCCTCGTTGGAGAGGAGTTCGGCGGCCCACCCCGGGGGAACGACGCCGTTGGTCGCGTACAGGGGGCCGGCGTCGATCCGCCCCTCCGTGAGCGCCGGGGCGACATCCTCCCAGTCGTTGTTGGTCGTCTCGACGTCGTCGAGCATGCCCGTCACCGAGAGGAACGTCATGTTGTTGAAGTCGGCACCGGTGGGTCCGACGCTCACCTCCTGTCCGGCGAAGTCCTCGACGGTCTCGATGCCGCTGTCCTCGAGGGTGATCCAGAACAGTCTGAAGTCGTAGGGGTTGATCCCCTGGAGCGCCTTCGTCTCGACGGCGTTATCGCCGGTGAAGTCGGTCGGTCCGTCGGGGACGGGTTCCTCGTCGTTGTACGCGGCGGCACCGAGTGGCAGCGCGGAAGCGGCCATCTCGTCTTCGCCGCGACCGAGAAGTCGGATCGCCTCCTCACTGCCGCCGTAGGAGCCGACCTCGAGGTCGATGTCGTCGTTGTGCTCATCGAGGGTTCGCGCGAGCGCGCTCGCGATGTTGTGCAGCGTCGACCCCTCGCCGGGCGTCCCGACGGTCCACGTCTCGCCGATGGGTGCCCCCGTTCCGTTGGTGCCGTTGTCGTCCTCGCCGAGACAGCCTGCGAGTCCGCCGAGCGCTCCGACGGATGCGACTTTGAGGTACGTACGCCTGTGTAGACTATCGGCTTTCTTTGCCATACAAGGACTACCATGGGTCGAGTTTATATATATATTTCGTTGATGAGCTTTCCTGTGGATCGGGAAGTAAGGAGTCCGTCAGTCGCTGACCGACGGCGTCGGCTGGCTGGTGTGGGTGCGATAGTTTTTGCCCATGAGCGTGACGATGACGATCGCGGCACCGATATTGAGCGCCGGCTGGTTGACGAAGACGATCGATAGCGCACACACCCCGGCGAGAGCCCGGAGGGGGAACGAAACGTGGGCCACGAAGTGGCCGTTTATCGTGACGATCAGTCCGAGGAGGCCGATGGCGACGAGCGGGAACGCCAGGACGGTGCCACCGTCCCAGTGGAGCAAGTTGGGGTGGACGATGAACGCGTAGGGAAGGAAGAACGCGGGGAGGGCGATCTTCAGTGCCTGTTCACACGTCTTGAAGAAGCCGACGTTCGCGATCTTACAGGCGACCACGCAGGTCAGGGCGACGGGGGGAGTGATCGCAGAGAGGATCGCGAAGTAGAACACGAACATGTGGGCGTAGACCTGTTCGACGCCGAATTCGACGACGGCAGGGCCGACGAAGATCGCCACGAGCACGTAGGCGGCGACGGTCGGCATGCCGAGCCCGAACATAAGCGACATCAACATCGCGAAAAACAGCAAGACGAGTAAGCTCCCGCCGGAGACGTCGAGCATCGCGAACGTGAGAAGCTGTGTGAACGTGCCGACACCGATCATCTCGACGATGATTCCGATGCTTCCGAGCACCACGAAGATGGGGCCGGCGGTCACCGCGCCGATCTGTAACCCCTGTACGGTCTTTTTGGCCGTCAGTACGAGCGAGCCCGTCTCGAACCCGGAGAGGACGAACTGCCAGACGAACTGCATCGCGACGAGCGCGACCATCGCTCGCAACGCCGACGTCATCGGGTCAAACCGGACCCATGCGAGGTAGTAAATGAGGATGACGAGCGACGCGAGGATCGGGAGACCGTGGAGCAACACTCCCTCACCGGGTAACCGGTTGCGCCCGTCGTCGCCGTCGTCCTCGAAGATCGCCGACTCCTCGGTCAACCCCTGTTTCAACGAGAGGATGTGCGTCGACACCGATATCGTCATGTAAAACAGGATCGCCGGCAGCAACGCCAGGGCGATGATATCGACGTACGGGATGTTGAGGATGCCGGCCATCACGAACGCGGCAGCGCCCATCACCGGCGGAATAACCTGTCCACCCGATGACGCCGTCGACTCGATCCCCGCGGCCGTCTCGCTTTTGAACCCGCGTTCTTTCATCAGCGGGATGGTGAACGATCCGGTCGTCGCCGTGTTCGCGACGGCGCTGCCGGAGATCGAACCCATAAACAGGCTCGCGAGCACGGCCGCCTGCGCCGTCCCGGCGCGGACCCGCCGTTCGACGACCCTGCCGAGTGCGAACGCCATGTTGAGCGCGCCGTACCCCTCGAGCAACCCGGCGTAGATGAGAAAGATCGCGACCCAGGTAACGCCGACTTCGACGATGTTGCCGTAGACACCGCCCAGGGTGAGCACCGAGATTTCGACCATTCGCTGTGAATCGATGCCGCTGTGGGTAAACCACCCCGGAAGGACGTTACCGAACAGTGCGTATCCGATCGTCACCAACACCACCGCGGTGAGGACGTTGCCGTAGGCCCGACGGGTCGCCTCGACGATCACAACCATCAACAGCCCCCCGAGGACGTACTCGAGTCGTGTGTAGGTGAGAACGGATCCCCGGATTGCCTCGAAGTTCGAGAAGAAGTAGTACGTGACGGCGATCGTCGCGACCGCCAGTAGCCCGTTGGTCACCAACAGTAGCTTCCCACGCGTCGTCTCGCGGTCGGTCCCGAGCGCATCGATGGCGAGGAACACCACGATCCCCCAGCCGAGCGCCAACACGGTGTGATGCCCCCTGTTCACGTACCGCGTGTACGAGTAGTACATCATATACAGCGCAAACCCGACACTCAGAACGGAAACGAGGATCCACAGGATCGAATCGACGTCTTTCGATAGCTCTGGGAGCCGTTTTTCCCGGTTGTACTCGATCGGATTGTTCAGTAGCGGATTGCGCTCTCTCTCGTCGCTCATTATCTGGTAGGCTCCTGTTTTTCCTGTCCGACTATCAATCTGTGGGTGAAATACACACGCAGGTCGTCAGGCCGAATCCAGTTTCTTCCTCGTATACGGCTTGAGTCCGCCCTCGTCGACGAGGTCCTGCAAGAACGGTGGGAGTGGCTCCGCGTCGTACGTCTCGTCCGTGTCGTGATTGTGAACCGTCCCGGCGTCGAGATCGATCGAGATCTCCTCGCCGTCCTCGATGCGATCCGCCTCGGGGCAGATCATCACCGGGAGCCCGAGGTTGATCGCGTTCCGAAAGAAGATCCGGGCGAACGACCGGGCGACCACGGCGTCGACTCCAGCGCCGATCAGCGACAGCGGGGCGTGCTCGCGCGAGGAGCCGCCGCCGAAGTTCTTCCCCGCGACCACGAACTCGCCGGAGTCGACGTTCGCCGAGAACTCGGGACGCAGGTCGTTGAACGCGTGGGTCGCGAGTTCCTCCGGGTCGGTCGAGACGATAAACCTCGAGGGCGTGATCTGGTCGGTGTCGACGTCGTCGCCGAAAACCCAGGCACGTCCGGGTTCCTCGAGGCTCATCGGACCACCCCGGGGTCAGCAGTGGCATGGTCGTCGTACCTGTCGGTCCCGATCTCGCGTGGGTCGGTGATCTCACCGTACAGCGCCGTCGCCGCCGCGGTCGCGGGACTGGCGAGGTAGACGCGGCTGTCCATCGACCCCTCCCGGCCCGGGAAGTTGCGGTTGGCCGTCGCCAGACAGACGTCGTCGTCGCCGAGAACGCCCTGGTGGTAGCCCGCACAGGGACCACAGCCGGCACTCTGGAAGGTCCCACCGGCGGCGACGATCGTCCCGAGGACGCCGGTCTCGAGGCACTTCTCGTAGACCGCCCCCGACGCGGGGACGACGATCAGCCTGGTTCCGGGGGCGATCTGTTCGCCCGCCAGAGCGTCGGCGACGATCCGAATGTCCTCGTAGCGGCCGTTCGTACAGGTCCCGACGAACACCTGATCGACGTCGGTCCCGACCACGTCGTCGACGTCGACGGCGTTCTCGGGGTTCGACGGCTTTGCGACCTGTGGCGCGAGGTCGCTTCCCTCGTAGGTGTAGACGGCCTCGTAGGTCGCGTCGTCGTCGGAGGCCAGGTCGGGATCGATCGACGTCTCGAGACCGGCCTGGTGCTCGAGGTAGTCGACGACCCGTTCGTCGGGTTCGACGATGCCGGCTTTCCCGCCCATCTCGATGGCCATGTTCGCGAGGACGAGCCGCTGGTGGATCGGAAGGTCGCCGACCGCGGAGCCGGCGTACTCGGCGGTCATGTAGGTCCCACCGTCGAAGCCGACGTCGCCGATGAACCGCAGGATGAGGTCTTTCGCGTAGACGCCATCGGGGAGGTCACCGTGGACCTCGAATCGGAGCGTCTCGGGGACGCGAAACCACAACTCGCCCGTCGCGAACGTCGTTCCGAGGTCTGTCGAGCCGACGCCGGTGCCGAACGCGCCGAGACCGCCGTAGGTCGTCGAGTGTGAGTCCGCGCCGACGACGAGGTCGCCGGGTTCGACGAACCCCTCCTCGATCATCACCTGGTGGCAGATGCCGTCGTTGATCTCGTACTGGTGTGCGCCGTACTCCTCGGCGAACTCCCTGACGACGTTGTGGTTGTTCGCTGCCTTCACGCCGTCGGCCGGCGCGTGGTGGTCGAGCGTGAAGACGGTACTATCCGGGGCGGCCAGTTCGCGGTCCTCACCGGTGACGTCCTCGAACGCCTCGACCGCGAGCGGTCCGGTCACGTCGTGGGCGATCACCTCGTCGACCCGTGCTTCGACGTACTCGCCCGCGCTGACGTCCGTCCCGGACTTCTCCGAGAGGATCTTTTCCGTTATCGTTTTTCCAGTCATTGGTATCGTCCGTATCGTCTCAGTCGTCGTTCAGTCGTTCGTCTCCCCATCCGCCGTCTCGAGGACCTGTGCTCTCGTCCCACCCATCAGGGCGTGACTCGGCGTCCCGAGCTCGAGGTCCTCGGCGACGTCACCGGCGACCTCGAGCAGTCGGTCGAAGTCGACGGCGGTTTCGATGCCCATGTCCGAGAGCATATTGACGAGGTCCTCCGTCGGGGTGTTCCCCACGTCGCCGAGGCCACCGGGCAGGATCGTCCCTCCACCGAGGCCACAGACCGACGCGTCGAAGCGGTCGACGCCGGCGTGCATCGCCGCGAGCGTGTTGGCGAGGCTCATCCCGTTGGTGTCGTGGAGGTGGAGTCCGACGTCGGCGTCGGGATGGCGGTCGGACACCTCGGTGAGCATGGCGGTGACCTGTCGCGGATCGGCCATCCCCATCGTCGTCGCGAGGGTGACCTCGTCGACACCGGCCTCGAGGACGCGGGAGACGACCTCGAGTGTCCGTTCTTGGGGGATTTCGCCCTCGTAGGGACAGAAGAAACTCGTGCCGAGACCGGCCTCGACCTCGACGTCGGTCCCGGCGGCGAGGTCGACGATGGCGTCGATCTCCGCTAAATTTTCCTCGAGGCTCATCCCCTGGTTTTTCCCGCGGTAGGCGTCGCTGATGACGACCAAGGCGTTTACCTTGTCCACGTCGGCCTCGAGGGCCCGCTCCATTCCGATCGTATTCGGCACGAGTGCCCGGTAGCAGACGTCTTCGTGGCGTTCGATCCGTTCTGCGACCTCGCCTGCATCGCGCAGACTCGGCACCGCCTTCGGATGGGTAAAGGAGGTGAACTCGATCTCGTCGACGCCGGTCTGTGAGAGCGCATCGATCAGCGCCACTTTCTCCCCGGTCGGGATGAACTCGGGGTACCGCTGGAAGCCGTCGCGTGGGAGCATCTCGACGATCGTCGCCGAGTCGGGCAGATCCATCAGATCACCCCCGCCGCGTCGAGGTCGGAGAGGAGGGCCTCGTCGTAGCCGAGGTGGTCGCCGAAGACCTCCTCGTTGTGTGCGCCGAGGTCCGGGCCGAGGTACTCGACCTCGCCCGGGGTCTCGCTGAACTTGGGGATCGTGTTCTGGACGGCGGCCTCGCCGAGGTCGTCGTCCTCGACGTGGACGACCGCGTCCCGTGCCCGGTAGTGTTCGTCCTCGAGGATGTCCGCGACGTTGTACACCGGCGCGATGGTCGCGTCGTGGGCCTCGAAGGTCTCGAGGATCTCCTCGCGGGTGTGGTCTGCCATCCACTCCTGGATGATCGCGTCGAGTTCCTCGACGTTCTCGAGGCGGCTCTCGTTGTCGACAAAGCGCGGATCGTCTTTCAGGTCAGGCCGGCCGATCGCCTCGAACGTGCGCATCGCAAGCGGCTGGGCGCTCGCGGCGAGTGCGACCGAGCGGTCGTCTTCGGTCCGGTAGACGTTCCGGGGTGCGGAGGACGTCGAGCGGTTCCCGGAGCGACGGGCGATTTCGCCGGTCTGGTCGTAGGAAAGCGGGAACGGGCCGATCAGGTTGAAGATCGGTTCGATCAGGCTGACGTCGACGACCTGGCCGCTGCCGCCGTTGACGTCGCGGTGATAGAGGGCGAACATCACCGAGAACGTGGCGTACAGTGCGGCGATGTTGTCGGCCAGGCCGGTCGGCGGGAGCAGTGGCTCCCGGTCCTCGAAGCCGTTGACGTAGGCGAAACCGCTCATCGCCTCGGCGAGTGTGCCGAAACCGGGCTTTTCGGCGTAGGGGCCAGTCTGGCCGAACCCGGACATCCGTAACATGACGAGGTCGGGGTTTTCCTCGGAGAGGGTCTCCCAGCCGAGGTTCCACCGTTCTAGCGTGCCGGGACGGAAGTTCTCGATGAGCACGTCGGCTTCCGAGATGAGGTCACAGAAGACGGTTGCGCCGCGTTCATCGGAGATGTCGAGCGTGACCGAGCGTTTGTTCCGGCTCAGGTACTTGTGCCACATTCCGATGCCGTCTTTCTGGGTCCCGAAGTTTCTGATGTGATCGCCGTGTTCGGGATGTTCGATCTTGATCACGTCCGCGCCGAAATCGGCGAGAAAGCGGCCGACAGTCGGCCCGGAGATCATCGATCCGGCTTCGACTACAGTGAGTCCGTCGAGTGGACCCGGATTTTCGTCTGACATTGTAGGTTCGGTGATAGTAGTTGTGAGGTCGGTGGGCGTCGGTGGCCGCGTTACACCGGCCGATCGACGTGCGTTCCCGATCCCGGATCGGCGAGGACGTCGCCGTCCGCGTAGGCGACCTCGCCGCCGACGATCGTGTGTGTCGGCCAGCCGGTGACTTCTCGACCCTCGTAGATCGAGTAATCAGCCACACTTTGTAGCAGTTGCGGTGTGACCGTCTTCGTCTCGTCGAGATCGACGACGGCGAGGTCGGCGTCGCTGCCGACCCGGATCGTCCCCTTTTTCGGGTAGAGGTTCCAGGCTTTCGCGGTGTTCGTACTCGTCACCTCGACCGCCCGCTCGAGGCTGATCCGGCCCTCGTTGACCCCCTCAGAGAGGATCAAAGGGAGCATCGTCGCCGTCGACGGGAAGCCGAGTTTGCTCTCGCGGATGGTGTCGCCGATCTTCTCGTCGGTCGTGTTCGCACAGTGGTCGGTCCCGATACAGGAGATGGTTCCGTCGGCGAGACGTTCCCAAAGGGTCTCCTGGTCCGCCTCGCTCCGAACGGGTGGGTTGACCTTCATTCGATCGTCACACTCCTCGGTCGTCAACGCGAGGTAGTGCGTACAGGTCTCGCCTGTCACGTCGTATCCCGCCTCCTGGAGGGTGGCGAGCTCGTCGGCGGTCCGGCCGGCGCTGACGTGGACGGCGTAGAAGCTGTCGTCGTAGTCGTGCTGGCGGGCGAGACTCGCCCCGGCGACCAGACTCTGGGTTTCGGCGTAGTCGGGGAACTCCTCGACGAAGACGCTGTAGTCTTCCTCCGGGGCGTCGTCGTCGGCTTCGGTCTCGATGTAGGGGTTTCCGCCCGCGAGGGCGTTCGTGATCTCGACGTTCTCGGAGTGATAGCCGAGGGTCGTCGGCACGTCCTGGGCGGCGAGTGTCCCGATAAAGGCGTCCCCGAAGTCATCACGCATCTCACAGTCGACGCCGAACTTCTCGGCGGCGGCGTACTTGTAGTTCATGTACCACTTGAACGTGGTGATCCCGAGGTCGTCGACGATCGTCGGGATCTCCTCGACGTGCTCGAACGAGAGCAGGCCAAGCGAGAAAAAGTAATCGTGGCGGTAGTTCGCCTCCGCCGCCTCGAAGTACTCGTCCATGATCTCCTCGTACGATCCCGGTCGCCGGAAGAAGTTCCCGGTGGTCGTAACGCCGCCGACCAGATCGGATCGGCTCTCGGTGTCGGCGTCCTCGGCGAGGCTGTTGTAGATCCCGTGGTGGGTGTGGGGATCGATCGCACCCGGCAGCACGTGCGTTCCGTCCGCGTCGACCGACTGCTCGCCCTCGAGGGTCCCCCGCCTGCCGATCGCCGCGATGACCCCGTCTTCGGCCGCGACGTCCGCCTCGAGCAACCCGTCCTCGGTGACGAGCGTGCCCCCGGTGATCACGAGGTCGTAGCTCATACGCCCTCACCCACGCTCTCGAGGTACTCCTCGGCCGCATCGGTCTCGAGCACTTCGGCGTATTTCATCCACAGATCGAGCAAGCCGACCTTGTGGGAGGCCTCGATCCGGTCGAACAGACACTCCTGGGGGAGCACGACGTTGAACCCGTGTTGCTGGGCGTCGACCGTCGTCGCCCGGACACACCCGCTCGTCGAGTTGCCGACGATCACGAGCGTGTCGACGCCGTCTCCCACCAGCCGCGAGAGCAGGTCGGTTCCGTAGAACGCGCTCGCGTAGGTCTTGTCGATGACGGACTCACCGTCCCGTGGGGCGATCTCGTCGACGATCGCGAGGTCCTCGTGGTCGGGATCGTCGTAGCTGCTCGGAACGACCCGCGTGTACGCGACGGGGACGTCGTTCTCGCGGGCGACCTCGAGGAACGGGGCGATCCGGTCGACGGCGCTCCAGGCGATCTCGCCCATCGCCGTCCGGTACTCCTCGATCGCCTCGAGGATCGGAACGTCCTCGCCGACGGTGAGCCGCTGGACGTCGATGACCAGTACCAGCGGGTTCTCCCCGAGTCCACGGGAGTCCCACGAGGACGCGCCGCCCTCGTCGTATCCGGCCTTTTCGATGACTCGCTTGTCCCGTTCGGAAAGCAGATCCTCCCAAATTCGGTCTACCATACCGTGTGTCATGTGATCGAATACGTATAAACCTGCGTACTCTTCTACGCTCGCTGATGTGTCAGTGAGTGTCCGGGCCGATCACTCCAGTGACTCGGCGGCGTGGATCCCCGCGAGACGGCCGAGTCCGAGCGCGGTGGTCAGGCCGTTACCGCTCAGGTAGCCCCCGGCTCCGTGGCCGCTGATCCCCGCCGCCGAGCCGCCGCCGGCGTAGAGGTTCCCGATCGGTTCACCGTCCTCACCGAGGACCCGACCGTGCCCGTCGACCAGCAATCCACCCTGCGTGTGAAACAGCGAGCCGACGACGGTCGTCCCGTAAAACGGCGCCTCGAGGACGGACCGACCGTCGACGCGGCCGGTCGAGTCCGGTTCGTCCGCCTCGACGGCGGCGTTGTACGACTCGAGGGCCTCGGCCGTTCGGTCGGGGTCACAGCCGAGTTCTTCCGCGAGGCTCTCGATGTCGGGTGCATCGATGTACGAGCCGAGTTCGACTGCCTCGTCGAAGTCGTCGAACTCGCCCTCGAGTTTCTTCATGATGCGTTCGTCGAAGATCTCGTAGGCCATGCCGTCGGGCTGGTCGACGACGTCGATGGCGAGCGCGGAGTAGCCTTTCGCCTCGTTGCCAAAGCGTTCGCCGTCCTCGTTGACGAGAAAGCCGCCGTTCATGATAACTGCGTACGTCGAGAGCGCGCCGATCCCCTGCACGACCGTCGCGTGACCCTGGAAGGAGTCCATATACGCGAGTTCAGCGCCCAGTGACGCCCCGAACCGGATCCCGTCGCCCGTGTTCCCGTCCGCGCCGTAGTAAAGCGCCTCGGAGATGTTCCCACAGTTGCGTTCGACCATGGGACGGTTCCCCGCAAAACCGTCGGTCCCGAGTATCACCTTGTCAGCACCGATCGCCTCGGTGTGTGTTTTCCCGGCGGTTACGCCGACGACCTCCTCGCCGTCGACGACGAGTTTCTTCACCGGCGTATGCAAGAGCAACTCGGTGTTCTCGGTTTCCTCGATGCGCTCGC
>LFCJ01003256.1_pt1 | contig 11891 bp, 14 predicted proteins | sample 643141 | NCBI WGS metagenome assembly LFCJ01 (sample SAMN03766243, study PRJNA286221) | soda lake metagenome | biome: soda lake; feature: Kulunda steppe; material: water; isolation source: sample B1-Br-g2 brine of Lake Bitter-1 | place: Russia: Kulunda steppe | collected 2010-07 | reverse complement strand
TTTCTTTTTTTAATATGTAAAAATAATATTTTTTTAAATGACTTAAGTCCTGACCGTAAAAGTAAGATAATTTATTTAATAATTCATCTCTCTCACTTACTCTTAATTTACTAAAATTTGAGGGCAAATTCTCCATTTTTTTCAATTCCTAACTGTTTTGCAACTTCTGAACCCTCACTGTCAAAAATTAAAACTCTACCCTTATATTTATCTGCAAAATCATTACTCCCACAGTAAACACATTCTTTACCTGTGTTTAATCCACCACAATTTCTACATGCTTTTTTTTTCTCTGATACCATTTTTTATAATTATTCAGATGCTTTATCCTCTTCTAACCAATCGTAAGATCCAAGACCTGGTTGTCTCATAGTTAAAGCTACTTTTACGTTTCTTATATCTTTAAAGGAAATTGCAACTACACTAGTTCTTACTTTATCTTTTGCTTGTAATTTTCTACCTGACTTGTTTCCTTGAATCATACCAGTCTTGCTAAATGAAACTTGATCTTGCATTGTCTGAGATAGGTGAACTAATCCATCGATAACTCCTATATCTATGAAAACACCAAAATTAGTTACTGAACTTACTTCTCCTTCAACTACTTCATGTACTTCTGGTTTGTATGTAAGTAGTGTAAATTCTACAATATAGTGTCTTGAAGAATCTTCAGGTAATTTAAATCCTTCACCTATATTGTCTACGCTAACTACACTTATTACAAGTCCTAAATCTTCTGCAGTTTTATTGTTATAATTTCTCTCAATTTGTTCTTTAATAGAGTCTTTTAAATCACCGTCAAAAAGTTCAGGACTTAAATCTACATAATCTTTTACTTTTATCTTGTAGAACATTTTATAAAAAAAGAGTAATAACTAATTTATAAAGATTATTGAAAGAAATTAATTAAATTTCTTCCTCTTCGTCGTTTACTATCTTTTCAACTCTCTCAACTTTATCCCCTTCACTTAAGTTAACTACTCTAACTCCTTTTGTATTTCTTCCTATAATTCTAATATCACTTGCTGAAGTTCTAAATATTTTTCCTTTTGCTGTTACAATTAAAATCTCATCTTCTTCACCTACAGCCTTCATTGTAACTACTGACCCTTTCTCTTTAGTTTGAATATCAATTACTCCTCTACCACCTCTTTTAATAGTTGGATACTCTGATAAGAGAGTCCTCTTACCATTTCCACCTTCAGTAATTGTTAATAGAGTTTTACCTAAAGTTCCTAATTCTAAACCTACAACATTTTCACCATCTCTTAAATTCATAGCTTTAACTCCTTTAGCAGCTCTACCCAATACAGATAAATCTTTTTGAGAGAATCTAATAGCTAATCCTTTATCATTTTCAATTAAAATATCTTCACTTCCATCTAATGTATATGCTACTGAAAGTACTGTATCTCCTTCTTCTAAATTAAGTGCTCTAATTCCTCCCTTTCTAGGTTTAGAGAAATTTTTGATTTCAGTCTTCTTGATGATACCTTTCTTAGTTAAAAAGATTAAGTAACCTTGAGTTAAATCTTCTACATTTATAATGTTTGTAATTTTCTTACCCTTTAAATCAATATAATTTACAATTGGCCTTCCTTTACTTTGAATACTTGCGTTAGGTAATTCGTATGCCTTAATCCAATGAAGGTTTCCATCATTTGTGAAAATTAAAATGTTATCTTTAGATCCTGCAATAAATAAATTCTTGATTGTATCTTCATCTTTTAAGTTTACATTTACACCTTTACCTCCTCTCTTTTGTGACCTGTAACTTTCAAGAGGAACTTTCTTAATATAATCGTTTTGAGTTACCATTACTACAAAATCTTCTTCCTGGATTAAATCTTCAATTGTATAATTTCCGTGATCATCTACAACAATTGATTTTCTCTCACCTGAGAATCTCTCTTTAATATCTTCTAGTTCTCCTCTAATTATTGAAAACTGTTTATCTTCACTCTCTAATATACTATTTAAGTAATCGACTTTCTTAAGTAAATCATTATATTCTTCACGGATTTTCTCCATTTCTAATCCAGTTAATTTTTGAAGTCTCATATCTAAAATTGCTTGAGCTTGAGTTTCACTTAATGAATATTTCTCAACCAAAGATGCTTTTGCTTCTGCACCTGAACTAGAGGCCTTAATTAATGCTACTACATCATCTACATTTTCAATAGCAATTTTTAGTCCTTCTAAAATATGAAGTCTCTCCTTAGCTTTCTTTAATTCATATTTAGTCCTTGCAATTACAATTTCTCTTCTAAAAGAAATGAAGTTGTTTAAATACTCCTTTAAGTTAAGAGTTGTTGGAACACCATCTACAATAGCTAATAATCTACCGTGGAAAGTTGTCTTTAACATAGTGTATTGATATAACTGATTTAATACAATGTTTGGATCACCTGTCTTTTTTAATTCAATTACAATTCTAATCCCTTTCTTGTTAGATTCGTCTCTAATATCTGAAATATCATTTAATTTACCATTTTTAACTAATTCAACCATCTGATTGATAAAGTTAACTTTGTTTACTTGAAATGGTATCTCTTCTACAATAATGTATTCTTTACCTTTACTTCCTTCTTCAATATGAGTAGTTCCTTTAATAGTAACTGAACCCTCACCCTTTAAATAAAAGTCACGAATAGAACTTGAATCTACAATTTGACCTCCTGTTGGAAAATCAGGCGCCTTGATAAATCCTTTTCTAACTAATTCTTCAACACTTTGATCTGGTTCCTCAATTAAAGAAATTGCTGCATCAATTACCTCACCTAAATTATGTGGAGGAATACTTGTTGCCATACCTACTGCAATTCCACTTGCACCATTTACTAATAAGTTAGGAATTGGAGTTGGTAAAACCACTGGCTCTTCTAAAGTTTCATCAAAATTTGTTCTCCATCTAACAGTTTCTTTATCTATATCCCTTAAAAATTCTTCAGTGATTTTCTCCATACGTGCTTCAGTATAACGCATAGCTGCTGGACTATCACCATCAATTGAACCAAAGTTTCCTTGACCATCAACTAAAGGATACCTCATGTTAAAATCTTGAGCTAATCTAACCATAGCATCATAAACTGCAGAATCTCCGTGTGGGTGGTATTTACCTATTACTTCACCTACAATTCTTGCACTCTTTTTATGAGCCTTATTTTTAGGTAAACCTAATTCACTCATAGCATAAATAATTCTTCTATGTACTGGCTTTAGACCATCTTTTACGTCAGGTAATGTCCTACCTACAATAACAGACATCGCATAAGAAAGATAAGCCTGTTTTAGTTCATTTTCTATAAATACTTCTTTTGTTCTTAAGGAACTAGAATCAGAATTCTCTACCATAAATTTACCAACCTGATGACCATTATTTTATTTTTGTTACTACCCAAGAATAATTCACGTAAGAGAAATTTATAAATAAAAAGTTCTTCTAACTTAAATAACTGAAAAAAATTAAATAAAAAATTTGATTTTCTAATTAAAAAATATAAGAAAAAATGAATCAAGAAAATATTAAATTTGCACATTTAGCTGATTTGCATTTAGGTGGGTGGAGAGAGAAAAAAATGACATATCTTAATTTTAAAACGTTTCAAAGAGCTATAGAGATTATAATTAAAGAAAATGTTGATTTTGTAATTTTTGCTGGAGATATATTTAATAATGCTCTGCCTACCTTAGATTTGGTAGATAATGTAACTAAAGAAATTAAAAAGTTAAAAGAAAAAAATATTCCAGTATATGTAATTGGAGGATCACACGACTATTCAATGCAAAATAATTCAATGATTGGACTATTAGAAACTGCAGATATATTAAAAGATGTTGGAAAATGGAGAGAAGTAGATGAAGGGAAAGTCGAATTGATATTTACTAAAGATGAAAAAACTAAAACTAATTTAACAGGTATATTAGGGAAAAAGAAAGGCCTAGATAAAAATATATATAAAAATTTAAATGAGATAAATAAAAAAGATTCAAATTTGAATATTTTCTTGTTTCATACTACATTAGAAGATTTTAAACCTAAATTTCTAAATAAATATAGTGTAAAATCAAATACCTCAATGCTACCTAAAGGATTTGACTTTTATGCAGGTGGACATATTCATACGTTTATGGAAGGAGAATATGAGGGAGGTAAAATAACTTACCCTGGACCTCTATTTCCAAATAATTTTTTAGAATTGAAAAGAGAAACACCCTCGTTTAATTTATGTAATTTCGATAAAAAAACTAGAAAAACTGATATTAAAAGAATATTTATTGATTCTTATAAAACTGAAATTGTTGAAGTTGATTTAAATGAAGATACTCCTTCAAAAGCTAGAGAAATAATAGAAGAGAAAATATTTGATAAAAATTTAAATGATAAAATTCTTCTACTAGAAATTAGAGGTGTAGTCGATGGAAAAACTTCAGAAATTGGTATCTCTGAAATTGTAAAAAAATGTTATGAAAAAGGTGCTTGGCAAGTTCTTAAAAATACATATAAGTTATCTTCACTTTCTCTTAAACAAAGTAAAGTCTATTTAGATAAAAATGAAAATGTTGAGGAAAAATTAATTGAAGAAACATTTGAAAATGAAGATGAAACGTATAAATATAATAAAAATTTAGTTAGAAAGTTACTAAATGTTAATTTAGAAAGGTCAGAAGAAGAAAAAAAGTATGATTATGAAGAGAGAGTCAAAAATACTATGGAAAATATAATTGAACAAAATAATAGTGAAAATAAATAGAAAATGAAAAAGACAACAAAAGAAAATCTACATGATGAAAAGCAAGATGAAAAATGTAATTTTATAGAAATTGATGTAGATAAATTTGTTGAAGAATATGGACAAATCCCAATGAAATCAAGTGGAGATAAATATTTGGATTTGATGGCTAAAAGAAAAGGATATGCAATATTAGATTCTAATATAGCTCAAACTATAGGAGTGAAAACTACTCCAACATTTCAAAATTTAATTGAACAAAATAACTCCAAAAAGAAAAAAGAAGAAGAAGAACAAGTACCTCAAGTTAGAGAAGTTAGAAAAGTTAAAGAATCACCTCTTGAAAAAATGATAACTGCTCAAGAAAAGGATTTTGATACAGATAATTTAAATACTCAACCAATTACTGTAGATGAAAATTTAATTCCTCTATATCAAAATAGAGAAAATAAAAATTCCTTTTATAACTTAAATCCAAGAAAAATTTATCCAAATATTAATCTAAGTTATAGACCTAGTCAAAGTCCAATAATTGGACAAATTAATTATTTAAATCTTGTAGAAAGAGAAGGGAGAAGATCTGGATTGAGATATTATTCTAAAAATTATTTCTAAATTCCACTCTCAATTATTTTTTCACCTTCAACCTTGTCTTCTTCTAAATCTCCAAAGTTAGATAAATACTTTTTTTCCATATCATGTAAATCTCCAGGGAAAATAATACATACAGGAGGTGGAAGTGGATTTACTTTGTCAATTTTTATTAATTCAGATAACCTTCCAAGAATAATTTTCTCATCTGAAAAACCTAATCTTGAACAAATTATACAGTGAGTGTCTTCATCTATGTAAGATGCATCCTTTTCTTCAATTTCTTCGTTTTCCTTCATTAATTTAGGTACTTGTATCATAAATTCTAAAGCTTCATAAGCTTTCAAATACTCATTAGTAGATGGTTTTAAATCTAAAAAAAATAATGAATGCGCTCCCATCTTGAAATTGTCGTGGTAAATTAGGTAAGGAGTCCTTGGCATAAAACTTGAATTGAAAAATGGAATGCTAGTTATTTTCCCGAATTTGTAGAATTGAAGACCTGTTCTTGTTACAAAATTAGCTACTGAAACATTATTGTATATTTGTACCTCTACACCCTTTTCTTGAGCCCTTAAAATTAAATCTGTGTGAGTTGTAGCAATTAATGGGTCTCCTAAAACTAATAAAGATACGTCCTTTTCTAAAGCTGGATCTAAAATTTTTTCTTCAACTTGACTTTCTACTAATTCTCTTTCTGCTAATTCTATTTCTACACCTAAATAATTTTCTAAAGTTTTAAAATCATCTTCATAAAAAGAAGTGTAATTTTCTAAATAAATTTTAGAAGAACTTTTAATAGCTTCTCTCATCTCATCATCAATATTTTCTTTTCTAACACCTATACCAATTAAATGAAACATAATTAGATTAATTAATAAGAATTTATAAGAATTACTTTAAAGTTAGCGCCAGGACTGGGATTCGAACCCAGAATTCCGAAAGGAACCAGATTTCAAGTCTGGCGCAATACCAGATTATGCGATCCTGGCACTAATATTAATTAGAAATTTATAATTGTTTAAAAATTTAATGAGAACTATTCAAGAATACATTTATAAACTAAATTATCATATAGTTAATTTATGAATCATAGTTTTAAACCAATGTTAAAAAAAGTGTATTACAAGAATTTGTTAACTTGTTTGATAATAATTCTATTGGCTTTGATTGGACTAACTATATTAGCTTTAGTTCAAGTTGATCAAGTTTTAATGGGACTAATCTTTGTTATAGCAGGAATTATTATTACAATTAGTATTCTTGGAGCCTTAATTAGTTATCATTCTAGTAAATATACTAGATATTTAGTATATGATGATAGATTAGAGAGAAAAACTAACTTTTTATCTTATAATAAAACAACAATCCCAGTTGAAAATGTAACTAATATATCCTATATTAGAAATATAATTTCAGATAGATTATTTGGAACTGGAACTTTAGAAATTTATACAAGTGGAAGTTCTAGTGTAGATATGAGAATGGAAAATGTTGAAAATGTTGAGAAAAAATACATTGAAATTTCTAAATTGTTAGGTCTAACAGATAGTTCTAGTTATTCTCAATCAGGTGAAAAAGTTACAACTCAAAGTGAATCCTTCTTATTTAGAGTAAAACCATTTAGAAAAGCAATTACAGTTGGATTAGTTTTAACTGCTTTAATAGGAATTCCTTTCTTTATTTTTGCACTTATTTTTACTATTCCACCTATTTATATGTTGCTTAGTGATCCTCTAGGTGGAGTAATTGCAGTGTTTATACCATTTATTGTTTTAATTTTAATAGCTCTAGGATTATATACATTATATGCTTACCTTACATTGAAAAGGTTTGATAGAATGTATTATGACTTTTATACTGATAAATTAGAATATTATGATGGATTTATGACTCTTAGAAAAGCTTCAATTCCTTTTGAGAGAATAACTAATGTGAGTTCTAATAAAAATTTAATAGATAGAATTCTAGGAGTTACTACAATTGAGATTGAAACTGCAGGTTCTGGAGGTGCTGATATTGTTATTAAAAATGTTAAAGAAGGAAAAGTTATAGTAGAAAAATTAAAAGAGGAATTAAGAAAAAATGGAAGGAACTAAAATTAAACCAAATTTAATGGCAAATGTTTTAAGTATATTAGGTATTACTGCAGTTATAATAGCTTTTATAATTGTTTTAGCTATAATCTCTGCTGTGTTTTATCCGCAAGGATTGATTATTATAGGAACAAGTCTATTGTCTCTACCATTGATTTTAATTCCTTTAATTATAGGAACTGTTTCAAGTCTAATTAGATTAGCAGCACTAACTTACAATATATCCCAACAAAATGAAGTTTCAATTGACTACTCTCTTATTAACAGTAATAGTAAAGTGTTTAGATCAAATCAAATTACTTCAATTGGATTATCACAAAACTTTGTACTTAAAAAATTAAATGTAGGTAATATTTCACTTGGAATATTTGGAAAACAAAATGTCGCATCACAACAACAAAACCCTCAAGAAGCTATATCACCTAATTTAGATTATGTAGATGAACCTGATAAAATATTTAATAAATTAGCAAGTATAATTGGAGTTGAACTTAAAGAAAGTCTATACTCAATTAAACCATTTAAAAATATAAGTCTATATTATTTTATTTTCTTTACAATAATTGGATTTTTATTTTTGGTATCTAATTTATTTGTAGTAGAACAAATTAAAATCATTTTAGTAGCAATTGGACTTGTATTTCTAATAATTGCAAGTATTAATTATATATCTTATTTAAAACTGAAAAAAACAACTTATTCATTTACAACTAAAAGTTTGTTTATTGAACATGATTATTTCTTCCTAAGAACAAATATAGTAATTCCTCTTGAAAAAATTACAAACTTTAAAATTAAAGAAAATGCAATTAGTAAATCTTTATTTGGAATTTCACATTTCCAAATATTTACCGGAGGAGATAAAGATCCAATATTAACTAATGTATTAGAGAGTAAAGAATTTGCTGCTATATTATCATATGTAGTTAATAATAAAACTCCTAAATTATCTAAAACTACAATTAGTAAAATTAAAAATAATATTAGTTACCCTGCAACCAAATTAAAACCTGGAAAAACTTACTTTTTAGGAAGTTTCCTAAATTTTACATTTATTTTTGTTACTTTAAGTGTAGTTGTATTAATATTAAACATTAGTGCACTTCTAATAATAGTTTTAGGACTGTTATATTTGCTTTTACTTGTAAGAATAGGATTGAAATGGAAAAATGTAGATTATGAATTCTATGAAAACAAAATAATTGTTAGAAAAGGAATTATTTCAATAACTAAAGAAGAAGTTGATGTGAAAAATATAAAATACCTTAGAATGAGAAGAGGTATGTTATTTGAAAGAATGTTTAATGAAGGAAGTATTGTTATTTTAACTTCTGCAGGTACAGTTTTAATTAGTAATATTGAAAATTATGAAAATGTATTTAACGAAATATTTAATAAGGCATTAGAAGTTCAAAAAAATAATGAAAAATAAGGATAAAAAAAAAATTCAAAAAAAATACGCTAAAGAAAATATAAATCATTATTTCTTTTTATTAGAGAGTAGATTTTATCCTGAATTTGATAAATACTATGTTAAAGAAATTCTTAAGTTATCTAAAAATTTTAATATTAGATTAAATAGAAGAGAGAAACTAAAATTTTGTAAAAAATGTTTTGTATATTGGAATATAAATAACGTTAAAATTAAATTTAATACAAAATATAAATCAAAAGATTATATATGTAAAAATTGTGGATATATTAAAAGATTTAGATATAAGTAAATCTTAATTCTCAAAAGAAATAAACTCGTCTGAATTATTTGATATGTTTATCTCTGGCCTCTTTCCGTTTTTAAAGTAATAGTTTAATTCTTTATTTAATTTTCTTAATAGAATTTCTCTTTCCTCTTTATTGTTTACGACTTTATCTAAAAAATTTTTGAAACTCTCACCTTCTTTTATGTTTTTTGTGTCAATTTCTAAGTCCTGAAGTGATTGTTCAAGTATTGGAAATGCGTTTAAAACCTCACAAATTTCTAAATTAAAGTCAAGACTCTTTACGTCCATGCAAAATCTTATTCTATTAGTTTATTTATTATTGTTTTGTTTATTTTAGTATGATGAAGAACATGCTAAATTATTATTAGAAATATAAGGAGTTTCTTGAATAAAAACAAATACTTTATATTTGAATTTTATAATCTCCCTTTAAAAAATTGGATTTTTTGTTTTCTAGAGACTTAAAATTGAGTAATTTATCTTTAGAATGAGTTAATTTACATGACCTGCTACAGTTTTCAAATTTCCATACAGGTACTCGAGACAAATTATCTACTTTAAGTTTATAGTGTCTCCCACATACTTTACATTTTAAGTTTAATTTCATTTTATCATCGCCTCTATTATAATTATGTGTGTAATTACTATTATTTATTAATATATAAATTTATGTATTTTAATAAAATAAAAGAAAAATTAAAGTTTACCAACTAAGTCAATTCCTGGCTTTAATGTTTCTTTATTTTCGTCCCATTTAGCCGGACAAGCTTGTCCTGGATTGTCTCTTGCAAATTTTAAAGCTTTTAATTTTCTATATAATTCATCAGCATTCCTTCCAATAGGCTCATCAGTGACCTCAATTGATTTGATATATCCATCAGGGTCAATTATAAAGGTAGCCCTGTCTGCAACCCCTTCATTTCCTCTTAATACATTATAAGCTTTGGAAATGCTATGAGTTGGATCTGCAACCATAGGGAAAGAAAGCTTTTTAATCTTTTCAGAAGTGTCATGCCATGCTTTATGTACAAAATGTGTATCTGTAGATACTGACAAGACTTCTGCTCCTAAATCTTTAATTTGATTATACTTTTCAGCTAAATCCTCTAATTCAGTTGGACATACAAAAGTAAAATCTGCAGGGTAAAAAAATAAAACTACAAATTTACCTTTATAATCTTCTAAGCTTACTTCTGTAAAATCATCATTGTGAAATGCCATTGCTCTAAATTCTGGCGCTACATTGTTTAATTTTATCATTATTATCACCTCTTGATTTATTCTAACATAGATCTAAGCATCCATGCAATTTTTTCATGTTCTTCCATAACTCCAGTCATAAAATCTGCATTGGAGGAATCTGAATTATTTTCTGCTTCTTCAATTCCTTCTCTTAATTCTCTAATAATAGTTTCATGATCATTTAGTAAATCCTTAATCATATCTTGAGACTTTAGTTGTTTTGTGTTCTCTTTAAGCGTTGTAGTCTCCAAAAATTCTTTCATACTACCTAAAGGAGTTTGACCTAACATTCTAACTCTCTCTGCTGAATCATCGATAAATCCTTCAATTGTTTGATAATTTTCCTCGAAAAATTTATGTAGAGTAGTAAAGTTTGGACCTACTACATTCCAATGATAATTCCTTGTTTTTGTATATAATACAAACTCATTTGCTAAAAGCTTATTTAAAACCTTACTAACTTTTTCTCTTTGATTTTTGTTTAATCCTGTGTTTAATTCCATCTTTTTCACCTCACATATATATTACAGTTTCAAAATTTTATAAATTTTTGGTTCGGAATTCGCACATAACATAAACAAATAACTAAAAAATGACAAATAACCTTTTTTAAAGTTATGAAATCGTACCAAATGATTTATAAAATATGAAATACAATAAATAATATTATGGTTGATTCTACTGATATGGTGATTTTGAAAACAATTGAAAAAAATGCCAGAATTTCGTTTACTAAACTGGCTCAAAAATTAAATATTTCTGAAGCTGCAGTTAGAAAAAGAATAAAAAAATTAGAAAGTGAAAATCTTATAATCGGATATAGAGCAATGATTAATTATAAAAAATTAGGGTTTTCTAATAAAGTGGTTGTAGGTGTAGATTCTGAACCTAATTTATATTTTGATGTGATTAATAAATTAAGAGAATTTAAGGAAATTAGAGAGCTAAATACTAGTTCAGGAGATCATATGATAATGTTTGAAGTGTGGATTAAAAATATGGATGATTTAAATAATATTTTAGAAAGAGTTAATTCAATTCATGGAGTGACTCAAAGTTGTCCAAGTATAATACATGAAAATATGAAATAATTATTCCCTCTTGAATTTTTTATCTAATTCTTTGTATGTGTAACGAAGGAAAATAGGTCTTCCGTGAGGACAATTAAATGGTTGTTCTAAAGTCTTTAATTTTTCTATTAAAGTCTTCATTTGAGTTTGAGTCATTTCATCTCCACTCATAATGGACATCCTACATGCCATTGATGCTATTTTTGAAGCTCTATCTTCTTCAATGTTTTCAACTGATTTGTCAACTAAAATATTATGTAGAATTTCTTTGATATTTTCGGCTTTCTCTAAATTTCTCCCTAAAAGAATTGGTAGAGTTCTAACTAAAATCTCCTTTTCACCAAATTCTTCTGTTTCAAATCCCATTGAATCTAAAATATCTGAGTTTATCCGATATAACTGCATCTCGCTATTTGTAACTCTTATAATTTCTGGTTT